>Ga0334885_1001190_pt1 | contig 34753 bp, 26 predicted proteins | sample GraSluR1_MG_8_FD_207233 | JGI IMG/M metagenome (GOLD analysis project Ga0334885, IMG submission 207233) | Sludge microbial communities from methane-producing bioreactor in Wageningen University, Netherlands - Granular Sludge_31_05-R1 | ecosystem: Engineered > Bioreactor > Anaerobic >...
CTGCATCGACCCGGACGAAAGAAACGAGCTGCTCATCCTGGGCAGACTTGTCGACGAATCGAGTTACTCCCGTGAAAAACACAGTATCGTTTTCGGCAACAACAGATTCGACATTGCACGAAAAGATAGCGAGACGCTAGTAATCTCCGAGGTAAAGAAAAGCAGCCGCGCTGCGAAAGCCTCCCGATTGCAACTTTTGCACTACCTTTATGAATTGAAGAAGGAAGGAATCGACGCCAAGGGAGAGCTACTCTTCCCGGAAGAACGCAGAAAGGAGCCGATCTGCTTGAGCGACGAAGCAATACTCGAACTTGACGCTCTCTATGCCGCGATACGCCACGTCGCTGGTTGCGCGCTTCCTCCCGAGCCGGAACGCACTGTGTATTGCAAAACCTGTGCGTATAGTGAATTCTGTTGGAGTTGAGCTATGGGTCGCACACTCTATATGATGACCTCGGGAGAACTTTCGAGGAAAGACAACACGATAATGGTAGAAGGAGAAAGCGGGAAAAAGTACATTCCAATCGAAACGACCGACGAGATTCTTATCTTCGGCGAGGTTTCGCTCAACAAGCGTTTCTTGGAATTCGTATCCAAGTGCGAGGTGATACTGCACTTTTTCAATCACTATGGAGGATATATCGGTACTTTCTATCCGCGGGAACACCTGAACGCGGGAGCGGTAATTCTAGCGCAGGCAAAATACTGTATGGAGCCAGCCCTTCGACAGGAGCTGGCAATCCGGTTTGTAGACGGAGCCATTCTGAATATGCAGAAGGTGGTCTCCTACTACGACCGACGATTGGAAACAGAGCTTCAGGATATCTTGGACTCTCTGGAACATTTTCGTCTAAGCGCACACGAATCGCCCGACATAGCCTCGCTGATGGGATTGGAAGGGAACGCGCACGTTGCCTACTACGGTTTTTTCGACCGAATAGCCGAAGAAAAAGACTTTATCATGGGGAAGAGAACCCGCAGACCGCCTGATAATAGAATGAACGCCCTCATAAGCTTCTTGAATTCTCTATGCTACGTAACGGTTCTCTCGCAGATTTACAGAACGCATCTCGACCCCAGAATCGGATTCCTTCACGAAACGAACTTCAGGCGATTCAGCCTGAACTTGGATATAGCGGAGATTTTTAAACCAATTCTGGTGGATCGCCTTATTCTCACGCTGATCAATAAGCAAATGATCCAACCGAAACACTTTTCCCACAAAGCCGGAGGAATGCTGCTGAACGACAAGGGCCGGGAGATTGTTTTGAAAAACTGGGAAGAAAGACTCCAAGGGACTATTGAACACCCCAATCTCGGGAGAAACGTCAGCTATAGAAACATGCTGCGCTTGGAAGCGTACAAGATCGAAAAACATATCTTGGGCGAAAAGACGTACGAGCCGTTCATCAGCCGGTGGTAGACGATGTTTGTTCTGCTTTTTTACGACGTGAAGGAAAAGAGAGTGAGCAAGGCACTGAAGACGTGTCGGAAATACCTGACGTGGGTTCAAAATTCCGTTTTTGAAGGGGAGCTTTCTCCCGCCCTTCTTGCAAAGCTGAAAACTGATTTGAAAAAGCAGCTTTGCGAGGAGGAGGATAGCGTTATCATATATACTTGGAGATCGGAACGCTATACAGAAAGAACGATTTGGGGAGTAGAGAAAGGAAGCACTACTCCATTCTTTTAAGGCTTTTAAAATCAACGTCGCCCCCCGGTAGGGTAAAAAACCCAAGGGATCGACGCAACATCAAAAAACGCGCCCAATAGGCTTGAACACTGATTTCGCACTAAAAAACCGCACCTTGACAAACGTCGTATAAACGGTGTATATATCTCGAAGGCTCGGAGGTTATGCAATTGCGACGGGCCCGCGACCTTCCTATGAGGGATGGAAACGTCGGATTTCTTCGGCTAGTAAACGGTGGGTCGAAGGCCCGCGACCTTCCTATGAGGGATGGAAACTGAAGCGTCCACTCGTGCAGGCGCTTTTCGTCTCCGCCCGCGACCTTCCTATGAGGGATGGAAACTTCCTTCTTCGACTACGGCATATTCGCCGTCCTTCGGCCCGCGACCTTCCTATGAGGGATGGAAACACTCGTAACTTTATCGCTTTTCAATTCCTCACCACCGCCCGCGACCTTCCTATGAGGGATGGAAACTATCTACGCTGAAGAGAGATGTTCCGGGGTTGATACGCCCGCGACCTTCCTATGAGGGATGGAAACTCCCTTCTTCGTGCCGTTCACGTCGTTGATCACTTGCCCGCGACCTTCCTATGAGGGATGGAAACTACTCTTCCATCAGTTTTTTTATGGCACCGGTGTTGCCCGCGACCTTCCTATGAGGGATGGAAACTCGCAAAACGCCTTGACCTCCGCTTCTCGCTTCTCGCCCGCGACCTTCCTATGAGGGATGGAAACAGGGTATCAAAAAATCAAATCGTCTGGGGGTACAACGCCCGCGACCTTCCTATGAGGGATGGAAACTTGCAGAACTCGGCGGCGCTCTCGTACGCTCCGCTGGCCCGCGACCTTCCTATGAGGGATGGAAACCTAAAAGGGTAAACCCAACAACATGGAAGTCAATCCGCCCGCGACCTTCCTATGAGGGATGGAAACCTCGTGTTCCGCACGATTGCGGAGACTTCGCCGCGAGCCCGCGACCTTCCTATGAGGGATGGAAACTAGCTGCGTTTTTCTGGGGCGCTATTCGGAATGAGATGCCCGCGACCTTCCTATGAGGGATGGAAACCTCGCTGCATGACGTGAGTCTCCTTTCGCGTCTCGTGCCCGCGACCTTCCTATGAGGGATGGAAACTCGATATAGAAACCCGCTTGAAAAAAGAAGGGAGGAAGCCCGCGACCTTCCTATGAGGGATGGAAACAAAAAGCAGGTGAGCCTGTCTGGCGCCGCCTGCAACGCCCGCGACCTTCCTATGAGGGATGGAAACGGCATGAGCAGTTCCCCGGCAAAGCGATTTGCTTCCACGCCCGCGACCTTCCTATGAGGGATGGAAACTTTGTGCCAAAGGGCAAGCTAGCCTTGCGCGTAGAGGCCCGCGACCTTCCTATGAGGGATGGAAACGTGGAACTGTCAGGTATGGGGCGGCCTTGGCGCGGAGGCCCGCGACCTTCCTATGAGGGATGGAAACACGGTCTCGTCCTGTGTTACGGCCGTCATAATCTCGCCCGCGACCTTCCTATGAGGGATGGAAACACCGCTATCTCGCGGAACATCCAGACATTCAGTAATGCCCGCGACCTTCCTATGAGGGATGGAAACTAGAGGATGCACATGTTTCTCGTCGTCCGGCTCCTTGCCCGCGACCTTCCTATGAGGGATGGAAACCCAAGTTGAGGCTCATTGATGTTCTGGAAGATTTTTGCCCGCGACCTTCCTATGAGGGATGGAAACTTTTGGAGGTCCGCGCCGCCGGGCAGAAGTATTGGAGCCCGCGACCTTCCTATGAGGGATGGAAACCGCCAGCCGTCCCCTGTGGTCCCGTTGCTCCGGTGTCGCCCGCGACCTTCCTATGAGGGATGGAAACAAAAAATGAGGGAAGGAATAACCGCCTCGGAAGCCGGCCCGCGACCTTCCTATGAGGGATGGAAACTTGAGAGCTTCGGACTTCCCTACCTGTGTAGCCGTACGCCCGCGACCTTCCTATGAGGGATGGAAACACGTTTGCGAGGCCGGGAGAGGTGCGGAGGGCTGAATGCCCGCGACCTTCCTATGAGGGATGGAAACTCGGTTGCGCGAGCCGGGACCGCTCCCGCTCTGGGTGCCCGCGACCTTCCTATGAGGGATGGAAACCCCATGCCGCAGTCCGCGAAGATCGCACTTCGTCCTGCCCGCGACCTTCCTATGAGGGATGGAAACAGCTCGTCATAATCCGCGTACTTCTTCCGCTCGCGGGCCCGCGACCTTCCTATGAGGGATGGAAACCCCTGATATGTCGCTTCCGTCTGCGCGGGAGGGTCCCAGCCCGCGACCTTCCTATGAGGGATGGAAACTGTGTGAGAAGGTTTCGCCTTTCGCGCACGAAAAAGCCCGCGACCTTCCTATGAGGGATGGAAACGCAGGTGATCCTGTTCCATGTCTAATACTCCTTGTAGCCCGCGACCTTCCTATGAGGGATGGAAACGGGAAAGGTCGAGCAGCGTCCTTTCCAGCGTGAAACGCCCGCGACCTTCCTATGAGGGATGGAAACGAGGAACAACTGGCGACGATGCCGTTGCTGAGATCGGCCCGCGACCTTCCTATGAGGGATGGAAACTCTTCCCTTGCCTCCATAGTTCGGCGCGCCCTTTCCCGCCCGCGACCTTCCTATGAGGGATGGAAACTTTGTAGACGAGAGAGACGAAAATCTTTGTTCTCATGCCCGCGACCTTCCTATGAGGGATGGAAACACCAGCTCCGCTATTTCCTCCGGGCTTTTCCCAAGCGCCCGCGACCTTCCTATGAGGGATGGAAACTCGGATTGCCGTTGATGTCCCACACCAATCCATCCAGCCCGCGACCTTCCTATGAGGGATGGAAACTAAGAAGCCCTTTCTTTTCTCGGCATCTGTTCTTCCCGCCCGCGACCTTCCTATGAGGGATGGAAACAGTGTTACGAGGAGAGAGCAAAGACTACTGGATGTTGCCCGCGACCTTCCTATGAGGGATGGAAACAAATTTTCCAGTGTGCTGATGTTGAGGAGTGCCGGGGCCCGCGACCTTCCTATGAGGGATGGAAACTGAAATGGTTTTGAGGTAAGGTCCTCGGCCATGTGCCCGCGACCTTCCTATGAGGGATGGAAACCTTTGACTGCTGGTAGCAACTCCCCTTTCGACGTCGCCCGCGACCTTCCTATGAGGGATGGAAACCCAATATCATGCAGTTCTGCCGCAAGCTCTATGTCAGCCCGCGACCTTCCTATGAGGGATGGAAACGCTTGAGACTGCACGCTGTCCAAAATTACGCACGGATGCCCGCGACCTTCCTATGAGGGATGGAAACTGTGATCAATGGGGAGCTTGCGTCCAGTCTCCCGTCAGGCCCGCGACCTTCCTATGAGGGATGGAAACGCGGGAAGAGCCTCGTATTCCACATCTTGAACCTCGGCCCGCGACCTTCCTATGAGGGATGGAAACTATCCGGGAGAGAGATCGTAGATACCGGCTATCCCGCCCGCGACCTTCCTATGAGGGATGGAAACGTTTCCCACGCATATGCGGGGATAGCCTCCTAGACAGCCCGCGACCTTCCTATGAGGGATGGAAACGCAAACTGGACGGTGCTGCTGTGCGTCGGAAATCCTTGCCCGCGACCTTCCTATGAGGGATGGAAACTACACTCCTCCATTGATTTTCGATTAAAATACCGCTCGCCCGCGACCTTCCTATGAGGGATGGAAACTATTCTAGTTCGTCGATTCAGCGGGAAGAGCCTCGTGCCCGCGACCTTCCTATGAGGGATGGAAACTACGCCCAATCGCGGCTCATCGTCATAATCGGGTAAGCCCGCGACCTTCCTATGAGGGATGGAAACTTGTGGCGATGCTTTACGACGTGTCGTGGACACGGCGCCCGCGACCTTCCTATGAGGGATGGAAACTCCAGTCGCTGAAATTGTGATGCGCCCGCTCCACATGCCCGCGACCTTCCTATGAGGGATGGAAACTGGTGAAAAATGACTAACCCCCTCCACATCCGAAGCGCCCGCGACCTTCCTATGAGGGATGGAAACTTCCCGATGAAATCCTGCACGAAATCCACGCCGCTGGCCCGCGACCTTCCTATGAGGGATGGAAACTATCTAAAAGGTGGTGAGACTTTGGCTGTAAGAGATGCCCGCGACCTTCCTATGAGGGATGGAAACTTTCGTCAGAGTATGTATCTACGACTTTGCGCACCAGCCCGCGACCTTCCTATGAGGGATGGAAACAATGCAGTTCACGAAGACCCATTTTCAGATAATTTACGCCCGCGACCTTCCTATGAGGGATGGAAACCCAACAATTCCGGTAAGAGCTATGAGCAGGCGGTGTGCCCGCGACCTTCCTATGAGGGATGGAAACATGGGCGAATTTTCATCGCGACAATTCGTCGAGAAAATGCCCGCGACCTTCCTATGAGGGATGGAAACTACGCAAGGTCAAGCAGCGGCGGCGCGCCGTGCCATGCCCGCGACCTTCCTGTGAGGGATGGAAACTATATTTGATCGACTCTCTCTCCGAGGGGAAAATCGGCCCGCGACCTTCCTATGAGGGATGGAAACAAAAGAGGCATCTGCCAGCTTTCGATCTCCGTCCTGAAGCCCGCGACCTTCCTATGAGGGATGGAAACATCTTCGCCTCGATCGCTTCCCGCCTCTCGACCAAGCCCGCGACCTTCCTATGAGGGATGGAAACTAGGTGTACACAATCTTGCCCCTGTCAAGCTCCACGCCCGCGACCTTCCTATGAGGGATGGAAACAAGAGGGCTTCACAACTAAGGTCACGGCGAAGATTGGTTTTGTCAATGCAAATCTGACCACCAGGGGATTTCCCTCTTGCAAAAAACAAACTCCGCTACCACCCGCGCACATCTTGAGAGTTTTCTTTCGGTCTTGTCGGAGGAATCGAGTCGCGGGGGCAGAATCGAGTCCTCGAATCGATTCCCCTTATTGAAAATCGCATGATCGTTTCCGGCGGGGAAACGCGTCTCGACCGTCGGCAGGAGGATCGTTCGGATGGATGAAGTCGAATTCAACGAAGACTCCCCGTCAGCGGCGACGGAAATAGTCGAATCAAGCCGCCGGTTCGTCTCCGTTTCCGAATGCAATTCGCACGGTCTTTCCCCCGTTTTCCAATCGAGTTTCTGGTGACCGGAAGAGTGTTCGCCGGAGCGGATCGGTGTGCCCGTCCGCTTCAGCGGACGGAGCGGCCTCCATATATATACCAAGTGCTATGTCTCTATCATCTTACCGCCATCTTTCCGCCTCCTTCCGTCCGGACGATACGTGCGGCACGTCCTTCTCCTTTGCCCCGAGTCTCTTCGATTCGCTTTCTAAAAAATCGAGTTCTGGAAAAACGAATTCGCTTCCCCCTTTCCGGAGGAGGAGATGTCGGGTCGAATCTTGATTGCCGATTTCGAACTCCGAGCGGAGAAAAAAAAGAACTCCGAACCGAATGGATCTTTTTCGCCGCACCGGTTTCTAGCATCTTCCTCCAAAGACGGACTGGAAGTCCGCTAAGCTGAACCGGAGGTGAAAAACGGATGCTAATCGCGAGAGACATGCGGACAAGATCACCGTGATTGAGGAGCTCGGCAAATCGAATCGCGGAAGAAAACACTTGATTGCCCATTTGAGAGGAGAGTACCTGTCGAGGTAACAGGTACTTTACGCCTTCTGTTATGAATGCCAGGGATTCTCCGCCGCAGGCGCCAGTTGCGAGAAACCGGAGTGCTCGCTATTCCTCTATTCTCAACACAGCGAGGAGGCGATTCGAGTTGCCCGAGAGCGTCGAAAACGGGAACTTTCGGAGCGAAATTCAATTCTAACCCCGTCTTGAGAACACCTCGGCGAAACAAAGAGTTCCAAAGAGTAATCTCGTGAATCAAATTAGCTACGGAATTTAAAGTCCCAGGCGAGTCGATTTCGTGACGAAAGGACGTTGCCTGCGTCTGCGTCCTTTCTTTCCGCGCGCAGACGAAGAAAGAGCGTTAGAAAACAAACGGAACGATCTGAAAACGACTCTCACTTCGTCTTAGGGGTCTTCCGCGCGTTTTTGGGCTCTCTTTCCGCGTTACGCGGAGAAAGAGAAGAAGAAAGGAATCCAGGATATCTTTTCTTCGGAATCTATTGAACGCGGCGAAGGAGCCGTTTTGACGCCCCCCCTGAATCCTCCGTGATGCTGAATTGGATTTTTCCATCTCCGCTTTTCGTTCGCCGCAACATCCGCATCTTGGTCTGTTGCTTCCGCAGTATTGTGTTTTCCCGCTCCGAATATCCCCCGATTTCGTCGGTTTCTCCGCGCCGGGAATTCGATGATCGCTTTCTTCGGCGGAAGGGAAATCCTGTTTTCACCTCGGGACGGAATCCAGGAATCCGGTTCATCCTTTCGTTTTTGCAGAGTTGGCTTTTGAAATCGAGTCCGCGATCCTTCCTCCCGAGTCCGGAAATCGGATTCTCATCGCTCGCCGGAGAAGCATTCGATTCCTTCGCTCGGAAATTCGATTCGGAAATCCTGCAGGTCATCCGGCGCGTGAATAACGACGCGCCGGATGATTGGGTGCGACACCGCCGCGGACTCCTCCGAAATACTCGAACGATGCCGGCTCGAGCGGTTTTTCAGAAATCCGATTCGTGCCCGCATTTTCGGCTTTCTTCCTTTCCGCAACGCCGGAGAAAAGTCAAAATTGCATCCGCGGAAATGAAAATCGGGAGGGGAAATCTTTCTCCGCCCGCTTTTCCTCGAAAGAAATCGAATTCCGGGCCTGCGATCCGCGGGTCCTCGTCTCCCCTTCACGCGGCGCGCCGTTTCCGAGGGGATTCGATCGAAACCAGATCCACCTCTCCCGAGCTTCCACTCTTGTTCCCGATTGCCTTGGTTTGCGCCGAGACTCCAAACGGCCTCTCGAACTCCTCGAAAACCTTCTCCGGGAACACAGAAAGGAGCACTTTTCTGACGACATCAAGCGTCCGTCGATTCTTTCCGGCTCGAACGAATACCGCGGCGTCGTGTGAAAGAAGCCTTCGGGCATTCGAAAAGACGGTCGTCAGAAGTTTTCCGTATGACTTCACGTCGTAGAATCTCCCTTTGTGCCCGATCTCTCCTCCGATCGGAGTCCCCGCCGCCTCGCGTATCACGGAGGGAGCAAATCCGAGCGCCCAGAGACGGAGCCACTGATCGGCGTGATAGTCGGTTACACCGAGATACGGTGGTGAGGTGATCAAAAGGGAGGCTCCTCTTCCTTCGCTCGCTTCGAGAATCCAATTCTCCGCAGGAGAGCCCTCCGAGAGAGTTTCCGAGGAATCGCCAAGAACCGAAAGAACAGGAGCAATACGAGAAGATCCTTTTTTGTATCTCCATCGTATTCTTTTTCCGAGAAATTTGACGATGTCGAGATCTGGCGGAATGCATCCGCGTTCGCTCCACCATTTCATGCAATACTTCGGCCACATCGCCTTCGTTTGCGTCATACGGTTCGACAGCGCCTGACCTTCCTTGCCGTGAAGATAATAGATAATAAACGCCGCAAGTGTCCGATCGACAGGATCAGCACGCCAGTCGAGCGTTTCACGGGCCACACGGATAAATGCCGCAACGCGAGGGGCGAAGCAGAGCGATAGAAACTTGTCGAAGTCCTCTTTTCCTGTACGTTCATTCGCGGGAAAATGACGCGACGCTCTGACGACCTCTTCTAGTTTTGCGATCACGTCCGAGCAGGGTGCGGGATCGCTTTTGACGCTGAGATAAATCCAACCGACAGGATTGATCTCAGCCCCGACTCCACTTCTCCCGAGCTGAGCTGCAGCAAATGGCGCCGTACCCCTTCCGGAGAACGGATCGAGAATCAAATCTCCTGGATCGGTGCGCTCTCTTACCACCGACTTAACAAATTCCGCAGGAAACAGAGCGTAGTACGGGCCGAAACCGGCCCATCTTTCCTCCGCGGTGAAAAACCTTTCTGACTCGCTTCCACGTCGCTTCATGGGGGGATCACTCCTTCCACTTTTGATACCCCCATCAAACCAAAAATCAAATTCGCCGCGCAACCTGTGCAAAAAACATAATTCGATTCAGTTTGTCGCTCTCGATCAGGAAGCAGCGAAAAGAGGGATGAAGCGAACGGAATTCAGTGCAAACGGAAGAGAATGGAAATGCCCTTTGCGGATTTCCCTTATGCAAAAAAACGTGGACCCATTGTTACGGGGAGACTGCAAGGTGCGGCGAGTAGAACGAGAGACCCAGCTCCGCCACCGAGATGTAACGCGTTCATATTCAGGGAACCTCTGAATAAAGATGAGTTAGCCTCGCTGAGACCTGATGCAATCAAGTGCAAGGAAGAGAAAAACCACCTTTTAATCAGAGCTTCCTCAGACTTCACTTCTTCAAAAAGCAAAGGCTATTCTGAAAAAAGAAGAAGCAAGCAGGCGAGCGCTCATTCCTTCGACTCATCAATTTTTTCGTAACCCAGCCTTTCAAGAAACTCGATAACATCCTCTTCGTAAGTATATAACGTCCGACGCCCTTGGCGTCGCGTGATGCACCACGGCTTGTCAAGGTTTCGCAAAACCCCCTCTATCGTCGTGTATGATACCCCAAAAATCCGCGCAAGATCCTTTCTGTCGTACCGCACCATATAATCACCACCTCACCCGGTTCACATTGTATCATTGTTTCGACATTGCCTTAAAACCGATATACCTTAATACCTATAATCCGTTATTCCGGTATTCGTTTATAGTAATATACCGATTTTCATTGACTCGGAACAAATCTCCATGATAGAATGTTTTTGAAAACAGTTTTTCTAAAGAGGTGAATGATTGTGGACGTTTCTTACCGCGGCGGGTGCATGGCAACCAAGTTCGCTTGGGTGGAGAGGGAATTGCACAGGGCGAGGACGGAAGGAGACGTTATCGTAGTTTGCGAAACGCCTCTTTTCGAGAGGTTGTCACGCGACGGAGACGGGGTTGTTATGCCTCCGACCCATTCCGGCTACGAAAAGAGAGTGCGGGTGATTCCTAGTCCCCTGTCCGCTTCTCCTAATGCCGTCTTTTTTGCCGATGCGCTCTTCTCCCGCAAGAGAAACGAAACTCGCGAAGCCTATTGGTATGTTGCTCCGCGGCAGGTTCTCCTCGACGTTTACGAGATGTGCGTTTTTGATATGGCTCTTTTTGTGAGGGAGCGCGGACGTCGTCCGACGCCTCGTGAGGAGTGCTTGCTAATCCTCGAATGTATCGAGACGCTGATCCAAATGTCCGGTACGAGCGGAGGTATGAGAAGCGTTGGAATGGATATGAGAAAGCACCTCGCGCTGCGGTATCCCCAAAAAAGATTCACGAATGTCGCAAGAACAATCTGCGGGAACTCGTCGTTGACCGCGGGATGCATTCTTTCAATCGCCGCGGGTGCGCTGGAAGACCTTGTTGTTCCGCAGTCAAGCTGCAAGGAAGAGTCCGGAGACGCGTCCACCACCTTCGTTCTTTCCGACCTTTTAGGGGAGTCCGCATCAGCGCAAGCGGTCGCGCTTCTGAGGAAAGGGAAGTCCTCGCTCTTTTTCCTCGCTGACGCGGAGGCTTACGATCTGAACGAGGTTAAAGCCGAAAGAAGGATTTTTACCGAGAAGGCTCCCGCGTCGATTGTTCCCGACCTGGAAACATGGGGCGCGTCTCCCGACGCCGCGGCTCTAGAACATTGGGGGAGAACGCTCGAAAGGATCGGATTCAAGAGCGCTCAAAATCTTCCTGTTGAGAATCCCGCGATGCTGGAACCTCTTGATTGCATTACTTATGACGTTTCGAAAGCTCGATTCTCCATGGATCCCGTTTATCCTTCTTGGGATTTACAGGAGCCTCCCAAACTTCGAGAATCAGTTGATTCTCCTCTCGACGTTGCCTTGCGAGAAATCGACGAGCCGGAGAAAGAAATAGAATATATTGGAGCAGGCAACGTTCTTCGAATGCTCGAAGAAAAGGAGAGGTACAAATACCGTATCCATCTGGTTGGCGCCGCGCATAAAGCAGCGATAGAAGAGGACTATGAGCGCGACGCACAGCGTCGTCGAGAAGAACGAGACGCGGAGATGGAACGCGAAGCTCGTAAGGCGGGACTAGAGCAGATCAACGACAAGGACGACGACGATTCCGACGGCGACGGTGACATGCCGTTTTAGTGCGAAATACCATACCATGGAGGGTTTTCGGACGCTTAGGTTTTCGCACGCGTTTACGGACTGAAAACGGGTCTGAAGACAGGGGAAAACTCCTGTCTTCTTGGAGTCCAAAAAATGAACCCTTTCATGAACCCTTTGCATTCAAAGGGTTCATGAAAGGGTTCATTTACCGGTGTTGTATGAAGCGGTCGAAGAATGCAGCCGGAAGAAAAGGCTCTTGTATGACATCTTCGCCTTTGAAGCGGTCTTGTAAGAGGTTGATCTTAGGTGAAAGAATTTAAAACTTCGGGGCTTCTGTTTCCCATCTCCATGGAGGACACCCGGATACTGCTCTCGCTCGTCGACCAGCGGCACAACCACCAGGCGACGATCATCGCGTCCCAGTTCGAGCCCGCCGAATGGCCGGACCAGATTCCTGTCCCGGTTGCCGCCGAGGCAATAACGGATCGCCTCTGTTCTCAGGCGTACAAGATCGTCATTGAGGGTAAAAAGTCCATGCGCGAAACAATCAGCGATTGTTTTTCAGATTGTCAAGGAGCAGAGCCACTTCGTTCCTGAGTGGTGGCTCTCAACCGGCGCGCCGGTTGGCTCTCTTGGAGCGCGGAGGCGGTTCTCATATCGACGAGCAGATGGCTCTAGAAAAACGCTCTTTGCAAACACCACGGAAATAAGTTCAATCAGGGTTACCCCCCTCCTGCGACTCCTAATTATTCCACCTTCCGCAGTTTCTCCTGTAAAAAAAGCGGAGAACTCCCGCGTTTTCGTTGGAGTCTCTGCCATTGTGTTCCCCGTGAGAGGAAACCCCACATTCCGCACTGACATTTTAGCAGAAATGAATTTCTCTTTTTTAGGGGCCTTTGAGATATATTGTCGCAGGCCAAAGAACACTTTAGTTTACACACTTTGTATATTTCTAGAAATTACTACGATTTATTAGATGTATATAATGATTTAACCAAATGTGTTCTGCAAAATAAGCCACAAAATGCTTCTGGAAAAATAAATACATAAAACGAGAATGTCAGTGCGGAATACGGGGAAACGACTACATAAATTTCGCCATTATGATGGCAAACCAAATGTATTTATATTGCAGGACGAGAACTTAAATTCTCTTTTCCCCCCTCCGCAGACTTTTTCAATATCGAGAAATCATGCCGATGAGACTAAGAACTGTATATTTTCATTCGTTCTCAGATTCGCGTTCGGCTGTTTTTTTAATAACTTTTTTCGAGTTGCGTGCCAAAGTTTTTTTTTGAGAAACTTGACATGGCGAAAATATAATCTCGAAAAGCAGTTGATAAGTATGGGTAAGCAAAATTTGGAAGTAGAAATAATCGAGGTCAAGAGGCAGGGAGATTTGTTTTTTTAAAAAAAACAAGGAGAGGAAGATCTTCAGATTCGCTACATCGAACTGAATGTGGAGGAAAAGTCTCTCTTCGCGGACGTTGAATTTGCCGGAGGCAGATCTTTAGTCGAAAAAATGCCACGGGATCATTTGTCGCTACATAATTTCACTCCTAACGGGAGACATTACGAACAAACGAATTTGAAGAAGAACTTCTGCAATTCAAGCGACTTCTATTATGACACAGGGGGAATTCGGGGTAAGAATCGTTGCGGGGATGGATTTCGTCTGGGGATGGAAGAAACCACATAGCAGAAATGAACGACAACGCGAAAAGGCTGATGAAGAGATTGCAGACATTTGCTCGGAGATAGAGGAATCGCAGATAGCTGTCTGGGAAGCCGACGAATTCCAGCAATGAGGAATCGGGAATCAGGATAGGGATAGATGTCTACAAAACGACGCGCAACCATAACGGTAATTTTCTCCGGTTGAAATGGGAGACGGTTACCTCACACCAAAGTAATGGGGGTGTCAAAAATTATCCCCAGAGGGAGGGGCATTTCTATTTTTTTGAAACAAACAAATCTCTCTCGGATATTTCTTTTTTACATTTTTCGAGTTGCGAGCCAAAGTTTTTTTTTGAGAAACTTGACAAGTAAAAAGAAACCTGAAAGGAAAGTGATTAGCACGAGTAGGAAGATAAGCAAGGATTGCGATTTTGTACGGGTAACGGTGGACGACAGGAATTGCACGGCGGAGGTCGAGGGAGTCGGTACTCTCACTGTCAGAGGCTACGACCGTTATGGTAGACGGAGCGGGTACGTGTATCTTAACGGGAAACAAATCTGCGATGGTTTTAATCCAATGGGTGCGACCATGCTCTACTCTCCCAGTGAGCCGTTCTCCAAATTCGTAAAAGAGCAGATGGAGCTTTGGAAGGAACAGCATGAGCTTTTGAGATATCGGATTATGGTAAAGAACTCCCCCACCATAGAACTTCGCGCAGCCACGGGGAAGGGGGACTTTAATTCTGTAGCTTCTCTTGTGGCAGAAGGAGCAAAGCATTACGGAAACAAGATCCGCAACTCTCTTCCCCTCGAACAAAGACCGAAATTCGACGAAGCGGTAGAGAAAAGACAGAACAAAAATCAATCAAGATAACGGCAGAGACGGGCAAGAAATAGATAAATAAAATTAGAAAGGGAGTTAATTGGTATGCATAAGAAAAATTCGGAAGTCAAAATAATCAAGGTTGAGGATCAGGGTACGGGAACTTACCCCAGACAGGAAGATCCAAAGGATTGCTCCATCGAACTGAACTTGGAGGAAAATACTCTCTCCGTGAACATGGAGGGCAAATGTTTGAGCGAAGATTGCCGCGGGATTATTCGTCGCTATGAAATTCCTCTCATCTTGGGAAGTTCTGCGAACGATCTGATGTACAAAATTCTGCCGTTGGCGGAAAGAATTGTAGCTGGAGGCAGCACTGTCCGGGATGGAAGGAACCTCTTGGCGGAGCTGAACGACGACGCGAAAAAGGCGGATGGAGAGATAAAGAAGATATGCTCGGAAGTCCAAGGAGCAGAGATCGTTTCCTGCGAAGCGGACGATTTTTGCCGTGAATTCAGCAACGAAGATCTGGGAGTCGAAGTTGGAATGAACATTTCCAAAGCGACGTGCAAACTCGAAAGGGAGCTTTATCCGACTGAGGGTGCAGACGGCTATCTCACATACGTGCTGGACATCTGCAAATATATAGAGAAAAGACTTGAAGAACTTACCAAAGCTGCAAGAAACGTCATCGCGGGTTACGATCCCGACAGGGAGCTTCAAGATCTCAGCAGGGGTCGGAGGATCGAGAATCGTGTGAATCTCATGAAAGCGGTTATTGAAGTCGCAAGAGAGGACGAACTTGATTTAAGCAAGATTCGACGCGAGCTTCCGAAGGAATGGAAGGATGATTTCGATGAGGCGAAAAAGGAAATCATGGGAAAAGACGAAAATGTAAACGCGAGGGATGAGGACGGACCTACGCTGCTCCACGACGTAGAAACCGCACCCCGCGCGTCCGTTCTGATAAATGCGGGAGCGAATATAAACGCGAGGGATAATAACGGATGTACGCCGCTTCACTATGCGAAAAACGCAGAAATCCTGTCTCTCCTGATAAAGGCGGGAGCGAACGTTAATGTGAGAGATAAGAAGGGAAAGACGCCTCTGCATCTTCAGCATAAGCCCGGGTCGGTCAAAATTCTCGTCAAGGTAGGAGCGAACGTGAATGTGAGGGATAATGACGGAAAGACACCTCTGCACTATCAGACGTATTTCGATCCGTTCAGATTCCTCGTCGAAGCGGGGGCGGATGTGAACGCGAGAGACGAGAACGGGAAAACTCCGCTGTTCTTCCGTAAATACATCCCTGAAGAAGTGAAACTCCTCTTTTCCTACGGGGCAACGGACGAAAAAAACGAAGTCAGAAATTCACTCGACTTAAACGAAAGAAAAGCGTTCGACATTGCGAAAGCCGCAGGATTGAAGGAAAGAGAACAAAACGACAGTTTGACTGGAGAGCGGGAGAAGCCGCGGACTTGCAGGAATCCTTGGCATACGCCGGGAAGAAACGCGAACGACGATGTCGAGAATACGAAGAAGGTTTACGAAACGGCCAAGCTATGGCTTGAGATGAAAAGGGATGGCGCACCGATGTCGGAGCGCAACGATCTGCGCAGCGCATTGGACGATACGTTATACGGCATGGAAGAGTTTTTCAATGGATGGGTTTACGATCATCTACCCGTCAAGACGCTTGCGGACAGCACTCTCAAAGCGCAGAAGATCGAAGATGAGAAATGGGGAAATTCGTTCTATAAATGGTACTCTTACGACCGTTGCGGGATAGATCTGTTCTATCCGGACGAGGACGGCGCCCAGCAAGTCGAAAGCGTTGATCAGGTGATGCACGTCTTTCTCGACGAAGACGAGGTCGTTGTAAAAAACTCATACGTGAATAGGGAAAGACGTGAACCCGTTTCCGAGGTATTCGAGGAATACTACGAAAAGGCTCTTGAAGAAGCGCTTAATAAATCGTCCGAGAATAATTCGGTTGAGCTTGACTCGTGGAACGTGCCTATGCCCAAACTCAAAAAAATGATTGAAGAAACGTGGAACGAAATTCTGGAGCAAGTTGCAGATCACGATTTCAGCGCATTAGAAAGCGCTATAGAATACAAAGACGGCGAAGAAATCGTGAAAATAACTAATCTTTTCGGTCGCGGAACGAGATTCGATCTTCTCGACGAGCTTCAACCAGAGCAGATTCCCGATTTTATGGAGGCGGTTATCGGTTACGCCGAAGAGAGCGATAATATAATGAGGCGGCAAGTCGAAGAAGAACTTTCCCGTTTCGGTGATTTCGACGACGCATTTCGGAGATACGTCGATAACAAGTTGTTCAAGGCGGTATACGGAGAAAACATTGACGGCGTTAGGGATGCGTTGAGAAATGGAGCCGACGTGAACGCGAAGGACAACGACGGGAAAACGCTGCTGCACTGGAGGAGTGATCCCGAGTCGGTCAAGGCTCTCCTCGAAGCCGGAGCGGATGTGAATGCGAAGGACAATCGAGGGAGAACGCCGCTGCACCAACAAGTGTATCCCGGGTCGGTCAAGGTTCTTATCCAAGCCGGCGCGAACGTCAACGTAAAGGACCAAAATGGATATACGCCGCTGCACTTCAGTTGTTATCCCGAGTCGGTCAAGGCTCTCATCCAGTCCGGAGGAGATGTGAATGTGAAGAATAACTTTGGAGATACGCCGCTGCACCATGAAAACAAACCGGAGAAGATCAAAATTTTCGTAGAAGCAGGAGCGGACACAAACGCAGTGAACAACAACGGGGAAACGCCGCTCCATAGCGTGAAGTACAATCCACTCGCGGTTCAAGCTCTTTTTGCATGCGGAGCAAAGGACAAAGACAACGAAATCAGAAAATCTCTCGCCCCTAACAACAGAAAAATATTCGACAAAGCGAAAGCCGCGGGAATGAAGGAACTAAAGGGGAAAGAACAGAACTGTAGGGAACGGTATTATTGTTGAAGCGAGGTCGCTTACCGACCATCGCAAGATAAGAAAGGGTAAAACCGAGGACTCTCAAGAGTCCTCGGTTTTACTTTTGTGCGCCCACATATAGATGCAGAGAGGAAGGATTCACCATGACGAACATGGAGGAAGATTTTTTGCTGCGGTTAAAAAAAGGAGATACGGATTTTTGAGAGCAAAAATCTTTTTCGAATCCAATTCTAAATTTCTTTTTTGCTCTTGGAAATCTTTTTTTGAAGACAAAATATGATTTGGGGAGACAAAAAACCACCCAAATTAGATTCCCTTGAAAGCAAAAAACTTTTTCAAATCCAATTCCAAAGTACTTTTTTGCTCCCGAAATCTTTTTTTGAAAGACAAAATATGATTTGGAAAGACAAAAAACCACCTAAATAGATTCCCTTGAGAGCAAAAAATCTTTTTCGAATCCAATTCCCAAGTAGGCCATTTCTATTATGCAACAAATACTCAGGCGTACAAGATCATCATGAAGGGCAACAGATCCATGCGCGAAACGATCTGCCCTTAATCATCATCAGACCTCCTCATTCCTGAGGGGTGGCTCTCTATCGGCGCGCCGATGGCTCTTTTATAACGCGGAGGTGGCTCTGCAAATGAAGATAAGTGGCTCTTTCGGAACGTAATAATCATTTTGGGAGAGCAAGAATAGGATTTGTGAGAGTAAAAGGAACACCCAAATTAGATTTTTTCGTGACTAAATAACTTTTTTCGAATCAAATTTTCAAGTGCTTTTTCGCTCTTGGGAATCTTTTTTTGGAGAAAATAAATTAGATTTGCGAGACCCAAAACCACAATCGTGTAAAACACCGACCATGAGGCGCGCAGAGCAGCAGAGCAGATAGTATATATTGTATTATATGTATGTATATACAAGCGCGCGCTCATTGAGGACTTCTCCATCAAGGCAAATTCCCTGAATCCGATTTCCTGAGTAAAAATCGCAATCGGATTCAGATTCCCCAAACAAATTTTTTTGCAAATCCGATCTCCTAAATCGGATTTCCCAGACTACATTTTCCGAATCTGATTTCTCAAATCAAGTGCCCTGAACAGGAAAACCGGAGGCCCCTTCGCCGCGGCAACACCCACGAAAAGGAAAAACCCTTTCGCTTTTCACGTCATTCAACTTGATTCAGTTCGCCCCATGATAAATCAGAGGAAGAGAGCGTCCCGACGCAATTATTGGCAATCTTTTTCTTGGACCGGAATATGTTTTTTAAGGGGAAAATTTTTTACTAATACGTTTTCCAAGTGCTTTTTACGCATGCGAATTTATGTTTGTGGGAGAGAGAACAAGAATGAGATTCTAGGCTATCGAAATACGATTTCCCCGGTGCGATTAGGCAACAGTGCAGATAGTATATACTGTATTATATATATACATATGCAACATATACAGGCGTTTGCTCGCATCAATCCCGCCGATCGGATCCGGAAATCATTTTCCCTCGAATTTCATTCCACAAATTCTGTTCCCCCAAAAATCTTTTTCACAGATGAGATATTTCCCTGACACCGTCCTCTTGAGCGGACGGTACAAGGATTTTCGAAAAATCCTGTTCTTGAAAATCCTATTCGTAAAACAGACCTTCCAAAAAAATTTCTCGCTCAAATCCCATTTCCCTTATCGTATTTTAAAAAACTGTTCCCTAAAAAATTCTTTCACTCAAGCAACCTCAAAAAAGTTGAGTTGCCCTCGCAGAAACTTGACGCAATCGAGCTCAATGAAGAGAGAAACCCATGCATTCAGAGCTTCCGCAAATCTTCTGCCCCTGTTCTCGTTCCAAAAATTGTTCCAGGAAATCTTTTCCGGAGATTGCATTCGCTTGCGATTTCCCCGAGAGACTGCGGAAAGGACACATCTCTTCCGCCCCGTCCTCCATCCGACAACCTTCGCCCTCGTAAGAGTGCGAAGGTTGTATTGAATCGCAAAACAATCGTAAAAAAGACGGAGCGCACCGTACGTCCGCGACGAATGGAGACGAATGGAGTTCAAGGATGTTAAAGACAGTGGACACCGATCTCGCACGGAATAGAATTTCATTTCAATCGATTAGCAAAATCCAAGAAGCTGTCTTTCGATGGGGGAAAGTCTTGCATAATAGAAATGACCCCAGAGGAATTTTCCTCATGCAAAAAAAAATCTTAAGCAGTCGCTCCACAATCGAAACTTCATTTCCGCACATACAACCCTTCAGAATGCCTCGTATTGCATTTTGTGCATAAAAACGACTTCGAGTACATCTTAGGGCAATTTCGATCAGCAGGAGGCGAGTTTGAGGGCAAATCAAAGAAGTATGAAACACAGAACAGCGTCCGGATATTAAAGCTGGGTGAGTCAATCTTTTCTAGTGGATTTTTTTCATCTGTTGGTCGGGTATTGCATCTACTTTCTTTTTCCTCAAGATTCAAAAGCAATCCTCTTCCTTTTTTTAACTCCGCATACATTACGCTTCGGCGTCTCTTAAGAGACGCCGAAGCAGTGCTGTCGGGTCATCCCGTCCCGGAAGGGACGGGGATGACGTTGAGCCCTCTTTAGAGGGCTCAACCAATTTAACCGGGATTTTTCGAGGGTTAAAATCTTTACCAGAATACGATTTCCTGAAGCAATTTCACTCTGGAAATCTTTTCGTGGACAGGTGGTTTTTTTCTACCGAAATACGATTTCTCCGGTGCGTTGCCGCGGGAGATGGATAGGCGGGCAGGCAGTATATACAAGCGTTCGCTCGCACCGTTCCCACCATGAATATAGAATTAAATCTTTTTCGCTCAAATTATATTCAGCGAATTCTGTTCTAAAAATCTTTTTCGCAGCAAAAAGATATTACCTGAGGCCGTCCACGCGCGTGGACGGTGAAAAATATTTACGGAAACACTTCCCACAAAATCATATTCTCATAATCGACCTTCCAAAAAAACTTTTTCTCTCAAATCCCTCTTCCCTGATCGCGTTATGCATTGCAAAAATCCTGTTCCCCTCAAAATATCTTTTTCGCAGCAAAAAGATATTTCCTGAGGCCGTCCTCTTGAGAGGACGGCGCCCAGTCCGCTTAAGCGGACTGGACTGCGTACCGTCCACGCGCGTGGACGGTGAAAAATATTTACGGAAACACTTCCCACAAAATCATATTCTCATAATCGACCTTTCCAAAAAACTTTTTCTCTCAAATCCCTCTCCCCTGATCGCGTTGCAAAACGTTCTACGCCCTCTTAAGAGGGCGTAGAACGCACGGAATAATCGTAAACAGTCGTAATAGAACGGTGTTATTGCACCGTTCGTCCGTAAAGAATTGAGGCGAGGATGTAAAAAGACAGTGGATCGATATCGGGTCAGTTGTGCATCCAGTCCGCAAAGCGGACTGGACTGGGACATCGTCCACGTCAGTGGACGATGCTCCCCTTGAGGAAAAAAGAAGGAGAGAAGCCTCCCGCATATCATGCACGGAAATAAACTTTTTTATATCAGCCACCACTAAAAGCAGTGCATTTTAGAACCGCTCAAAACTGTTGAGAATGATTTGCTGCCACCCAAGGTGGGTGACAAATGAGGAGCCGCCTAAAGACGGCTCCTCAAACAGCCTCGACTGATCCAAAAAGTTTTTTTCCTTTTCCTTCTGCCTCCGAATATGCTCTCGTATCACCTGTTCGTCACGCCCCACCGCCGCTACTAAAGATCCTCGTGCCAGAAATTTCCACCGGAAAAATTCCGGCTTTGCCTCCATACGTCCTCGCTATATGCATCGCTCCCCTGCCCTTCGCAAAACCCACCAACTTTGCCGCTGAATACTTCGTTGGTATCGATACGTACATGTGCACGCGGTCCGATGCAAGACGACCTTCGTGAATCCGAGCACCTTTCTGCTCCGTCAACCGATGAAAACTTCACCGAGCTCCTTCCGGATCTGACCGAACAAACATCCCTCTAAATTTCGCTATCCATACCTATTTGTATTTGCATTCCCAAACGCCGTGGCTTAGGCTGGCCATGTCTTCCATTGAGTTTCTCCCCCTCAAAGTACTTTAGGCGGTTCACATCAGGCTCTTTGTGCCGCAAAATCCTTTCGCTTTTTTTATTAGTTCATCCGCATACAGACGAAGCTGACGTTGTCCCGGCACTCCGTATCCAGCAGTCTTTCCCGAAGTTCCTCGCACCCCGCCTTTTCATCGGGCATGAGGAGGCACTCCTTTATCTCTTCCCGCGACAACGCCTCCCAGACACCGTCGCTGCACAGAAAGAAAGCGTCCCCCTCACGCGGAACGAACTCCTTGAAAAAAAGAGGGGTGGAGGCGAGACCGACACCGGCCTGGATGGCAGAGGTCACGATACTCTTCCGGGGATGGAACCGCATCTCTTCTTCTTTGATTACCCCCGCGTCCACAAGGTTCTGTACCTCGGAGTGGTCGCGGCTCACCCGTTCGAGAACGCCTCCCCGAAGGCGATAGACGCGGCAGTCGCCCACGTTGAAGAGAAGGGCGCGCTCCTTTCCGAGAACCAGTCCGGCAAGCGTGGCTCCCATCGACTCGAGAGACTCATACTCCGCCGAGAGTTCGTTCATCAGCTCCGCAGCCGTCCCGAGCGCCCGAACGACGTACTCTTTGGCAGCTTCCGCAGATGCGGCTGAGAGCACCTCCGGAAGGCGGTCGAGCAGGGATTCCGCAACGACACGCGAGGCGAGTTCTCCCCCCGCGTATCCGCCCATTCCATCGATCACCGCGAGAAGAACGCGGTTTCCGGTGGAACGGACCGCCTCGACACGTTCCATGCAGTGCGGGGGCTTCCCTGGTTCGTACGCTACCAGCCGTTCTCCGGCCAGAAGAGCGTCCTGGTTGGCGTCGCGCACATTTCCCTTGTTGGTGAAGAAAAACAGCCGCATACCCATCTCTTCGGCGTTCGCGGCGCTTTCTTCCTTCAGTTCGGGGAGGGGATCGGAACGGATCGGGATTTCACGGAAGGTCTCGTACTCGGCGGTGAAAAGACCGCTTGAACCGGCGAAGAAGGGACGCGCCGAGACGTGGTAGTGCGCGAAGCTCCAGAGTTTGAAGGAGAGCCTTTCGGCGATATCGTCGAGGTAGTCGGATAACGGATCATGGGCGGTTCCTCTCCCGGTGTGCGCAAAGGCGTAGTGGTCGCTCAGCAGTCTGTCGCACGCCCTCGTCGGTGCGACGTGCGTCCAGACGAGGTCTACCTTCCATCCGCGCCGTTCGAGATTCTCCAATCCGAGCTTTCGCTCCTCCGGACCGGGGTTCTCTCTTTCCCACCAGTCGATTCCCGGAGTGCGGACGCTCTTGTCGACGCTTCTGCCTCCTCCGAAGACGAAGCAGGAGAGGCCTGCCACGTCGTAGACGACCCCCCTTCTGAGATGGTAAACGCCGGGAGCGGCGACGCCGACCGGAGCGCCCCATCGCTCCTCCGTCGGGAGGGCGTCGAGCAGGTCGAAGTTCTCGTGGTTGCCGTCGATGAAGAGCGTCGTCCACGGTCTGTCGGCAAGGCTTCTCAGGCAGCGCCGCTCCTCGGGTGTCCGAGGGTTGTGCCAGAAGAGTCCGAAGTCCCCCAGCACGACGAGAAAATCCTCTTTGCTCAGCCCCTCCCCCTCTGGAAAGAGCCGTTTGCCGAGCCTCGCCGAAGTCACGTCCCCGTGCACGTCTCCGGTCAGAAATATCCGTCCGGCCATCCTCGCCGCCTCCTTTTCCGTTCTTCCCGCTTCCGGACGCTCTAAACCAAAGAGAGTTCTCTTCCTTTTTTCGCAGGATCACAACGATTGTCGCACGCTCATGAAAGCTTGTACCGAAACGAACCGCTTGGAAAGTAAGAAACCGCACATCAAGGGACGGCATGTAAAACAGCCATCAAATCGTGCAGCATCGATTTCGTTCCGATTTCCTGACACATCGATTCGAGCCGTAGCGGGTTCAGGTCCAATTCCTGCACAAGCCTGACGAATATGAGTGTCGGATTCTCCGCATCGACATGGTACCGCCGAACCGCTTGAAGGAGATGGAGGAACTGAACGTATCGAACGTTACCGGCATCCACACTTGTCAAAGGTTTGTGCAAAGCCAGCTGTGTGTTTTGGGGAAGACGGATACGATACCGGTTTGTAGCAATATGCCGCGCCGCAGGAACCATGGTCGATAATCCCGTATTATTCAGCGCCGTAGGACCTGTGAGATACCCTATGGGCGAGCCCTTCGCGACAAGGAGACGGCTCAGCCAGTATTGATTCTGCGTCATACGAGTCGTTTTACCGAAAACACCGTCGACTGTCTTCATATAGACTCCGCGCTCAAAACGACGCAAAACACCTTTTCTCGTCATTCCGGACAGGTTAGCCCTAGCGATACTGCTCACTCTGGACGGAGGCAGTCCGGTACGTTCGGACAGAGACGAAATCACCTTGCTCAAGAAGATAAGTTCCGACGCCTGGTGCTCTTCCACTATTTCGCGCAGTGTTTCAGAAAAGTTCTTCTCCATCCCGTTCCCTCACCCCCCAAATATGTACCTTCCAAGGTTATAGCACGCCTGCTGCCCACTGTCCACATGTTTTCATTACAAAAGGATACAAATGTATCAAAGATAGAGCGGGCTGCATTCACCACCTCCGATTCCAAGAGGTTTTGACTGTGACCTGAATTTTCATCTTGCTCCGTATCAGGCGGAATGGAGAGACTGCCGGAGGAATACGCAGAGTGTTGTTTTTTAATTTTGGTGAAAAGTGGACACCGGTCACACTCGGAAGGTCGCAAACAAGGAGAATAGAGAATGCCATTTTTCGGCAGCTACGAGAGCATGGTTGTACCGGAACGACTCGGTTGTTAGAATAAGAGTCAAATCAAGAAAACGGGTAACGGCGCTCAACTCAACGGGGAGGCCTTCAATCGCCGGAAAGGTTGGTTTGAAACCGATGCGATTACTCTCGAAAACGCCTCTCTTCGACCTGCACAACCATACTCTGGCCAGCGGCCATGCGTACGGAACAATCCGCGAGTCCGCCGAAGCAGCCGCTGAGCGGGGACTCGCCGTGCTCGGTTTCTCCGAACATGCGTGGACTGTCACGGGCGCTCCTTCCCGCTCGTACTTCCTCAACTTCAAGGAGATTCCTTCCCGGATCCGCGGTGTCCGCATCGTGAACGGAATCGAAGCCAACATTTTGAACGAAAGCGGAGATATCGACGTCGATGAGCAGCTTGGATCGCGCCTTGATTTCGTTATCGCGTCGCTCCACCCGTCTCCTTACTATTCGGGATCGATTGCGAAAAAGGAGATTATCCGGGCGTACATCGAAACGATGCGCCGCAACCCCTTCGTCAGGATTATCGGACACCCGGAGGACGGACGTTTCCCGGTCGATTACCGGCTGCTCGCCGAAGCAGCTTCGGACCGAGGCGTCGCTCTTGAACTGAACAACTCCGGTCTTCGGGAGAAACACGGACGGCAAAACGGCGCCGCCAATGCGGAGGATCTTCTTGAAGAGTGTGCGCGCTGCGGCGCGTTCGTGGTCATGGGGAGCGATTCGCACTGGGGAGGCAACGCTGGAGCGCTCGCAAACTGCGAGACGCTGGTCGAGCAGACCGGCTTCCCGAAAGAGCTTGTTCTCAACTACCGCAGCGACGGGCTTGCTTTCATCTTGAGGAAACCGTTGGAGGAGTGACGGATATGGAGAAAACGCACGGAATATTTCCCGTTCTCGATATCGACGACAGAACATGGTTCTGCGCGGACCATCACTTCGGGCACTGGAGCGTGCTGAAGTTTGACCGGCGTCCGTATGAGAATCTCGACGAGATGGAGCGCGACCTTGTGATGAAGCACAACGCGACTGTACCTCCGAACGGCGCGACGGTTATCTTCCTCGGCGACGTCTTCTACCCCAAGGGGGACAGGGAGACGGACTGGAGGGACATTGTCCGCTCTCTTCACGGAGACAGGAAGATTCTTCTCGCGGGCAATCACGACGCATCCCTCGTAAAGCTCTATTCCAAAGTCTTCGACGTCGTGCTGCCCGAGGGAGTCCCTTTGACGGTGCGCCTCCGCGGGCGGGAGGTACGGTGCGTTCACTCCCCCGAAAGTCTTTGCAAGAGAATATGCCCCGGTTTCGACGATCTTCCCTCCGGCTACGCCGACGTTCTTCTGACGCTTGAGTACGGGAACGAACGGATCGAAGGGGAGTGGCTCTGCGGCCACGTACATACGGTCTTCCGGAAGCTCGGTTCCATTGTCAACGTCGGTGTCGACGCGTGGGACTACGCCCCTGTCTCCGTTGCCGACGCCTTCGCTCTTTTGGATGATCCGCGGACCGGCATTCCGGGGAGAAAAGGGTTCGACGGGGACTTCGGAGAAACGTGTTGAGAACAGGACGTACACTTTGAACAAGTTCTGCGAGTCTTCTCCGCTATCATCCCCGGAGCGGTTCTTCGGGAATCATCCCCTCGTCCTCAATCATTTCATCGAAGTCGATCTTCCAGTCCTTGAAGTCGTTCGTTGCAAGCGCCTTCTTCATGCGTTCGGATACGGAGAGCGGGCGGACTTCCCTATACTCCGCGCGGAAGAGACCGTTCGCCCCCGCCTCGAAAGGACGTGACTGGAGATGGTAGTGGCCGAAACACCACAACGAAAACTCCAGCCTCCCGGCCAGCTCGTCAAGATAGCGCATGACGGGGTCGTCCATCTTCTCTCTCTGCAAGTCCGCGACGGCGTAATGGCTTTCCACCAACTTGTCGAAGGCTCTGCGGGGAGCGGCGTGCGTCCACACCCAATCCACTTTCCAGCAGGCCCGTTCGAGTGTCTCCATGCCCCGCTCGGTCTCTGTGTAGGAGGGCAGTTCGCGGGCCCACCAGCTCTTGCCGGGCATTCTCAAATCCTTGTCGATGCTCTCTCCTCCTCCGAAGACGAACACCTTTCTTCCGGCGATCTCGTAGACATAGCCGCGCTTCAAGTGGTAGACGTCCGGAGCGATGACGCCGACGGGACCGCCCCACCGCTCTTCCTGAGGCAGCGAGTCGAACAGGTCGAAGTTCTCGTGGTTGCCGTCGACCACAAGCGTGGTCCAGCTTTTCTCAGAGAGCCAGTTCAGCCAGTAGCGCTCCGAGTCCCTAGGGGGATTCCCCCAGAGCAGACCGAAGTCGCCCAAGATCACAACAAAGTCTCGCTTCGTCAGGACGTTTCCTGCGGGAAAACACCGAACCCCGAGATCTTTCATCTGGATCTCGCCATGTTTGTCGCCTGTGACGAAAACCTCCGGCATGCTCGCTCACTCCTTTCTCGAAAATCCGCACCGGTTAACCTACAATGCGCTTTTCGCCCTCACCACGATGTGCTCCGCTGCTTTTTTAAGCTGCCTGTCAGCGGTAATCAGAACAGCTTCTTTTTGCAGTGCCGTTGCGCATATTATCGCGTCCCGCAGTTTCAGATTGCTGTTTTGTCCGACGTACACGGGGTTTCTTACGATTTCTTCATCGACATACAATACAGCACTTCAAGAGTAGAAGGCGAAGATCGTATTGCATCGAGTTCCTCTTCGGATACATCTCTGCATGATAGAAGCTCGATCTTGGTTATGAACGAACAGTAGATTTAATCCGATGGTTCGAATTCTATGGGATTGCTTACGCCCTTAAGCTCGCATAAAACTGCGTTGGTATCGAAAAGATACTTCACTTCACCCATTCCTCCCGCATCTTCTCCTGAAATTTCATCCCGTCGATAATAGCAAGACAGGAACCTCTAAGGGCGATGAAGGAATGAGTTTTTTTCTCTGCTGTTTCAACCGGTTATTCTTCAGCTCGGAATTCCGGGGAGAAAAGGGTTCGACGGGGACTTCGGAGAAGCGGGCGAAGAACAGGACGTACACTTTGAACAAGTTCTGCGAGTCTTCTCCGCTATCATCCCCCGAGCGGATATTTTGGATTCATACCCCAAACCGTCCCGCTTCGCGCCCTCGCGAGAAAGGCTACCCAAACAGCGAGGTACGAGGATATCTCCTCGTTTCCCGACTCCACGACGCGCTGTAAGCGTTCGGAGATATCCCCGAAAGGGTCTTCAACGACTCTTCGAAAGAGCCTTTGCTGAGAAAAATGATCTCCGCGGACAATCACGTCCTCTATGCCGGCGATCATTACGTCATCGTCGTCGTGGATATGGCGGTGCTTCATTTCCGGCTTCCCTCCTCCGTCTGCGACATAACCACGTCAAATTCCTGTTGCTCTTGTACAGACTACTCCAATCATAAATGATCTTTACACACTCGTACACTGCAGTGCAAGTTTCTTCTCATACATGAAAACGCCACTCGTGCGCCATTCTTCCCCCGGAACGATTCTTTTCAACTCTTCGAATTCCCGTTCCTCAGTCCAGATACGTTTTTTTATAAGGGTATTCCGCCTGTGTCGATATTGAATTTTTTTATTAGCTCGAACAGCAAGACTTTAGTTTTACATGGAAATAGCGGTCGGGGCTGACATATTCAAAGTTGTAGCGAAAGCCTTTGGAGGCGGTAGACATGCTGGACTTCGATCTTTTCAAGAAAGATGCGCTTGAGATCTACGATAATTTAACGGGTTTGGATGCTCGGAAATCTCAACGCGATATGCTGTCATGGCTTGTCGACATTGTTTCCTTCGGCGGATTCGTTGCCGCGGAGGCTCCCACCGGAACGGGGAAGAGTCTGGTGATGCTCGTCGCCGCGTTCGCCGCTCATTTGCAGGGAGCGGCGACGACAATAGCGACGCATTCCCTGGTGCTTCAGAATCAGTTGGCAAGAAAGGAATTTGGAAATTTCATGCGACGCATTCCGAGGAAGCTGATTCCGGAGCACAAGCTGTCGTCGTGGAGGTGGGGTCTGTTGGCGGGGATGTCTCACTACGTCTGTTTTCGCAAGCTTGATATCCTGTCGGACGCGGCATGCTACTCCGATCTTGTCGTCGCGGAGTCGAAAGAGAGGATGACTATTGTGAGCAGGGAGCGGCTTGCCGATCTGCGTCGCTCGGAGGCGTCGCCCCTGAAGGGCCTCGATTCTGTTTTGGACAGGGACGACGACGTATTGAGGGGTGTAGTAAGCGCGTCGCGTACCCTGTGCGCGGGAAAGGACTGTATTTTTCGAAAGAACAGTTGTCCCGCGCGCCTTGCCGCTCGTTGCACCTATCCTCTCACGATCACGAATCACGGGTACCTCGACGGAGTGTTGAAGAGGGAGAGCGACGATACCGCCGATACCGCCGAAATGAATACGTCGAGGGCGGGCGGGTTGTTCGGATCCGAGATATTGTTTCTCGACGAAGCTCATCATTGGACCGGATATTCGTCCAACCCCTCCTCCGATAGGAGCATCGAGGAAGCGGATTTGAAATCTATTCTCTTCTCCCCCGTTCCCGCTCCCTTCTCAGGCCATTCGTTTCTTGAATCGATCATAGAGTCGCGGATGAATATATGGGAATCGAGACTGAAGCGCGGCAGATGCGTCGACGACAAAATATCAAGGGAATTCGACAAGTGGGAGCGCATTGTGAAGAGTGGGAGAAACGTATCGTCTCTATGGCGCGAGGATGCGCTGCAAAACATTGAGAAGTCCCGCGGGATGGTGGAAAAAATGCGTCGCGCTCTTAAAGAGAATACGAACCATACGGGGGCGGTATGTGAAGACGAGAAAAGTCTGGAGCGGTCCATAAAGAACAGATTGCCGAGAGTCCGCTTCACCGCGTTCTTTTCCGCGACATTGCCGGAGGAAAGGATCTACTCCGCGGAAACGGGGACCTCCCTTACGAGTTTTCTACGATTTCCCTCACCGTTGTGCGAAGACACGAAAACAAGAGTTTCGGTCTGGATACCTCAGAATGCGCCTTCACCTTCGGAAGACCCTGAAGGACACGAAGCGTATCTCATAGACTTCTGCCTTGATTACATTCCCGATTTTATCAGCCACAATCTTGGTGGAGTTCTTGTTCTTTGTTCGTCCTTGAAGAGGAAGTCCGCTGTTGCAAGCGCTCTCATTCGCGATGTCGTGGGCTCGGGAGGGATTCTGCTTGAGCAGGGAAAGATGTCTCGAAGTTCGATATTGACGACGTTCGCGTCGACGAAGCGTTCTGTCCTGGTGGCGAGTTCTTCGTTCAGAGAGGGTTTCGACGCTCCCGGTGATAATTTGACGTGGGTAATTCTGGACAAGTTGCCATTTCCTCGTCCAGACGATCCGGAGTTCAAGCGCAGGGCACGATTTCTTTTGGACAAGGGAATCATAGAGAACACATTCGATTTTTCCGTTTCGGAGTTGAGAAAGACGCTTTGTCAGTCCGTGGGAAGGCTGATACGGACGAAGTCGGACTGGGGAGCGGTGACGGTTGTCGATTCCAGGGCGTTGACTCGTGGTCTTGAGTGGGGTTTGAATGAGATATCGTTCGTGCCTCGCGAGAAGTGGAGGGTTGACTCTCCGCCGCCCGACGTATGGGTGCTTCGTATGAAGTCCTTGAAGGGCGGAGTATGCCCCAAGTTCGAATTTGGTGGTGATCCTGTGGAGGATTCGGATAGGAGAGAGCCGTACGAAATACTGGACATGATGCGTAATTCATTCGGTTTCACCGCGGATTGAAGAAGGGAGTTATTCGAAATGTCCGAGACAAGGTTCGAGTTCAAGAAGAGCGCGCTTCCCGATGCGGGATCGGTCCGATGCGGAGAGTTCATGCGCGATGCGTTGCCGTACGAGGACGGTGAGTCGGTGCGCGTCCATCCTCTCGAAATGCTTCTTATAGAGGCGTGTGTGGTCGGTGCCCGTCTGCGTTCCTGCGAGGGAGGCCGTTTCTGTTTTTTCCCGCGGTATCTTCCGCCTCGCGGTGATTTGATGACGCCGGACCAGTACATCTCCGAGACGCGCTGACGACGCGGTACAGGGAAAATCTGCGGCTGGGCTCGCTCGGACCGAGCGGGACAAATAGAGCGGAGAGTGTTTCCTTCTCCAGCAACACCATGCCGGAAGTACCGACTGGAGCGGCGAAGAAATGGTTGAAGTGGTCGCTGCCACTGGAAGTCGGGGAAGAAAACTTTTGAAAGCCGCTCTTTCCTGAGAAGAATGCGTCGTCTCCGACGCCGGACTGCGAGGGCATACACCTGGAACTGGCGAAGTCGGGAATGACAATGACGCTCCTTTTGGACGAGTATTGCCTAAAGTGCCGGGGATGGAGCGAGATTCCGTAGCAGTACGCTCGGTTCCGTAATATTTACCGAAAGAGATTTGTCATCCTCTCCACGTCTAAAGGCGTGGAGAGGATGACACAGGGAGCAAACGTAATTATTTAAGATCCACGCGCTTCATTTCAAGATACCAGAGATTCGCTCCGAACGCTCCATCGACAGCGGAAGAAGATTCATCCTCCGAAAAAAGGGTTCGACGCATTTAAGGAACGGGCTTCGTCTCTTTGGGAACCTTTTTCCCCACTTGTTGACCGAGACGGTGTGGCTCGTCAAAATCAGCCGCTTCATCGCCCTCGTCATGGCAACGTACAGCACCCGCGCGTCCTCGTTCCTGGCTTCGTCCGTCTCCGCATTCCACCACGGGTAGACACCTTCGACGCACTCGGGGACGACGACGTTCTCGAACTGGAGCCCCTTCGCCTTGTGGACGGTCGAAACGACGATCCTCTCGTCGCCCGTCACAAGATCCGCCTCCCTGAAGTAACGGTACTCTGGAATGTGCTTTTTTAGCAGCGTTTTCAGCGGCGCTGCAGCGCAGTGTTTCTCCATGTGCCGCCGCAGCTTGGCGACGTTCCCCAAGTCCTTCCTGTCCAACTCGTAACCGGCTCTCTCTCCGGCGAAGGAGAGAAAGTCGACGACAAAATCGGACAGCGTTGTCGGTTCGTCGAGCCTTCGCAGGCAGGAGACCCAAAAGCCGGAGAGTTTTTCACGGAGCTTCCGGAGGCGGGGGTCGTTGTCGCAGCGTTCCTTCAGGGCGACGGCGCGTTCCTCGATCTCCGGGAGAAGGCGGAGAATCAGGTTGGCCGTCGCCCGAACATCGTCGAGCGCGTTATGCGTGTTCACCCCGGGCACGGAGAAGTCCGCGAGAAGGTCCTCGAGCGTGTAGGAGAGGCGCTTGGGATGAAGTCTTCTCGTCAGGTCGAGCGTATCGAAGCTTTCGCCTTTCGCAAGAGATTCCAAACCAGCGACATCCACCCCGTTGCGTTCGATCGCGGCGAGGAGCATCTCCCTGTCGAAGGTGAGGTTGTGCGCCACGAGACGCTCTCCGGCGACGAACTCCGCGAATGCGCGCAGCCCTTCCTTCGGATCCACCCCGTGTTCCTCGAGAAATCGGGCGGAGATGTTGTGTATTCGCTCCGTCTCCACAAGACTCCTCCCCGTTTTCAGATGGACTTCGAACTCCCGCCCCTTTTCTCCGCGGACGATCTCGACCGCGGCTATCTGGATCACGTCGTCCTGCGACGTATCGAGGCCCGTCGTCTCCGTGTCGAAGACGACGATCCGTTCGTTCCGGACGAGCGCGGCGAACTCTTCGAGCGGATACCGTTTCTCTTCGTGGAGAACGTCCACCGGCGACAGACCGGCGGCGAAAAGCTCCGTGACGAATTCGCGCGCCTCCTTCAGGGTATCGCACCCGCCGAAGACGCGGAACATGCGAAACCAGGAGACCCTGTCCCTCTCGTCGGAGAGACAGAAGAGAAAGGCGAGAAGATCCTTGACGACTCTGCTGTGAAAGAGATCCTGCCCGGATATCTTGAAGTGCTCTCTGTTCCTTTCTTGGAGAAGGCGGCTGTAGAGATCGGCGCTCCTGTTGCTCCTGACCAGAATCGCGGTCTGCCCCTGACTCTTCGCGAGAAGACCGGGGAGGAGGCGATCCAGAATCAGCTCGGCCTCCTCTTCGTTCGTCCCGTTCAATTCGGCGAGAAGGAGCGCATTCTCCTCCGGACACTCCGTCGCCGCAGCCGCTTCCGCCTGCACGCGGCTCTCCGGGAAGAGAGACGACGCGAAACGGTCGAAGACCTGCAGCAGATAGGAGGGAGAACGGTAGTTCGTCCAGAGCGTGTGCAGTCCGCATTCGCTCCGCATATCGAGCAGGCGTTCCATCTTCGCCCCCATGAAGGAGAATATCGCCTGATCGCAGTCGCCGAAGAAAACTCTGTGCGCGTCCGGCGCGCCGATCAAGCGGATGATCTCCCATTGGAGCGGGTTCAAATCCTGCGCTTCGTCCACCTGAATCCAGGAGTACCGGAGGGAGGGCGAAGCGTCGCCGCGGAGGCAGGAACAGACGTCGATCAGCAGATCGTCGTAGTCAAGAAGCACGTTCCTCCGTTTGATTTCCCTGTACTTTTCGCAGACCTTCCGATCTCCTTCCGGGGAGGTTATTTCCTCTTTGGAGGGAGGCTGCAGGATCTCCTGCGGGAACTCCTTCTCCGTCTGGACGAGATACGCGTTCAGGCGCAGGAGAGCGTCGTTCTTCGTTTCCCCATTGTATCCGACGTCTTTTTTGCACTCTTCGAGGAGCAAACCCGACTCCGCTTCGTCCAGGAGGGAGGCGAAACGAGGGATCAGCTTCTTTTTGAAGAGATGGCGCGCGCAGAAGCGATGGATGTTGCCGACGAAGAGACCGTTTCCGGGATGCCGTTCGTCGACGCGCTCCTTCATCTCCTTCGCTGCGCGGTTGGTGAAGGTGAGGCAGACCATGTGTTCCGAGTGGGCTCCGCTCTTCAGCGCGTGTTCCGCACGCATGGCGAGCAGCTCGGTTTTGCCCGTTCCCGGCGGCGCGAGGACTATGTGCGATCCTTGGTCGAGTTCGACTATACCTCGTTGCTCTTCGGAGAGTATCATCGTTTTTCATCTCCTCCCCCATGACTGCTCAGTTGATCCAATCTATCATATCCTCCACGTCCGGCTCTTCGCGGACATAGACTCCGGAGGCCCTCAGAACCTCTTCGGCCTCCTCCGCGATGACGGCGAGATCAAGCATCGACTCCGCCATCGCGGGGTTCAGTTTCGCGAACTCCTCCATATCGGGCTCCGTAAGGTTGCGTGTTTCATCCACAAGCGGATTGTTCAGGAACTTCAGAAGCACGATCAGCGCGTCTTTTTTGTCCGGCACTGTACGATCCCTCCTCGTGGCTTTCACTTCGGATTCCTCTGACAGGTGGATTCGCGCATTCCAAACGAACTTGGTATTCCGAAGAGGAGGATAGTCCTCCTCTTCGGATCTCTCAGAAAAAACGATGGGATGTTCCATCCCCTCCTATCTTTCTACACCGCGCATTTCCTGAGATTCGCTTCCAGGATCTCGATTTCCCGAAGCTTCTCCAGAGCGTCCGCGGCCTTTCTCAGATACCACTCTTTGACTTGGTTCCCGTGGCTGACGATGAGCAGCGAACCGTCGGGCGCGAAAACACCGAGAAAGTAGCCGGGAAGCATCCTGCAGTATTTCACGATAAGACGGTGACGAAAGACGAAATGGGAGCCCCTGGCGGAGCCCCTTTGAAATCCGTTGCCGACAAGAACCAATTCCACCGCGGCGTACCTCTCCTCTTTTACCCTCTTCCAGCGCTCGATGCTTTTTTCCTTCGACGTCAAAGAAAAAACACCTGCCTTCTCTCGGATACCGGTTCAGGTACTTCACAGGGTGTTCCCCTCTGCGCAAGAGAACGGAAATGCGGGAGGATTCTCCCGCTTGCGAGGCAGCCGCGAGGATCAGTTCACCATCCCGGAAGTGGTCATGAGAGGCGTTGTCAGGCTGTCGATCGGGAAACCCAGGGAATCGAGATGATTCCATGCTTTCTCCACCGTCTCTCCCAGGCGGGATATGCACTCGGCCATCCGCGGGTCTTCTTTCGACAACTCCTCCAACGCTCCCGGATCGTCTTTGCAGAGATAATAGTTGTTGACCAGCAGCGGATTTTGAAGAAGCTCCAGGAGCAGCTCCAGAGTTTTGCTGTCGCTCATGCAGTACCTCCTCTTCGGTTGTAAAGGTGCTTCTTGATGGTGACTCTTCGCTCTTAAAAAGGGGAGACGAAAAAGAAAGACGGCCGCATAATCCGATGAACCGAACCCGAACATTATGTTTTGGGCTCTTTCACGAGTCTGCCTCCTGTCTTATGCAGTTGTTTTGTGTTTGCTCCGAAGATGTGGTTGTTTTGTACGCTCTGCTTCCGCTTCGTCCCCCGAAGGAGACGCCCTAAAAGCCGCATGATTGAGAGGGTGTAATATTGGAAATTAACAACGGCTTCAAATAATACCCAAAAAACCTGGGATGTCAAGATCGATATTGGAACTGAACTTCAGCGTAAACAAAAAAGAAGGGGGGAAAATCTGCGTGACCGACAGAAAACCGCAAGATCAAGAGATAACGAGTTAAAGAGCATTCTCGCACCTTGAAAATACAGAAAAAGACGTATGGTCACATTGTATTCTCCGTGATTTACTTTGTTTGGGCAAC
>Ga0334885_1001195_pt1 | contig 34528 bp, 45 predicted proteins | sample GraSluR1_MG_8_FD_207233 | JGI IMG/M metagenome (GOLD analysis project Ga0334885, IMG submission 207233) | Sludge microbial communities from methane-producing bioreactor in Wageningen University, Netherlands - Granular Sludge_31_05-R1 | ecosystem: Engineered > Bioreactor > Anaerobic >...
AACATCACGCCCCAGAATCATAGAATAATTTCCTTCAAGGGCATTGCCATATCCCCATATTTGACAATAGTCTCCTATTATTTCATTAAAGTTTCCGCCTGCAATCGAAGAGTATTTGCCGGTTATGCTGTTCGATACGCCGCCACCTATGTTAGACCCACGAAGTCCTGAACCAGAATTAATGGTGTTATTATAACCACCCCCTACAAAAGCAAGGGGTTGTGCAACAGTATTTGACCAACCACCGGCAACGACCGACATACTATCTGAAGATATATTGTTTAAGCCACCGAGAACTGACGTGAAAATTCCGGTTGCTTCACAATTATCTCCCAGCGCGTTCGTATAAACCCCTCCCGTTGTCGAACTGCCGTATCGTATCGAATAGGGGCTTATAATGAAGCTTTCAGAACCTATTTTGACCGTTACACCGCTGTCGTTAGGAGCAATGTAGAAAGTATCATTTTCAAGAACCATCGTTACAGTGTCGCTCTTATCGTCATTAGCGAATATAAGCGGGTTTCCTCGGTCTATCGCAAGGCCGCCGTCGATAGTAATATCATTACCGTCCGTTGTCATCTCCACGCTATCGCTCGAATCCGCCGACATGAACCACGCGGGGCTTGTCAAATGCCCCAGAAGCCACTCATTGTTCTCGCGCAGGTCAAGGGTATCGTTCCCTGTGCAGGTCTCGATAGTTACATCGTATTGATTGATAACATTCGCGACGGTGAACTCATTCGCGCAACATTCCGGCACGATTATACTGTCCCGAAGCGTCCAACACGTATTCACCGAGTCCGGCATAACAAGCGAGAAAAGGACTTGACCGCCGATATAAGGCTGTTGACACGAATACAAGCCGACCGCTATCTTATGGCTCTCTGAATAATCGAAATCCGCAGGCGGGGTTATTCGATAAGCGAAAGCACCCGCGCCGAGCCGGTCGCCGGTCGTTGCCAAGATGTCAAGGTCGTAATCCACACGGTCAATAGATACCCACGGCATAAAATCATCGGAGAATGTAACAACAACCCAGTCAGGCTGTTCATAATTCAAAGCCGCTATTTCCGCCGCGTTATACCAGTCCGAGAACTTAATCGTTTTATGAAAATTCATAGCGATTGCCCTATCGCTTGCGGGGCTTCCATTAGGCCATTCCCAATTAACAACCGTTCCGCAAGCGCCATGATTAGCCGTTCTGCGAGTCCATACGCCTTCCGGTCGCGCAATCGAAGTGTCGCCGCAACTGAAAAAGACCTGTCGCGCCGAAACGTAATCCCCGCCCCAGAGCAAGCTGTCTTCTCGAAGCCAATAGGTGTCAACGTAATTGATTAACCCGTCCGCATAAGCGCCATGATTGACCATCGTCGCGTTATAGGCAATACTCGCGCCCTCCGAAGTAAACGGAAAACGGCTTTGCATATACCCGCGCTCAATAACGTCCAAATCCGTGCACCGAGCACGATTGTCGATGTCGCTGTTCCACATAACCGTCCACGTCGAGTCAATCGCAAGGAAGGCGTCCAAGGTGTCCGGTATGCCATAACCCGCCGTATCGCAATCGCAATCGGCAACCCAAATTCCGCGAGAACCGCCAGTTGAGCCGTCGGGGTGCGGGTGTAGCCAAATAGTATCGGTCAGGCCATAGGTTATCCCCGTTATGCTGTCAACGACATAAACGCCCGTGTTGTAAGTGTTATAGACATCGCCGTAATTGATGTAGATGTTCGTGTCGCAGTCGATACAATAATTCACTGTATAATTATAGACATCGCCGGTTGAACCACCGCTATATATCCCGCAAGTATCGAAATCGTGGATTACTAACCGCCATACATCATAGGCAAACCAAGTCCCCGGCATACAAGGCGTTTCAGCATACCAGATAACTGTCATTATCGAGTCGCAAAATACGCACCACGTAGATTCACTGGAGTCCGCCGCAAAAGCAACCAGAATACTGTCGCAGAAATATTCTTTGTAGGTTGTAAACCACAACCCATTATTACCGATTGCCCAAATTGTATCGACGGAGCTTATAACGACTGTATCATAGACAACTAAGGTGTCATAGATATTGATAACCAAAGTATCTGAAGCCACAAATACCGTGCAAGGATAACCAAAAGAATCCGGCAAAGGCCACGGCCAAGGTATCGGCAAGCTGTCAAGCCCTTCAATTATTACAATGTAGGTCTCCGTTACAAAAGGGTCTGAACAACACGAATCCACGTTCAGAAAATAAGCATTCGCGCAAACGTCGTCGAAGATGCCCTTTTTCTCGCGTCCGTTCGCGCAAGTCTGGCCGATTGCGGCCACGGTTGCCAGTAAAACCAGTAGAATTATAGCCTTTTTCATAATTTCACCTTATCCTGTGTATAGTGTCCGGCGAAGCCAAATATGAACATCGCCCATGTTTTTCGCGTCGAGGGTGTATATCTGCAGTTCCGCGCCCGCAAGAACCTCCAGAAGGAATGATTGCAACGCTGTTGCTATTCGTCCCGTGGCCGCGTCAACCGTGAAGGTCTTCGTCGCACCGGTAACCGAATTGCGAAGGATTAACTCGACATCGTTATCCGGCAGAACCTCCGCATGAAATCCGATTTCGGTATATTGATAGCCAGTTGAGCTTGCAGGAATAACAAATACGTTAATCGTCGGCGGCGTCGCGTCCGCGCTCGGGAATTGATTCGGCTCTCGAACAGCAAGGAAATACTCTGAACGTCCGCCGGAAGCCCCCGTGCCATCGCACCGGAAAGCCATGCCTGAGAAGGTCGCCCGAAATTCCTGCGTAAACACCGGCAATTCGACTTCAATACTCTGAACCGCCGACCACGTGAAATCCGCGTCTGCACCGCCTTTCGCGCCGATTGCATAGTAAACGATTAAGTTACTGTCTGGTGAACTTGAAAGGTCGTATCTTCGGCTTCGATAGGTTATTTCCGTCTCCGGCGCAAGGCAACGGCGCTCATGTGCCAAATCTGTATAATCCGTCGGAACGCTTTCTCCGATATGCTTCCAAAGGTATCGCACGGCATATTCAACGTTTGCTATATCCTGCGCGTCCCATTCAACGTCAACGCCAAGGTCGCCAAGATAATCCTCAATTCCTGTTGGAGTAACCGCCGTGCCCGCTTCGAGTGTTGAAATTCGCGTTTCATGGTCGTCCAGAGCGCCCTCAACATCCGTTTCCGCGCCGACTGAGCAACTTATTGCGCTTGCCGCGTGTGCCGCCACCGCGTCGTCAAGATGCGCTTTCAAGCTGTTATCGCTTGCAGGGTCAAAACCCGCGCCCGCAACTTCCTCAATTGCTCCACGAACGTCCGTCGATACAAGGCTCGTGCCGTCCGCCGCGAACTTGACGTCTTCAGAATTATGTTGCATATCGGGGTCAGTGCCGTCAATATGAAAATCAAGGTCAGCTGTTGCGAAATAAACGCCCTCCGCGCCGATGATATTCCAGAGCGGACTGAGAGCAAGCCTATATAGCCCTTTCGTAACTTCACACTCATATCGATAGCCGTTGACAATGTCGCCCCCGACCTCTGTTAATAGCGTCCCTTCATCTTCCGCTGGATTTTCCCACGTATCAGTTTCATAATTGTATTTGCAGGCGTATATTGTCGCGCCCGTCGATTTGTAAGTAAACGCCAGTTTTACTGTTTTTTCCGCCATAATTGCTCCTTAAATCATGTCCTTAAATCCAAAACCGCCACCGGAATAGTAACCGTCAGGATGTATCCCTGGAGGCATTGTTTCAACTCTGCTAAGATACGGCTGGTATAGCTTTTCCGCGCCCCAGAGACGTATCTTATGATTGCCGTAACCACTGTATTTACCGCCCCAAAACTCCACGTCGTCGATGTCGCTCGGATTCAAGACTACTTCAACCGTCGGCCTCGTCGCGTCGCCATAGGGCTGGAAATAAAACCGCTTTTTGCGCCCCAAACCCGCAGAATTAAAGGATAAGCCGGGGCGTTTCATCCCAGCATGTATCTTCAAAAGCACCTTGCGCCATTCGTTGTCATCGCCGAAATTCATCTCTAAATCCCAGTAAACCCTGTAATAATCGGCTTCGTGAACCATTTCGGCGGTCAGGCTTTCATAATTAAATTTCAAATATTCGCGGAATCTCTCAGGCGAGCAACGCCAGAACGGGTCTTCAAATTCATGCCATTCGACAAGCCCCGCTGATGTTTCAATAAGCAACCGAGGATTGCGCATAGATGACCCGCTTGTCGTCGTTGCTGTTATTACGTGGCCTATTATAGGGCTTCCTATTGCCATATTTATCCTTTCGGAGGCGACCAGCTTTTTGTTATTTCATATTCAATTTCAAGCTCTGAGAGCCTGTTTCCGCGCTCAAGACCAAGGTCTCGAAGCAAAATAACGCCCTTTTCGGCGGTCTCCGTTATCGTTACAAAATCGCCCAAATGCATAGCCAAAGCAACCTGCGTCGGTATCGTTAGCCGTTTCCTGTTCCAGCGCTTTTGTAGTTCATCGCGATAATAACGCCTCAGGACGCCCAGAACGGTCGTGTTATCATACGGGTCTTCAGAATTATCCGTGAACCCGCTTGACTTAATCGACAAAACCGGCTCTGAGCGCGTCGAGTCAATAAGTTCAACCGGATACCTTTCACTGTTTATCCATGCCTCGGAAATGATGTGCTCAGAACGGCCAAACCCGCGGGAATAAAGGTATATCGTGCCGTTGTAAACGTATAGATACCCGTTGCAAAGCTGGCAGATGTCAAGCAATATCTGTTCTATTGATACTTCGCCGTCGTAGTTCAGCTGGATTGTAAACGTAAACCGGACATCATTTGTCCACCATTGACCGCCACGTTTCCAATAGCTATATTTGCCCGTATTATCGCCGTCAGTATAACCGATAGGGAAATGATTAGTCAACGTCGGGCTTATCCCCGCCGCCCAATCATATACATCGCCTATTCCAGAGCTGTCTATCACGTGTGTCGTTCCATTTACTTTTATCCAATGCCAAGGCGCGGATACGCCAGATAACGGCAAAGGCACGGCTTGTCTCCAAATAATAAGATTTTCCGAAGGCGTATGTATTGACCGCCAAGCACTGTCTGTTGCCGCCAAATGCACGCCTGCAAGCGTATATTCCGCGAGGTAAACGCCCGCCGAAGTATAGCGTTTCAAAGTTATATCATCAGGGCTTGCGCTGTCATGTTCAGCCAAATAGTAATATTTGCCGTCCGACCATACGGGCATCATAAATTCGCGGAGCGTGCCGTCTTCGAGCAAAAGAACTTTTTCAACCGGCGTTGCGCTTCCGATTTCCACGTCGGATATGTCCGAGTCTAAAATCATGCTTCCAGATATGTATATAACCGTTATTGTCCGCTTGTATCGGCGATTTGCGACCGTTGTCCCGAAACCTAAAACGGAATAAACAGCGATGTAATCCGTGCTGATAACTGAACGAACGAAACTTGCCGAAGATAATGATAATTGCGGTTCGAGGGCGTTGCCGAGAAGGTCATATTCCGAATGTGATATTGACCATGAAGCGACCAGAACCCTATTGGTTCTGCTGTAAATCTTAAAAAGGTCAACGTCCAGAACGCCGTCCGTGCCGTCGCGCCGCGTTGAATAGCGAACTCCCCACCATGATTGCGTCCGAGAGTCCCACCAGAGGTCGGCAAACGAACCGATAAGCAAGTTCGCCTCTGTTAATTCTATCCCCTCCAGCTCGTATTCAATACCGTCAAAAGGCGGAGATAAGTTGACTGCAGGATTTACCTCGACCCATAAGTCGGCCAAAATGTCGTCCACGTTGCCGGAAAATGTAGGCGAGTCAAGGTTAGTTTCCCGCAACCGCTTGAGCCACGTATAGGAGCGGATTTTGACCGTTTTATCGCGTCCGCGCTCAAAGGAAATGTCCTGAAAATAAGCGTCTCCGCGATACTGTTCTTCGCCGTCAATATAGACCCGCAAGCAATAGCCTGGGAAATTGTTTGCATTAGCCCCGTCAAAATAGCCGTCAAAATTGACAAATTCAAAATCCAAATCATTCGCACAAGACGCAAACCGGCCTTGCTCAACGCGCTCCTCGATGTTCCGCAACGAAGACGGAGTCAACCGGTCTGTTACATCGACCAGTGGATAGGAAAAGGGCGTCGGTATTGATTTTATCAGTTGTATTTTGACTCGTATATCCATTATCCTATCGATTCGTCAAATACGCTCCGCCCCTTCGGAACGCGCTCGTTTGCTTGATTTATTCGAGGTATTGTTACTGTTTGAGTAAATTCGCGCCCGTCAACGACCAGCTTAGCCACGACCGGCCTATCGTTTAATTGTCCGGCTATTTGACCGGCAAGGGCATTCAAAACGCCCATTTCACCACTGTTCGGATTGAGGATAACATCATTAGGCTCAACATAGGCCATTCCTGCGGTTCGAGGCATTCCTGAGGTATCAAATGCCGCTACCATGCCGCGAGCGATGCCAAGAGCGCCTTCAGCCGCGATAAGAAGGGGGACGTTGGCAATTAGCGAACTGCCACCGGAGAATATCGCGGAAATCAAACTTTCCCCCTGAGCAAGCACGAAGCGGGTTTGTAAGTAGTCAAGGGTTTGCATAAGTAGATTTTTTAGCTGTTGTTTGATAACGTCCGTTTCGCCGGTTATTGCGGCTTGCCCTATCGCGTCAAAAAAGCCCATCGCGGCGTCGGTCATACCGCCGTAAAGGGCAATGGCATCATTAAGTTCCTGTTCGCGCTCTTGTTTGGCCTTATCGCGGGCTTCCTGATTGCGTTTATCCTTAAATTCGAGAAATTCAAGGTCTATCGCGTCGAGGTTCTGATAATGCGTCATTTCGAGTTCTTCAATAATAGCGTGCGCGGTTTTTATCTGTTCGAGTTCTTCGAGTTTCGCATCATCGGTTATACCAAGCTCTTTTGAAAGTTTTTCTTTCAGGGCTTGCAAATCCGCTTCACGTTGCGCCCGTTCCTTCTCGAACCGCGCAATTTCAAATTCCTCAAGGGTGCGATAATAGGCTTCAGTGCCTTCTTGAGCCTTTAACCACGCCTTTTGCTCAGCGTCGAGGTTCTTATCGCGTAGTTTCGCAAGTTCCTCTTGCTGTTTGACCAGAGCTTTTGCGCGTTCCTCAGCGGCTTTCGCCTGCGCTTTCGCAAGTTGCTTCTCCGCTTTTTCAAGGTCTTTTACGGCGTCGCCGGTTTTTGTAAATTCAATACCCAAAGCGGCAAGTTTGCCGATTACTATTTCAAGCTGTTCCTCGGTAGAAAGAGCTTTCACGGCTTCGGCGGCTTCCACCTCGGCGGCAGTTGCGTCGTTTGCCTTCACTACTATTTCTTGATATGCCTCGCCCCTCGCTATAAGCGCATCAAGCTGTTCCTCGGTCAATGTTTCAACATTAACGCCTATTGCCTCCAGCTCTTGTCTTAGCATTTTGAGTTCATTCGGGGCAAGTATATTTTCAAGAGCCTTGAAGGGGCTATATCCTATCGTATTTTTCAGCTTATTCATAGCCCCAGAATTGTCTTCCAGAGCTTGCTTATACTGTCTTAGGGTCGGCAGGTTGTTCTTTAGCACCTCGTCTTCGGTCTTCGCCCCCGCCGCCATTTTAGCACTCCATTCAAGATAATTCACGTGCTGTTCCTGCATGCTTTTCATTGCCGCGTTATAGTCTTGCATTGCGGCATGTAGCTTTATAAGCTGTGCCATCGTAAAGGCAATGGCCGCCGCAAGACCCGCCGCGCCTAACCCTTTGGCAAGATTAGAAGCCGTCCCGTCCGCGTTTTTCATCGAGTCTTGCAAGTCCCAGAACTTTATCCTGAGCGTATCTACATTGTCTTTTACAAGGCTGGAGGCTTGATTTACCGCAACCAGATTGCGAGCAAGTGAACCGCCCATGTTGACCGCGCCGGACAAGCCCTTCGCGAGCAACATCCCGCCACCCGCCGCCATCTTGAAAGCACCGGGCAACGCCTGCACTCTTTCGAGTATCGAAGCCTGTAGGTTATTCCAGTCCGTTAATACTGGCATCATCTCTTGGCCTATTGAGATTTTAACCGCGTCCCGAACGTTCTGTAAATGCTTCTGGCTATTCTCGAAAGTTGCGTTTACCTTCTCAAAGGCCGTTTCAGTCGCCCCGACGGCTTCGTTCATGTGTTGAAGGTGCTCAGTAGCTTTCTCCGCGCTTCCTCCGACGGCATTTACGGCACGAGCGGCTTCACGCCCAAATACCGCGTCTATTTTCTCGCCGGAGTTTACAAGTTTCACCAAAATTTCTTGCAAGGATTCCGTTTCAAGTGCTGTTTGCAGATTTTCATATCCGAGCCGCTTCAGGGCTTTTTCGGCTTTTGAGGACGGAGTGTTAAGCTCTGTTATCGCGCCTGCAAGCCCCGTAAACGCTTGCTCTGGTCTCAGTTTGCCCGTTGCCGTGGCGATAGCACCGAACATCTGTTCTATTTCAATACCCGCCGCCGCCGCCGTAGGAGCAAGCATGCCCATCTGAGTTGACATCTGCTCAAAGGTTATCTTGCCGTCCCGAACCGCTTGAAACATAAGGTCAAAGACGCGGTTGCTCTCTGAAGCTTGCAAATTGAAGGCATTCAGAACCGACGTGCCACCGTCAACCGCAACGAAAGTCGAAGTCATCCCCGCCGTTGCCGCTTTACCGGCGGCTTCAAGGAAATTCATCGCTTCAGCGGTATCAACGCCCGCCGAAATAGCTTGATAGAGCGCTTCAGATAATTCTAATGCGCTTTGCGGAATCTCTGTTGAAAGGGCTATAATCTCCGTTTTATAGCGTTCAAGGTCATCGCCGCCCTCGCCGAGCAAAGTCGATACATTCGCCATCGAGGTCTCGAAACTTGACGCCATATAGACCATTTCCTCTTGCAACTGGTCAATAGGCGCGGTCATGTCCATAAGCGCACCGCGCAAGACTTCAAGCTGTGCAAGGCTCGCGCCGATGCCCTTCTCGAATTGCGAACTGTCCGCCGCGAAAACAAGCCGTAATGTCTCGGAGATAGTTGCCATTATGCCCTTTTATTTCCTCCGGTATTGCTCTGGGACTTTGTATTTTTTGTATTTCCCCTTGAGTGTCTTCGGTTCTTTGTTTTTCGAGAAGGCTCGCACGTAGCTATGGATTTGAGCGAAGTCGAGCGAATACGATATTTCAACAACAGATATTCCAAGCATAGGTGCCAATATTCGACTCGTTTCCGCAATTTTTCTGAGAAACTGTTCTTCATAGTCGAGCCATTCCCCTATTGTGTGTCCGCGTTGCTTATCGCTTTTTTCGCCGTCTTCCACGTCTCCCGGATCAATACAGCGGCGGATTGTATGTCCTCGCATGCGAAAAAATCATGGACAATCTTTATCTTCGTTGTAAATCGCATGTTGTCTTCGAGGTGCTCCGCTATTTCGAGGACGTTCTTGTCCCGCTCTGTTTTTCCTTCAGGGCATAACACGCAAGCGATTAACCGGCTTTGGTTTTGCACGGCAAACATACCGAGCGCGTCGAGCAATTCCATCGGCGAGGCCTTTGATATTTCCTTGTTTTTCAATTTTTCCCGAACATCCTCCGGCATAGCGTCGAGAATAGCCGCCACTGTGCTAACGATATGCTCTTCAACTCGCGGGACGAGCGGGGATAAGGTATATACCCTATCCCCTATGTTGTAAACATGATTGTTGGACATCTTGCCCGTCCTTCTGTTTAGGTAGTTGCGAACTCTTCCCAATAGATTGTCGGCGCTTCTTCAAGAGTGAACGCCATTTCGTCTGTAAGATGCTCACGAACGCCCTTTCCGCCGAGAGTAAAGCCTTCGTCAAACGAAGCCTTCTCAAATTCCGCGATAATCCTGCCGACCGCGTTGTCATTCTGCGCGATTGCAAGGAAAGACATCCAGCCGTCAAAAGTGCCGGGAAAGTTTGAGAGTGATGGAGCGATAATAAGGCCGCTACCTGCTGTTGTATCCAGTTCGCGATATATAATCTCGAACTCCGACGTAGCATCCCCCGCCGCGAAAGTCAACGTTCCAGCTGTTTTATCAAAGATAAACGTGCCGGGAGTAGTTGCCGTCGGAACGGCAGGCGTCCCCCCAGTTTCGACTTCGTGGTAGAGTTCATTGTCGCTTGTCCGCTTAACGGAAATGAGGATTTCTCTGTCTGGGAATGTCGGCGTGCCCGGAAGCGTAACCACCGAAGCAGATGCTGTTAATTCCTCAGTAGTAATGATTATAAGCGGGTTTGTAGCGGATACGTCTTTGAGCGTTCCGCCGGTTCGCAAGGCCATGATAACGGGGTCTATTTGTTTCGTTCCGATAGACCCTGTCCATTTGCCCGATTTATGGATTTTTTTCGTCCCAGCGGTGTTGCACGAAAGGGGCAAATCATCGCTCTCAAATTCTACCTTGAGCGAGAATCCCTCGTTAAGACAGCCCATTTCTATTTGGGCTCTCCGGTTTGTCGTCGCCGTGTCGCCGGTTAAAAGAGTCCGCACGTTGCCACTTATCATGGCATAGCCGACCTCTTGCACCATGCGAACAGGAGCGCGTGAACTTAACTGCATAACAAGGCCGTCAGTGCCATAAGACACGACGCCGGAGTCAAGTTTGATTAATGATGGCATTATTTACCTCCCGATTTGGAATTGGTTTCTTTCGCCTTGGCCGCTTCTTTAGCGGCTTTAGCTTTTTCTTTTGCTTCGATGTCGGCCTTTTTAGCATACATTTCAGCCTTCGTGCCGACACCAGCTGTTTTGCCTTCGTGGACATATCGAGCAGTCATGTTATTGACGACAATAACGTCGCCCTTTTTCAGAGCCGCTTCCGGTATGTCCACACCGATAAGCATATACTTACGGATGTTAATTGGTTTTGGCATATTTGCTCTCCTATGTGTAGGCCGTGCCCATTTCGACTGTTAAATCAACCCGTATGCCGTAATATGGCGGGTCGATAGTTATGTCCGGCATTCCAAGGCGTTTGAAGACCTCAGCGTTGCTCGAACCTGTAACCTGCACCGATACAAGCAACGGCCATGAGTTAATTGATTTATGGATTTCCGAAATGACGTCGCGGGTATAATAATCCATCTTCTCGTCGGCTTTTGAGTAGTCCGCCTCGTGAAAATAGATATAGATTGACGTTTCGACTGTTGTTTTTTCCGCGCGGTTACCTGAGCCGGTCAAAGACCTTTCGTCGCCCCAAATAGTAGCAATGGGCAATTTTGTCGCGGCTAAATCGCGGGCAAGCGGATGCTCGAAATAGACGTTTTTGAACAACAACGGCGTTGGAGTAATTTCTGAAGTGTTGTCCTGAACTTTCTCCAAAACGCCCTTGAGCTGTTGTTTGAACGCTCTGAATAACGGTTGCGTCATCTTGTCGCCGCCTTGTCGAGATAGTCTTGAAACAATCGGAACGCAAACTTGAGATTGCCCTTCTGTTCGTCGCGTGTGAAGCCCCAGAAACCGTATTTCTGCTCATTGCCGGCGGCCTTGAGATTTTCCTCGCGCCTTGAGAAGATAATCTGCGAACCTTCGCGCCCGTAGTTCGTTACTGCCATTGATTTTAACATCTGACTTCTCAATTCCAGTCTGTTACGATTCGACAAGCCCATCGCACGGCGAAATTCGGCATAACCTCGCGGGAAATATTGCGATTTTAGCCTCTTGCCGTTCGCAAAGCGGGTTCTGCCTGTTTTGCCCTTTGGTTTTATATAGCTTCTGAGTCCTGGGGTATTCTTTGATACATACATCGGCTTGGTCGAATAGGGCGGAAACTTGCCGCCTTCGCGGTTTATACCGCGATTTATACGGGGGCGCATTGCTTGCAAATGATGATTAGCCGTTTTCGCTGTAAACTCGCGGGCTTCTATACTGCCCGCAACCTTGCGAATACGCCGGACAATGTCCTCGTAATTCTCTATTTTGACCGTTTCAGTTGCCATATTAGACCTTCAGGATAACCTCGCCGTAATCGTAACCGTAATTTTTGACATCATCGTCAAATTTGAGCATTCCGCAAGCGTCCTCAAACGCCTTCTCATAGCGGCTTAGATACTCGCCGGCCTTTTTTGCATATTCACCTTCGTCGGACACTCTTTGCCCGTAGAAAAGCAAATATAAACAGTAGAAGATAGCCGGCCTTTGAAGCCGCTCTGGGTTGACGATATGGTCGAGAATATCAAAGTCCGATGCGGAAATCGCTATGTCGTTCTGCAGTTGCTTGAATCGACGCCGCAATTCCGCTTCTATATGGGCTTTGACCTCATCTAACATATCGGAAATGGTCGTTTCGAGGCCGTCTGTTAGAACCGGCTCAAACTTCGGCGGGTCTAACTCGTCAAATAATACTATGTGTGCCCAGTCTGCCATTTCGCCTTTCGGTTAAGGGGGCGAGCCGCAACCCGCCCCCGTGTTAAGTTTACTCTGACGGGCAAACGCCGTCAGTCTCATTGATGATAGTTTGGACGCTCGTCCCGTAGTCGTCCCGCCACACGCGCAGTAGCTCCCGATGGACATCTATGCAGTTGCCTTCAGTGGCTACCCAACTCCATCCAGAGTCGCAGACTGGAGTCATTTCCAACGCTGTCGAGTCCCATACGGCGGCGAAAGAGTCTAATACTGGTTTGTTGCAATCCCCATGCTGCTTACGATATATAAAGAGAGTATCTGAGGGCGGCGGGTCGGTTGATTCTGTGCCGGAGCAAAAGAAATTTTCACTGCCCCAGTTACGAACTATATCTCCACAACTTGGTAGGCCACCATTAAGCGCCACAGTATCTACATCCCAGCCGCGATTGTCCTGCACTAGCGTAGTAGCTTCACTCCATTCGTATAGCACGCAATCCATGCAGACTCTCTCCTCATGCCCCGCCGTTAGCGTATCGGTCGAGGTATAGTTAATAGTTGTCTCATAGACAAGGCTATCATAGACTTGCACCGCGCCGCTATATTCCGCAGGGACGCTGACTACGCGGCCTCTGAGAATCGCATTGTGATTGACTTTCAGCGTATCGGTATCGAGCAAATCCGCCTTAATCCCTGTTCGATATTGCATCGGAGTCGCCGCGATGAGCAATACCGAGAATATCAGAACAAGGCCAAGACCCGCCGGTAATACGTATTTTCGCATCATTTACCGCCTTTCGGTTTTTGCTTCGGCTTCAGTTCGTGCTTCGGCTTCGGTTCGTCCAGTTTTATCATCGTTACAGACTTGTCGAACCGCTCAATAAGCGCCTTATCGTCCGTTTCAACGATTTCGCCTTTCTGAACCTCATAGCCGAGAATCGAAGCCGTTGCAATTGCTTTATATTTCACTGTTACCGGCCTCCTTATGTGGTCTTGAGATTGTAAATGAATCCATGGCTTTCCGCCGGATTGCGAATCTCAAAGGTGTATTCACCCAGAATACGCCTTGTATAAGCATCTGTGCTCGGTAAGGTGGTGTCGATTTCAGCGATTGACCTGTCTTCGTTGCCCTTCAGCGGGACAACCTTAATCTTCGAGGTGTCAACCACGAGGATTTTGTCCGCGGGGATGTTAATATCCACGATAAGGTCGGTAATGATATTCGGCAGGTCGCCGAAGAACTTCGTCGGTGCCGGAATACCCGCGCCGGTTGCCATCTGGTCAACGTTAATAAGCACGTTGCTTGTTACGCTGTTCAGACCGGCAATTTTCCGCGCCTGAGTAGTGGACATTGCCAAGGCATTAGGTCTTCCGCCTGCCTTGATAATAGCCTCGATAACGCCGTTGAGAAGCGTAGTTGAAAGATCCGCGCCGGTAGCGTCCACCTTTTGTGTCGAGCCCGCGTATTGGTTAATGAACCAAAGCAACCCGCCGGCTGTTCTACCGACCGTTGCCGGAGTCCCAGCGTCGTGACGAGCGCCTGCGATGAGAGCCTTGTTCATTTCCCAGTAGATTTCGCGCATACGCTGTGCGACGCCCTCTGCAATAAGGTCATCGATAACGTAGTGGAGAATCGACTTTGCAGAGCCGGACACCGATACGTCCCTACGGAATATCTGGGTGTGATTGTAATAGAGCGTCGGTTCGGTTATTGCTGTTTCGGCCTGAGTTGACCCTTCAACTTTCGGCCTCGAATGAAGCGAAACCTTTGAGCCGTGTGCATGGTCGGCGGCCACTGAACCACCATAGCCACGAGTTATGGTCATCTGCGTGCCGGAATCGATGGATACAATCTTTGCAAGGTCAAACAGTGTGTTGTCCTCGAAAAAGATTATGTCTCCCGCAAGAAATCCTGCCGTGCTCGGAACTGTTAGCGTGGTGTCTGAGATTCCAAGCCCGTCCGGACTCATGTCAATTGTGGTCGATACCGGCGAAAGTGCCTGGTCGAACCATTCGTGTTTTGTGTTTTTCGCTTCACCGGCTGTCTGTATAGCCTGCATGAAAGCGGGGTTTGCGACCTTCAGAGCCTCGAACTCCTCCGATAAGCTCCTTCTTTTGATGTTGTCCGAAAAATCTGTTGTGCGATGCATTTAAGCCTCCTGTTGTATTTCAGTTTGATTGCGCAATTTGAGCATTGCGGCTACATCGCCGCGTGCCTTTGCTTGCTCATAATCGCTGGTTAATGCCCCTGTTACCGGCGGCACTGCCGGAGCGTTGTGCGTTGTCGGTGGGGCTTGTGGAGCCGCGCCCTGAATGAATCCCCATGAGTTTTCGGTCTTGAAAGCCTTCATGTGTTCGTCCATGATACGCTGTTTCTCCTTTGCGATGGCGGCCTCGTCCAGAGGGTTACCATCCTTGCCCTTAAATTCTTCAGGCATCGTGGGTTCTTCCCACAACTTAGCGAGTTTCTCCGCGGCCTTTGGATTTGCGCCGTCTGCGATTAGCTTCTGCACGAGCTTTAGCCTCGCGTTCTCGGTGCGTATAGCCTCGACTTCGGGGTCAATTGCCGGTTCTTTGTCGGGGTCGCCATCTCCGTCGTCGTCAGTAAGCCCGAAAGCCTCTTCCATTGCTGTTTGTAGTTCGTTGAAATAGCTTTCATCCATACCGATGTCCTCGGCGTCGATTGAGCCGTCCAGAACAAGCACCTCGGCCAGTTCACGGTCTTCCTCGCTTAAATCATCGATGTATAATTGACCGCGCTCGGCCATATTATACAGTTCAACCCCGCGCACAAAATCGGCAGGTTCAATACCACGGCGGATGCAATCGGTTTCTATCATTTCACGATACTGTTTCGCTTCGTCGTTGGCTTTCCTCTTGGAGAGAATGAGTTTGTGTATTGCATCGGGATTTTGATGCAGGTCTCTTACTGTTTCGGCCAGAGCGCCGTATTTGATGTAGTCCACCTGCGGTTCTTCGCTTCTTGCGATTTTTTCTTCAGTCATCTTGACTTTCCTTTCAAATGTTGTTGTTTAGCGCATTTTCTTTGCAAGGCCACGCGCCGAAGCCCAGTCTTTGCGGCCTGACTGTCTTTGCATCATGTAAGCCGCCCGTTCACTGGATTTCATGACCTTTCTGTTTTTGGCTCTCGAAGCACCCACGTTGACTTTTCCGCCTTTTCCGTGAACCCAAACGTTCGCGCCGAGATAGGCTTTCTGCCTGTTAGAGAGCTTCTTGCCTTTTTTCCATGCCATTTTCTTACCTCCTGTTCGGCACCGGTTGCCATACATGCCGGCAGTTGTAGCCGCCGCCGTAAGTCCGCACGTTAAGCCGATGCCCGTTGTCTAATGTTTCAATTTCGTCTTTATGCCAGTAGTTTTTATGCGGTTCGCCCGTGTTCGGATGCCGTCCCGCAAGTATCGCCGCGCAAAAATCTCTGTTTTTCTTGTCCTTCACGCCGAAATATTGAAAATACTCAATACCGAGTTCATCCGCAAACTCTGCTGTTGCCGTCCGGTCAAAACCTGAAACGCCCGTTGAAGCGATTGTATAGCCCCACGCGTTTAGCTTGTTCAATTTCGCGTCCACAACGTTTGACAAATCGCTTAATGTCGAGCGGCCAAATAGGGCGTCATCGAACGCGCCCCGTATCTCTGTCGTAACTACCTGTTTCGCTCCGCCGAGTTCCGTCAAGGGCATTTGAGAGGCTATTACAAGGCGCGACAAATCCTGCGCCGCGATGTCGTAAACTTCGCTATAACCGAGTTCCTCAAATAGCCGCCGTTGGTATTCCAGAGCCGCCTCAAAGCTGTTTATAAGCTCATTCATCGGGTCGGCATAACTTGCGCCGTAAATCTGCGATTGCACGCGTTGCCGAAGATTTTCGAGGATTGTCCTATTCCCCGCGTCGTCCGCGTCGATAGGCTTGCCCTCAGCGGTTTTAAGGTTGCGCAATTCCGCCATGATAATCGACTTCGTGGCGCGTTGCTGTTCGACAAACGCCCGCTCGAAATTGCGGATAACCTCATTCTCGAACTGGTCGATGGCCTCTTGTATTTCGCGGGGGGTTGCTATGTTACGCCTCGATTCTCAAACTGTTAGGATTGACACCCCAGCGACCGCCATCGGTTGTTGGAGCGGGCTTGAACGTATTTAGCTTTGTTTCGGAGTCATAACCTATTTTCTCGCATATGCACCGGATTTTAGCGGGTTTCTCGCCCATGCCGAAATCAATGCCGATATTGACATCGCGTATCATCGTGCCGTCGAGCTTGCCCAGAGTCGCGTCGTTAGCGTCTTCATCGTCAAAAACGGTATATCCAATGGGCTTTTGAGTTAGCTTTGAGAGTAATTCTGCCGCTGTTATACGAAAGCGCACCGACAAATGGAGTTCAGCAAACATCCCAAAGACATCGCCTTTTTGCCATGCCTCAAGGTATTCCGATACTGTTTCCCGTGGCGTGTTAGCCTTTGCCATGTTTCCTCCATTGTTCATAGCATATAGCGGTAGCTTGATTTTGTTTCATGCCGCGTTTCACTTCAAAAGCAATACAACGGCCTAAAAACTTAGGTTTCGGCTCGTTCTGTTTAGGTTTCGGTATTGGCATTATCGGCCTCCGGTTCAGTCGGTTTTTCGTCCCGTTTTGCCGTTTCCGGCGGTTCGTTTTTGAATTTATTAGAATCACCAAAGCTCGGCGCGGGGGGCTTATTTTCATCATTCCAAGCCTTAATCTTCTCCCAGCGCGCTTCTGCTTCCGCCTCTGTTAAGTGCTCTTTCTCCATCAAATAGTTTATCGGGGTCGCTAACTTGTTCGCAAACAAGAACTCCCAGCGGGCTTGCTCTTCCTGCGGACTGTCAGGCAATTTCGGGTCGGGTATCGTAACTCGAAGCTCTGTATCTTCTGAGAATTTCGCGCCCTTGAACTTATGGTCAGCAGGCAAACTGTCCGCGTGCGTATTCCATACCTTTTTGATAATTTGGAATAGGCTTTCCTCGCCGTCCTCATAGAACGGTATTTCGCTCTGTCTGCGCTCCATTAGCGATGTGTTTTTCAAACGCAACGCATAGCCGCTCTGCGCTTCCCGTGTCGCGTCAAAAGCGCCCCGTGCAAGGCCGTATGTCGATAATAACCTTTGGAACTCATCATTTATCTCGGCCTTTATCGCGTCAATTGCCGGCGAGGGCGTTACAAATTGAAAATTCGGTTGTCCTTCATCACGTCTTGCAAGCGGCAACGTTATAGGCTTCCCCGCGCCTATTACGATAGTTTCTGTTTTGCCAGGCTCTTTTTCATATCCGGTCAATACCGGCACGGAGAAGCTCTGCAAGCGGATTACATAGTTCAAAAATGTCAATTTAACGTTAATATTATCCTGCGCGTTACTCAAATCATAGCCGGTATCTATCCAGAAACCCTCTGTTGACATATCATTTTGGAATTTTGCGAAAGGAATAACACCGTAGGGGTTCACGCCGTCCGCGTTTTCCGGTATCGGTATCATACCCTTGCCCTCTACATATCTGCGATAATTGCGGTCATCCCAGTAATGCCAAACTGTTCTGTCGTAGTAATTGCCCGCTATGGTGTTACGGCCTCCAGAGCCGCCAAGATACTCATCCGTGGGTTGAGTCGCATAATATAAGGCCACCATTTCAGAAGGGTCGTCAGGATGCTGTATAATGTCTACGTTGTTCGGTGTGATAACTTGCAAGCGTATTTCGCCCGTCGGTTGCCAAAAATACGTGCGAATGAGAGCATTTTGGCAGAGCGATACCATTGAGTTCGTTAGTCGGAGCGTCCGGTCATATTTCCCCGACTTCATTATCCATTCCCAGAGCTGTCTTTCGGGGTCGTCGCCGTCTTCGATAAGTTCATCGCCTCGGTATAGTTCACGGTTTGCGCCCCAGTTGTAAATAACCGATAGCTCATCGGTGATTACTCGAATCGCATTGACATATTGTAGCTGTAACTTCAGTTCTTTGTAGTTCAGGAATTGCTTTTTTAGTTCTTTTTCAAGATAGGGCTTGAACCGCCCGTAATAATAATCGATGCGCTTCTCAATTTCGATCTTAAAAGCCGTAGAAGCCGCCGCCGCCGCCGCTTTGCGAAGTTCCTTAAACCATACGTCCGGCGTATAATTGATATTGCCCGCTACTGTTTCAGCGACTTTGCGTTGTGTATCGTCTCGGTTAAAAAATGCCATTATGTCAATCCTCCGAATATCTGACTTCCGGCTGTCGGCTCAACTGAATCGATGACGTAACGTTCAGCGTCGTTCGTGTGGCTAAAACGGTGATTGTCGTTTGAAGCGTCCGGCATTTCGCCTGTTATAACGCCGTCCTTCTCGGGATAATGCCAGCTTTCCTTGTCGCCTATGTATCGCTTGCACGACGGGTCAACAAAAAGCCGGCAAACACCGTCCGCGCCCTTAACCTTTGCCCGAACCGACAAAATGGAGTCAAATACTCTGTGCTGTTTGACGCGGAAATAGGCCTTATCAATGCCGTTTGCCACCAAAATATCCCGTAAGCTCAATCCGTCCGCCGCCTGTTGCCGGTTGCTTATATCAGTGCCAGGATATATCCGCTCTACTTGCTCAAGGGAATACGGCGCTTTGAATTTCCGTTGACCGGAAAGGACTACTTCCTCGCCTCGGATAACCTTTGCAAGCGTTTCCGGACGTATGTAGCTCTCTACAAATTCCGAGAGAAGATACCATATGCCGTTTGTGCGGTCATGCTGATACCAGAGCACCGCTGTTTCGTCGTTCCAGCCCATATCCATGCCGATATAATTGATGAGCTCCGGATTGTATTTCAGCGGTCGAACATTCTCGGCGCGCGTGAAATCGTCGTAAACAAGTCCCGCCCATGCCTCAAAGGTTGCAAGATACTGTTGCCGGAAATAACGGGGGTCGAGAGCCTTCTTGGCGTGTTCAATTTCCGCTTGTTTAACGATTCCAGCTTCGGAGGTCAATATCGTTTCGGCATAGTATTCGGCTTCGGTTGCGGCTTCGCTGTATAGCCTATATACCCAGTTTTGACCTTTCGGCGTAGTCGTTATCCATCCATAACCGCGAGGCAAAGTCAAAGGCCGTGTAGTCCTATCGAGACATATCTTATAGACCTTCTCGGACATTTGAGCGGCTTCGTCAAGGTGATACCAGTCTGCTGTTATACCCTCAAGGCGCTCAGGATTCTCGCCGGAGCGAAAAAGAACATCGCCGCCGCCGTGGATATGCAAATGGTGATTGGATTTGTGATAGGTGAAATCCGTTCCCTGTTGCAGGCCGAAAAATAGGGTCAAAATGTCGATATATGTCTTGACTAAAACGTCTCGAACCATGGAATACGTCGGGGCAATAACAAGACCAAGGGAATTAGGCGTCTGAAGCGCAATTAAACAACCCTTGACTGAGCCGGTGAAAGTCTTTGAAGAACGGACGCCGCCGATAAAAAGCGATAATTTCGCCTGCGACTGCAAAAAGTTGACCGCTTTCGGCGTGCTCCAGCTCAGGTCAACTTTCCGCGCCGTCATCGGAGTCGTCCTTAGGTTGTGGCTTATCTGTTTTGATTTGGATGTTGACGTCAAAGGCGCGGGGCGCTGTATCGAGCTTACCGCCGCCGAGGAGAACAAGTTTGTCGGTTGAAATTCCGAGGACTGTTGCGACGTCTCGAAGCGTGTAAACCCTTGATTTTCCGTCCATTGCCCCTTTTGGATTTTCGCCTTCGAGAAATTCTCCGATTCGCTCTGCAGATAGGTCGGCGATTCGTTCGAGCTTCCCCCGTAGCTTCTCAAGGGGATTGCCGTCGTGGGTAGGGATTCTTTCTGGAATACTTTTTTGTGTATTGTTTGTATCTTGACGATATTTTCTAACCCAGTTAGAAAGAGTTCCGCTGGAAATGCCGAGGTCACGAGCAGTAGGGCGAATGCCAAGACGCAAAGCCGCTTCAGTTGCGGATTCCTTAAATTCAGGACTATAATTATTTTTCCCATTCGCGCCTTTTTTTGTCATTTAGAGCACCCAGCCCTGTTACTATTTCGCTTTAATTATTAATTCAGATTTGGGAAAAGTCAAGGAATAAAAAAACGGGCGCTGTTGATAACGCCCGTTGAATGTTGATAAATGTTGATAAGTTGTTTAGAGTTCTATGGACTGAAGAAGGTTTCCCACCTTTCTGTTTATTTGTCTAATGGCTTTTACTTGAGCCATTAAATCACCCACAAGAGGACATTCTTCTTCCTTCTCTTTGGGCATACCTGAAGGTGGCTCATCTGTGCCTAAAGAGTATTTAGGCTTAAGAACCTTTGACAGTTTACCCTCTAATTCTCCAATCTTGTTGCCGAGAGTGCAAATACTGCTCTCTATCGACATCATTACGCTGTCAACTTGAGACACTTTCTCATTCTCTTGAGTTGTTGTTGTAAAATAACCACTTGTAGGTATTTTGCCGTTTTTTTCGGATTCATACTTTGCAATAACGGCGCGGGCTTTTTCGAGTTCGAGTTCTTTTTTGCGGATTTCATATATTTTTCCGCAATGAGCACACTGTTCAGGATAAGGAAGTGGTTTCGGATGTTCGCACTCCGACTGTTTCAGGTGCATTTCGAGTTCGTCGATTTGCCGTTGCAAGGCTCTTTCAATTCCGACGCGGGAACAGGCGCTTTCTGCTTCTATTTCGTCAATCATGGCGGCCAGCGCTTCAGTTCTCCTTTTCAAGGGGGTGGCGATAATGCTGTATATCAGCGCCACAATAACACTTGCGGCAACGCCCATAATAATTACTTCGATTACTTCGTTCATTTTTCCTCCGATTTTAGATTTTTCAGAGTTCTGTCCAGTTCATCGGCGAGTTCTTTCGTTGTTTTTGAAATTTTCTCGAAGACCCTACTCATAACTTCAAGAACTTTCGCGGCCTCGAAGCCGTATCCGTTAGCGATTTGAAACACTTCCAGTGGAATTGGCTCCGGCTCTGTTTCGTAGTGATTTTGTATCCGTTCAATTCGCCTTATCAAATCGAGGTCAGTAAGGCGGTGATGCAAGACATACTCAAAGCTGTTAAGTATCGTTGCGTGGTCGCGTCCGAGCTGTCGCCCAATCTCCGAACTTCCGAGCTTGAACATCTGGTCGCCGAGGAACGCAAGGACATGCCGCGCTTCCGCAACCGGTTTCCGGCGCGCCTTACTCAGAATGTCCTCGACTGTAACGCCGTATTCCCGCGCAATGATTTCGGCAAGCCGCCGGAGCTTTGAGTTCGTTAGGGTGTTAGGCATCGGCGGCCTCTTTATTCCCGTGCATTCTCAGCACTGTTAGCTTTGCGCAAAGTTCCTCGACAAGTTGAGGATACATAGCATCGATTTCCATTGCGGTCTTGTCCTCGCTCAAATCGTCAAGGATATGCAAGGCTACGATTTCAACCGCTTTATCCCGCTGTATCTTGCCGTATTCAAGATAGCCTTTGAGCGCGAGAATTTCAATTGTGGACAGATTCCGCGAAATATAGCGTTCGAGCTTCTCCAGTGCGGCGAAATAAGCGATTTCTGTCGGGTCTTCGGGCGGCTCAAATTTACCGCTAAATTTGTCGAGATTCATCTCTACTCCTTCGTTTTGCCCTCATGGGCGGTTAATTGTTTTTTCGGCGCGGTAAGCTGTTTGGGCTTGACCTTCGCGCCTATTCGCACTGGTGGCAATGATTCATAGCCTTTTTTCGAGTTCTCAATTTCATATATTCCTGGCAAGCTCGCGGGCAAATCCTCGTATCGCCTGCCGTAAAAGGCCTTGTATAGCCGTTCAAATTCTTTTTGCTTCCAAACCATTTCGTTCTCCGGCGTCGAACAGAGTTCAATCCATCCGCCCATCGAGTCAATAACTGCGTTTATCGTTCGGTCTTCAAAATCTACTGAGCGATACGCGCCCGTATGGAGAATCGCATGGCTAACCGTTGCCCATGCGATAACGGTCTTGTCGTCCACGCTCCCTTCGATTTGCTCGATGATTTCGGCGGGCTTCGGAAACCCGTTGTAAACCCGCGATTCGAGGATTTTCAAAACCGCTGTTTCAATTTGGCCGATTTCGTATTTTTCGAGGACGCGGAAATATAGCTCAGATAACGGCATTGAGGGTTCTTTGCCGTTGTTGTAGGTTTCGGCGAGTAGCTTCAGAAGCCCCGCGAATTTTGGCCTATCGATCTGTTTCATAATTTCATCCTTTCGTTGCGTTCTCCTGCGCCGTTTTCGGCCTCGTCATTTTCCGCCATTGATTGTTCGAGCCATTTCTCAAGATTTCCCTTTCCGCTGGTATTTCCGCTGTTGTAACCGTTGCGCTTCCACGCTCGCACGGCGGCCTTCCAATCCTTCATCGGTTGGCCGGTTTTGAATTTCCAGCCCCGCGCTTCGTAATAATCACAGAACAGTTCGCCGTCGAGGACAAAGTCTATTGAGTGGGCGTATTCTGTTACTTCTTCAGGCGTTGGTTTCGAGAAATTCTTTCGAGCAGGTTTGGCCTTTTTCGAGTGTGCGGTATCATCTTCGATAGAAGATGATTTTTCCCTCTTTTTATCCGTATTTATTTCTGTATTTATATCTATATCTATATCGTCGGAAATACTATCGGTGTTTTTTTCAGAGTTTTTACTGGTTTTTTCCGGTTTATTCTCTCTAAGTTGTTGATATTTATGATAATTAATTATTGATATTCCATTGGCATCTTCAATAATCGCGCCGAGTTCGACCAGAGATTGAACAGAGTTCGCGAGGAGTTTGGTCGAAGTTCCAAGGCGGTTCGCCAAAAGTTTTCGATTATTTTCGAGCCAATGCGGTCGAATTTGTCCGCGTTTTGGTTCATCCGAGGCGACAAGTAACAGTCCGATAAAATTCCAGCGGTATGACTCCGGCAAGGTCATAATCTCGCTCGTGAGTATCTGTTGCCAAATCATTATCCAAGGCAAGCGAGGGCGTCCCATTAATAACCTCTGAAATAAATTGCCGGCGACGTAAACAAGGGGAAACCGCCGCCGGCATATAGACCCCTTCTGGCGTCGCCATGAGACCCAAGATAGGATTTCACGCCGTCAGGGGCTTTATATTGTTTGATATTTTGCTTTTTGCGTCTCATGGCATTCTCAATATAATTACGGATTCGCGTTTGTCAAGGGGTATTTTCAAAAAGTTTCATTTTCATTCCCGCGGCCTCTATACGGCGTTTTGCGGGCTTGTTGCAATAGATTTTCTCAAGGATTTTACTATCTGTGCCGTTAGAAGCTATTAAGCAATGCTTCTCTTTCGCCCATATATCTACAAAGTCCTTATCCTCGCAGAAACAAGATGAGAAAAACACGGGATTTTCTTGCGCTTTTGCCCATTCGTAAAAGGCTTCTGTATCAAAGTCTAATTCGTAATAATCCTCTTTACTGACATGTTTTTTCTGCTTATACGGAATATCGCAATAGACAACAGAGTTCGGCTTTATTTCGACATCGCGATAATCAAGAGCGGAAACTTCGAGTCGTTCGAGTCGTTGAAGTCGTTCGAGCCGTTGGAGCCGTTCGAGCCGTTCGAGCTGTTCGAGCTGTTCGAGCCGTTGGAGCCGTTCGAGCTGTTGGAGCGCGGTCACGGCGGTGGCCGCCCTGTTATATATCCTATTTTCCTTCCGGTAGTTATTCTGTATCCATTTTATAACGCGCAAGTGTTCTTTCCGGCCTCCACCCGTTCGAAATTTGTCGCGGTATAAATCCAGAAACGCCTTTCTGTCGTGGATTTTGTATTTTGCTAATATCTCCACCATTTCTTGACTGTTATACATTTTGTTAAAGAACGTCCAATCGTCAAATACCACAACATAGTGAAACGCCTTTTTGATTCCCTCAACCGGTTTTCCGTATAAATAGCCCGCCCCGCTATTCCCAAAGCTCCATATCCACCGGATATACGGGTCGTTATCCCTATCCGCAAAGAACCGCTCTCGACTTATCCACCGTCTTTCGTTGCGGTATTTCCCCTTTACCGCGTCTGAGAATAATTGCATTGTGTTTTGAATATCATTAGCATAGATATTTTTCCATTTTCTTGACAATATCGCGCAATGGGTTATCGCGCCCCCGCCCGCGAATAGGTCGTATAGATTTTCCGCCGATGGCAAGAGTCTAATAATATTCGGTGCAATTTTTGATTTACTGCCTTGAAACGGGAGTCCATAATTCATAGTGTTATCCTTTTGCCTATTCTGCGGATAAGAAATAGCTCGCAAACCGTTTCCCGTTGCGCTCGACCATATCCCGCTCAATTGCCATACCGTCGCGTCGAAGGTCGTATATACGTGCCCCCAGTCGGAAACAACCGAACATCTCCAGCGCCTCCAGCGGTGTTATCGCGTTTCCGCTTTCAAGATAAGCGCGTATCTGTGTCTTTTGAGATTGGATTTCATTCATAGTTTCTCCTTATAGGCCTTTCAATTCGTTTAAGACCGCTTCAAGAGCGGCGATAATTGCACGTTCTTGATTATCATTTTCCCAGAATATCTCAAGGCCTATGTCTTGATATACTTCATCGATATCGCTTATCTTAAATCCGCATAATCTCTCATCTTGATGGCCTTGTAATCCAGTAGTAGCCGCTGTTAGCGTCGATTTCCAATAATTACTTTCAGGGGCGGCTATTGTCATTCTAACGCCGAAAGCGTCGTCATGATTCATATCATGTCCGCTGAATATTAATTGAATTTTTCCCCATTTCCCTTTCTCGGAATAAACATAGGCATTTATTTCAGAGTCGCCTTGTTTTATATTTTTTCTCATAGTTCCTCCTTATAGGGGCGAGTTTCCCCGCCCCCGTGTTTGTCGTTAGAGTATTGTCCCCGTGTCATTGTCGTTCGCGGGCGCGGCGTATTGCGATAAGTCTGACGCAATAGCAATTTTCGGCTCCTTTGAGATTTTTACAAATGCGGGCGGTGTTTGCCGCGCCATCTTCTCAAAGTCCCGCGTTCTGAGTTTCATATCGACCAGTTCCGGTTTCGTTGTCCTCGCCCACTGTATCGCTTCATCAGTGTCGTATTTCAGCGCGGTTGTCATTTTGACTGTTACCGCCGGATGGATTGACAAATTACCGGATTCTCGGACGTGTTTTTCGGCCTCCTTACGGAAAGTAACATCGATTTCCGACAACGCCACCGCCGTATCGATTTTCACCTTGCGCAAGTTCGCAAGTATCTGCCCGAGTTCTGTTTCGCTCAGGGCGGCCTCAGCTTCCTTTATCGATTCTTCAACCGCGTGTAGTTCTGCGCGTTTCCGCGCAAGTTCACTAATTCGATTTTCAAACATTTTGATTCCTCCATAGTTTAGCAAAGTATTCCTCCGGCGTATCAATATAGATTCCAAATTCCTTACTCAACCAGTGCAAAGCCATATCTATCAGATGACTCATTTCCTCAGTGTCCATTGCGCTTACCCGTTTCCGGCGCGGTATGTCCACTACATTGCCTATCTGTATGCGTTCAGTCGCCGCTATTTCAAGCAAAGCGTCTTCGAGGTCGTCTTTTGATACATGTTTCAATTCTTCGCTTTGCAACGCTCCGGCTATAATTCCGCCGTAAAAATACCCGCGTTGACGTGCTGTTTTTTGTTCCCTCGGCACCGATATGGTAACCGAGGGAATCTTGCCGTTTCTCAAGTGTTTTTGGATTTCTTCAGTAACTTCGAGAATATCCGCAACGCCGCTTATTTCAATTGTCCGCGCCATTCTTAAAATGGGACGTCATCGTCGTAGTTATCGGTGTTTTTATAATGCGGCGTTTCCGCCGGTCTCGAAGCTGGCGGGGCGCTGTTCGCAAGTCCGGTTTCGTTAGCGGGCAAAAAGTATTTCACCTCTGCCTTTTTTTCGTAGCCCGGGTCTTGCTTGTGCCGGAGATTCACAACGGCTTTACGGTTCATAAATAACCCCGGATATGGCGCTGTTCGCACCGAGGCGTCGTGACCAAAGGCACGGAGTAACGAACCGACGTTCGTATCGTAATATTCGTTGTTCGATACCAGATAATAATATATCCGATACCCTTCTCCCTGTTGTCTTTCAGTAACTTCGAGGACAAATTCCAGCATTTCATTTCCCGCTTTAGAAACTTTTTCCGTGCAGGATTCGACTCTAACCATACGGTTTCCTTCTTCTGGGAGTTCTCCGTATGTTATCGGGTTGTCATTGTTTGGGTTGTGCATAGGCATTGTCATGCTATTCTCCTTCTCCGCTTTGCGCGGGGTTTTGGTTTATAATTGCAAACATTTTTTCGAGGTTATTTTCGCCCTTAGGCAATAAAAACCACCGGCCTTTCGATTCATCTGTCCATTTGTGCGCGTATCGGTTTTTCGCTTCAATTTCCGGTGTCGGGTCGAGGCGCAAACCGCGCTCGCCTTCATGTCCTTCTTTCGAGGATATTTCGAGGTGCGCCACGATGTCGAACAGCCCACAAACTTCAAAAACTACTCGCTTTGATAGGGCGGGAATTGTTTTTGTTATGGTCTGTCCATTTTCAAGTTGCGTATCAATGTCCATTTCGTGGGCTGTTACAATGACATTGATTCCGCGGTCTTTCAGGTCGCGCAATCGCCTCAATATCCGTCGGATTCCGAATTGCACTCTTTGATAATGTTGCATTTCCGGCACGCCGTGCAATTTGCCTTGACTGCCAAGATATACCAGCATAGCCATTTCGAGTTCCGTCGCGGAGTCGAAAAATATATGCTTGTATTTCGTCCCAGCGTCCAGCTGTTCGAGAATTAATTCGAGATTCCCGAGATTTTTGTCAATCTCGACCATGTCAATAGGCTTATCGCTCAGAACACCAGTTCCGCCTTCAATATTGATTAACAGCGTTTCTTCCGGCGGTAATGTTCCAGCAAGGGTTGTTTTCCCCGTGCCAGGCTTGCCGTAAACAAGCATTGTAATTCCGGTTGCTTTCATGTTGTTCGTTTTTTTGACGTTCATTTCGTTTTTTCTCCTTTCTTGACGGCCTTGTCGATTAGCTCATCGGTTTTGTCGCGGTCAATAAGCCCACGCATATAGGCCGATAGCCTTTCGCCGCGACTTTGCGCGATTTTTTTAGCCTTTTCATACAGCTCTATATCAAGCTGGAAGCCGATGTAGCCTTTCGTTTTAGTTTTTTTTGCCATTGGTTTCCTCCGTGGTTAATTTTTTTAGAATCTCATCGTATCCGACAATATCACGCACAATATCCGCCTGTTGACGGCGGCGAGCGGGGTCGTCATCGGCGGAATAGGCGGCACGGGCGGCGGCATAGGCGGCACTTTCGGCCGAATCGGCGGCATAGACGGCATAGGCGGCGACGGCACGGACGGCGGCGGCGGAATCGGCAGTGTAGGCGGCGGCGGCATAGGCGTCATCGGCGGCACGGGCGGTGGCATAGGCGTCATCGGCGGCGAGCCTTGCCTTTTGCCGATTTTTCTCGGTCGGATTCGCCAGCCAATCCTTACCCGCTTGGATTGCCGCTTCAGCGACCGGCCTGTCCTCGTCGCGGACAAGATGCAATACCGACTCCGCAAGGCCTATAGCGATACGCACATACGTTGCCTTCTCAAATTTCCCGCAACCCATGAACCATAACATCCAGTCGGCGCGGTCGGTCGTTGCCCACCATTCCTGTAGCGATAAGCCCTTCATCATACCTCCCCTATAAGGTCAAGATATCTCGCTACATGGCTTGTCTTTCCAAATTCTAATATGGCCTCTCGCGCCGCCTGATAATCGGGATCATCGCAATCAAGAGCGCAAAAATGCGCGGCTAACTGTGCCGCGATATGGCGGTCAACCTTGACATTTTTCGACCCGCACCAGAGCGGCCAAGCCGAGACGTCTATGTCTGCGCCTCTGAGGTCTGCGCGTCTAAGGTCTGCGCCTCTGAGGTCTGCGCGTCTAAGGTCTGCACCTACGAGGTTTGCGCCTCTGAGGTTTGCGCCTACGAGGTCTGCGCGTCTAAGGTCTGCACCTACGAGGTTTGCGCCTCTGAGGTTTGCGCCTACGAGGTCTGCGCCTATGAGGTTTGCGCGTCCAAGGTCTGCGCCTACGAGGTTTGCGTCTACGAGGTCTGCGCGTCCAAGGTCTGCGCATTCTCCACTATCCTCACCATTTAGCCATTTTGTATGTTTAGCAAGTATTTCTTGTAGCTTTTTGCTGTCCATTATGCCTCCCTGTTTAGGATTATTAGTATTTTGATTTCCTCTATTGTTGATTCGAGGCTCGTATCACTCCACACCATTTCGCCATCTCCGGTCTCCAGATAGTAGCGCAACCCCGTTTTCTGCGTGTGTTTGGCGCGCAGAACCCACGCGTTGCCGTGCATCCGGCACTCGCGCTGTAGGTGCGCTATCTGGTGCTCTGATAACTTCGTGTTCTGGATTTTGAGCTCAAGCCAACACATTCCGGCGGGCGTGGATAATATCCCGTCGCAAGGGCGCTTGACTGCCGGCACATGCTTATTAATAGCATAATTCGCTTTCGCTACGTCGGGTATCTGAGTGTAGCGGTATCCAGCGGCTTGAGCGACTAATTCCAAATGCTGTTGGAATGCTTGTTCTGTGGCATATCTCATTTTGACTCCTTTTTATGGCTTTGGGGGCGGGCAACCGCCCCCGTGAAAATTACCACGCCTTGACAACGGCCTCAATCTGGTCGAGCAAGTGTTCTCCCATTTCGGCGATGAGTTCATCGCGGATTTCGTCTTTGCTCATTGTCCAGTCGCCGATTTCCTCGTTGGCCTGCGGCGTATCAATTCGGACATGCTTGATTTCGTCGCCGTCGGTTACGATATACCACGTTGCCACACCATCATCCACGATTTCAGTGGTTTTGATTTCTTCTGCTTTTCTCATCTCTTCTTCTCCTTGTTTTGCCTTTCGGCGGTTTTTTTTTGGCCTTCCTCATCAGCGGCGGGCGGCCAGTCCCACCGGACGGGGCTTAGCGCCCCGTTTCGGATTATTTTCTGCGGGCTATTTCTGCTTCCAGTTCTTCAATTGAGTATTTTGCAAGAGGATTTTCGATTTCAGTTGGTGCGGTCTCCGGGAGATCGATTATGCGGATGCCTTTTCCCTCAGCTATTTTCCCCGCGAGAATATAACGGTCTTCCCGTTTTGCTCTCGGATCGCCTTCCGCTTCCCATTTTTCGACGAGCCAGCAGGCGTAACATTTTCGTCCTGCTTGTCTCGCTACCTCAGCTTCACGACTCGAGGTTTTCCCAAACATTTGCTGGTTGCCGTGATGTCCGCAAGCCCATTCTACGTGTGTCCATGCCATTTCTTCTTCTCCTTGTTTTGCCTTTCGGCGGTTTTGATTTTTCAATCGAGAGTCTCTTCTCTCTCTCATATATAAGATACGTATGGATTCTCAGATGTCAAGCCCTTTTTTAATTTTTTTTAATTTTTTTTTGAAGCTCAAAACCCTATGGTTATAGGGTTTGCCGGATTTCGTTAAAAAAAGATTAAAAATAGATTTTGGAAAGCCCCCGTTTTTTTTGCAAATCGACCGGAATCGACCGGAAGGTTACCGAGGGTATCGACCGCCCGCAAACCCTTATTTTTCAAGCCCCCGAAAAAACGAGGCCGTAGAATCGATTTTAAGGCCTCCGAGAGTCGAGGTAGGTATAAGTAGTTTACCCCCCTCCGTAAAATCGAACCACGGGCATTCTATGGCGTCGTTCATTTTGGGCTTAGTTATTGATTTATAATGAGTTAGCGATTTTTAGGGTTAAAAATCATTAAAAGAACTTAAAATCAAAATACGCAAACCCTATGGTTATAAGGTTTGCCGTTTTGAAAATTATCAAAAGAAATGAGCTTATATAATATAAGGAAAGCGGGGCGAGGAAAAATTAAAAGCCCCCCGCCGAGAAAAACGGGGGGCAACCGTCGAAAGAGAGAGAAGATGAGGATAGGGAATCCTCAACCCCAATTATAACTATCGACCGGAAAATGTCAAGGCCAAACAAATCCTTTTTCGATTCCGATTCCGATTGTCCACGCGCCCGTATTGATGTCCTCGGATTTCCAACGCGCCAGATAGTCCTTTCGACCGGCAAAAATCACAAGCCACCGATAATAGACCCCGATGTCCGTGCCGGTATATAGACATAGCCTCTCGCGTCGAGGCAAATACCCGACCCCGACGTTCGACCGGATTCGCAAGCCGAAATCCTGAGTCTCATAACCGGCCTTGACATATTTTTTCGATAGGCCGATATCGAGCACTTTGCCATGATATATACCCGCGACCGTTGAGCTGTCAGCATGATTGATAATTAGACCGACCGACCCCGCGTCGAGAAAAATCCCGCCTGCGAAATTCGGCCTTGCCGTATCGAGGTCAAGCGCGACCGAGGATTCGACCCCGAGGAAACTCGCGGAAAGCAAGCCCGCAAATGCCATAATAAACAGGATTAGAGCCAATTGTTTCACGTGAAACATTTTTCACCACCTTCGTTTTGGCGGTTTCGTCCGGCAATCAATATGGACTATGCCGGTTTTACCGCCGTTTTTTTCATAATCTTTCGAGCCGACGCCGCCGGTTTTTTCATAATCTTTCGACCCGACGCCGCCGGTTTTTTCATAATCTTTCGACCCGACGCCGCCGTCTTTCACGATTTCCTCGCAAATCTTGACAAATTCCGGTCGCTCAGGGAATCCTCCGATACCATACGGCGGGGAAAGGTCAAGCGCTTTGCCCTCGACGTGCGCACTGTTCGGCGAACCGCCTATCGCTTCGTTATGTTTTCTACACCGGCAACCAGAATTGATTGTTATCGATTCCCCTCCGCAACGGGCGCGGATTTCCTCAAAATCGGCAATGACTGTTTCATCGATGTCCCCGAAATGAGTCCCGAATCCGCAACCACACCGGCAAGCAATTTCCCATACCTGCACGTGGGGCGCAACGAAATCATTCATTTCGAGTTTTTGCCCTGGTTTCATGATATATGCCGTTTGCCCTTTTTGATTGCCTTCGTCTTGCCTATCGCCTGTATCGTGTGTGCAGGGGACTTATCGCGGAATAGCTGTATCAAATCGATAATTTCCTTTTTGACGTTATCCCATGAGCCTGTTCCTTCGCCGAAATCGGCAATCGCAAACAAGACTTCACCAAGTTCGCGGAGAAATTTGAAGCCGAAAGCAAGCGAAATGCCCAAAGTGGCAAGAACGCCGGCAAGAAACGGCCAAATATTTCTCATAATGAAATCAAGCCATTTGGGAAATTCGACCGGCGATTCTGTTTCTCCGGTTTCTCCGGTTTCGACCGCCTCGATGACCGGCTCGGTTTCCTCGACCGGCGCAGGAATAGGCCGTGCAATCGCAAAACCAGCGATAAGCATTAGCCCTATGAGCGCGCAAAGTAGTGCTGTTGTTGTGTTTCTGCGTTTCATTTTCATTTTGACCTCCTAAGTCAAGTTGTTTATTATCTCTGTATTAGCCAGCGGGTTGTTCCGCCCGCCGGATAATAGTCTCTCCATCCTATCGCGGATGTATCGGGCACTGTGCCCGTCCCTATGAAGCCGAGAGCGGGAATTGATACCCGAACCCCAGCCCCGCGTATCAAACTTGCTGACGCCCGTCCTGCGGCGTCATATGTCGCTGTTACTTCTCGGATTGTTATACCCGCGCCGTCGTAATATTGCGGTATCGATTGGATTTTGATTTTGACCTGCTCGCCTTCGGGCACGGAAACGCCAAGGTCTATCGCGTCGAATATAACCATGCAGTATTGCGTATCGGGCGCAACCGGCCAAGCTGTCTGGTCGATGTATAGCTTGCAATCGGTATCGCCGGCAACGGTCAAGCTGGTATCAATACCGTAATAGCCGGCTTTCATCGCTCGAATATCGTAAGTTCCGGCGTCCACGTTAAACCGTGCAAGCCCGCTGTCAGAGCTTGTATTTGTATTCCAAAGCGGCGTTCCTCCGATTCCTCCGCTCGAATATATCGCAACCCAAGCACCGGAAATAACCGATGAATCAGTCGATAAATAGCTGTATATGTCAAGCTGGTATGTTCCGACCGGTTTGATAATATATGTCGTGTCGAGGGTCGCCTTGAAACTATCGGAATTGTCCACGAACCAAGTATATTCGGAGGTATCTGTTAGCGTCCTCGACCCGTATCCCCAGATTTCGCCGACGGAAATAAGTTCTGAAGTGCGTGCAAGGCCGACGGTATCAAAGGGTATCGAGTCCGGCGCGTAATCCCTCGGCGTTACCCATGACAAGGCCGAAGTATCCCAGTGCGCCGTTGCGGAGATAACAGAGTCCGGCCAAGATAGGTCAATCCATATCGTATAGCCTCTGAGATTGTAGGTTGTGTAGGCCGTATCGGTTGCGGTTGCGGAAACTACAATGCTGTCGATAGCCGAAGTGTCCGCGCTGGGCAGGTTGTCCTTGTCGAAGGCGCGGAAATTGAGCGGCACGGCTAAGCAAAGCCCCGCTATCAGCAACGTTGCGATTATCTTGTCCATATTATCTCCTCGTCGTTATCATACCATAGATATATTTGCTTTTTGGAGTCGCTCGGCGGCGGCTCTGTCCACCATACTTCGAGCTTCGGGCGATTTGAGGCGACGGGGGAGTCGCTTGTATAACCCCACCAATAATAAGAACCGACAGGCAACATATAATGCAATATACCATTATTATATCCTGCGTCAACAATAGCTTGCACGGTATTTGTAACATCTATAATTAGCGGAGAGTCCATAGCTACCGCTTGGCTGTCTAAATCCGCCGAACGGTCATTTGCACCCTTTGCTCCCGCGATTTGCCACGTATTAGGCTGACTATAACAATTCCATGTCATTTCGCCGTCAGAGGCAGATGTCCTATCTTTATTTCCTTCGTCCCAGTATTGTATCATTCGTGATGTGTATATTATCCCACTGCCAGACGCGGCGAATCTTTTATATGTAATCCTCGCACTATCAATAGTTGAGCCTGACGGAATAACATTGAGCGTATCAAATTGAATTAGTTGCGCTGTTTCTCTAAAAGAAGAAGCATTCAAAACAACATACAGGTCAGTGCCCATATTATAATTCACATTACGCGGCCATATAAACGCATCCTTTCCCCGCGCCGCGTCGGGCTGGTCAACAATATATCCCGCCACGCAAGCCCCCACCACAATAAGCAATATCAATCCTATTCGCGCCACGATGCCCCCCAGTAGCTTATCCGCCACTCATGGATGTAATACTCGCTCTGTTCCGTCCCCCACCACCACCGATATTCTTGACGCTTGTATATCACCGAGTCAATAACTACATAGTCCTCGCGCTGGTATAGCCGTCCCGTGCTGTCCTCATAGGTGTAGTCGATACCATTAGCGACAACATCGCGCCACGAAGTATCCATGTCCATCCAATCAAGCGTATTGATTATCTGCACCGAGTCGCCTATATCCTCCAGATAGACTATATCAAAGGGGCTTTGTCCCTGCGCCGTGCTAATCAATGCTATCACGGCAAGCATAGCCGCCCCCAGAAGCCACCATAGCCAGCTCGGCAGGTCGTAATCATGCTCTATGTCATCGCGGTATTTCACGATTGCCTCCTCCCGTTCAATTTCCCAAGCTGTTTCTCAATGTTCTCCAGCTTCGTTTCAACCCGCGACGTGAAAGACGCCATAGCTATCTGCGCGTCCTCCAATGCCTTGACCCGTATTTCCAGCTTGTCCGCATTGTCCCGCAAGGCTTTGTCCGCTGTTTCGCTTTCACGTTTAATATTCCCCGCGATATACGCGAGAATCCCTATGATTATTGGCGATAGGGCTTTCAGTATTTCCGTTGCTTCGTGGAGTGTCATAGGTTGCCTTTCTATTATAGCTGTTATGGAGTTGCGAAGATTGAGTCTCTAACAATTACCCACGTCGAGTCGCCGACCTCGAAGTATAGCGTATCACCGGACGTCCAGAACGGCAGGAAGCTGTTGCCGGACGGGTCTTTTACCGCGCCGTCGAGGATGATGTCGCGGTTTTTCAGGTAGATGGTGGAGTCGGCGGCGAGATAAGCAACATCACGCCCCAGAATCATAGAATAATTTCCTTCAAGGGCATTGCCATATCCCCATATTTGACAATAGTCTCCTATTATTTCATTAAAGTTTCCGCCTGCAATCGAAGAGTATTTGCCG
>Ga0334885_1001204_pt1 | contig 34296 bp, 27 predicted proteins | sample GraSluR1_MG_8_FD_207233 | JGI IMG/M metagenome (GOLD analysis project Ga0334885, IMG submission 207233) | Sludge microbial communities from methane-producing bioreactor in Wageningen University, Netherlands - Granular Sludge_31_05-R1 | ecosystem: Engineered > Bioreactor > Anaerobic >...
CCCCGCGCCGACAAGGCCGAGGCGATCGCGACGAAGTAATCGGGAGTGGTCAGCCTCGGAAAATCGCCGGCCACCAGCAGGATGTGGCGGAACCCGCGCCGCTGGAGCACGCCGGCCTCGTGCAGGGCCTCGTCGAGGGTCAAATGCCGCCGCCGGATGGGCTGGGGATAGCGAAACCCGCAGTACGCGCAGTGGTTCACGCAGTGGCTCGACAAGTACAGCGGCGCGTAAAGCAGCATCCGCCGCCTTGCCCCAAGGCGACGATGCGCGTGGCTGACGTCGGAGAAACGCTCGTCGGTCCATTCCGCGGCGCGTTGGGCGAGTTCGTCGTTACCGGCTCCCGAATCGAGCCAGTCGACGGCCTCGGCAAGCGGATCGCCGTCGAGCGAGGGGTCGCGCACGGCGTCGCGCGTCGCGCGCGGTGCCCGGGGGGCTCGGCCCGCCAATTCGTTGGCGGCCAGGTCCAGGGCGTCGCACAGGCGCCGGTCGTCGGCCGTGAGGGCACCGCCACGTTCGTTGAGTTGCTGATAGCGCCAACGCTCGAGCCGTCCGGCCAGATCGCGCCGCTGGCAGTCGGAGGCCGGTTCATCGCCCGAAAGCACCCGCTCGGCATGCTCGAGCAACGGCAGGCGGTGCCTGGCATGCGCATCGGTGGCTCGGACGTAATCGGTCAGTGCGGTCAGCGAATGTTCGGTGGGGAGCATCTTCCAATCGAAAACGATCTACCTCAATTCTGGGGGGGACGGCGGGCGGTGATTCTCAGGAGACGCCCGGTTTTCGCGGCGCCTCGCACACCGCCCACGGCAACACGTCAATCTCCGCGAGCACGGGACGGCCGTCCTCGGCCAACCTTCATCATACCGTTCCGGCACTGGACGAGTGAAGGAGAACGAGCCGATCACGCCCGGCCGTCCTCGCGACGATCGCGGCGGCCCCGGCCGCGGCGGCCAGGGCGACTACTGGCACGAGGGGCGCACGCATTCGCATGTTGCTCCAGAAGATCGCGTGAATGCCGGTGAGCGTTGCCGCGAAGAGGAGGCCCCAGAGCCAACCCGTCCACGGCCGGCTCGATCCCGCGCGACCCGTTGCGTCGGGTCGCGAACGGTCGTCCTGCCCGAGCCCGCGCTTCAGGACGACGACCAGGCCGAGCGCGGCCAGCGCCGTCTCGGCGAGATACCAAACGCCCACCACTCGGCGGCCCCATCGCCGGGCCGGGCCCTCGCCGGCGTCGAGTTGGTGCGGCATGAGCCCCCAGAAACGCCCGGCCCGGACCAGGCACGAGTAGGCGAACGTGCGGGGATCGTTGCGCATGGCCGCCCACGCCTCGCGGTACGCCAGACGCTGGTTGTGAAGCTCGTCGGCCGGCTCGGACCGCGTCGCCCGCCGACGCCACGCCGCGTTGAATGCGTCGGCATCCCACACCGAGCCCCACGCGCCGTGCCGAAGGTATTCGTAGAAGCTCGGATTGTTCGCCAGAAGCAACGTGTAACCTCCGTGAGTCGTGGAGACAAGAGGCCGGCCGAAATGCCGCGCGTTCCGAACGGCCCACGGGGCGAGGACCGCGACCGCGGCCGCGACCAGGCACCCGCCCACGACGAGACCTCGCCGCCATGTGCCCGCAAAAAACGGCAGCAGCACGGCCGCAAACACCAACAGCGGCAGAAACGTAGCCCGGCACAGCGCGCCCAGGGCCAGCCACGCACCCGCCAAGGCCGCCCGGCCCGGCGAGGGCGATTGGCTGGCCGACGTCAGCGCCAGCAGCGAGGCAACGGCCAGGAGCGCGGCCGGAGTTTCGGTCATCACGAGGGTCGATTGCACGACCAGGATCGGGTCGCACGCCACGAGCACGGCCCCCGCGAGCGCCCCGCGCCCCAGTCCCCAACGCCGCCCCAGGCGCTCGGCGAGCCCGACCGTCGCAACGCCCACGGCCAAATGCAGCATGGCAACCGCGACGTTGGCATATTCGCCCATCGCCTCGCACACAGCCAGCATGAGCGGATAGAGCGGAGGCCGGTACGCAGTGGGCACGTCTCCGTACGCGTAGCGCCCGTGCTCGACCAGGCTCCGCGCCAAAAAGCGGTACCCGTCGGGATCGGTCGACAGGGCGCCGGGCATCGACCACAACGCGCCGCCGCGCACGAGCAGGGCGAAGGCCAGCACCGCGACCACGGCTGCGGGTCGGCTTGCGGAGGGTCGGCGCGTCGATGGCGAATCGGCCACGGCCATCTCACGATCCCCGCCGCCGGAGCGATTTCGGGTATTGCGCCAGACGGTCGCTCGTGGCCCCGAAGCGCGGCGGTTCTCGCGGCGGCAATTCGTCCCAAAACGTCCGCGCCATTGTGAAGCGTCCCAGGCATCGGTGAAGAACGAGCCCCGTTCCATTCTATCCCGCGCTCCGCAACCGTCGTACCACCTCGTGGATGTGAAACAACTTCCCGGGGCTGGTCCGCTGCCCGACGCGGTTGACTTGGTTCCCGGCCACCCCCCGCCGGGCCTGGCGCGCAAGGAATAGTCGGCCCTTTGGTTGCCGGACGGGCGGCCTTCGATTACCCTGGAGGCGAGCCTTCCTAACGTGGGACACGTTTTCTACGGGCCCAGGACCCAAAGGCACGTTGGAAACGTGCCCCACAACCTGCGCGCGGCGTGAAAAAGTTGCAGCGTGAGAATCCGCCCCCAAGCTTCTCCGAGGATATCGCACCATGCCCAGCATCCGCAAAACGCTCGTTCTCGCGGCCTTGGCGACGGCCCTGTGGGCCGCCTTCGGCGCCCGCTCGCGGGCCGAGTTGGGACCGGCTCCCGAGGGCTCGTTCAGCCTGATCGTGCTGCCCGACACGCAGACCTATGCGGCCCGCAAGCCCGAGATCTTCCACGCCGAGACCCAGTGGATCGTCGACAATCTCCAACGGCAGCGAATCCGGTTCGTCAGCCACGTGGGCGACATCGTCGACCAGAACGTGAGGCCCCAGTGGGACGTGGCCCGGGCGGCCATGGATCGCCTGCACGGCAAGGTGCCCTACGGCTTTTCGGTGGGCAATCACGACATGATCACCAAGACGGGCGACTCGTCGCTGTTTCAGGAGTACTTTCCCGCCTCGCGGTTCGAGCCGTTCGACTGGTACGTGGGCCAGTTCGGAAACAACCGCAACAGCGTGCAGGTTTTCTCGGCCGAGGGCCTCGATTTCGTGATCGTTCACCTCGAGTGCAACGCGCCCGACGACGCGCTGGCGTGGGCCAACGGGGTGCTCGCCGCGCATTCCGACCGCCGGGCCATCGTGACCACGCACATGTACCTGGGGCCGCTCGAGCAGCCCAAGACGTCGCGCGGCTGGTACGACGATCCCAAGGGACGCATGCGGTGGAAGAAGTGCCACGGGGCGCGGGGAAACACGCCCGAGCAGATGTGGCAGAAGTGTTTCGCGAAGCACGCGAACCTGTTTTTGATCTGCTGCGGCGATCAGAGCCGCACGCAGGCCATGCGCCGCGCCGTGCGAGGCGAGAACGGGAACACGGTGCACGAGGTGCTCTCCGACTACCACGAGGGCTCGCTTCGCGTGTACCGGTTCCTGCCCGACGCCGACCGGATCGAGGCGTGGACCTACCGCCCGCACGAAGGCCAGTTGTGCCCGGGAACGGATATCGTTCCCGACCCCGACGAGCACCATTTCAAGCTGCCGTACGAGATGGGACGCGGCCGACGGCAAGGGCGCGCTCCGCAATAGCCGATTGCGTTCCCAGGTGGTCGGCACCCGCCACGTGCCGCAACCGGGCGACGGCGCACGGCGTGTGCCGACTCGCTGTTGTTGCGAGCGACCTTCCCGCGTTCGCTGAACCGATCCACGTTCGCCTCGGGCTCACGCCACGGGGGCCCGTGAGGGCCTACTCGGTGTCGGCATACGCCTGCCACATGGCCTCGATTCCCGCCTCGGTCGGGTCGCCCTCGTGGAGCACGAGTCGGTAGCGGAATCGCACGCTCTGGCCGGCGGGGATGGTCAGGTCGCCGGTGCCGGGCGCCTCGCCGTCGAAGGTGTGCCGGCCCAGGGGGCAGGCGGCCACGTAGCCGTAGCCCCGGGCCATCCAGTAGGTCGGATGTCGGGGGTTTGACGGGTGATCGAACATGGCCAGCCCCACCGTGTGGCCCTCGATCGCGGCCCAGTAGTCGATCCACCGGGCACGCCGGCCAAAGACGGCCCCGCCGCCGCTGCCGGCCTCGGGCCCGGCGGTCACGCCCTCGCTGTTGAGGGCCCGGCCCTTGGCCTCGACGCTCGAGTCGGCGGCGGCCAGCTGCAGGTTCGGATGGGTGCGCACGGCCAGTCCGCCGTGTTTCGAGTCGCCGATCACCACGTCGCCGTGCGAGGCGTGGAGCGTCACGTCGAAGTCGATCATCCGGGCGCCGCCGGCGACCTCGAACCCCAGGGCGCGGGTGTCGGTGAGCACGATCCGGCCGTCGGGGGCGACCCAGCGGGTCGTCGTTTTGAGCGTCCCGCGCGGTCCGCCGCTTTCGATCGCAAGGATCGCGTCGTGGACGCACTTGCCCATCTCGGGCCCGACGGCGAAGAAGTTCACCCCGTTGACCGGCGCATAGGTGTACCAGATCGACGTATGGTGGGGATGGTCGTGGGCCTCGCCCGGCACGTCGGTCTTCATGGGAAAGTGCCGCGTCATGGCGATTCCGTGCGGTCCGACGACCGGGTAGAGCACGGGCCGGCCGAAGGCGTCGAACACGTAGTCGGTAAAGGGCTCGCCGTCGACGAACACGCGCACGCGGTCGTCGTGCTTCTCGAGGGTGACCGTTTGCGCGGCCGCGGGCTGGATCGCGAGCCAGCAGAGAGCGGCCGGAACGAGCGCGTCGAGCGCGCCCCGGCGCGCGACGCCGATTCCGCGGCGCCGCGCAGGCCCAGTGTCGAGTGATTTGCGCATGGGTTCCTCACACGTCGCAGAGCCGCACGGCCTGGCGCAGCACGCGCACCGGATCGCGCGTCGGGATGAACTCCTGGGCCACGTAGCCGTCGAAGCCCGTCTCGACGATCTCGCGCATGATGGGCGGATAGTTGATCTCCTGGGTGTCGTCGAGCTCGTTGCGGCCGGGTACGCCCGCCGTGTGGTAATGGCCGATGTAGTCTTGGAACTCGCGGATGCGGGTGATGATGTCGCCCTGCATGATCTGGACGTGGTAGATGTCGAAGAGGATCTTGAGCCGATCCGATCCGACTCGCTTGCAGACCTCGACGCACCACTCGACCGAATCGCCCATGTAGCCGGGATGGCCCTTCATCTCGACGTCGACACGGCTGTTGAGGACTTCGAAAATGAGGTTGATCTTCTTCTTCTCGGCGTAGCCGATGACCGTCTTGAGGCCCTCAACCGTGTTGTCGAGGCCCATGTCGTCGGGCATGTCCTCGCGGAAGCCCGAGAAGGTAATCACGCTGGGGAACCCGGCGGCGGCGCAGTCGTCGACCGCCTTTTCGATTTTCTCGCGGCACATGGGCCAGTTCTCGCGGTGGTTCCATCCCTTGACGAACCCGTGGCTGTTGGCCAACGCGCAAATCAGGCCGTGCTTCTTCAGCAAGGGCCAGTCTTGGGGATCGACCAGTTCGATCGATTGGAGGCCCAGTTCGGCCGCGTGCCGGCAGAGGGTTTCGAGGCTCATCGGCCCGACCGACGCGTCGCTGACGAAGCACCAGGCGCAGACCGATTGTTTGATGCGCCCGTTCACGACGGCCGGCCCCGATTCGGCCGGCCTGCCCCGCCGCAGGCGAGGGCGCTGGGCAAGGGCCGACGTGGCGGCCGTGGCGGCCACCGCGCCGGCCGCGGCGGTCAACAGACCCCTTCGAGTCAGCGGGCGATCCGGATGAGACTGGCTTGGCGTCATGAGTCGATCCTCTCGGGGTGAAGGTTGTCGTTCGTGGTTGCATACCAACCCCACGATACGCTCGCCGCGCCGGCGATGCAAGGCGCCGTGCCCTCCGTGCGAGGGACGGGCCATGCGGGCGCTGCCGGGGCCGATCGATTGGGTCACGACGGCCCCAGCGGACGTTCCGCGATGAGGTGCTCGCGCACGACCCGCCCGCCGATGAGATGCTCTTGGATGATCCGTTCGAGCACGGGCGGGTCGCAGCGCGCGTACCAGGCGCCCTCGGGATAGACCACGGCGATCGGGCCGCCGAGGCAGATGCGCAGGCAGTTGGCCTTGGTTCGATACACGCCGCCTTGCCCGGTGAGGTCCAGCTCGTCGAGGCGCCGTTTGAGATACTCCCAGGCTTCGAGCGATCGCGCCTTGTCGCAGCAGTTGGGCTTCGTCTGGTCGCAGCAGAGGAAGATGTGGCGACCGACGGCCGGCACCCCCAAACGCCGGGCGACCTCGCGCTGGAAGGCGAGCGTTTCTTGCAGGTCGTCGAGCTGGTCCATGTCGGTCCGTGCTGGTTAGCGCGCGGTCGGCGCCGCACGTGTCGATCGATCGCCGCTTTGCGTATCCTACGCTTTGCCAAGCTGAAGGGCCACCTCGGCCACCTTGCGCCCGACGGCCTTGGCCGCCTCCATGCCCGTCTCGTCGTCCGTCACCTCGCCGTTGCTCTGGTTCCAGACGGCGGCGCCCGATCGGGTGGTCGGGGCGCCGGCCTGCACCACGATCATGTCTTGGCAATAGAGGGCGGCCTGCACCGATTCGACGGCCAGGAGCTGTCCGCCGTTGCGGGCCGCGCCCACGGCAATCACGCCGGCCACCTTGTTGCGAAGGGCGAAATTGTCCTTTCGGAACGCGATGCAGCGATCGAGAAACGCCTTGCACAGCGCCGTCATGTTGCTGAAGTACACGGGCGTGCCGATGACGATGCCCGCCACTTTCGGGTCGGCGAGCTTCGGGACCAGGCTGGGGAAATCGTCGCGCTCGCCCGGCTCCAGCGGAATCCCCGCCGCCAGGTTCGCGTTGATCTTCATGTCGGCCAGCTCGATCAGCTCGACCTCGATGCGGTCGGGCTCGACTTCGCGGGCCGCCTCGAGGGCGACCTTCAACGTGGTCGCCGTCGACATGCCTTTGCGAGGGCTGGCGCAGATGGCGACGATCTTGATCGGTCCCGGCGACGCCTCGGCGCCCGCCGCCTCGGCCGATGCCGCGGCAATCGCCCCGCCGGCGGCCGTGGCCCCGGCCACGCCCAAAAAGCCCCGTCGCGTCAAATCGTCGGCCATAGTGATCCTCCTCATGCTTCGCGATTCCAGGTCGAACTCCGCCCCGCTAGCAGAAACGTCCACGGCACGATGGTAACAACGGGAGACGGGGGTCGCAATGCCCCCGGCCGGCCCCGCGAACCTCGACGCAAGCCGCGTTCTACGGCAACTCGGCGTGCTCGGTGCTGACCATGGCGCCGCGCTGGTCGGTCACGCTCAGATAGTAGACCAGCGGGCGCTCCTCCGGCAGATCGGCCTCGACTCGGCCGTGGCGGAGCCGGGCGTCGACCGAGCGCCACGTTCGATCTTTCCACGGCCCCGTGTCGCTCGTGGAGTGCAGTTGGCCGGCGGCGACGGGCACCTTGGCCGTGAAAGGGGCGCCCGCCTTGCGGTCGGCCGTGGCGATCGGCCCGAGCCGGGGCAACGGGTCGCCCTGCTTCAGCACGCTGTCGACGAACAGGCCGATCTCTTTCGGCTCCCAGCCGTGCTGGTGGCTGTGCCGCATGCGCACTTCGATGCGCAGGTCGACCCGGCCGGGTACCAGGCGGTAGCTCTTCCGGTGACTGTCGAGCGGATAGGCGAAATCGTTCGTGCCGTTGACGAACAGGATGGGGCAACTCACGCCCGGCAGGTATTGCGACGGATCGAAGTAGCGGATCCACCGGTCGGTCTTGTCGGGCCCCATCTTCTCGAAAACGTTCAACCAGGCGCTGTTTTCGTGGAGGAACCCGCACCCGTAAACGGGCACCGACACCTTGAGCCGGTCGTCGAGGCCGGTGACGATCGAGGTCAGGTATCCGCCCCAGCTTATGCCGGTGATGCCGATGCGGTCGGCGTCGACCTCGTCGCGCGAGGCCAGCAGCGAGTGCCCGCGGATGACGGCCGCCACGGCGTGGTAGGTCCACATCTTGCCGACGTTGTGGTCGTCGAAGTCGGCGAACTTCTGATCGTGCCCCTGGTCGGGGCCGCCGTCAGGCAGACGCTTGCGCTCGGGTCCGCATCCGGCCAAGTCCATGGCCAGCGCGCAGTAGCCTCGCTCGGCCCAGAGGGTGGCCCACTCGGCAAAGGCCGTGCCGCCGCCGCCGTGGACGAGCACCATGCCTGGAAACGGACCATCGCCCTCGGCGGGGCGGCCGTAGTAGGCGAACACCCGGGTCGGCTTGCCGTCGAGCGGCTCGCCCGGATAGTAGACCTCCCGCACCAGCCCCGACGCGGCGCCCCAGGCGGCCGGCGGCGCCTGCTTCAAAGCGGCCAAGTCCCAGGGGCCGGTCGGCCGGGGTTTGGCTCGTTCGGCCCGCACCGAGCCGAACAAGGCGACGGCAACAAGCGGGGCGATGAATGCCGAATGCAGCTTCGCGCGGGAACGCATGGCCGCGGGCTCCCGGGGGGCAGGCAGCGGGTTTCGTTGCCGCTGCTTAATCCGAACGTTGCAGAAATCGCTTCGCAGGGCGGATTGGCAATCCGTCCTGCTTTGTAGGGAACTACGGAGGAGTTACTCCAACTGCTTGCTCACCAGCACGACGTCTTCCTCCTGCTCGTCGTTCAGGTGGAAGCCGCGCTTGCGGAAGGTTTCGAGCATGCGGGCGTTGTCTTTCGAGGTCTCGGCGACGACGCGTTTGACGCCCCAGCGCTTGGCCACGTCGCAGCAGTAGTCGGTCAGCAGTCCGCCCAGGCCGTGCCCGTGCCAGCGGTCGACCACGATCACGGCGTATTCGGCCGCGTCGTGGTTCATGTCGGCCACGAGCCGGCCCACGGCGATCAGCTTGCGGTCGCCCTCTTCCTCGACCTCGGCGACGATGCCGATCTCGCGATCGTAGTCGATGAAGCAGTAGCGCGTGGCCATTTCGTGGGTGGTCTGCTTGAACAGATAGCTGAAGCGGAACCACAGCGACTGGGTCGAGCAGCCGGCCAGAAGCTCGTGCCACATGGGCTCGTCTTCGGGCTTGATCGGGCGCAGGACGACCGGCGTGCCGTCCTTGAGCCTTCGCTCGGCCACGAATTCGTCGGGATAGGGGCGGATGGCCAGGTGGGCGTAGGGCCGCACCGAATGGACCATCATCTCGCGGTCGACCACGACCCGGGCGTCGAGGGCGATGACGTCCTCGGGCGTCACCAAGAGGGGGTTGACGTCGAGTTCCTTGATCTCGGGGTAATCGGCGATCAGGTACGAGAATCGCATGATGACCTCGATGAGCCGGTCGATGTTGACGGCCGGTTTTCCCCGGTAGCCCTGCAGCAGCGGCCACGACTTGAGCGATTCGAGCATGCGCCGCGCCAGCGACTCGTTGAGCGGGGGCAGGCCCAACGCGCGGTCGCGAAACACCTCGGCGGCGATTCCGCCCATGCCGACCATGATCACCGCGCCGAAGATGGGATCCTTCTTGGCGCCGAGAATCAGCTCGAAGCCGTTGGGATAGGTGACCATCTGCTGGACGGTCGCCCCGAGGATGGTGGCGTCGGGGCGCCGCTCGGTGGCCCGCTCGATCATCTTCTCGTAAGTGCGGCGCACCGCGTCGGCCGAACTCAGGTTCAAAGCCACGCCGCCCACGTCGGTCTTGTGGGTGATCTGCGGCGAATGGATCTTCAAGACGACCGGATAGCCCAAGCGCTCGGCCGTGTTGACCGCCTCGTCGGGCGACCGGGCGAGCTGGGGTTTGGTCACCGGGATCTCGTAGGCTTCGAGAAACGCCTTGGAGACGTTCTCGGAGAGGATCTCGCTCCCTTCGGTGAGGATCGTGTCGAACACCCCGCGGAGCCGCTGCCGGTCCAGGGGGAACGACACGGGGATGTCGCGCGGCGTCTCGTGGAGGATTTGGAGGTTGCGTGCGTAGGAGACCAGGTGCATGAACGAGCGGATGGCCTTTTCGGGCGTGGTGTAGCTGGGCACGCCCGCCTCATTGAACAACTGCATCCCCTCGCTGACCATCTGGCCGCCCATCCAAGCCGCGAGCACCGGTTTGTGGGCCTTCGAGGCCACTTGGCCGACCGCCTGGGCCGTGGCCGTCGGATCCGTCATCGCCTGCGGCGTCAGGATCACGAGCACGGCGTCGACGCCCTTGTCGTGCAGGACGATCTCCAGCGCCTTGGCGAATCGCTCGGGCGGGGCGTCGCCCAGGACGTCCACCGGGTTGCCGTGCGACCAGAACGGCGGCAGGCTCTCGTCGAGCTTGGCCATCGTCTCTTCCGACAACACGGCCAGCTTGCCGTTGCGGTCGATCAAGGCGTCGGTGGTCATCACGCCGGGGCCCCCCGCGTTCGTAATGATCGCCAGGCGGTCGCCCTTGGGGGGCTGCTGTCGGGCGAGCAGCTCGGCGCAGTCGAACATGTCTTCGATCTGGAAGATCCGCTCGATGCCGGCCCGTTGAAACGCCGCCTCGTACACGGCGTCGACCCCGGCCATCGCCCCCGTGTGCGAGGCGGCGGCCTGGGCCGACTCGGCGAATCGGCCCGACTTGAAGGCCACGATGGGCTTGGTTCGGGCGAAGGCCCGGGCGGCCGACATGAACTCGCGCGCCTCGCTGATCGACTCGATATAGAGGATGATCGATTGCGTCTCGGTGGCCGAGCCGAAATAGTCGATCAGGTCGCCCATGCTCACGTCGAGCATGTTGCCGACCGACACGAAGTACGAGAACCCGATGCCCTCGTCGATGGCCCAGTCGAGCACCGACGTGCACAGCGCGCCCGACTGGGAGATGAATCCGATGTGTCCCTTCGCGGGCGTGGCGGCGGCAAAGCTGGCGTTCAGGTGGATCCCCGGCACGATGATGCCCAGGCAGTTGGGCCCCAGAATGCGCATGCCGTCGTACTTGGCCTGTTCCTCGAGGACTTGCTGTTCGAGCTTGCGCCCTTCCTCGCCGATCTCCCGAAACCCGGCTGAGATGATCACGATGCCCCGCGTTCCCGCCTCGCCGCACTCGCGAATGATACCGGGCACCGTCCTCGCAGGGGTACAGATTACCGCTAGATCGGGTGGGTGGGGCAGGCTGGCGATGTCTTTGTGGGCCTCGATCCCTTGCACCGCCTCGCGCTTGACGTTCACGGGATAGACGACCCCGCGGAATCCCGAGCCGATCAAATTGCGGAGAACCGTGTAACCGACGCTGTTCGGGCTGTCGCTGGCTCCGATCACCGCAACCCGGTGAGGATGGAAGATCTTATCGAGGTTGAGGATGCTCACGAGTCGCTCCTACGGAGAGAATGCCAGAGGCGTCGGACCATCACGGCGACGCGAAGTGAACCAGAACGCTTCAATATAGTACGTCGACGAAAGCCGCAAAAGGGTTGAGGTTTGGGTAGATGTGTAAGAATGCGTAGCCGGTAGCGGTCGATGCGACTGTAGCGGTCAGCCGCGCGGTGCCGACGGCGCGGGCCGGAAGGTGTCGCATGGCTCAACATGGGGGAGTGGCTGCCAAAGGTCTCGTCGACACACGCGCCCGGCCGCCGATCGAGCGCGACGCGCCAATCGGTCTTCCCGCTCGGGCTGCCACCGCTACAATGCGACCGGAAGTGCCGCTGTCTGGCGACGTTCGCTCCCAGGGCGAGCGTCGAGCCCGGGAGTATCCATGACGAAGCCCGTCGACGATGATTGCCACCTGGTCGCCCGAGCCCGAGGCGGCGACTTTGCCGCCTTCGAGGCCCTGGTCGCGAAATACGAGCGGCGGGTCTACGGGGTCGCCCTGCGGATCGTGAGCCGGGCCCACGACGCCGAAGAGGTCGTGCAACAGACGTTTCTCAGCGCGATCGAGAATCTGGAAGGCTTCCGGCAAGAGGCGACTTTCTACACCTGGCTGATGCGGATCGCCACGAATCACGCCCTGCTTCTGCTGCGCAAACGGTCGCGCGGGCCCGCGGTGTCGTTGGACCAAGGCTCTTCGGACGACGGCTACTCCGACGTCCCGCGCCCCCAGTACATCGCCGAGTGGGCCGAAACGCCCGAACAGATCGCCTCGCGGCGCGAGACGCGGCGTTTGCTCGACCAAGCTATGGACGAGTTGGACGAGAAGTACCGCCTCGTCTTCGTCTTGCGCGACGTCGAGGGCCTGTCGACGAAAGAGACGGCCGAGCTGCTCGAAATCAGCGAAAGCAACGTGAAGGTGCGTCTGCTTCGCGCCCGTTTGATGCTCCGCGAGCGGCTCACGCGGGTCTTCGGCGACGAGGCGACCCGAGTCGCGCCGGGACACGATCACGATTGAGTTCGGTCGACGTACGGGGGGTTAACCGGCACCGAGCCGGCCCGCGTCGTCGCCCGCGATCGCTCGCCCCCCCGTTCGTGGGTAAATTGACAGAAGGCCAATCGGTGGGGGATAATCCGCTGGGTGACCGTTGCGCGCCATGGCGGCCGATCGCCCGAGTGTTGGGGACCTTTACCGAAGTTGACTGCCGTGGAGCCGACCCGACCCATGGATCAAGGCGTGCAAATGGTTTCTCCCGTTGGGGTCCCGTCCGATCGGGCGAACTTGGAGCCCATGGACCCTGGCGTTACGTCCATCCAGCCGGGGGGCGGCGTCTGCATGCGGATTGAACTGGCGTGGGGCCGGCTGCGGCGCTGGTATCTGAAGACCTTTCGCCGGCGCTACGTGAGGCGGATGCGGGAGCTGCGGCGAGGCGATCCGTCGGGCTGCCCCCACGAAGTGCTCGATCCGCGCGACTTGAAATTCCACGCGAACCAGACCGACTGCCGCTGGGCCGTCGAGGACGACCCGTTTCGCTGGCGCGACCGGCTGCCGTTCGTGCGCGTGGGGCTGGCCGAATTGACCATCTTCGGCGGTCTCGGCGTGTTGCTCGGCGCGGTGCTGTCTTTTGTGTCCTGGCCCTTGGCGGCGATTCCCGCCGTGGTGGCCGCCTGGGTGGCGTGGTTCTTTCGCGATCCGCGCCGGGTGGCGCCCGACGCGCCGGGGCTCGTCGTGTCGCCGGCCGACGGGCGCGTCGTCGCGGTCGACGAGGTCGACCACGACGAGTTCGTCGGCGGACCGGCCGTGGTGGTGGGCATCTTTCTGTCGATCTTCAACGTGCACGTCAACCGGGCGCCGGTGGATGCCCGGGTGATCGGCCTGCGTTATCGCAAGGGCAAGTTCCTCAATGCCCTGCTGCCCGCCTCGGCCCGCGAGAACGAGCGACTGGAGGCCCGCATCGAGGAAGACTTGCCCCCCTACCGGCGCATGATCGTGCGTCAGATCGCCGGCGCGATCGCGCGGCGGATCGTCTGTACCGCCCGGCCCGGAGACCGATGGGAGCGGGGCGCGTCGTACGGTATGATCAAGTTCGGTTCCCGGACCGAGTTGGTGCTGCCCAGCGAGCCGGGGCTGTCGATCGAGGTCGCCCCGGGGCGGAAGGTCCGGGCCGGCACGTCGGTGATCGCCAGGTACGCACCGGTTGCCACGAATGCCTCGAACGTCGCGGCGGACGCCCCCCCGGACCCTTTGGACGAGTAGTACGGCCCGGCGCACGCGCCGCGCCCGCAGCAAACGGATGAGCGCGAACCTGTCATGAGAATCCCTCGAACCGAGAAGCTCTTTCCCGTCGTGCCGACCCTGCTCACGCTGGGCAACGCCGTGTGCGGGTTTCTGAGCATTACGCTGGCCACGCGAATCGATCCGTTGAGCACCGATTACGGGCCGGTGTTCACCGCCGCCTACCCGATCTTCCTGGCCATGCTCTTCGACGTGCTCGACGGGCACGTGGCCCGCTGGACCAAGCAGACCAGCGAATTCGGAGCCCAACTCGACAGTCTCTGCGACGTGATCAGCTTCGGCGTGGCCCCGGCCTTTCTGATGCTGAAGTTCCGCCCGGTCGATCACCCCCGTCTGCTGCTGGGGATCGCCATCCTGTACCTGCTCTGCACGGTCATGCGTCTGGCCCGTTTCAACGTCGAGACGGGCGAGGAGGATTCGCACGAGTGGTTCGTGGGGCTGCCTTCCCCCGCGGCCGCGGGAACGCTGGCTTCGTTTGCCATCGCCGTCCCCGACCTGGCCCGGCTCACCGACCCCTCCATGCCGGAATTTACCCAGTGGATCGCCAACGGGCTGCTCACCGCCATGACCGTCGGCCTGCCGGCGATCATGTTCGTGCTGGCCTGCCTGATGGTGTCGAAGATACGCTATCCGCACGTGGTCAATCTGCTCGTCCGAGGCCGGCACAACTTTCAGCATCTGCTGCAACTGGTCTTCGCGATCGTCATCGCCGCGGCCGTTCGCGAGCTGGCGATTCCCGTGCTGTTCGGCTACTACGCGTTGGGCTCGCCCCTGCGCGCGACCCGCACGAAAATCGCCGTGGTTTTGCCTCGCCACTCGACGCGGCCGTGACCGCGCGGAAATCGGGTTCCCTCCTTCGCACCACCACCTCGCGGAGAGCGACGTCCGGGAGCGTTCGATGTCCTACCTGGCCGAATTGACGCTGCGACTGGCCGCCGGGGCTACGCGGCTGCCCCAGACGACTCGCCGCCGTCATGCGGGCTTCTTTGCCGCCGGGCAAAACGACGACGGCGGATTCGCGGGGCGACAGGGGCCGAGCGATGTGTACTACACGAGCTTCGCCCTTCGCGGCCTGGCTTTGCTGGGAGAGCTAACCGATGCGATCGGCGCTGCAGCGGCGGGGTTTCTTGGGCGGGATTTGGGCCGACAGGCGTCGGGCGTCGATTTCGTCGCGCTCGTGTCGAGCTGCGTGCTGGTCGAGATGACCGTGGGGATCGACGTCTTCGCCGAGGCGGGCCTCGATCGCAGGCAGACGGTCGCCCACGCCTTGGATCGCCTCCGCCGCCCCGACGGGGGCTACGCCAAGAACGATCGCAGCCCGCACAGCAGCACGTACCACACGTTTCTGGCCGCGGCGTGCCGGCAGCTCGCCGACCTGCCCGTCGAGGAGCCGGCGAAGATGATCGCCCTGGTCGGCTCGCGCCGGCGCGACGACGGCGGGTTTGTCGAGTTGGCCCCGCTCCGTCAGAGCGGCACGAACCCGACGGCGGCCGCGGTCGCGCTGCTGCGTCTCCTGGCGGGCCTCGACGAGCCGATCGGCGTCGGGGCCTCGCGATTCCTTCTGGGCATGCAGGGCGCCGAGGGGGGCTGGCGAGCGAACACGCGGGTTCCCGTGGCCGACCTGCTCAGCACGTTCACGGGCCTGGTGGCCTTGGCCGATCTCGGCGCTCTGCCCGAGGCACGGCGCGGCGAGGCGCGCCGGTACGTCGAGTCGCTCGAACGGCCGGAGGGCGGTTTCCGCGGCGGGGCATGGGACGACGCGGCCGACGTCGAGTACGCGTTCTACGGGCTGGGCGCCCTGGCGATCCTGGCCGCGCCCCACGCTCGGGCTTGACGGTGCTACTTGCCCTCGATGATTCGCGTCAGGCGGTGGACCTGGGCACGGGCTTGTTCCAGGTCGGGGTTCAACCGCAGCGCGCGTCGGAAGCATTCCAGCGCCGAGACATGGTTGTTGAGCTGCAGGTAGGCGTGTCCCATGCCCGAGGCGGCGGCGAAGTGGTAGGGGTTCAGCTCGAGCGTCTGGTGGCAGTCGCGGATCGACTGCATGTAGCTTCCCATCGCGAAGTGGGCGATGGCCCGCTGATTCCACGCTTCGGCCAACCAGGGGGCACGTTTGACCAGTGCGGAGGCCCGGCGACCGGCCTGCTCGAACTGCTTGGCCACGTTGAGTTGGATGATCGCCTCGAGATCCTCTTGATCGGAGGCGCTGCCCGACCGCTTCCACACGTTGCGGATCCCGTTGTCGGCGAGCATGCGGACCGTCCGGTCGTCGTCGTGCAGGGCGCGGCCCATCACGTGGTTGGCCCCGAAGTCGCCGAGCATGCCCAACGCCAACACGGCGGCACGGCGAACCTCGCGCGCCTCGTGCTCCGCCAGACGCTCCAAAGTTCCCTGGGTGTAGAACTGCCGCGCCTTGTTCGTGAAATCCTCGGTGTCCTGCTGATCGAGGTATTGCTCGTAGAGCACCAGGAGGAACGGGACTCGGCGCGACCGGTCACTCACGGAGGCGACTCCTCGACGAGATAAGGCAAGCGGATTCAGGCCGCGACCGGCTCGGGGGTGCCGGCCGTCTTCCTTCGATTCTAATTGGGGCCGCCGCCGCGGCCAACGAGAAAACGGCCCCCGACGGCCGGTTTTACCCTTCTCGCGGCGGCCCGAGCGACGCAAAATAGGGATTAGCAAAGACTTTCCCCCTGCTCGACCGATCGGAGAGCGCACCGCCGTGGTTGTCTTCTTGTCGGAACGTCGATGGCTTGTCGCGCTGTTGCTGCCGGCGTTCTGGACCGCCGGCGCCGAGGCATCCGCGCCGGGCGGCCCGACCTCGTGGCTCACCGGCCCGGCCCTCCAACGGCAGCTTGCCTCGCCGGTCGACGTGTACTGGTCGGCCACGCCGTTGCGGGCCGCCCTGGTGAACCTCTCGAACGCGCAGGGCGTCGCCGTGCTGCTCGACCGGCGGATCGATCCGGGCCAGGAGATCGACCTGACGGCCGGTGCCGTGCCGCTCGGAGAGGTGCTCACGCGAATCGCCGACGATCGCGACCTGGCGATTGCCTGGCTCGGCCCGGTGGCCTATCTGGCCCCCCGGCCCGCCGCCGCCCGGGTTCGCACCCTCGCCGAACTGCGGCGGGAGGAGCGGAACCGGCTGCCCGGCGCGCGGGCCCGGGCGCTGGCCGCGCCCCGGGCCGTGGCCTGGGACGACTTCGCCACGCCCCGCGATCTGCTTTCCCAGGCGGCCGACGAGTACGGCATCGCCGTCTCGGCGATCGAGCGCGTGCCCCACGACCTCTGGGCCGGCGCCGATCTGCCCCCGATCTGCCTGGTCGACCGCGTCACGCTCATCGCCGGGCAGTTCGACCTCACGTTTCAGTGGGCCGACGACGGAAGCGCGATCACCCTGGTTCCGATCTCCGGCGACGTGGCCATCGAGCGGACCTACCCCGCCGGGCCCCTGGCCCAGCGTCTGGCCGACGAGTGGACGACCCTGATCCCCGACAGCCGGATTCGCGTGGACGGCGACCAGATCGTGGTTCGCGGCCTGCTCGAAGACCTCGAGCGGATCTCCCGATCGGTGCGGCCTTCACGCCCCAGCCGCGCGGCCCGGCCCGCCCCAGGCCCCGACGAGAAACGCTTCACGGTGCGCCGGGCGGCCGGGCGCTTGGATCAACTGCTCGCCGAGCTCGCCGCCAAGCTCCATCTCGAAGTGCGCTACGACCGGCCCGCGCTGGCGCAGGCGGGCATCACGCTCGACCAGCACGTGTCGTTCCACGTCGAAGAGGCCACGCTCGAAGAGCTTTTCGAGGCAGTGCTCGAGCCGGCCGACTGCACCTTCGAGCGGCGGGGCAATGCGATCACCGTCCGTCCGGCGCCGTAGGGCCTACGGCGGCAACCTTGCTCCGCCCGCGTACCTGGCGACGGCATCGGGGTCGAGCTCGAGGCCGAGGCCGGGCGCCTCGGGGATGGCGAGCATGCCCTCGCCGTCGAGGCGCCATGGGCCGCCGGCGATCTCGTCGACGTAAGCGGAGCCCGCAAGGTACTCGACGAGGTCGGTGTCGGGAAAGGCCGACGCGAGATGGAGGTCGGCGGCCAGGCCGACCGCCGTGTTCCAGCCGTGGGGAATGAATCGGATGCCGTTTTCCTGGGCCATCCACCCGATGCGCCGCTCTTCGCTGATGCCGCCCACCTTGGTCACGTCGGGCTGGACCACGTCGAAGGCCCCGGCCTGGAGCCACGGCTGGAACGCCTGGCGCCGGGTGAGCGATTCTCCGCCGGCAATCGGCACCGGCGCCGCCTCGCGCAGGCGGACGTAATCGTCCAATGCGTCGGGCTTCAGGGGCTCCTCGAACCAGGCCACGTCGTAATCGGCCAGCATGCGCGACGTGCGAAGGGCCCATTTGTAGCCGTTCCTCCAAAAGGCGTCGCTCCCGCCGGCGTCGACCATGAGAAGCGACTCGGGGCCGACCGCCGCGCGGGCCGCTTGAACGATGCCCTCGTCGAGCGCGTGGCCGTGGCGACCGAAGGGCCCCCACCCGATCTTGAAGGCCCGAAAGCCCTGCTCCCGCAATGCGACGAGACGGTCGGCCAGCGGGCCGGGCTGGCGCATCAACACCGAAGCGTAGGGTTTGACCCGGTCGCGGTAACGTCCGCCGAGCAGCCGGCCCACGGGCTGGCCCGTGGCCTTGCCGAGCAGGTCCCACAGCGCGATGTCGACGCCGCTGATCGCGTGGGTGACCGACCCACCCCGGCCGAGCCACCAGGTATGCTGGTGCAGCTTCTCGCTGACCCGCTCGGGCTCCAGCGCGTTCTCGCCGCGGTAGAGAGGTTCGAGCAGGGCCAGCGCGGCACGCACCAGGTCGTCGCGCGAGAACACGCTGCCCAGCCCGACCAGCCCCTGGTCGGTGATCACGGCCAGAAGCGTATGAACGCAGTCGTCGGGCTTCAGATCGTCCTCCCAACCTCCCTCGGGCGTGGCGCCGCGGAGGCCGACGGCCCGGATTTCGCAAATCCGCGGGATCGACATACGCTCTCCTTCTTCTTCGTTCCCCTCTTGCGCCCCCGCCGGAACAACGACCCGCGCCCGTCGGGCCAAGCGACCAAAGTAGCAGAATCGCGTCACTCGGTCGAGAGTTGTGGATGGCGGCCCCGGAATTCGGCGAAGCAGCACGCCAACGAGGCGTTAACCGGAGGCTTCGATGTTTTGCGTTCCTTCAAGGGCCGCAAAGCGGCCGAGAGGTGCGTTCCCACGCGGAAGCGTGGGAACGAGCGGGGGAGCGGGAGCGGGGAGAACGAGCGGAAGCGTGGGAACGAGCGGGAGCGGGAGCGGGGAGAACGAGCGGACTGCGGCAAGAACGCCGGACGAGCGACGAAACACGGCCCGTTGCGGCCCGGGGTGCTGAAGCGGCGCGGGAACGTGCGACTACCCCGACGGCGGCTCAATGCCGAAGTCGCGGATCGTCAACAGGCTGGCGAAGGGGTAGCCCCGCTCGACGAACGCCTCGGCCCCGCCTTCCATGCGGTCGATGATCGCGATGACGCGCGTGACCTTCAGCCCGTAATCCGTGGCACGATCGATCGCCAGCAGCGACGAGCCCCCCGTGGTGACGACGTCCTCGACGATGACCACGTCGTCGCCGGGCTCGACCGGGCCTTCGACGAACTGGTTCGTCCCGTGCCCCTTGCTCTGTTTGCGGATCATGAAACCGGCGATCGGCGTCCCGCGCACGGCCGACATGGTGACCACCGCCGCGGTGATCGGATCGGCCCCGATCGACATGCCGCCGATCGCGTCGGGCAGGGCTCCCGCGGCCAGCAACAGATCGAGAATCCCCTCGGCCACGAGCTTCGCCCCCTGCGGATCGAGCGTCACCTGCTTGCCGTCGAGGTAGTAGCTCGACTGCTTGCCCGAGACCAGCGTGAAACGGCCGAAACGCAGTGCCTTTTGTCGAACTCGTTGGACGAGAGTCTCTTTGTCGTACACCGGCGCAGTCCCCGGATCGTGAGGGCAGAAGCGAAGGGATCGGCGCGCCGGAGGCGGCCGACCCGGCGAGCAGGCATCCCCATCTATATCAAGGGCGCCCCGGACTGGGAAGAGGCCGCCTCAACGGAGGATCTTGACGCGCGACCCGATCGAGAGAATGTCGTGAACGTCTTCGATGTCGCGATCGCCAAGGCAGATCGAACCGGGGGCATCGCGTGTGCCTACGTCGCGGGGGTCGTCGGTCCCGTGAAGCGCCACGTCATCCGAGAGCCGGATGACGTATCGGCCCGTCGGGCTGGTGGCATGGTCGTTGACGATCTTGTCTTCGACCTGATAGGTTCCCTCGAGGCGCTCGATGTCGCCGACGCGACCGATCCCGATGCGAAACCGCCCGGCATAGAGGTCTTGCAGCATGAGGGTCATTTCGCAGCGATCGAGGCGGATGACCGCGTCAAACGGCCCCCGAACGACTTTGAGTTCCCGCCCCGGCTCGAGGTGCTCGGGGTCGGCGATGCCGTTGATCTTGGCCAGCAGTTGCCAGGGCACGCCGTAGGCCCGTGCAATGCGAGGCAGGGTGTCGCCCGACGCGACCACGTAGGGCCGTTCGAGGCGGTGCTCCCGGGAGTAGATCACCGTGCCTGCTACCTGGTCCAACAGCTCGGTGAGTTGGCGTTGCTCTTCGGCGGTCAACTGGGGTTTGTCGTACCAGACGCTGAGTTTCTCGAGGACCTCGCGGAAATTGCCTTTGGCCAACTCTTCGTGAGCCGCTTGGAGGAAATCGAAAAACGCCTTGCGCACTTCGTTCGACTGCCGGTCCCTGGACCGCGGCTCGTCCGGCCGCGGCATGCCGTCGGGACCTGCGGAGAAAGACTCCGTGGGGGCCGTCTGGTCGGGCGGAGTGCCTGCCACGGTGGGCGTGTCCAACTCGCCGTCGAAGGCCCGATCGGGGTTGAACGGCGGCGCCAGGCCACCCGGAGAAGCCGCCGCGGCCCCCTCCTCCGACGCGAACGGAAAGCCCGACCCGCCCACCTCGGGCATCTCGATGCTCGGCGGGTCGCCCCAACCATCGGCCAAGCCCGGCGGGGGCGGTGCCTCCCCATTGTCGTGCAGCGAGACGTAGACGGCCCCAAAGATCACGGCCAATACGATCACGATGACCATCGTCTTCAGGTTCATGATCGTCCTCCTTGACGAGTCGTTCAACGCATTCCGGGTGTCGCAGGCCCGGCGAGCATGATCGAGAGGCGAGCATGATAGAGAAACGTCGGCCGCGATGCTACGGCAATATTTCGCACCCCTAGCAGGACCGAATCGGCTCTCAGTCGAACCCGTATCGGCGGCGAACTCGAAAGGCCGCGCCGTCTTCGCGTCCCATCGAGGGGTGCGGAAAATAGATTTTGTTCCGCAAAACGTTTTGTGCCAACGACTTAAGAATCCACCCCCCAAAGTAGCGCAGACGAAGCGCGCGCCCGGGGCTAGAATCGTGGTTCTGGCCCGGTCGTCGTCGAGCCACGATCAGGTTCCGCTCGACATAGAATTACGATGGTGGGCTGAATTCGAAACGGCGGTATCCGAGAGCATCTTCGATCGCAAGAGCGGAAGGGATCAATCTCCCTTCTGAGCGTCTATCGGAACATTCCTCCCTTCTTCCGCCACCAAGGCTGACCCCTTTTGACTGTTAAGCTCCGCGCATGGGCCGTTCTATTTCGTTGACTGAACTCGGGGCGTCGCTCCCGCAGATCGCTCCCTCGCTGCTGGCCTGCGATTTCGGCCATCTGCATCGCGAGATCCGGCACCTCGAACAAGCCGGGGCGCAGATCCTGCACCTCGACGTGATGGATGGGCATTTCGTGCCCAACTTGAGCATCGGCATCCCCATCGTCGAGGCGGTGCGCCGAGCGACCGATCTGCTGCTCGACGTGCACCTGATGATCACGAATCCCGAAGAGTTTGTGGAACCGTTCCGCCGCGCCGGGGCCGATCTGATCACGTTCCACGTCGAGGCCGCTGCCGATCCGGCCGCCCTGCTGCGTCGAATCGGCGACCTGGGGGCGGGGGCCGGCATCTCGCTCAGTCCGCCGACCCCCGTCGAGTCGCTTGCCCCGTGGCTCGACGCATGCGATCTCGTGCTGGTCATGAGCGTAATGCCCGGGTTCGGCGGGCAAAGCTTCCAACCGGGGGCCCTCGACAAGCTCCGCTGGCTGCGGGCGCGGATGGCGTGCGGAAAGCTCCTCTCCGTCGATGGGGGGGTGAACGTCGAGACGATCGGCCCCTGTGCCGAGGCCGGCGCGAACCTGTTCGTCACGGGCACCGCCCTGTTGGGCCACGAAGACTACCGGGCGCGCCTCGCGGAGTTTCGTTCGTTGGTAATATCGTGCTAGGACGTTCGAATCCGGCCATGGTCAAGATCATCCTCATTCGTCCCGGGTCGACCGACTTCGACAAACAAGGACGAATCCAAGGCAACTTGGACGTTCCCTTGAACGACCAGGGCAGTGCCGAGGTCTCGCAGCTCATCGACGCGCTTCGCAACGTGCGGCTCGATGCGGTGTACAGCCCGGCCTGCCAACCTGCCCTGGCGACGGCCGAAGCGATCGCCAAGTCCTTGGGCGTCAAGCTGAAAAAGCTCGAGCGGATGCAGAACCTCGATCAGGGACTCTGGCAGGGGATGCTCATCGACGAGGTCCGCCGCAAGCAGCCCCGAGTGTACCGGCGATGGCAAGAGAATCCCCACTGCATGTGCCCGCCGGGCGGCGAGATGCTCGAACAGGCCGCCGAGCGGGTCCGCGCCGCCATGACGAAACTGCTCAAGCGCCACAAGGATGGAGTGATTGGCGTCGTCGTTTCCGAGCCGCTGGCGAGCCTGGTTCGCTCCCTGTTCAGCCACAACGGCGTGGGAGACCTTTGGAAGGCGGCCACGGAGCACGGCCGCTGGGAAGTCCTCGACGTCGAGCCGACGACGCTCGCCGTGGGCGGATGACCTGGTTGCCCCGAAATACCCCCCAAATGCCGGAGGGAGCCGGCAGGAGCACGACATGAGTACGGATCGCCCCAACCCGGCGACGTGGCGAAACAAGATGACGCGGCCCAAGCGGGGCGTGCCCGCGGGGCTCTGGTGGCGCTGCCCGGGCTGCCAGGCGACCATCTTCCGCAAGGAAGCCGAGAAACGCTTGGGCGTCTGCCCCGAGTGTGACTACCACTGGTACGTTCCCGCTCGCGAACGCATCCGCCAGGTGCTCGACGAGGGTACCTTCGAGGAGTGGGACGAGCGTCTCGAACCCTCCGATCCCCTGGGCTTCGTCGACCAGAAGCCCTACGCCGAGCGGCTCAAGAGCGAGCAGCAGCGCACCGGGCTGCGCGACGCGGCCGTGGTCGGCACCGGCATGGTCCGCGCCCGGCGCGTCGCCTTCGGCGTGACCGACTCGTCGTTCATCATGGGCAGCATGGGCTCGGTCGTCGGCGAAAAGCTCACGCGGACCATCGAGCGCGCCACCGAGCAGCAGTTGCCGCTGATCGTGGTCTCCGGCTCCGGCGGCGGGGCCCGGATGCACGAAGGCATGCTCTCGCTCATGCAGATGGCCAAGGTGTCGGCCGCCCTGGCGCGGTTTCACGAGGCGGGCGGACTGTACATCTCGGTCCTCACCAACCCGACCATGGGCGGCGTGGCCGCCAGCTTCGCCGCCCTGGGCGACGTCATCTTCGCCGAACCCAAGGCCCTGATCGGCTTTGCCGGGCCCCGGACCATCAAAGCCACCATCCGCATCGAGCTGCCCAAGGGATTCCAGACCAGCGAGTTCCTGCTCGAGCACGGGTTTGTCGACCGCATCGTCCGCCGTCAGGATCTCAAGAGCGAGCTCGCCCGGGCCATCGACTACTGCGGCAAGTAACCGATCGAGCACGGCCGGGGCGGATCGCGATCGACCGAAACGCGGCGCGGCCGGCGCTTCGAGGCAATGCGGGAAGGTCTTTTTGGGAGAAGGACTCACGCGAAGGCGCGAAGGCGCGAAACGAGGGCCCTTCGCGGCTTCGCGGCTTCGCGCGAGGCCTTTTTCCCCTTCGGCCGCCCCGCTGCCAAGGACTGGAGGAGCCGAGTGGTGATCACGATCGCGTCCGTCCATGGTGGGCCGTCGAGACGGTCGATCCGCCATGGGAGCCGGGCCCGCGGTTGAATCGCGCTGCGCGGGCGATTATAACCTCTCGTGGTTGATGTCGACGGCGATTTCGTACCCATCCGACCGCTTCCACAAGGAGCCATCCCATGTCGCTTTCCCGTAGGCAGTTCGTCCGGCGCGCGGCGGCCGCGACGGCCTTGAGCTTTCCCATGATCGCCTCGCCTCGCGTGCTGGGGGCCAACGACGAGATCGTGGTCGGCGTGATCGGGCTGGGCGGCCGCGGCAGCGGGGCCCACGTTCCCGGGTTCCAGAACCAGGAGGGGGTCACCGTGGCCGCGTTGGCCGATCCCGACCAGTCGCGCATGGCAAGCGCCGCCGCCGCGATCGAGAACCGTTACGGCCACAAGACCGAACAGTACGTCGACATGCGCCGAATGTTCGATCGCAACGACATCGACTGCATCGGCAACGCCACGCAGAACTACTGGCACGGGCTGAGCACGATCTGGGCCTGCCAGGCCGGCAAGCACGTGTACGTCGAGAAGCCGCTTTCGCATTACATCTGGGAAGGCCGCCAGATGGTCAACGCGGCCCGCAAGCACGACCGCATCGTCCAGTGCGGCACGCAGCACCGCTCCGAGGCCAAGTTCGAGAAGGCGTTCGCGTGGATCCGCGAAGGGCACCTGGGCAAGATCAAGTACGTCACCGCCTTCGCCAACAAGCCCCGCAACTCGTGCGGCAAGCGCGACACGCCCCTGCCCATCCCCGACACGCTCGACTACGACCTCTGGTGCGGGCCGGCCAGGATGCTGCCCATCTACCGCGACCGGCTCCAGTACGATTGCAGCTTCTGCTGGAACACGGGCGACGGCGAGTCGTGCAACCAGGGCGTGCACGAGATCGACGTGGCCCGCTGGTGCCTCGGCGAGGAGCAGCTCCCGCGCCGCGTCATGTCGATCGGCGGCCGGTTCGTGTTCGACGACGCCTGCGACGTGCCCAACACGCAGATCATCTACTACGACTTCCCCACGGCGCCCGTCCTGTACGAGGTGCACAACCTGCGCAAGGCCAAGGGCTCGAACGACGCGCCCGACTTCCGCGGCGAGCGCGTCGGCGTCGTCGTCGATTGCGAGGGCGGATCGGTGAGCCTCTACCGGGGCATCGCCTGGGATAACCAGGGCAAGGAGCTTCAGCGGTTCTCGGGCGGCGGCGACCACTTCGTCAACTTCATCGAGGCCGTGCGCAAGGGCGACCGCGCCCACCTCACCGCCGACGTCGAGGTGGGCCACCGCTCGACGGCCGTCTGCCACGCCGGCAACGTCTCCTACCGCGTCGGCGAGGTCGCCTCGGTCGAACGGCAGCGCAAGGCCGTCCAAGACGTCCCCCTCCTCGACGCGATGTACGACCGCTACCTCGAGCACCTCGCGGCCAACGAAATCGACCCGAACACCTCGATCCTCGGGCCGTGGCTCGACGTCGATCGTGAGAACGAGCGCTTCCGAGACCACGACGAAGCGAACCAGATCGCCCGCGGCTGGTACCGCGAGCCGTACGTCGTGCCCGAGGTGTCGGCGTAGCCTGGAGTTCTCCCCGGCGCGGCGAAGGCATCGTGCCGCGGGGATGGTCCGCAGGCATCCCGCCGCGTCGGCGGCTGCCCGACTACACGTTCCGGCCGAGCTTCCTCAGCAGAAAGATGAGCACCATCGCTCCCACGAGCGCGGTGATCAAATCGCCGATCATTCCCACGGCACGAAGTCCCAGCAGGCCGAACAAGAACCCTCCGAGGATTGCCCCGACGACGCCGACGATCAGGTCGACGAGCAGGCTGGGGTTGGTGCTCTTCATCACCTTGCCCGCAAGCCACCCCGCCGCCAGGCCAATCAGAATGAAGTAGATCAATTGCATGATCGCGTTCTCCACCGCGTCCCATTTGGGTCGGAGCCCTCCGATCGAGCCTGCCCCGACGTTCCCGCAGTCGAGCGCTGGTTCTACGTGCTGGCAACGTGAACGTCAATGCCCTCGTGTCGGGCACGGTCGATTCCCAGCGACCCGGCGGTTCGAACGACGGCATGTCCGACGGTCGCGATTGTACGGCCGAGACCGCGGTCAGCTAGGCCGAAACCACCTCACTTGGAGGAGACGACGATGCGACCTCACGCGATCCTTTCGTTGGCCTCTGCCTTTCTGGGCGCCGTCTGGCTTGGCGGTGCCCGGGCCGAAGCCGCAACGCCCGAGGAGGCCGCCCGAGGCGTTCTTCAGCGTCTCTTGCCCGAGGCGGCCGACCAGTTCGTTCTTGAAACGATCCCGCCCGACCAGGGGCGCGACGTCTTCGAGATCGAAAGCCTCGAGGGGAAGATCGTCGTGCGCGGCACCAACGGCGTGGCGATCTGCTCGGGGCTGAACTGGTATTGGAAGCACCTCTGCCGCTGCCACGTCTCGTTCTGCGGCGATCAGCTCAAGCTGCCCGATCCCCTGCCCGAGGTCGGCCAGAAGATACGGCGCACGAGCCCGTATCGGTACCGGTACTGCTTCAACTACTGCGCCTTCAGCTACACGTTGGCCTGGTGGGATTGGGCGCAGTGGGAGCGGATGATCGACTGGATGGCCCTGCACGGGATCAACATGCCCCTGGCCGTCACCGGGCAGGAGGCGGTTTGGCGGAACGTGGGCCGCGACCTGGGCTTGAGCGACGCCGAGATGGGCGAGTTCTTCGTGGGGCCGGGCTATCTGCCCTTTGGCTGGATGGGATGCATCGACGGCTGGGGTGGCCCCCTGCCCGATTCGTGGATCGAGAGCCACCGCGACCTGGGACGGAAGATCGTCGCCCGGCAGCGCGCATTGGGCATGACCCCGGTGCTGCAGGGCTTTACGGGCCACGTGCCGGCGGCCATGAAGGAGAAGTTCCCGCGGGCGAAGTTCCGCCGGCTTCCCAGTTGGTGCAAGTTTCCCGGCACGTGGTTCCTCGACCCGATGGACCCCCTGTTCGAACGGGTGGGCAAGGCATTCGTCGAAGAGCAGACCCGGCAGTTCGGCACCGATCACCTCTACGCCTCCGACACGTTCATCGAGATGTCGCCGCCGAGCGACGATCCGGCCTTTCTGGAGGCGATGGGCAAGGCGGTCTACGGGGCGATGAAGGCCGGCGACCCCGAAGCCACGTGGGTCATGCAGGGCTGGGTCTTCTACAACAATCCCCGCTTCTGGAAGCCGCCCCAGAGCAAGGCCCTGCTGGGGGCCGTGCCCGACGCGCGCATGATCCTGCTGGACCTCTTCTGCGAGAACCGGCCCGTCTGGTCGTCGACCGAGGCCTTCTACGGAAAGCCCTGGGTGTTTTGTGTCCTGCACAACTTCGGCGGGCGCGTCGGGCTCTACGGCGGCGTGCGCCAGATCGCCGACCATCTGGCCGAGGCCTTGGCCAGCCCCGAACGCGGCAAGCTCTCGGGCGTGGGGCTGACCATGGAAGGATTCGGCTACAACCCGATCGTCTACGACTTCCTCACCGAGATGGCCTGGCACGACGACGTGCCCGAGGTCGAGGCCTGGACGCCCCCGTTCGTCGAAAGCCGCTACGGCGCAAGCCTTCCCAAGGCCCACCAGGCGTGGGAGCGGCTGCTGGCGACGGCGTACCGCTCGCCCGGCTACACGGGTACGATCGTCTGCCGCCGGCCCCGGCTATCGGGAACCGCGCCGGCCGTGCCGTACGATCCCACCGAGCTGGTTCGGGCGTGGGAGGAGTTGCTCTCGTGTGCCGGCGACCTGGACGAGGTCGACACGTACCGGTACGACGTGGTCCATCTTGCCCGGCAGGTGCTCGGCGAGTTGGCCGGCGTCGCCCACGACGACGTTATCGACGCCTATCGGCGCAAGGACCGCGAGGCCCTGGCCGAGGCGGGCGCGCGCCTGCTGACGACGATCGACGACCTCGATCGCCTGCTGGCCACGCGGCGGGAGTTCCTGCTGGGCACGTGGCTCGCCGACGCGAAGCGATGGGCCGCCAACGAAGAGGAAGAACGCCTCTACGAGTGGAACGCCCGGAATCTCATCACCCTTTGGGGACCGCCCGACGGGGTGCTGCACGACTATGCCCAGCGCCAGTGGTCGGGGCTCATCGCCGGGTTCTATCGAGGCCGCTGGCAACAGTTCGTCGAACGGCTCGAGGCGTCGCTCGCCGAAGGCAAGCCCTTCGATGCCGACGGGTTCGAGCGCGACGTGCGTCAATGGGAGGACGCCTGGACGCACGGCACCGAGCCCTATCCGGTCGAGCCGCAGGGCGATCCGGTCGCCGTCTCCGCGGAGATGTTCCGCAAGTACGGGCGGACGGTCGCCGAGCCCGAGTCCAAGAGCCTCACGACGGGCAAGCCAACCGCCTGCTCGCACGCCCTGCGACCCTATCCGGCCCATCTGGCCAACGACGGGCGGCGCCGCAACACGAACCGCTACTGGGCGACCGACGTGAACGTCGACCCGGCGGCATGGTGGCAGGTCGACCTGGAAGAGCCGACCACCCTCGGCCGCGTCGTGGTCGTGTTCTTCTACGGCGACGAGCGATCGTACGGCTTCACGGTCGAGACCTCGACCGACGGCGCCCATTGGGAGACGGTGGCCGACTACCGCGACGACCCCCAAAAGGCCACGCGCCAGGGAACCACCTGCGCGTTCCCGCCGCGTCGCGTGCGCTTTCTGCGGGTGACCATCCCTTACAACTCGGCCAACACGGGCCGGCACCTGGTCGAGGTGATGGCCTACGAACAGTAGAAAAGCATGCCCCAGCGTCGTGGCGGCTGGTCCGGCCCGGAACGATCCATCCGGCATAACAGGACCTGCCGTTGCCCGCCGGGCGACACGCGCGAGGCCCTCCATCGGGTTGTCCCGTCGGCTGTCTTCTGGCACGGATTGCCGGATCGGCAGTATAATGCGGTGGAAGCCTTCCAGGCATGCCGTGACCCTTCCGAGGGCTCTGTTGGGGGAAGGTTCGATGGAATCGTTGAACAAGCAGGTCGCCCGGGCGCGGCGGTGGCTCGCCGTGCAGCGGTTCGTGGACGTGCTCGGGTGGTGCTGTTTTGCCACCCTGCTGGCCGCCCTGATCCTGATTGCCGTCGACAAGTATCGTCCCCTGGGAATCGATCCCTGGATCTGGGGCGTCGGGGCGCTCGCGCTGGGAATTGCCGTTGCCGCGGCCTGGGCCCTCGTGCGCGGGCCCCGGCCGATCGACGCGGCCATCGAGATCGACCGCCGCTTCGCACTCAAGGAGCGGGTCTCCAGCGCCCTGAGCCTCTCGGACGACGATCGCCGCACCTTGGCCGGGCAGGCCCTGATCGACGACGCGGTCCGCCGCGTGGGCCGGCTCGACGTGGGCGAACGATTCGCGATCGCGCCCGGCCGGCAGGTGCTGCTTCCCCTGCTGCCGGCGGTCGTGGCCGTGCTGGTGGCCTTGCTCGTCCATCCGGCCGGCTCGAACCAGGCCCAAGCCAAGACGGATCCATCGATCCAGAAACAGATCGAGCAGTCGGCCAGGGAGCTGCGCCGCAGGCTCCAGCAGAAGCGCGACGTGGCGAAGAAAGAGGGGCTCAAAGACGTCGAGCATCTGCTCGCGCGGCTCGATGAGGAAAGCAAGGATCTGGCCGAACGCACCGAGGGCGAGCGAACGAAGGCCCTGATCCAACTCAACGACCTGGCCAAGGAGATCCAGAAGCGTCGCGACCAGTTGGGGGGCGCCGATAAGATCCAGCAGCAGCTCGACCGGCTGAAGAACGTCGACCAGGGCCCCGCCGACAAGCTGCTCGAAGCGCTCAAGCAGGGCGACTTCAAGCAGGCCATGAAAGAGATCGACAAGCTCCAATCCAAGCTGAACGACGGCGGCCTCACCCGGGAGGAGCAGGAACGGCTTGCCCGGCAACTCGACCAGATGCGCGAGAAGATCGAGAAGCTGGCCGACGCCCACCGTGAGGCCCAGCACGACCTCCAGCGGCGCATCGACCAGGCACGTCAGCAGGGTCGGCAGGACGAGGCCGGGCAGCTCGAAGAGCAGCTCGATCAGCTCCAGCAGCAGGCGCCTCCGATGAATCGGCTTCGAAACCTGGCCGACCAACTGGGCCAGTGTGCCCAGTGCCTGGAGGATGGCCGGCTGGAGCAGGCCGGCGACGTGCTCGACAGCCTCCAGTCGGAGTTAGGCGACCTCCAGCAGCAGATGCGGGAGCTGAAGCTGCTCGACGACGCGATGAACGAGCTGGGCCAGTGCCGCAACCAGATGACCTGTCCCCACTGCGGCGGGCTGGGCTGCGCCGCGTGCCGGGGAACGGGCCAGGGAGCGGGCCAAGGCACGGGCGAGGGCGACGGGCTCGGCCACGGCCGAGGCTACGGCGACCGGCCCGAGCAATCCGACAACGTCGGCTTCATCGACACGAAGCCCGCGATGAAGGTCGACAAAGGCAGCGCGTCGATCGTGGGGCGCGTCGACGGCCCGAACCTCATCGGCGACGTGCAGCAGGAACTTCAGGAGCAATACCGGGCGATCCGCGAGCAGTCGGCCGACCCGCTCAGCGGGCAGCCGCTCTCCCGAAAGCAGCAGGCACACGCCCAGGAGTACTTTGACCGGATTCGCGAGGGAGATTGACCGCTTCTACCCGTTCAAGCGAGCAGGGATATTGAACGAGTACAGGCAAACCACGGCGCCGGTCGACATGAGACTCCAGGCCGCCCAGGGTGGTGGGACGAGTTCCCTCTTTGCGGCGGGAGCGGGCCCTTGGGGGGCAAACAGCGCGGGCTGGGCAGCCGCCTGGGCCGCTCCCTCGCGCGGTTTGAGAATGAACTTCTCGACCCCGAGGCACTGGGCCCCCAGGAGGATCAGAAACGTGCCAATCGCCAGAAACATCGCTCGCCACATGATCCCACCTCCGCACGATCCCAACTCGACGGCGCCGCCCGTTGGCGCGGCGTGTCCCGGTCTGTTCATCGACCCGCGCGGGCGTTGGCCTGAAGCGCCGGCCGTGCCCGTCGCGGGAACCGGCGACGCGAGAGTCGCGATTGCAGGGGCCTTGCCGTTTCGCCGAGTCGGTCCGGATGCAGAGCCGCGCGCATCGGCGGTCAACGTTCCGCCCGGCCCCGCCGATGCAAGACAACGGGCAAACCGCGCGAGTCCGGTTGTTCGGCCCGCAGGCGACACCTATAATCCGTCAACCGGGGTTGTCGCGGTTGACGCCGGCACATGGCCGATGGAGTGAAAGAGCGTTGCCCGAAAAACCGAGAATCCTATCCCTCTGCCACTCCTCTGCCTCGCTCGATCCGTTCTTGAAGCAGTTGAGCGAGGCCTGCGAGGTGGTTCCCGTGGGGAACCCCATCCAGGCCCTCTCGATGCTCACCCACGAGCCGTTTGACGGCGTGTACGTGGGCTCCGAGCATCTTCAAGAGGCGTTTCAGATCGCGACCCTCCTGCAGAACGAGCAGATCCTGGCCGGCATGCCCGACGGCGTCGTCCTGCTGGATTCCGAGAATCGCATCCTCTGGTGCAACGGCCGGCTGCGCGAGTGGAGCGGGCGCGACGACGTGATCGGCGCCGGGTTCTACTCGGTGTTGGGCAACCCCGAAATCCTGGGGCCCGACTTCTGCCCGTTCCACACCGCCCTGGCGACCGGGTCATCGACGACCTCGACGCTGCGCAACGGCGACAACCGGCACTTCCAGCTCCACGTGGCCCCGGTGCACGAAGAGGGCGGCCTGCCGCGAAACCTGATCGTCACGATCCGCGACGTGACCTCCGAGGTTCTCCAGCAGCAGAAGCTGGCCGCCATCCATCAGGCCGGCATGGAGCTGGCCGACTTGACGCCCGACGAGTTGCTCGACATGTCGGTCGAGGAGCGGATCGAGCTGCTCAAATCGAACATCCTCCACTTCACCCAGGATCTGCTCGACTTCGAGATGGTCGAGATCCGCCTGCTCGACAACAAGACGGGACGCCTCGAGCCGCTGCTTTCGGTGGGGATGGAGCCCGAGGCCGCCGGCCGCGAACTCTATGCCCAGCCGCAGAACAACGGGGTGACCGGGTTCGTGGCGGCGACCGGAAAGAGCTATCTCTGCGAAGACACGACCGAAGACCCGCTCTATCTCGAGGGGGCCAAAGACGCGCGCAGCTCGTTGACCGTGCCCCTGGTGCTCCACGACGAGGTGATCGGCACGTTCAACGTCGAGAGCACCGAACCGAGGGCTTTCAGCGAAAGCGACCTGCAGTTCCTCGAGATCTTCACCCGCGATGTGGCCGTCGCCCTGAACACCTTGGAGCTATTGGTCGCCGAGAAGGCGAGCACCGCGGCGGCCAGCGTCGAGGCGATCCACAGCGCCGTGGCGCTGCCGGTCGACGAGATCCTCAACGACGCCGTCAACGTGATGGAGCGTTATATCGGGCACGAGCCCGAGGTGGTCGAGCGGTTGCAGCGGATCCTGCGGAACGCCCGCGACATCAAGCAGGTGATCCAGAAGGTGGGGCAAAAGATGGCGCCCGCCCAGGCCCTGCCGCAGCCCCCCGAGCCCGAGCGGGCCTCGCTGATGGGCCGCCGCGTGCTGCTGGTCGACGACGACAGCGACGTGCGCAGCGCGGCCCATGCCTTGCTGGAGCGCTACGGCTGCGAAGTCGAGACCGCCCCCGACGGCAGCCAGGCCATGTCGATGGTCCGCAACAGCGGTTACGACGTAATCATCGCCGACATCCGGCTTCCCGACGTCACCGGCTACGAGTTGATGTGCCGGCTGCGCGAGGTCCTCGACGTCGAGCCGCTCCCGCTGATCCTCATGACGGGCTTCGGCTACGACCCCGACCATTCGATCGTCAAGGCCCGCCAGGCCGGATTGAAGGCCGTGCTCTACAAGCCCTTCCGACTGGATCAACTGCTCAACGCGGTCGAACACGTCGTGGCCGAGCCGGGCGCCGTGGGGCGATCGTGACGCGTCTGGTCGAAATCGCGGTCGTGCTCTTCGCCCTGATCGGCCACGGTTACCTCTGGGCGTCCTTCTTCAACCACACCCACCGCCTGCGTCTGTCGCCACGGGCGAGCGAGGCGCTGACCGCCGCGGGGTTCGCCTGCGCCGTCGTCCTGCCCCTGCTGCTGGCCGGTTGGTTTGCCTGGGACGCCCGACCCACGGCGGGCATCGTTCCGGCCGTGGCGAGAATCTACCTGGGCGTCTGTTGCGCGGCCGGGATCTTCGTCGCGGTTCGCTGGATCGGGTGGAAGGCGCTGGTGCGGCCCCCTGCCGTCCTGCGCGGAGAACGCCGTCGCCGGCTCGACCTGCGCGCGCCGAGCACGGGGCCCTCCGGCGACGGATGCCACCATTTCCTCGTCCGGCTCCCCGGCAACGAGATGCTGCAGCTCGACGTGGTCGAGCGGGCGGTCGAAGTGCCCCGGCTGCCCAAGTCGCTCGACGGCTTGCGCATCGTCCACCTCTCCGACTTCCATTTCAGCGGCCGGATCGGCAAAGCCTTCTTCAAAGAGCTGGCCCGCGCCGCCAACGCATGCCGGCCCGATCTCGTGGCCATCACCGGCGATCTGGCCGACCGCTCACAGTGCATCGACTGGGTGCCCGACACCCTAGGCCGGCTTGCCGCCCGGTTCGGCGTCTACTGCGTGCTGGGCAACCACGATCTGCGGGTCGATACGGATCGGCTGCGCCGAGCGCTCGACGCCTGCGGGATCACGAGCGTCGGCGCCCGGTGGATCGAGGTTCGCCTCGGCGACGAGCGCGTGGTCGTGGCCGGCAACGAGCTGCCCTGGATCGCGCCGGCCGCCGATTTCTCGAACGCCCCGCCCCCCGCCTCGCAAGGCGGACCCGTGCGGATCGCCCTGGCCCACACCCCCGATCAACTCCCCTGGGCCCGGTCGAACGAGATCGACCTGCTGCTGGCGGGCCACACGCACGGCGGCCAGATTCGCCTGCCCGTCGTCGGGCCCCTGCTGTCGGCCTCGCGCCTGGGCGTGCGCTACTGCTCGGGAGTGCACCACCTGCCGCCCACCATCCTCAACGTCAGCCAGGGCGTCTCGGCCATCATCCCGCTGCGGTACAATTGCCCCCCCGAAATCGTTCAACTCGTCCTGCAATCGGGATGGGCCTGAAAGGGGCCTTGCGATGACCCGAGGGCCTTGCGCTACGAAACCTTCAACGATTGCCGGCATGCCGAGTCGCCCCGGCGCGATGATCCGGAACTGACCGGCCGACTCCAGCGCTACGTTGAGTCGGGCAGCGACGCGTGGCTCAAGAAGTACGTCGGGGCGGTCACGGGGCAGATCAAGCAGTCCTCCAAGCCCGGCAAGTCACCGTCTCTCGACACACCGGGACATCGCCCCGCTCGTCGCAGAGGCAAGGGGCGCCGCTCCCAGGGGCCAAGCGCGCACGTTCTGTGCCCCGATCGCAAGACCTTCGAGCCCTTCCTCGCGCAGCGGCTCGACTTCTTCGGCTCTTCCGGGATTCGAATGGGCAATAAGGGTCCATCCGGAGTTCGCGTAGGTGGTTGCACAGGACGGAGTACCGGTGCCTCTTCTCTGTTGCCAATGCAGTCGCAACCCCTGACAGAGTAAGTGCTTCGGCGCAGTCG
>Ga0334885_1001213_pt1 | contig 34159 bp, 30 predicted proteins | sample GraSluR1_MG_8_FD_207233 | JGI IMG/M metagenome (GOLD analysis project Ga0334885, IMG submission 207233) | Sludge microbial communities from methane-producing bioreactor in Wageningen University, Netherlands - Granular Sludge_31_05-R1 | ecosystem: Engineered > Bioreactor > Anaerobic >...
CGCGCCCGCCAGACCGCGGAGCTGCTCCGGTTGCAGGCACCCGTCCGCTACCTGGACCGGCTCTACAACGCCGGCACCCGCCAGCTGCTGGCCGAGCTCTCCGGCATCGAGGACCGGGTCCACACCGTGCTGGTCGTCGGGCACGCGCCGGGCATCCCCGCGCTCGCGGAGAACATCGCCGACCGCCAGCACTCCAGCGCGGACGCGCTCGCGCTGATCCGGTACAACTTCCCGCCGGCCACGCTGGTCGGCCTGGAATTCTTCGACGGCTGGTCGGCCCTCGCCGAGGCCCGCCTGTTCACTGCCCGCCACAGCTGACGCCGAGAGCCAGCTCTCGGCGTAGCTTGGAGGACGTGCGAACCGCCGAGTACCCGCGTCCGGCGCATCTGCTGGCCCACTTCAGCGACACCCACCTGCGCCATCCGGACGACCCGCTCGTGCGCGGCGTCCTGGATGCCCGACCGAACCTGGTCGCCGCGCTCGAGGCTGCGTCCGCCCACTCCCCCGAGGCGCTGGTGTTCACCGGTGACCTGTCCGACGACGGCACGCCCGAGTCGTACGCCGAGCTCCGCAGGATCGTGGAGCCGGTCGCGGCACGACTCGGGGCCGAGGTGATCTGGGTGAACGGCAACCACGACGAGCGCGCGGCCTTCGACGCCGTGCTACTGGGTGGGACGGGACGCACCGACCCGCTGAACCAGGTGCACCGGATCGGCGGCCTGCGGGTGCTCTGCCTGGACAGCACGGTGCCCGGCCTGGACCACGGCTCGATCGCGCCGGACTCGCTGACCTGGCTGGCCGACCAGCTGGCCGAGCCGGCTCCGGAAGGGACGATCCTGGCGATGCACCACGCACCGCTGCCGGTCGTACAGGATCTGGCCGCGAGCTGGGAGCTCGTCGGGCAGCCGGAACTCGCCGGGGTGCTCGCCGGCTCGGACGTCCGCGCGATCCTGGCCGGGCACTTCCACCAGGCCGGCTTCGGGCTGTTCGCCGGCATCGGCGTCCACGCCGCCACCTCGCTGTGCTACACCCAGGACCTCTCCACCGGGCGCGGCATCCGCGGCCAGGACGGCGCCCAGGCGTGGCAGCTGATCAGCGTGCACGCCGCGACCCTCACCTCCACGGTCGCACCGATCGGCCACTACCCCACTGTGGTCGCGCTCCATCGGGCCGCCGACGCCCCCGCCGAACTGGCGGCTCGCGGCGTCCGCTTCCCCGGCGCCTGACCGGGTGGACCGAGTTCGGAACCGTCCCCGATTCGGCCCAGGAGGCGATCGGCGAGTCCCGCGAACCACCTGCGGGCCTGCACTCGCCGGACTAGCGTGAAATCTGGGGAGCGCGTCCCTGGGTCGACGCGCGCGCCGGATACCCCCTAGGGTATAGTGGTTGATCGGCGATGCTGCCGACAGAAGGAGAAGCACATGGCAGAGGTCCTCATCCTCGGAGCGGGTGTATCCGGCCACACCGCCGCACTGCACCTGCGGCGACTGCTGGGGAGCCAGCACACGGTGACTGTCGTGTCGCCGAACTCCCAGTGGAACTGGATCCCCTCGAACATCTGGGTGGGCGTGGGCGAGATGGCCAAGAAGGATGTGGTCTTCCCGCTGGCCCCCGTCTACGCGCGCAAGAAGATCGGCTTCCACCAGGCGAAGGCCGTCGCGATCCGGCCGAAGGGCGACGCCGACGACCCCCGGGGCGCGGTGGACATCGAGTACACCCTGCCCGAGAAGGCCGGCACCACCGAGCGGCTGCGCTACGACTATCTGATCAATGCCACCGGTCCGAAGCTGAAGTTCGAGGCCACCGAGGGCATGGGTCCGGGCGGGCACACCGAATCGGTCTGCACCGCCGACCACGCCGTGGAGGCGAACCACAAGCTCCGCGAGGTGATCGAGGTGCTCAAGACCGGCAAGCCGCAGACGTTGGTGGTGGGCACCGGCCACGGCACCTGCACCTGCGAGGGCGCGGCGTTCGAGTACGTCTTCAACGTCGACCACGAACTGCGCCAGGCCGGCGTCCGCGACCTGGCCCGGGTGGTCTACCTCACCAACGAGGCAGCACTGGGCGACTTCGGCGTGGACGGCATGGTCTTCGACCAGCAGGGCTTCCAGACCACCAGCGAACTGTGGACGGGCTCGCTGTTCCGCGAGCGCGGCGTCGAGGCGATCGTCGGGACGCACGTACATCGGGTCGAGGAGCGGACGATCCACTACGAGACCCTGGACGGCACCTCGCACACTCTCGAGTTCGACTTCGCCATGCTGATCCCGCCGTTCGGCGGTGTGCCGCTGCAGGCCTACGACGCCGAGGGCAACGACATCACCAGCGAGCTCTTCGCCCCGTCCGGCTTCATGAAGGTGGACGCCGACTACACTCCCAAGCCCTACGAGGAGTGGCGGGCCGAGGACTGGCCGACCACCTACGCGGCCCCGGGCTACGACAACATCTGGGCTGTCGGAATCGCGTTCGCGCCGCCGCACCAGATCTCGAAGCCGCGCAAGTCCCCCAACGGGACCGTGATCGCTCCGTCTCCGCCACGCACGGGCATGCCGTCCGGCGTGATGGGCAAGACGGTGGCCATGACCATCGCCGACCGGATCAAGCACGGCACCAGCGCCGCACCGCACACGGCGTCGATGGCCCGGATGGGTGCGGCCTGTGTCGCGTCCGCCGGCACCGGCCTGACCAAGGGCTCGGCGGCCGCGATGACCATGCTCCCGGTGGTGCCGGACTACCAGCGCTTCACCACCGGACGCGACGAGCGGGAGACCCGTGGGGAGCTGGGCCTGCACGGCCACTGGGTCAAGCTGATGCTCCACTACCTGTTCCTGTACAAGGCCAAGGCCCGCCTGGGCTGGCAGATGATTCCGGAGTGAGATATGGCACAACTCTCCATGCATGAGCCGGCCGGCGGCGGGAATCCCGTCCTCGACCTGTCCAAGGCCCCGCTACCCACCGCGAAGACGCTGGGCGCCCGCCGCAACCTGTGGCTGCAGTTCTGGCGCTTCGTGGCCTTCGATCTGCGGATCATGCGGATGGTGATCAAGGGCCACCACTGACCGTCCACCTCCGCCTTCCACCGGACCCGTTGAGGCCGCTGCCGAGTACCGGCAGCGGCCTCAACCATCGATGGTCACGCGGGGCCGGTTCGCGGCGTGGGCAAAGGTCGAGGGCGCTACACGGTCAGGTGTAGCGCCCTCGACGTGAGTGCGGTGGCCCGATCAGGCCAGGGAGAGGAAGAGCTTCTCCAGCGACGCGGTGTCCACGCCGCCCTGACCTTCGGGATCCTCGGTGATGCACTGCTTGAGGCCGGCGGCGATCACGGCGAAGCCCGCCCGGTCGAGCGCCTTCGAGACCGCGGCGAGCTGCGTGACGATGTCCTTGCAGTCACGACCCTCCTCGATCATCCGGATGATTCCGCCGATCTGACCCTGGGCGCGCTTGAGACGCTTGAGCACCCCACTCAGGTCATCAGTGTCGAGTTGCATGGTGGCCGCTCCCTCAGCGTTACGGATGAGGGAGATCATACCTGCCGGCGTATGGGGCGAGGGGCTCATGACGCGCCCGCCGGGTCGAGGACCGGGCCCTCGTCGGAGCCAGCCTCGGCCACCTCCTGCTCGGCCAGTTCGGCGCGCACGGCGTCCATGTCGGCCGCACGGACGGCCGCGATCAGCTCCTCGAGGGGCTGCGCCGGCATCGCGCCGGGCTGGGCGTAGACGAGGATGCCCTCGCGGAAGACCATCAGGGTGGGGATCGACATGATCCGTGCAGCAGCGGCAAGCTCGCGCTCGGCCTCGGTGTCCACCTTGCCGAAGACGAGGTCGGCGTGCTTCTCGGACGCTGCCTCGTAGACCGGGGCGAACATCCGGCAGGGCCCGCACCAGGCGGCCCAGAAGTCAACGAGAACGATGTCGTTCTCGGTCACGGTCTGCTCGAACGTGGCGGCAGTCAGATTCTGCGTGGCCATTCGGAACTCCTTTTCCAGATACCCCCTAGGGTATCACGCACGCGCGGGAACTGCCCCATCGGAGCCGGTCAGCTCCAGCCAGAATGTCGAGCCCTGCCCCGGGACGGAGTCGACGCCGTACCGGCCACCGTGGGCCGAGACTATCGCGGCGACGATCGCCAGGCCGAGCCCGGATCCCTTCGGTGTCGCCGGCGCCGGAGCACCGGCAGCCGCAGCGGACCGCACCCGGTAGAACCGGTCGAACACCCGGGGCAGCTCCTCGACCGGAATGCCGCGACCGCGATCGGTCACTCGCGCCCGCACCATCGGGCCGAGTCGCTGTGCGCCGAGCACGACCGGGGAGCCGTCCGGGGAGTACTTCACCGCATTGGCCACCAGCGCCGTCAGTGCCTGCCGGATCCGGTCGGGATCGGCCAGGACGATGGTCGCGCCGGTCCGCTCCACGACCACGGCACGATCGGGGTTGCGGACCCGCAGATCGGCGGCCAACTCCTCGATCACCGTGCCGAGGTCGAGCGGACGCAGCTCGAGCGCCGCACTGTCGGTGAGCGCGGTCAGGTCGAGCAGGTCGTCGACGATCCGGCCCATCCGGGTCGCCTCGGCATTGATCCGGCCCATCGCGTCGGCCACCTGCTCGGAGGACGCCAAACCTCCAGCGGCGTACAGCGAGGAGTAGCCGCGCAGCGTCGTCAGCGGGGTGCGCAGCTCATGGCTGGCGTCCGCCACGAAGCGGCGCAGCTCCTCCTGCCCCGCGGCTGTGGTCGCGACCATGGCGTTGAAGGCGTGGCCGAGGCGTCCCGCCTCGGTCTGCGGATCGGCGGTCTCGACCTGTACCGGCGCGCGTCCGCCCGAGGCCGTGACATGCTCGGCCGCGGACGTGAGCCGGGCGATCGGACGCAGCCCGAGCCGGTCCACCCAGTACGCGACGAGGCCGATGACGGCGGCGACGCCGAGCCAAGCCAGGCCGAGCGCAAGGAGCAGTCGCCGGAAGGCCGCCTCGACACCAGCGATGGACAGCGCAACCACGGCGTAGCGGCCCCCGTTGAGCGGCACCTCGACCAGCCGAACGCGCTCCCCGCCGCCCACGATCGCACGAGTGAGCGGCCCCGCGTCCCGCTCGTTGCCGAGCAGGACCGGAACCAGGCCGGGATCCGCGTTGGGCGTGAGCACCGTGACCAGGGCGCCGTTCGCGCGCAGGACGCCGATGTACACGTCGGTGAGCAGGCCGGCCGCGGCGCCGTTGCCCGCGTCCGCCCGGTTGGCGATGGCGAGCAGGGCGCGGCCGTCCGTGGTCAGGGTGCTGAGCCGTTCGTCGAGCTGGGCGATCAGGTAGGCGCGCTGGGAGAGCGCGACCCCGACGAACGCGAGCGCGGTCACCACCAGCAACGTGGTGATCGCTACGGCCAGCCGCCGGCGCAGCGTCATCACGGCTCCCGCACGGAGTAGCCGACGCCGCGCACGGTGTGGATCAGCCGGGGCTCGGTGGCGTCCACCTTCTTGCGCAGGCTGGAAATGAACGACTCGATGATCGCCGACTCGCCCCCGAAGTCGTACTGCCAGACCTCATCGAGGATCCGGTCCCGGGTGACGACGCGCCCGGCGTTGGCGATCAGGCACGCGAGCAGCTTGAACTCGGTCGCGGACAGGGTCACCTCCGCCCCGCCGCGCCAGACCCGGTGCGCGTCGGCGTCCAGGACCAGATCGGCCACCTGCCAGCGGTGAACCGGCTCCGGTGCCTCGCCGCGCCGCCGCAACGCCACCTGGACCCGGGCGACCAGCTCCTCGAGCGCGAACGGCTTAACCACGTAGTCGTCCCCACCCGAGGTGAGGCCGCGAACCCGATCGCCGGTGGTGCCACGGGCGGTGAGGAAGATCACCGCGGCCCGGCTCCCGGCGGCACGCATGCGGCGCAGCACCTCGTAGCCGTCGAAGTCGGGCAACTGGATGTCGAGCACCACCACCTGCGGGTCGAAGGCTGCGGCCGCAGCCACCGCGGCGGCGCCGGTGCCGGCCGTCTCGACCTGATGGCCCTGCAGGCGCAGCGCGGAGCTGACGAGGAACGAGATGTTCTCCTCGTCGTCGACCACGAGCACGCGCGGGCTTTCCTGCACGCGTACAAGATGCCAGCTACCCCGGCCCCGGATCGAGGCGCCGACCCGGCTTCCAGCAGATCTCCAGCTTTCGTTGACGCCGTCTCCAGACGGGCAGCGGAGTATCGAGGCAGGAACCACCAGGAGGGGATTCATGAAGCTCACCACGTCCATCGCTGCCGGTACCGCGGTGTTGGCGCTCGCCGGCGGGCTGTTCGCCGTCCAGGCGTCCGCCGAACCGACCACGCCCGCTCCCAGCCCGACCGCCGCCACGACGGCGGCCGACGGCACCGGCGTCGCCTGGTTCTACCGCGCCCTGACCGACGTGCAGCGGCAGTGCCTGGCCGATGCGAACCTGCAGCGTCCCAAGGGCAAGCTCACCGACGCCCAGGCGAAGGAGCTCCAGCAGCAGGTGCAGGCGGCGCTGAAGGCCTGCGACGTCACCGTGCCCGCGAAGGTTGCCGCCCGTCCGCGACTCGGCTTCCGCTTCGCCGCGCTCACCGCCGCGCAGCAGCAGTGCCTGGCGGAGGCACGCCTCACCCGTCCGCTCGGCAAGCTCACGGACGCGCAGAAAGCGGCGGTACGTCAGTCGGTCGTCGAGACAGTGAAGGCCTGCGTGGGCTGAGGCCCACCCCACGTCACCGGGTCACACCCGGACGCGACCCGGTCCGGACGGCCCACCCCCGAACCGTCCGGACCGCCAGCCAGCCGGCCACCGCAGGCGCGCCCGCGGGGTCAGGGTCGCCGGTCTGTACGGTCGGCCCGGACGCGGACCGGAACGGGCTCGGCACTCCCGCTGCCCCGCCGGTGCCCACCCCAGTGGGCCACGGCGAACGCAATGGCGCCGAGGGCAACCAGGAACGACCCCTCCCAGATGATCAGTTCCGTCATCGCCACTGCTCCGTCTCCGGCCCTGCGTACCGGGCCATGAACCGAGCGTGGCGCGCTTTCCTGTGCCGAACCTGTGAACAGGCACTGAGCTGTACGGGGAGACCGGCCCGACCCGGGCCCGCTGGTGCGGGAGGACCGAATCGAACCGGTCTCCCACGGATCCACGGCTCGCCGGCCGGGTACCGCGGTGTGCCCTACAGGTCCACGTCCCCGATCAGCGGGCGCAGGGTGCCGTAGGCGATCCGCAGGCCCTCGACGACCTTCTCCGGGGTGCCGCCCCACAGCGGGTCCTCGTGCTCGACCGAGAGAGTGCCGGTGAATCCCACCTCGTAGAGGCGGTCGACGACCTTCGGCCAGTCGACGCTGCCCCGGCCGGGTACCCGGAACCGCCACCAGCCCATCTCCCAGGGGTTGCCGCCCTTGTCGACGACCCCGAAGAAGCCGTACTGGTTCCGCTTCTGCGGGAAGAGCTCGAGGTCCTTGGCCTGGGCGTGGACGATGTACTTCGCGAACGGGCGGATGGTCTCCACCGGGTCGATGCCGATCCAGGTCAGGTGGGACGGGTCCCAGTTCAGGTACAGCCCGAGCTTCGTGGTCAGCCACTCCCACAGTTCCGGGGAGTAGGCGAGGTTGGCCGGGTAGCCGTCGGGGTGCCAGCCCTCCATCACACAGTTCTCGATGATGATCTTGACGCCACGCTCGCCGGCGTAGTCGACCAGCTCGGGGAAGATCCGCTCGGCCTCGGCCATGTTGTCGACCACCGACTTCGTGACGTCGCGTCCGATGAACGTGCCGACCGTCTCGACCCCGAGCGACTGGGCGGCGTCGATGCACGCCTTCACGTGGGTGCGGATCTCCTCGCGCCGCGCGAGGTCGCCGATCAGGTTGTTCTCGTAGTAGGCGAGCGAGGAGATCTCCAGCCCGGTGCGCTCCAGCAGCGCCTTCGTCGCCTCGACGTCGGCTCCGCTCCAGCGCGCGACCGGCAGGTGGGACGCCTCGAACGGCCGCCCCGGCCCGCCGGGCCAGCAGGCCACCTCGAGGCACTGGTAGCCCTGCCCCGAGGCGTACTCGGCGATCTGCTCCAGCGACCAGGACGGCAGGCAGGCGGTGAGCATTCCCAGCTTCATGGTGTTCCTCTCTTGGTAGTTCTCTGATGGTGGGTCTCGCGGCTCGGTGTGCGGGCACCTCGACCGGCCACGAAGGGTGGTTCAGGGTTGGGCCACCAGCGGGCTCCAGCCCGACGGTAGCGGTTCGGGGATCGGTGGGACGGAGGTGACCTCTACCGGAGCGCCGGAATCGATCGACTCGGTGATCGCGAACATGATGTCGAGCACGTGGTAGGCCAGCTCGCCACTGGCGCGCGGGGGCGCGCCCGCTGCCAGCGAGCGGGCCATGTCGACCACCCCGATCCCCCGACCGGTGCCCCCGTCGGAGACCTCGACCTCGTCGGCCACCACGCCGCCGACGTGCGTGGTCACCGTGCCGCCGAATCGGTTCGGGTCGGGTGCGACGATCGTGCCGGAGGCGCCCTGGAACTCCAGCACGCCCGTGCGCGCCAGCCCGGAGTCGAAGGAGAACAGGGCCACCGATGACGGCCCGGACGCGTGCCGCAGCAGCACGTTCGCCGTGGTCGGCACGGTCACGGGGAAGTCGGCGCCGGCGCGCGGCCCCGCCATGACCGTGCGGAGGTCCCGGGCACGTCCGCCCGTGGCGACGACGGAGGTCACCGGCCCGAGCGCGAGCACGAGCGCCGTGAGGTAGTAGGGGCCCATGTCGAGCACGGGGCCGCCCCCGGCGGAGAAGAAGAACTCCGGGCTCGGGTGCCACGCGTCCGGGCCAGGGTTCTGCATGATCGCCAGGCCGGCGAGCGGGCGTCCGACCGTCCCGTCCGCGAGCGACCGCAGGGCAGCCTGCAGGCCCGGTCCGAGCACGGTGTCCGGGGCGCAGCCGACCTGCAGTCCCCGGGCCGCAGCCTCGTCCAGCAGGGCGCGCGCGGACGCCCGGTCGAGGCCGAGCGGCTTCTCGCTCCAGACGTGCTTTCCCGCCCGGACGGCCCGGGCGGAGACCTCCGCGTGCGCCGCCGGGATGGTGAGGTTCACCACCAGGTCGACGTCGGGGTGGTCGAGCACCGCGTCCGGACCGCCCGAGGCCGGAACGCCGAAGGCCTTCGCCTGCCCGGCAGCCCCCGCCTCGTCGAGGTCGCCCAGGGCGACCACCCGCAGGTCGGGGTACGTGCCGAGGTGGGTCAGGTACTGCGTGGAGATGTTGCCGGCGCCGACGAGGCCGACACCGACCGGCATCAGCGAGCCTTGAGGTACGCCACGCTCTGCCGAACCTCGTCGACCGGATCGATCGCGGCGAAGTCGAACTCGACCACCCAGGTGCGGTTGGCCGAGGCCTCCAGAATCGGCGTCAGGTCCATCAGGCCGGTGCCGAGGACCACGTTGGCCGCGCCGCTGCGGGAGGGCTGCAGGGGGCCGTCCTTCACGTGCAGGTGGGTGATCCGGTCGCCGTAAGTGTCCAGGAGCGCCGGCACGTCGCGCCCGCCGGCCGCGGCCCAGTAGGTGTCGACCTCGAGCACGATCCGGGGATCGAGCAGCGAGACCAGGAAGTCGTAGGCGGGCACGCCGTCGACGTCGGGTGCGGTGAACTCGAAGTCGTGGTTGTGGTACCCGATCGCGATACCCGCGGCAGCGAAGCTGTCGACGAGGCCGTTGAGCGCCTTCGCGAGCTCGCGGATGCCTGCCTCATCCTGCCACTTCTCGGGATCCCAGAACGGCTGGAAGATGGTCTTCACGCCGAGCGCCTGCGCGGCGGCGAGCACCTTCTCCGGTTCGCTGACCAGGCCGGCGTGGGCGCTGCCGGCCTTCAGGCCGTGAGCGGCGAGCGCCTCGGCGAGCCAGGCGAAGTTCTCGATGCCGAAGGGTTCCACCTCGTCCAGGCCCATCGTCGCGAGGGCGGCGAGGGTCGCGTCCCGGTCGGACGTGAGCTGGTCGCGAAGGGTGTAGAGCTGCAAGCTGAGTGTGGCCACAATGCCTCCTGTTGCGGGAAATGATCGCGCTCTCAGCATAGGGCAGATAGGATGAACGCGCTCTCACCTGTGCTGAACCGTTCGAGGGCCCGCCGATTACGAAGGAGTGATTGTGAGCAAGTTCCGGGTAGGCATCATCGGTGTCGGGTTCATCGGGACCCTGAAACACCTGGAGGGCCTGGCTGCCAACTCCGACCTGTGCGACATCGTGGGGATCTGCGACCTCCTCCCCGATCGGGCGGAGAAGGCGAGGGCGAACTTCGCCCCTGACGCCTACACCACCACCGACTACCACGAGATCGTCAACGACCCGAACATCGATGTGGTCTACGTGTGCACCTGGAATGTCAGCCACTGCGAGATCACCTGCGCCGCCCTCGAGGCCGGCAAGCACGTGATGTGCGAGAAGCCGATGGCCATCTCCGGCGCGGAGGCCCGCCAGATGGTGGAGACCGCGAAGCGCACCGGCAAGAAGTTGACCATCGGCTACCAGAACCGGTTCCGTCAGGACACCCAGTTCCTGCGCGGCGCGGTGGACGCCGGCGAACTCGGCGAGATCTACGTGGCGAAGGCCCATGCCGTCCGCCGCCGCGGGGTGCCGACCTGGGGCGTGTTCACCGACAAGGAGAAGCAGGGCGGTGGCCCGCTGATCGACATCGGCACGCACGCCCTCGACCTGGCCCTGTGGTACCTGGGTGACTACGAGGTGGAATCGGTGACCGGCTCGGTGTACTCCAAGCTTCGCGACAAGCCGCAGGGCAACCCGGGCGGCGGCTGGGACCCGGCCACGTTCAGCGTCGAGGATTCCGCGTTCGGCTACGTGAAGCTGAAGAACGGCGCCACGATCTTCCTCGAGGCCGCCTGGGCGCTCAACGACAAGAACCCCCGCGAGGCCGCGGTCACACTGATGGGCACCGAGGGCGGCGCCGAGATCGAGCGCTCGGCCGCCGGCTACGAGGTCAGCCTGAACACGGTGCTGGCGGACCGCATGATCATCTCCGAGCCGAACGCCAGCACCCCCGGGTCGGACGGCTTCACCACGCTCGGCACGCTGGAGACGCGGCAATGGCTCGAGGCGATCCGGGATGACCACGATCCGCTGGTGCTGCCCGAGCAGGCCGCCGTGGTGACCGAGGTGCTGGAGGCGATCTACGCCTCCGCTGCCTCCGGAGAGACCATCCGGTTCTGACCGGAAGACCGAACAGGGGCCGGATCCGTACGGATCCGGCCCCTGCTGGTTTGTCGGACGATCAGCCCTGGGTGAGCGGGCCGAGGGTCTTGTCGTTGGCGTAGACGGTGGCCGCGTTGTCCTTGGTCACGATCACCGGCGGGATCAGGTACGACGGGACAACCTTGACACCGTTGTTGTAGCTCTTGGTGTCGTTGACCTCAGGAGTCCCACCCTGCTGCAGGGCCTGAACCATCTTGATGGACTGGGCAACCAGCAGGTTGGTGTCCTTGAAGATGGTCGAGTACTGCTGCCCGGCCATGATCGACTTCACCGACTCCACCTCGGAGTCCTGGCCGGTGACGACCGGCAGCGGCTTGCCCGCGTCCTTCACCGAGGTCATCGCCGCGCGAGCCAGGGTGTCGTTCGGGGAAAGGATGCCGTCGAGGTCGGCCTTCTGGTAGAAGCCGGACAGGATGGTGTCGAACCGCTTCTGCGCGTTCTCGGCCTTCCAGCCCTGGGTGACGACCTGCTCGAAGCTGGTCTGCTTCGACAGGACGGTGAGGGTGCCGTCGTCGATCTTCGGCTGCAGCACGCTCATGGCGCCGTCGAAGAACACCTTGGCATTGTTGTCATCCGGCGAGCCGGCCATCAGCTCGATGTTCCACTTGCTCTTGTCGCCCTTGCGCGCCTTCAGGCCGTCCAGCAGCGCGGTGCCCTGGAGCACGCCGACCTTGTAGTTGTCGAAGGCCACGTAGTAGTCGACGTCGGGAGTGTTGGTGAGCAGGCGGTCGTAAGCGATCACGGTGATGCCGGCCTGCTTGGCCGCGGCGAGCTGGGTGCCCAGCTGGGAGCCGTCGATGGCGCCCACGATGAGAACCTTGGCGCCCTTCTCGATCATGGCCGAGATCTGGTTCTGCTGCTCGGTGACACCGCCGTTGGCGAACTGGACGGTTCCCTTGAAGCCGGCCTGGGTCAGGCCGTCGTTGAACAGCTGCTCTGCGAGCACCCAGTTCTCCGAGGTCTTCTGCGGCATCGCAACGCCGATGACGGCGTCCTTGGCGAAACCGGCTGCCGCGCCGGAGGCGCTGCCACTGGCGGCCGGGGTCTCGGTACGACCCCCACCAGCACAACCGGTCAGAGCCAGAGCGCCCGCAGCCGCGAGAACCACGGCGGCCTTAGCGAACTTCTTCATCCCTACCTCTTTCTTGTTCCGGGTAGCCGCCCTGGCTGTCCCGGTTCCGCCCGGCCACCCCTGCGTGGCCGGGAAGTGCGTGTCGTCGTCGCTCAGCGGAGCTCGGACGGATTGGCCCCTGCCTGCTCCTCCAGCAGGTCGGTTTCGGTCGGCGTCGTGGTCGCCGCCTCCTTGTTTCGGGCGAACATGCCGGTGATGGACGCCTTGCCCTGCCGCTTCTGCCACACGTCGAGTGCAACGGCGGCCAGCAGCACCAGACCCTTGATCATCTGGGTGACGTCGGAGCCGGCGCTCATCAGCTGCAGGCCGTTGTTCAGCACGGCCATCACCAGGCCACCGATGATCGACCCGATCACCGTGCCGACGCCTCCGGAGACCGCCGCGCCGCCGATGAACACTGCCGCGATCGCGTCCAGCTCCCAGCCGACACCGTCGAACGGGCCGGACGCGGTGGAGCGACCGACGAACATCATGCCGGCGAACGCGGCCAGGACGGACATGTTCAGCATGACCAGGAAGTAGGTCCGTCGGGTGTTCACCCCGGACAGCTCTGCGGCGAGCCGGTTGCCACCGACCGCGTAGATGTGGCGACCGGTGACTGTGCGTCCGGTGATGAAGCTGTACAGGATGACCAGGGCGACCAGAATCAGGCCGGGCACGGGGAACGAAGTGCCGGGGCGGCCGGTGCCGAACATCCAGGTCAGCCAGCCGACCACGACGGCCACCAGCACGATCCGGGTCACCGTGACCCAGAACGGCGGCACCTCGGCGTTCACCTTGATCAGCGCCTGCCGGTTGCGCAGCTGCATCCAGGCCAGGGCGGCGATGGTGAGCAGGCCGAGCAGGAGGGTGGAGTTGTTCATGCCGGTGTCGGGGCCCCACTCGGGAAGGTAGCCGGCGCCGAGGAACTGGAAGTCCTTGGGCACGGGGACGGTGAGCGACTTGCCGACGTACTGGTTGGCGCCGCGGAAGAACATGTAGCCGGCCAGGGTCACGATGAAGCCCGGGATGCCCATGTAGGCCACCCAGAACCCCTGCCAGGCGCCACAGATCGCACCGATCACCAGACCCAGCAGGATGCCGGCCCACCACGGGATGCCCCAGTCACGCATCGCGATGGCCACCACGATGCCGACGAAAGCCGCGACCGAGCCGACGGCCAGGTCGATGTGGCCGATCACGATCACCATCACCATGCCGATCGCCAGCACGAGCACGTAGCTGTTGCCGTTGATCAGGTTCATCATGTTGGTCGGCGTGATCACCAGGCCGCCGGTCATGACGTGGAAGAACAGGGCCAGCGCCACCAGCACGAACAGCATGCCGAACTGGCGGAAGCTGCCACCGAAGAGTTGCTTGAGAGCGTCCATCATCTACTTCCTTCTCGGCTCAGGCCGCATTCTTGGTGGTGTTCGGGATCAGGGTCATCAACCGCATCAGGTTCTCCTGGGTGGCGTCGGCCACGTCCAGGCAACCGGTGATCGAACCCTGGCTGACCGTGTAGATGCGGTCACAGGTGCCCAAGAGCTCGGGCAGCTCCGAGGAGATCATCATGATCGCCTTGCCCTGGTCGGCCAGCGCGTTCATGATCCCGTACATCTCGTACTTGGCACCTACGTCGATACCGCGGGTCGGCTCGTCCAGGATCAGCACCTCGGGCTCGGTGAACAGCCACTTCGCCACGACAACCTTCTGCTGGTTGCCACCGGACAGCTTCACCACACCCTCGTTCACACTCGGGGTCTTGATCCGCAACTCCTGCCGGTACTTCTCCGCCGCGGTGAACTCCGCGTTGCGATCGACCACGCCGTTCGGCGAGATCTGGTTGAGTTCGGCGGCGACCACGGTGGTGCGGATGTCGTCCAGCAGGTTCAGGCCGAGCACCTTGCGGTCCTCGGTGACGTAGGCCAGGCCGAGTTCGATCGCCTGTTCGACGTTCTTCGGTGCGATCTCCTTGCCGTCGAGGAAGATCTGGCCCTTGACGTAGGTGCCGTAGGAGCGGCCGAACAACGAGCGGGCCAGTTCTGTGCGTCCGGCGCCCATCAGGCCGGCGAAGCCGACGATCTCGCCGCGGCGGATGGTGAACGACGAGCCCTTGCAGACCAGCCGGTCGGTGATCTCGGGGTGCTGGACGGTCCAGTCCCGCACCTCGAACATGACCTCGCCGATGTGCGGGGCGTGCGCCGGGTAGCGGGAGGTCAGCTCACGGCCCACCATGCCCCGGATCAACCGGTCCTCATCGACGTGCTCCCCCGGCGGGACCTCGATCGTCTCCACACTCTTGCCGTCCCGGATGATCGTGATCGAGTCCGCGATCGCCGCCAGCTCGTTCAGCTTGTGGCTGATCATGATGCAGGTCATGCCGTGGCTCTTGAACTCGCGGATCAGGTCGAGCAGGTGGGCCGAGTCGGTCTCGTTCAGGGCGGCCGTCGGCTCGTCGAGGATCAGCAGCTTCACGTCCTTGCTGATCGCCTTGGCGATCTCGACCAGCTGCTGCTTGCCCACGCCTATGCTCTTGATCTGGGTGTCCGGGTTGTCCTGCAGGCCGACGCGCTCCATCAGCGCCTTCGCCTTCTGCCGGGCGGCCACCCAGTCCAGGCCGAACCGTCCGCGCACCTCGTTGCCGAGGAAGATGTTCTCCGTGATCGACAGCTCGGGGATCAGCGCGAGCTCCTGGTGGATGATCACGATCCCGGAGTGCTCGCTGTCGCGGATGTTCGCGAACGTCGCCAGCTTGCCGTCGTAGTAGATCTCGCCGGTGTACGTGCCGTGCGGGTGCACGCCGGAGAGCACCTTCATCAGGGTTGACTTGCCGGCGCCGTTCTCACCGCAGATCGCGTGAATCTCGCCTCGGCGCACCCGCAGCGACACCCCGTCCAGGGCCTTCACGCCCGGGAACTCCTTGGAGATGTGCCGCATCTCCAAAATCAGATCGGACTCACCGGGCAACTGGTCCCCTCCTGGATCTCCGACGACCTCGCGGGCCATCGATCGACGACACTGTGCGATGAGCGGGTTTGACCAGCCAACGTCATGAACCTGCCCGATCTGCACACTAGGTAGCAGGTTTTACACTGTCAACGGTCATATCCGGCTCGTTATCGAATCGTTTTCTTTCGATCATTGGTTGAGTTATCGCCCGACGACGGTTGAAAAGGGTCTGCGGCTGGCCTATGCTCCTCACATGTCGCCGACGACAGGACGCCCGTCACTGCGGGACCGAACCCGGGACGAGGTGTTCGCCCTGATCCGGGACTCGCGCGACCTCACCCGCTCGGCGCTGGTCGAACTCACCGGCCTCCCCAGCAGCACCATCGGCCACGCCGTCTCCCGGCTGCTCGCCGAGGGGCGCGTCACCGAGTCGGCCCCACCGGCGAAGGGCCCCGGCTCCGGCAGCGGGCGTCCGGGTTCGATCCTGAACGCCGTGGCCACCACCACCCGCACGGGCGCCATCGACTTCGGCCACCGCCACTTCCGGGTCGCACTGGGTGACGACCAGGGCAACGTGGTCGACGAGGAGATCGTCCAGCTCAACGTCGACCAGTCGCCGGTGCGCGGACTGGACGCGGCTGCGGCCAGTCTGCGCGAGCTCAGCGAGCGGAACGGGGTGGCGGCGCTGACGTGTGTCGCAGCCGGCGTCCCCGGACCGATCGAAATGGACACCGGCCTGGTCTGCTCGACCACCACGCTGTCGAACTGGGCCGGCATGTACCCGGCGCGAGAACTCGAGAAGCGGCTCGGCGTGCCTGCGCTGGTCCGCAACGACGCGAGCGCCGGGGCCCTCGGCGAGCTGCACCACGGCGCCGGACGGGGGCACCGGGATTTCCTCTACATCAAGGCATCGCACGGCATCGGGGCGGGGATGGTGATCCGCGGTGAGCTCTTCGAGGGCGGAACCGGATTCGCCGGCGAGATCGGGCACATCATCATCTCCGGGCGACCCGAGCTGTGCCGGTGCGGCAACCGCGGCTGCCTCGAGGCCGTGGTCTCCGTGCCTTCGGTCAAGGAACAGCTGAGCCACACTCACCCTCACCTCGACGTGGACGCGGTCGACCTGGCCACCCTCAACGACCCGGTCACGGCGCGGATCCTGAACGAGAGCGGGCGCACGATGGGCACCGTCCTGGCCGGGCTGTGCGACCTGCTGAACCCGACCCTGCTGATCATCGGCGGCGAACTCGGCGCGTCCGGGCAACCGCTGATCGACGGCGTGCGGGCCTCGGTGAACCGCTTCGCCCAGCCGTCCACCTCGAGCGCGATCCAGGTGGTGGCGGCAGGCCTGGGCCAGCGGGCCGAACTCGTCGGAAACGTGCAGCTCGCCGCCGCACTCGCCCGCGCCTGACTACGCCGCGCCGTCCAGTGTGACGAAGCGGTAGCCGTGACTCCGGTACCACTCGATCACCCGGGGCAGGGCCACGACGGTGTTGCCGCGGTAGGAGCTGACCAGGCTCTCGGGCTCGTGGCTCGCCTTCGTCGAGTGCATCAGGACGATCGGGTGTGCTTGCCCGTCAACGGCGGTGGCGTTGGCGACGATCCGGTTGGTCGCCGCAGCCGTGGTGCGGGGCGGCTGCTTCCAGTCCTCACTGTCGACCGACCACAGCGCCGCGGTCATCCGCAGGCCCGACGCCGCAGCCAGGACGTTGGTCCGGAAACCGCCGGGCGGCCGGACGAAGCAGACCGGTCTCCCGGTCAGGGCGGCCAGCTCTGCGTTCGTCCGTCGGAACTGGTCGCGCAGGTACGCCCGGCTCCAGCCTCCGCTGACCTGCGTCGGGTAGTCGTGCGACCAGCTGTGGTCGGCGATCAGCTCGCCGTGCGCTGCCAGCAGCCGGACGATGTCCGGGCTCGCCTTGGCGTGCGCCCCGGTCTCGAAGAAGGTCGCGTGGATGCCGTAGTGATCGAGGATCCCGACGTAGTCGCGATCCGCCGGGCCGGGGCCGTCGTCGAAGGTGAGCGCTACGGTCTTCCCCGTGCCCGGAGCGTGGGTCACGAAGCCGCTCGCCGGCTTCGGGCAGGCGGCGGGCGTGGCTGACCCCGTCCGCGTCGGGGTCGGGGTGGACGTGGCGGGGACGGTGGTCGACGGTGTGGCCGCCGTCGGGCGGGCGGGCGCGGACGCGATGGTCGCGGGCGGACTGGTGACCGGAGCAGCTCCATCGGCCGGCCGCTGAACGGCGCAACCGCTGAGCAGGATGACGGCGAGGAGGGTACCCCAGAGGCCGAGGCCGGCCGGACGACGGATCCGCACGGGCTCCATAGTGCCGCGGAGAGAAAAGGGGCCCGGATCGGGCCTGGAGCCGCCTTGGGGAATCGAACCCCAGACCTGCGCTTTACGAGAGCGCCGCTCTACCGACTGAGCTAAGGCGGCCTGGCCGGGCGACCGGCCGGGGAACAACTATAGGGGGTTTGGCGGCCCAGTACCGACTCACGGTGCGAGCGCGGATTCGGCAGGCCTCAACCCGCTCCGCCGACCGGGGCGGAGCCGCCGGTCAGCTCGTGTGGAAGCCACCGTTACTGTGCAGGAGTTGGCCGTTGATCCAGCCGCCCGCGTCGGAGAGCAGGAAGCGGACGAGGTCGGTGGTGTCCTTCGCCGTGCCCAGCCGGCCGGCCGGTGTGGCGGCGATGCACTCCTCGCGGATCTCGGGGGTCATCCAGCCGGTGTCGATCGGGCCGGGGTTGATCAGGTTGGCTCGCACGCCACGGTGTCCGAGCTCGCTCGCCGCCGCGATCACCACCCGGTCCAGGGCACCCTTGCTCGCGCCGTAGGGCAGGTTGTGGGCGGTGTGGTCGCTGGTGAGCGCGACGATGCGTCCCCTTACCTCGGACGTCGACTCCTGCGGCAGGGTCGCGGCGAACTCCCTGATCAGCAGCCAGGACGCCCGGGCGTTCACCGCGAAGTGCCGATCCCAGCTCTCCACCGTGGTATCCGGAATCGCGCTGTCCACCGACTCGCAGTGCGACATCACCAGCGCCCGGAGCTGACCGAGCTCGCGCGCCGCGGCCACCAGGCCGGCCGGGGCCGCAGGGTCCGCCAGGTCGGCCGGAACCGCCTCCGCGCGAACGCCCAGCCCGCGGCACTGCGCTGCGATCGCGTGCGGATCGTCCGCGCCGCGCTCGTAGTCGAGTCGGTCGTCGTAGGGCGCCCAGTAGTTCAGCAGCACGTCCCAGCCGTCGGAGGCGAGCCCGAGCGCCAACTCCGCCCCGATCGACCGGCGCCGCCCCACACCGGTGACCAGCGCCGTCCCGCGTCGTTCCATCACACCCTCCTGCTAGGCCTCGGCACGCTCAGGCGCCCTTCGGTGGGTCAGCTGCAGCGGACGCCGTCCTTCGGCACCGTCCCCCTGACCAGGTAGTCCACCACGATTGTGTCCACGCATGCCGACTTGCCGCCGTAGCTGCCGTGGCCCTCCCCCTGGTAGGTCACCAGGACGCCCGAGTCGAGCTGTCTGGCCATGTCCACGGCCTGCTGGTACGGGGTGGCGTTGTCCCCGGTGCCGCCGATTACCACGATCGGCTTCGCGCCGGCCCCCCGGATCTGCAGGTGCAGGGCCGGACGCACCGGCCACAGCGCACACGTGTACTGGGGTCCGAAGTACTTCCCGAAGATCGGCGCCTTCTTCTGGTCCTCCTGCCAGACCGCGTCGGCGTCGAGGACCCCCTTGTCCTCATCGCTGTCCAGGCAGTTGATCGCCGGCAGCGAGTAGAACAGCGAACCGTAATGTCCCTTGTCGTCACGGGAGTTCAGAGCGTCAGCCGCGGCCAGCAGCCCTCTACCGTTGCCCTTCTGTGCGGCCTCGACCATCGCCGCAAGAGTCGGCCAGGCATCCGTGCCGCCGTAGAGCATCATGGCGACCCCGGTCACTGCGAGCGACTGGGTGAGGATCCGCGTGCCCGCCCGCACCGGAGCACCGTCCAGTTGGTCGAACAGTCCCGTGATCGAATCCAGCACCGCCTGCTTGCTCGCGCCGAGCCCGCAGGCCTGCTCCGCGCACCAGGTCGCGAAGTTGCCCAGGGCAAGGTCGAAGCCCATGGCCTGGATCACATCGTCGCTGTCGGTGATGTTCACCGCGGCGTCCAGGACGAGGCGTCCGGCGTTCTGGCTGAACAGCTCGGCGTAGGTCGCACCGATCTGGGTGCCGTAGGAGTAGCCGAGGTAGTGCAGCTCGCGGTCTCCCACCAACTGGCGCAGCAGGTCGAGATCGCGTGCAACCTCGATCGTCGAGATGTGCTCCAGCAGGACGCCGCTGTTCTGCCAGCACGACTTGTCGAACTCGTAGGTCGCCTGGATCAGGGCCGTGCGCTCGGCATCGGTGTCGGGCGAGGAGTCGATGCCGCTCAGCGCATCGGTGTGCGCGGAGTCGTAGCACTTCACCGGCGTCGAGTCGCCCGTTCCCCGGGGATCCCAGCCCACGATGTCGTACTGCTCGAGACCCTTGGAGTCGAAGCTGCCGACCAGGTCCTTGCCGGATCCGCCGGGCCCGCCGGGGTTCACGAACAGGGTGCCGAGCCGCGGCGACTTCGTGGCCGGCTTGCGGGCCAGGGAAAGGGTGACCGCCCGGGAGGCCGGGTCGGCGTAGTCCAGCGGCGCCAGCACGGTCGCACACTCCAGCGAACCGCATGCAGACCAGTCCAGTTGCTGCGATCGGTACCCGCTCAGCCCGTCGCCGGCCAGGCCACTCACCAGACCGGGCACGGTCACGCCCGGGTCGGCGAAGCTGGTGCGGTCGATCGCGACGCCGGGCACCGACGAGATCCTGATCTGCTCCCCTACTACCTGCGGAGCCGGCGCGGTGCAACCGCCCAACAGCAGGGCGGCTGCCAGGACCAGGACGCCGGCGCGGACGGGGAGGTGCACCCGTTCAGACTAGACGCTCACCCGTGCCTGGCCGGTGCCGGACGCGGGGTGGCGAGCGGGCACGCCTCGCTCGCCGGACAGGTCACCCGCTCCTCGCCCAGCTGCACCACCACCGAGTCGAGCGGCACGCTGTGGGCGACCACGACGCCCTCGCCCTTCCCGGTCACGACCTGCGTACCCACCCGCGGCGCGCGTTGGCGGAAGTCGGTGTACAGCTCGCTCTCGTAGGCCAGACAGCACATCGACCGGCCACAGGTGCCCTGGAACTGGGAGGGGTTGTTCGGCAGTCGCTGTTCGCGCGCGAGCCCCAGCGGCAGGGGATCGCGCAGCGGGCCGATCGTCGCGCAACAGACCTCGCGTCCGCACGACCCGAGCGCCCCGAGGATGGCGGCGGCGTCGCGCGGCCCGATCTGGCGCAGATCGATCCTCGCCTGCAGCGCGCGGGCGAGATCGGTGAGGAGGGCGCGGAAGTCGACCCGTCCGGGCGCCTCGAAGTAGATCACGGCCTGCCGGTCGAACTCGTCACTCTGGTCGACGAAGTCCACCCCGACCACACGCATCGGAAGCTCGTGGCGGGCGATCAAGCGCCGCGCGACCGCCGCAATCTCCGCCCGCCGGCGCCGGTTCGCCGCGTCGCGCTGGAGGTCCGGCGTCTCGGCCGGGCCGAGGCAGCGCGGCAGGTCGCCGGCCCACTCCGCCTCGGTCGGGCCCCACACGCAGCGGGCCACCTCCGAACCGTCCCCGGTGGGCGCGAGCACCAGGTCTCCGTGGGCGTAGTCAGCGTCTCCCGGGTCGAGGTAGTACAACCTGCCCAGGGGCTCGAAGGCGACGGCCATCACCCGTGGCATAGCCGCACCCTACTCGCCTACTCCGTTTCGGCGGCCCTTTCGCGCTTGTCACGCTCACGACCGGCCCGGAAGCTGCGGTCAAGGCTCCAGCCGCCGCCACCGATGCACATCAGCAGGATGCCCATGGCGGCCAGCAGCAACTGGTACTCGCCGAGGAAGCCCGGCTGGCCCGGGATGAACGGGCTCCACGACGGCCCCCAGTAGACCAGCACCAGCGCCCCCCCTGCGATCAGGGCGATGCCGAGCCCGGCGACGCGGGTGAGCAGGCCCAGCAGCAGGGACAGCGCGATCAGCAGGGACGCGACGCCGGTGACGATCGCCATCACCTGCGGGCCGGGCGGGTAGTCGGCGAGGATCGTCTTGGCGAACTCGGCCTGCGCCGCCGGGATGTCGGTGAGGATGCCCAGGCCCCGGATCGTGAAGATGCCGGCCAGCACGACCCGCAGCAGGAAGAGCCCCAGCGAGCCCCAGAACTTGTCGTTCGTCCGCTTGTGGATGACCACGGGCCGGGGAGCCGCGACCGGCTCGGGGGCGGGCGCGGCGAGCGCCGCGGCGCGGGCGTCGCGCCGGGCCGCACGTTCGGCGGCGAGCTTCTGCTCCTCCGCCGACAAGGGCTCCATCGTGGTGGGCTCGGGCGTCGGGCTGGGTGTGGGGCTCGGCTGACGGAAGATCGCGTCCGCCGGCAGCGTGGATGCGCTGGTCGGCTCGTCCGGAATGCTGAGTCGCTGGGTCGCGGCCACCGCCACGGGGGCCGCGAACTCCGCAGCTGGCAGCGAGACCGTGGGGTCCTCCTCCACGTCGTCGGCCGAGACCTCCTCCGCCGGCTCGACCACCGGCTCGGGCACCTCCGCCGCCGGCTCAACGGGCGCGTCCGGCGTCACCTCGGGGACAGCCTCAACCGGCTCAGGCGTCGCCTCAACCGGCTCCAGCGCAGCCTCGGGAGGTTCGGCCGGCAGCTCGGGCGCCTGCTCCCCCGGCCCGGACTCGGCACCGGGCTGTGCACTGACGGGGACCCAGTTGCCGGAACTGAACGGGATGGGTTCGGTGGGCTGCTCTCCCAGGGCGGGTTCACCCTCGGGGACGGCGTCGGGTTCGCGTGGCTCGGTCACCGGGGAAGTCCTTTCCTTGCAGCACTCGTCAGCGTCCATGCTTGCATCGCGGTACGCATTACCCGCTCAGCGACACGGCGAACCGGGACGCCGGGGGCTCAGGCGAGGCCACCCAGGCTGAGCATCAGGGACTCCATCGCCAGCAACGGCGCCACGTTGGTCTCAAGCGCGGTGCGGCACGCGAGGATGGCGTCGAGCCTGGTTACCGTTGCCTCCGGCGTGGTGTTGCGGGCCTGAGCGGCGATCACCTCACCCAGCTCGGCGTTGATCAGGGCCGCGCCCGACCCGGTCTGGACGGCCAGCACATCGCGGTAGAAGGACGTGAGTTCGGTCAGGACACGGTCCAGCGCATCCCGCTGCAGCCGCTTCGCCCTGGCCTTCTGCTGGTCCTCCAGGTCGCGCAGCGCCGCCTGGGCGTTCCGCGGACGCGCACCCTTCGCGCCGAATCCGAGCGCCTCGGAGAGCTCCGTCCGCTCCCGCTCGTCCAGCTCACCGGTGACCTGCCCCGCCTCCGCAGACGCGCCCTCAACCAGCTTCGCCGCGGCGTCGAGGCAGGCGCCGAGAGTGGTCAGCCGGGCCGGAAGGTGCAGCACCGCGAGGCGCCGGTCCCGCGCGTCCTCACTGCGGGCGAGCGCCCTCGCCCGTCCGATGTGGCCCTGCGCGACCCTGGCAGCGAACCCGGCCAGCTCGGGACCAACGCCGTCCCTGCGCTGCAGGAGCTCGGCGATCGCCGCCGTGCTCGGCGTGCTCAGCTCCACCCGGCGGCAGCGCGACCGGATCGTGGCCACCACATCGTCGGCCGTCGGTGCGCAGAGCAGCCACACCGTGCGAGGGGCAGGCTCCTCGATGCTCTTCAGCAGCGCGTCGGCGCCGCGTTCGGTGATCCGGTCGGCGTCCTCGACCACCAGCACCTGGAATCGCGCCAGCGTGGGTGACATCACCGCCCTGCGAACCAGGTCGCGCACCTCGTCGACGCCGATGCTGAGCTGCTCGGTGCGGACCAGCGTCACGTCGGGATGCGCGCCGCTCAGCACAGTGACACAGGTGTTGCACTCCCCGCAGCCGCCCGCTGCACACTCCAGTGCTGCGGCGAAGGCACGGGCCGCGTTGGAGCGGCCAGAACCGGGTGGCCCGGTGAACAGCCAGGCGTGAGTCATCGCGTGCCGGTTCGTGGTGGACGCCGCGCCTCGCACGGCCCGCTGCAGGGTGGCCACCACCCTGTCCTGGCCGATCAGGTCGGACCAGACCCCGGTGGTGGCGAGCGGCGCGGTCACGGCTCTACTGTGCCAGTCGGCGCCGACAGCAGGGGCGCCACCCGCTCGCGAATCCGGCCTGCCAGATGGTTCACGCCGGTCCGCGCGGGCAGCACGAGGTAATGCTCGGGATCCTCGGCGGCCAGATCGAGGAAGAACTGCCGGGCCCGGGCGTGGAACTCCTCACCCGCGCCCTCGACCCGGTCCTTCTCCGCGATCGTGGCCAGGCCGCGGTCGGGCTCGAGGTCGAGCAGGACGGTGAGGTCGGGCAGCAGGTCCTGCGTCGCCCAGCGAGCGATCTGCTCAACCCGCTCCGCGAGCACGCGTCCCGCGCCCTGGTAGGCCAGCATCGAGTCGACGTAGCGGTCGGAGATCACCACCGCGCCCCGCCGTAGCGCGGGAAGGACGACCTCGTGGATGTGCTGGGCCTTGTCGGCGGCGTACATCAGGGCTTCGGCGCGCGGCGAGACGTCGCCCCACTTCGGGTTCAGGACGAGGTCACGCAGGATCGCACCGATCTCGGTGTCGCCGGGTTCGTGGGTGAGCACGACCTCTCGTCCCCGGGACGCGATCCAGTCGGCCAGCTTCCGCGCCTGGGTGGACTTGCCCACCCCGTCGCCGCCCTCGAAGACGATGAAGACGCCCTCGGTCATCGGCGGCTCCTGTCGTGGTGCGTGGTGTCGGCCCCATCGAACCGCATTCCTCGCCGGGATGCCACTTGCCCTCGGTGCCGGGGGCGCCGGCGCTACTTCTTGCGGGTGGTGGTCTTCCTGGACGCGGTGCGGCGGGGGGTGCTGGTGCGCTTCGGGGCCGGACCCTTGGCGCGCTTCTCCGCGAGCAGTTCGGCGGCGCGTTCGAGGGTGATCTCCTCGACCGAGTCGGTGCGGCGCAAGGTGGCGTTGGTCTCGCCGTCGGTGACGTAGGGCCCGAAGCGGCCATCCTTCACGACCACGGGCTTGCCGGACGCCGGGTCGGCGCCGAGCTCCTTCAGCGGTCCGGCTGCGGCCCGCGCGGCACCCCGTCCGCGGGTCTTCGGCTGGGCGTAGATCGCCTCGGCCTCCTCCAGCGTGATGTCGAAGATCTGCTCCTCGCTGGTCAGCGAACGCGAGTCGGACCCCTTTTTCAGGTACGGCCCGTAGCGGCCGTTCTGGGCGGTGATCTCCTCGCCATCGGCCGCCGTGCCCACGACCCGCGGCAGGCTGAGCACCTTGAGGGCGTCCTCGAGCGTGATGGTCTCGATGCTCATGGACGCGAACAGCGACCCGGTCCGCGGCTTGGCCGTCTTCGGCGCATCCTCGGGGAGTACTTCGGTGACGTACGGCCCGTAGCGTCCGGCCTTCGCCACGACCTTCAGCCCCGAGGCCGAATCGACGCCGACCTCGCGCTCCTCGGCCGCCGGCCGCTCCAGTAGCTCCCGGGCGACCTCAAGGGTCAATCCGTCCGGCGGCAGGTCGGGATCGACGTTCGCGCGGCGCCCGTCGGCGTCCTCGACGTAGGTGCCGTAGCGGCCTACCCGCACGTCCACGCCCTCGCCGAGGCTGAAGGTGGACAGTGCCTTCGCGTCGATCTCGCCGAGTTCGGTGACCAGCTTCTGCAGGCCCTCGTGCGGCAGACCGTGCGGTCCGAAGTAGAAGTCCTTCAGGACGGCCACCCGCGCCGCGTCGCCGTTGGCGATCTCGTCGAGGGTCTCCTCCATATCGGCGGTGAACTGGTAGTCGACGAGCTTGGCGAAGTGCTCCTCCAGCAGCCGGGTCACCGCGAACGCCAGCCAGGTGGGCACCAGCGCGGAGCCCTTCTTGAACACATAGTCGCGCGAGGTGATCGTGCGGATGATCGCGGCGTAGGTGGACGGCCGCCCGATCTCGAGCTCCTCCAGCTTCGCCACCAGGGACGGCTCGGTGTAGCGGGCCGGCGGCCGGGTCTCGTGGGCGGAAGCGGTCACCTTCTCCGCAGCCAGGTGCTGGCCGGTGGCCAGCTGCGGCAGTCGCGCCTGGGCATCGTCGCCGGCTTCGTCGTCGTCGGTGCTCTCGACGTAGGCCTTCAGGAAGCCGAGGAAAGTGATCGTGCGGCCGGACGCGGTGAAGCCGGCCCGTCCGGATTCGACCACCTCGCCGGTGGCGGCGTCGGTCACTGCGACCCGGTCGGGCAGGGTGGCGCCGACCCGGACGCTGACCGTCTCGCCCTCCGCGTCCTTCATCTGGGAGGCGATGGTGCGCTTCCAGACCAGTTCGTAGAGCCGCAGGTGGTCACCGTTCAGCCCGGTCTGCTGCGGGGTGCGGAACGACTCCCCCGCCGGACGGATCGCCTCGTGCGCCTCCTGCGCGTTCTTCACCTTCGAGGTGTAGACGCGCGGACCTGCGGGCAGGAACTGGCCGCCGAACAGGTGCTTCACCTGCTCGCGCGCTGCGGCGATCGCCGTGGCCGACAGGGTTACCGAGTCGGTTCGCATATAGGTGATGAAGCCGCGCTCGTACAGCTCCTGGGCGACGCTCATGGTGCGCTGCGCGGAGAAGCCGAGCTTGCGTCCCGCTTCCTGTTGCAGCGTGGTGGTGCGGAAGGGCGGATAGGGACGGCGGGTGTAGCCCTTGGCCTCCACCCCGGCCACGGCGTAGGAGGCCTTCGCCAGCTCGTCGGCGAGCTGTTCGGCCGAGGCCAGGCTGAGCTGCAGCAGGTCCTTGCCAACCAGCTTCCCGACGGAGTCGAAGTCGCGGCCGGATGCCACCTTTCGGCTGTCGAAGCTGGCCAGCCGGGCAGTGAAGGTGCGCGGCTCCGCGCCCTCGCCGGCGTCCAGAAGGGCCTCGATGTCGGCGTAGGCGGCCGCGCGGAAGGCGATCCGCTCCCGCTCCCGGTCGACCACGAGCCGGGTGGCCACGGACTGGACGCGGCCCGCCGACAGCCGCGGCATGACCTTCTTCCAGAGCACCGGTGAGACCTCGTAGCCGTAGAGGCGGTCGAGGATGCGCCGGGTCTCCTGGGCGTCCACGAGGTCGGTGTCGAGCTCGCGGGTGGCCTCGACCGCCGCGTGGATGGCCTCGGGGGTGATCTCGTGGAAGACCATCCGCTTCACCGGGATCGTCGGCTTCAGCTCGTCGAGCAGGTGCCAGGCGATGGCCTCCCCCTCGCGGTCCTCATCAGTGGCGAGGTAGAGCTCGTCCGCGTCCTTCAGCTTGGCCTTGAGGTCGCGGATCGTGCCCTTCTTGTCCGCGGCAACGACGTAGAGCGGTTCGAAGTCGGCGTCGATGTTGACGCCGGTGCGCGCCCACTTCTCGCCCTTGTACTTGGCCGGCACCTCCGCAGCGCCCGTGGGCAGGTCGCGGACGTGGCCGCGGCTGGACTCCACGATGTAGCCCGCACCGAGGAACTTGGACAGGCTGACCGCCTTCGTCGGCGACTCGACGATCACGAGCCGGCGTTTGTTAGCAGTGGCCACGGGCTTCTTCCGTTCGGGGACGATCGGTCGCTCACTCTATAGCGACGTTGCGCATGGTAGCCGCACGGGCCCCACCTGGCGTCCGCGAAACAATGCCCCGCACCGGCGAGGGACGGTGCGGGGCATTGGTGGCTGGGCCGTTGAGTGGCGAACCCTGTGGCCCAGGACCGGTTCGGGTCAGTTCACCGGGCTGCTGCCGAGGGTGACCGTTGCGGAGTGGCTGGTGCCGTTGGGCGCGATCCATTCGATGGCCACCTGCTGACCCGGCTCCATGGCCCGGATGACGGTGGCCAGGTTGGTGCTGGCCTTGATCGGGGTGGTCCCGACCCTGGTCAGACGGCTCCCGGCGACCACGCCCGCCTTGGCAGCGGGGCTCCCCGAGACGACAGCGGTGATGGTCTTGCCGGAGCCGGTCTGGCCGCTGTCGGCGACCTTGATGCCGAGGTAGCCGGCCGGCCCGACCCGGACGGTGCCCGCGTCCTGCCCGGTCCCGACCTGCTGGACGACCGCGAGGGCCGTCGCGATCGGCACCGCGTAGCTGGTGTGGTCGCGGGTGGAGCCGGCGGTGGTCATGCCGACCACTTCGTTCTGGGTGTCGTACATCGGCCCGCCGGAGTCGCCCGGAACCGCACGCGCACTGGTCTCGATCAGCCCGGACAGGTCCTCGGTGCTCCCCCAGGGAGAGTCGGAGGAGACGGTGAGGCTCTGGTCGGTTCCGGTGACCTTGCCGGCGGCCTTCACCAGCTCGCCACCGCCCTCCGCGTTGCCGACCGCCGCGACGGCGGTGCCCTCCGCGGGGACCGTGGTGTCGGTCTTCACGGTGGTCAGGCCGCTGGCGTTCTTCAACTGGAGCAGCGCCACGTCCCTGGTCTGGTCGAAGCCGAGGACCGTCGCGGCGTAGGTGTCACCGGTGTCCGCGATGGTCACGGCCAGCTTCTCCGAGCCCGCGACCACGTGGTAGTTGGTCAGGACCTTTCCGTCGGAGCTGAGGACCATGCCGGTACCGGCGGCGACCCCCGAGCTGGTCTGCGCCTCGATCAGGACGATCCCGGCCGACTGCGCAGCGGAGACGCCGTTGCTGGTGGTGGTGCCGCTGCCCTGCTGGCCTTGCTGGCCCTGCTGGGGGTCGTTCTGGCCCTGCCCGCCCTGACCGGTGTCCGGCTGGGTGGTGATGGTCGGGCTCTCGGTGGCGCCGAACTGGTTGGCAGCCCACAGCATGCCGCTGCCACCCAGGACCACCGCGACCAGCAGGGCGACGATCGCCAGCGGCCAGCGCTTCTTCGTCCGCGTCGGGGCTGCCTGCGGCTGGTAGTAGTAGTGGTTCGGCGGGTAGTAGCCCGGGTGCTGCGGGTAGCCCTGCTGGCCATAACCCTGCTGGTAGGCCTGGCCGTAGGGCTGCTGGCCCTGCGCCGGCCCATACTGGCCGTACGCCTGCTGGCCGTACGCCTGCTGGCCGTAGGGCTGCTGGCCGTAGGGGCGGGAGGGCTGCTGGCCCTGCGCCGGCCCGTACTGGCCGTAGGGCTGCTCGCCGTACTGACCGAAACCCTGCGGATAGACGCCGTGCTGCTGGGCCTGGGGGCTCGCAGCGGGGATCGGGCCGTTCGAGGTCGGTTGAGGGGAGGTCGGCGGCTGCGCGGCGACCGGGTATGCCCCACCCTGAGGGGTTTCCTGACCGGCCTGAGCAGTGGACTGGCCGGCCGCCCAATTGGCTTCTGCCGGGCGGGCCCAGGCCGACATGGGGAGCTGCTGGGTGGGCTCAGGCTGGCCACTCGTCGGCAGGACCCGGGTCGGCTCGGGCCAGCCCGGGGTCGGCAGGGCCTGAGTCGGTTCGTTGGCGGACTCCTCGTCCGCCGCACCCGGCTGGGTACCCTCGTTCGGATCAATCATCCTGACTCCTGGTTCTTCGCTGCGGTCCAGTTAAGGAGCGCCTCCCATGGGGAGCCTGTCCGGTTCCTGTGAGAACCTGTGAACCTCAGCCGGGCAACAGGTACCCGTCCAGTACCAGCCTACGAAGCTGTGGCAACACCTCGTCACGGAGCGCCTGCGGATCGGCGTCGAGCAGACCGGCGACCGCGCCGACCAGCACTCCTGCGGGCAGTTCGCCGTCGCACGCGCCCACGACCGCGGCGAGCGCCGTCCCCGCCTCGACCGCCCGGCCCAGGCCGAACTGCTGGCGCAGCACGAGATGTTGCGGGTCGGCGGCGCCCGGCGTCCCGATCGTCTCCTGGACCACGCCGGGGTGGACCCGCCAGCGGGCGGCCAGGAAGTCGGAGTCCGACAGCCGTGCGGGCCCGACCGCGTCCAGGAAGTCTCCGATCGCCTTCCCGACCGGATGGTGGACGGCGTGCGGCCACTCCTCGATCCGCAGCTCGGGCGCCACGCGTCCGGACCTGTGCAGCGCGAGCCAGCCGAGGCCCACCGCCTCGATGCCCGTGGACGCGAAGTAGTCCAGCCACTCGGCGTAGCGATGCGCGTACTCCCTGCTGCCGGCCAGGCCCGCGTCCGCCAGCCAGATCTCGATGTACTCGTACGGGTCGAGCAGTTCCCGCTGCAGCACCAGCGCGTCGCAGCCCTGCGGCACCCAGCCCGCGAGGCGCTCCTCCCACGGCTCGTCGGTGACCGCCCAGTTGCCGAGCACGATCAGCAGGCCGTCGTCGGCCAGGTGCTCGCCCGCGCCGGCGACCACCTGCCGCATCAGTCCGTCCCCGGCGAAGCCGCCTTCGCGATAGACGAGCCGGTCCGGCGAGGGCGGGCTGATCACGTACGGAGGATTGGTCACGATCAGGTCGAACCGCTCCCTGGCGACGGGTTCGTAGAGCGAACCCTCGCGCAGGTCCGCGACCACACCGGACAGCCCGAGGCTGATCCGGGCGAGCTCGAGGGCGCGCGGGTTCAGGTCGGTGGCGACGATCTCTTCTGCGTCGAGGTGCAGGGCCTGGATGCCGCAGCCCGTGCCCAGGTCGAGGACGCGTCCGTAGCGGCGCGGCGGCACCAGCTGGGTGAGGGTCGTGGACGCCGGCGAGGCGCCCAGCACGAAGTCGGGCCGCGGCCGGCCGACCCGACCGTCCAGTGGCGTCGGGTCGGAGCAGATCCAGCCGTCGCGCCGATCCGATCCGTGCGGTTTGAGCTCGATCGTGGCGCGCAGCCCCTCGGTGCCCTCGACGAGGCCGGCCTCCTGCAGCGCGGGCAGGCTGGCCCAGCCACGCAGGTGCTCGGCCGGCACCGGCCGCTGCAGCAGCCACAGCCGGATCGCGTTGGCCTGCGGGTCATCGGCGCTCCCGATCGCACGCAGGGCGGCGACAGTGGTGTTCCGGCCGAGCCCGGCCAGGGCGGCGTCCCCGAGACGGGCGCTGACGGCCTCCAGGGTGTAGTCGGATGCGAGCAGGTCCTCACGCAGGCGGTCGATGGCGGAGTCGTCGAGCATGCGCACAGCCTGTCATGACCGGAGTCGACCTGACGTCATGTGTACCGTGGTACATTGGTATCATGGTTGATGGAATTCGAGTGGAACGGGTGCAGACGGGCGTCCGGATCGAGAAGCGGCTACTCAAGGTGCTGAAGGCTGTGGCCGATCTGCACGACCTCACCCTGGGCGACCTGCTCGAGGGGATCGTGCTGCACGCCTTCGAGGGCAGGCTGCCCTTCGACGAGCAGGGTCTGGCGAAGATCGCGGAGCTGAAGGCGGTGTTCGGGCTCGACCTCACCGCCGACGCGAGCCACCACCTGGTCGAGGACCTGCCGTGACCGCCGTCGGGAAGACGCTGGTTCGCGAGGACGTGCACCGGATCGCCGGAACACCGGCCGAGGTGTTCCCGCTGCTGTGTCCGGTGCGCGAGGACGACTGGCTCGATGGCTGGGCCGACGTCTGCACGATGGTGCAGTCTGCGTCCGGCATCGCGGAGCTGGGCTGCGTGTTCCTCACCCGAGACCCCGGACTGCCCGATGTGACCTGGGTGTGCAGCCGCTACGAGCCGGATGAACTCGTCGAGTACATCCGGGTCTGGCCAGGTGTTGAGGTGGTCACGCTCACCATCACCGTCCGGAGCGAGGACGCCGGCAGCCGGGTGGACATCCGGCACACCGTCGTGGGCCTGCCCGGCGCTGACGAGACCGCGCTGGTGCAGCGCTGGGGTGCCGACCGCGACCCGGGAATGGTCTGGTGGGAGCGCGCGATGAACCACTACGTGACCACAGGCGAACTGCTCCGCCACGGGGTCGACGCGTGAGAGGCTGAAGCCAGGAGCACGCATGAAGATCGTCGTACTGGGAGCGTCCGGCAATGCTGGCGGCCGGATCGCTGCCCTGCTCGCACCGGGGCTGAGCGCGGACGACGAACTCGTCCTGGCCGGTCGTAACCAGCGCAAGCTGGCCGCGGCGCGGGTCGCGGTGCAGGGCCCGGCGCACGTGCTTCTCGCTCCCGCCGACGTCCAGGACCTGCCCGGAATCCGGCAACTGGTCACCGGCAGCGACCTCGTCGTGGTCGCCGTCAGCCGTCCCGACCTCGTCGGCGACCTGGCCCGGATCGTCCTCGACGCGGGCGCCGACTGGTGCGACACCATGCTCTCCTCCCCCACGAAGCTGGCCGCGTTGCGGACGCTCGAGCCCGAAATCGAGGCGGCTGGACGCTGCTTCGTCACCGACTGCGGCTTCCACCCCGGCCTTCCCGCGGTGCTGGTTCGCTGGGCCGGCGCCCAGCTCGACGACCTGGTCGAGGCCGACGTGATGGCGGGCCTGCGGATCGACTGGCGCACCGAGACGCTGGCGGAGTCGACCGTCGAGGAGATGCTGACCGAGCTGACCGACTTCGACCTGACCACCTGGATCGACGGCAGCAGGCGCAGCCTCCGCTGGCGTGAATGCCCGACGATCGATTTCGGCGAACCGATCGGCCGCAAGGCCGTGGTGCCGATGGCGCTGGCCGAGATGGACGACCTGCCCCGGCAGTTCACCAGCCTGCGCCGGTGCGGCTTCTACGTCTGCGGTTTCAGCCCGCCGATGGACTACGCCGTGCTGCCCCTGCTGATGGCGATGGCGAAGGTGCGGGCGCTGCGTGGCCCCGCCGTGGCACTCACCCGGTGGTCGATGCGACACCTGGCCAGCCCCCGGCCGCCGCACCGGCTCGTGGTGCAGCTGGACGCCACCGGGCAGCTCGACGGCTCGCCGGCGACCGCTTCGGTGTCGGTGGCCGGAACCGACGCCTACCTGCTGACGGCCGCGCCGGTGGTGGCCTGCCTGCGGCGGGTGCTCGACGGCAGCGACCGCCGGGTCGGCCTGCACCTTCAGGGGCAACTGGTCGCGCCCGAACCGTTCCTGGGTGAGCTGGCCCGGTTCGGCCTCACCGTGAACACCCGGGTTGAGAAGGGCTGAGCGCTTCGCTCGCATGCACGAGCCGATCCGGCACAGCACGCCGGCGGGCCGGATCACCGGACGGCGCGGGTCGGCGGCGATGCCGTCGGCGCGGGGTGGCAGGCTTGGCCCGTGGCGGTACCGGAGTGGTTGTCGACGGACGAGCGGGTGCGCCATCGCTACCACCGTCCCGCCGCCGCCGGCGTGCGCACGGACCTGCCCGACTGGGTGGCCGAACCCGTCCGTGAGGCACTGGCGCGGCTGGGCGTCGAGCAGCTCTGGGAGCACCAGGCGATCGCCGCCGAGGCCGCCTTCTCGGGGCGTCATGTGGCGCTGGCCACCGGCACCGCCTCGGGCAAGACCTTCGGGTACCTGCTGCCGGTGCTCACCGCGTCCATCGATTCGCGGGTCGGGTTCGACGTCGCGCCGCGGGGGCCGCTCGAACTGGGCCGCGGCCACAGCGCCCTCTACCTGGCGCCGACGAAGGCCCTCGCCCACGACCAACTGCGGGTGGTGGACTCGCTCGGCCTGGACGGCGCGCGGGTGAGCGCTCTCGACGGCGATTCCGACGCCGTGGAGCGCCGCTACGCGCGAGACTTCGCCCGCTACGTGCTGACCAACCCGGACATGCTGCACCGCTCGGTCCTGCCGCGCCACCAGCAGTGGGTGCGGCTGCTGTCCACGCTGCGCTACGTGGTGGTCGACGAGGCGCACCGCTACCGGGGCGTGTTCGGCGCCCATGTGGCGGCCGTGCTGCGCCGGCTCCGCCGACTCGCCCACCACTACGGCGCGGACCCCGTGTTCATCAGTGCGTCGGCGACCGTCGCGGACGCGGGCGACCTGCTCACCCGGCTGGCCGGGGTGGACGACGTGGTCGAGGTGGACACGGACACCTCGCAGCGGCCCGCGCTGGACTACCTGCTCTGGCAGCCCACCGAGGACCCGCACCACGAGGCGGCCGACCTGCTCGCCCGGTTGGTGTCGGAAGGACGCCAGAGCCTCGCCTTCACGACGTCCCGGGTGCAGGCCGAACTGGTCGCCCTGCGCGCGCAGCGCCAGGTGCCGGCGGCCTCCTCGATCGCGTCCTACCGGGGCGGCTACCTGGCCGAGGACCGACGGGAACTCGAGTCGGGCCTGCAGTCCGGCCGCCTGCAAGGCGTGGCCTGCACGAACGCCCTCGAGCTCGGGGTGGACATCTCCGGGGTGGACGCGGTGATCACCTGCGGCTTCCCCGGCACTGTCGCAGCCCTCTGGCAGCAGGTGGGCCGGGCCGGGCGCGCGGGCCGGGATGCCCTCGGCGTGCTGATCGCCCGTCCAGAGCCGCTGGACGCCTACCTGTGCGAGCACCCCGAGCTGATCTTCGACCGCCCGGTGGAGCGGACGGTGCTGCACCCGGAGAACCCGCACGTGCTCGCCGTGCATGTCGCCGCTGCCGCACAGGAGCTTCCCGTCACAGCGGCGGATGCCGCCTGGTTCGGCGACACCCTGCCCGGACTGCTGGACGGGCTCACCGCCGCGGGTCACCTGCGGCGGCGTGCGTCCGGGTGGTACTGGACGCGTCCGGACCGTGCCGTGGACTCGATCGACCTGCGCGCCGCCGGCGGCCGCTCGGTCGAAGTGGTCGAGGAGGCGACCGGGCGGGTGATCGGCCAGGTCGATCCGTCCGCCGCCGACCGCACCCTGCATACCGGAGCGATCTACCTGCACCAGGGCGAGCAGTGGCGGGTAGTGGGCTACCAGCCCGGCGACCACCACGCCGTCGCCGTGCCCGACCGCCCCGGCTATTTCACCCAACCGCTGGGAACCTCGGACGTGCGGGTGATCAGCGAACTGCGCAGCCGTGACCTGGGTGCCGCCCGGCTGTGCTTCGGCACGGTCGAACTGAGCAGCCAGGTGACGGGCTTCCTGCGCCGGGACGAGGCCAGCGGTCGGGTCTGGGACAGCCACCCGCTCGACCTGCCCCGGCACGTGCTGCGTACGCA
>Ga0334885_1001215_pt1 | contig 34084 bp, 26 predicted proteins | sample GraSluR1_MG_8_FD_207233 | JGI IMG/M metagenome (GOLD analysis project Ga0334885, IMG submission 207233) | Sludge microbial communities from methane-producing bioreactor in Wageningen University, Netherlands - Granular Sludge_31_05-R1 | ecosystem: Engineered > Bioreactor > Anaerobic >...
GCGCCGACTTCCGGGAAGAGATGCAGGCCAAGTACGCCACCATCTCCGCGCTCAACGACGCCTGGGGCACCGAGCACCGCTCCTTCGAGCAGGTGGTGCCCTTCGTCCCCGACGGCAGTCACAGCATGCGCGCGCGTCTGGACATGATCCGCTGGTACATGGGCGCCATGACGGACTACGCCGAGTGGTGGATCGCGACCACCCGCGAGCTGGCACCCGATGTGCCCATCATGATGTGCACCGGAGGCGGCGCCGAGCCCGCTCTGGGTGCCGACATGTCGGCCCAGTGCAAGATGGTGGCCCGCCACGGAGCCGGCATGCGCATCACCAACGAGGCCTCCGACTACGGCATGAACTTCCTGCTCACCCGGCACATCGGCAGCGCCTGCAGGCTGTACGGGACCTACTTCGGCTACGAGCCCGCCGGAGCCGTGGACGACAACGGCATCATCGCCCGCGTCTACAACGCCGTGGCCTCCGGAGCCTGGGAGCTGTTCCACTACGACAACCCGCCGCAGGGAGCGCGCGGAGAGCAGTACAGGCGCTACCTCGACCTGATGACCGTGCGCGAGCCGGTGATCGAGGCGGGCCTCTTCTGGTCGCGCACTTCGGTGGACCTGGAGGCCGCCGGCGGCCTGAGCGAGGCGGTGCGGACGGTGCGCGACCGCTGCGATATCGAGCTTCTCGATGAGCTGATGATCGCCGACGGAGCCCTGGAGAAGCTAAAACTGCTGGTCTGGCCGGCCGGAACCGTCACGGAGCAGGAGACGGCGGAGGAGATCCGTCGAGCCGTGGAAGGCGGCCTGACGCTGGTCGTCCCCGCCGGCTTCCGTCCGCGGAGCCCGGAGGGCGAGGCCCTCTTCCCGACGCAGCACTCCGTACCCGCCAGGAAGCTCGGGACGATGTCAATCCCCGCGATGCCCCATGGCGAGGCCGCCGAGCAGGCCTGGCGAGAGGGGCGGTTTCACGGCCCCGAGTCCGACGCTATCTGGCGGACTGCGGGCTTCGTGTGCTGGACGGGCGGCGATGTCCGCCTGCACATCCCGCTGCCGGCCGAGGCCTGCCGCGTGCGCATGCCCTACTGGGTCGGCCGGCTCGACAGGCCGGTGAGCTTCCTCGTGGACGGCCAGACACTCAAGCAGGCCGCTCCGGGGGAGAGGGGCGAGCTGGCCTTCCAGCGTCCCGCCGGCGATGAGGGTCGCCGGGTCACCATCGAACTCCAGGCCGGAGTCTGGGTCCCGGCCAGGACGGGCGAGAACGACGACACCCGGGAGCTATCGGTGATGCTGCGCGACATCATCGTCGAGCCGATAGCCTCCGAAGGCGGCGAAGGGCCGGTGGACCCGGTGGCGAGGGTGCAGCAGTTGGGCAGGGGACGTGTCGTGGTCGCGCTCGGGGTGGATGCAGCGTCCGTGGCCGAGGCGGTAGGCGCACTGATCCACTCGCCGCAGCGGTATGACGTGGCCGCGCTCTCGCCGGAGGCGTCCGTCGACGGAAAGGCGGACCTGGTCTACGTGACGGTAACGACGGCGGACATCCTGCTGTACAACCACCGCTCGGAGGCCGCGGACGTGGAGCTACCGACGGGCACGGTGACGGTCCCGGGGCATGAGATCGTGAGTGTGGGGAGGTAGGGGGGCGCCCCGACGCGTACCGGTGCGCAGGTGGGCGTCGCCGTTGCACGTCCGTCCGGCTGGATCCTGTCGCTGTCGGTCGCCCCTGCCGGCACTACAGCCGTTGGTGAGACCGGCCTGCAGGGCCGGCGTTGGCCCTCGGACACAGCCCCCGGGGACCCATCGGACGGTCTGCGCGCCGGGTGCACCTCACAGGCACGGTTGCAGTCCTACCCCGCACCGCGCAGCTTGCTCTCCTCGATGCCCTCGGGGAGCTCCGTGTGCTCGCTCTCGTCGTTGGCAGGTAGGCCCAGAAGCGCGTTGGCTGCCGTCACCCTCCCCCGGGCCTCGACCAGCCCATCCTGCATGGCCTTGCGATGCTGATCGACGTAGGCCTTGAGCTCGGGATCGCGGAGGCTGAGCATTCCCCGGAGGAACGCGGCCATCTGCGCGAAGGCATTGCGCTCGTTGGGGATGGGGAGAAGCAGGCGTGGATCGGCCTCTACCTCGCCGCTGTGGAACCAGGCGATGTGAGCGGCCTCGTGAACGGCCACCGCAGCCAGCGACCAGTCCGGCTTTGGGGAAAGGTCGATGTAGCTGGCCGAGGCGAGGATCAGGGTACGCGTCAGGGGCTCGGAGGAGCCACAGACGTCCATGGGACAGGAGGGCGACCACTCCGGGAGCTGCGGGGTGAGGTACACCTGGCGCGCCTGGTCGGCAACCAAATCGTAGTACGAGGAGCCCCCGGCGGCATCGACGGGCACGGCGCGGAGGAGGGCCAGACAGCGGTGCGGGAGGCTCTCAAGCGCCGTGCGCAGAGGCGCCGACACGGCGTCGGCCAGGGATACCTCGGCGTCGCCGGATCCCTCGTACACTGCGGGCTCTTGCCAGTCGATGCCGTGCTTGACGACCTCAGGCGATAGGGCCGTGCTGTGCACCACTCCGCACAGGTCCCACAGCACCCGCAGGCCCCTGTCGTATGCGGCGGCGTCGGCCGCCTTCGGCAGACCGGCGTACGCGTCCCGGTAGACCGACAGGAGGGCGTCGAGGGCCTGCTTGTACTCCTCTGATGACTTGTCCCGGACGTCCCAGGTATCCAGGTAGGCCTCAAGGGCCTTAGCGGTCTGGGGCTCCTCCGCGAGAGCGGGGTAGGTTGCGACCGTGGGCATAGGAGGCTCTGTCGGCAGGGGTGAAGCAGGGGCGGTGGGGGCCTCGGCACGCGGGCAGCCGGCAAGAGCGCAGGCACAGAGTGCGAGGGCGGTCAGCAAGAGCCGAGCGAGTCGCCCGGCAAGCCCGGGCGACTCGCGTCTGTCGGTGGTGGTTACCATGGCGTATCTGGTGACTGTGTCCGGCATCGCGGTAGGTTCCGGGCCCTGCCTGGCGTGGCCTGTGCAATGCTCCGGCGGCAGCGATCGCCCGGCGGTTGGGGGCCTCCGTGGATGTCGGCCTGGGCTACTCACGATCCCAGTAGTAGTTAGTCATCTGGATCTGGTCGGACTGCTTGCTCCACTTGACGTGGCCGTCGACGTAGGCGATATTGGCGCCCTCATTGTGCCGCCACTGGATGTTGTCCACCCGCGGCGCCTGGGTGCACAGAGGCGTCGTTGTCGTCACGCCGCAGCAGGCCGGCGCTCGGATGTAGCCGACGGACGCATCGGCGTACCAGATCGTCTCGGAGGGTGACTTGATCTCGCCGATTGTGCGTGGCGCGCGTCCGGCGATGTACTGGAGGTTATTGCCATAGGCGTTACCGTCGCGGCGTGCGGTTCCGGCGGCCGGCGGGCCCGCAGCCCGCGATGGATCGGAGGGGCAACTGAAAAGCTGAACGTTCTTGGTGTAGGCATAGATCTTCTGGGCGTAGCAGCACTCGTTTTGCGGGGTGGTCCAGTCTCGCCACCCGCACCCGTGTCCGGGCAGCCGTTCGTCATAGTCCTGCAGATACATCAGACCGGCCGTGGCGATCTGCTTCAGGTTACTCTGGCAACTGGCCTGTCGGGCCTTTTCACGGGCCCTGGCGAAAACGGGGAACAGGATCGCCGCCAGGATCGCGATGATCGCGATCACCACCAGCAACTCAATCAGCGTGAAACCGCGTCGCAAAGCTACCCACTCCTTCCAGATTGGTCTCGTACATCACGAGAGTTATTCTGCGTTCGCCGACAAGCTACCTTCCGACAGGCCACGTTAATTCTCGCTAAGATCGTCCGTGGCCACCCGCGCATTTCCACCGACGACCGATGGCGCCTGACCATCGGCCCCGAGAGGCCCGTCTCCTTCGGGACCCGTCACGAATGCCTATCTCTCCCCGTCGCGACCACAGCACAGCCCGCCTCCGTGGGAGAGGCAGTGAGACCTGGCGCCCATGCCTGCTGCGTCGTTCGTGGCGGGGCTCAAGCACCCGCCCAGAACCAGCTCGGCGCCACCCCTGGTCCTCCGGGGGTGGCGCCGAGCTGCGTCTGTATGGCCGTTGCCGGCGCGCTTGCTCCCGGCCCGGCGCGAAGGCATCGCGGTTCGCCGAGCCGCCCGCACCGAAGACCTACCTCGTCCAGTAGGGCTCCATCTTGCTGTACTCGTCCTCCTTGAGCCACTTCGCGTGACCGTCGACGAAGGCCAGGTTCGCCCCGTCATTGTGCCGCGGATAGGGACGGATCACGGAGGACTGGCCCGTCATCCACCAGCAGACGGTGGTGCCGCAGCGAATGTACCCCTGCTCGCCGATCATGATCGTCTCCGAGGGGTGGGTGAACTTGGCCAAAGGCGCCGGGGTGTTGTAGGTGGTCTCCCACAGGCGGTAGCCGCAGGTCTGGTACGCCCAGCCGTAACTGGGGTTGTTCATCGCGCTCGGGCAGATGTTGACCTGGGTGTTCTTCACATATGGCTGCAGCATGGCGTGCCACCAGATGGTGGACTGATCGACGGGGTTGCGGCTCAGGGCCGCCGGCAGGATCTCGTCGTAGTCCTGGGCGTACATCATGGCCCCCAGGGCCAGTTGCTTCATGTTGCTCAGACACGAGGTCTGGCGGGCCTTTTCCCTGGCTCTGGCGAACACCGGGAACAAGATTGCGGCCAGGATCGCGATGATGGCGATGACCACCAGCAACTCGATAAGGGTGAAACCGCGTTTCATGTGGCTTGCTTCCTTTCCACACCGTGGTTGGGTACGACCGGGGGCTATTCACCTTCACCGACCCATTATCCTGCGTCGGTGTTGCGAAAGTGTTTCGCCGGCGAGGAACGGGCCGCAGGCCGCGAATGGGGTCTGGTCGAGTAGGGGCGCGGGGGCATAGGCGGGAGCAGGGCCGGTGGGGCGGACGCGGTGAGCGGCGCCTACATCCCCGGGTAGAGGTTGTTGTTGTACATTGTCGGGAGTTGCCGCAGCCTGGTGTTGGTCCAGATGCAGGCGCCCGTGGCCCCGAAGAGCAGCACCTCGTGACGGCTGTCGCCCCAGACGTCGGCCCGGGAGGCGTAGAAGCCCGCCTGCCGGTCGGCCTCGGTGCGATCCGGGGTGTACTGCATCGGCAGCTCATCCACGATCCCGCCGTCCCCATCGTAGATCGTGGCCGGGCTGCCGGCACCGCGGCCGTAGACCAGAATCTCGCGCATCTCGCCGTGGCCCGACCAGTCGATGGCGATACACCCGGCGTACCAGCCGCCGGGCGGCTGCTCGCGGCGCCAGAGCTCATGGCCTTCCAGGTCATAGCAGAGCAATGTCGCCGAGGCCCGCGTGCTGTCTGGCCGCGGCTGCCCCCGGTCGATGACGCCGAACTGCACCGGGCCCAGACCAGGACAGAAGCGTCCGGCCACCACGTGCTGAGCCTCGGCCAGCGGATGTGACCACAGCTTTCTGCCCGTGACATCGAGGCAGTGGACGCCGTGGTTGCCGAACAGCAGGCGCCAGCTCCCGTCCGGCAGTTGCACGGCGCAGGCGGCGTCCTGGTGGGCTCCGGCCGGGTCGGCCTCAAACAGCACCGTGCCGTCGTGGTCGATGAGGGCGAAGCCCACGAACAGCTCGTCGCGCCCGTCGCCGTCGACGTCGCCGTACGCCGGATAGTGCCCGGTCGAGCCCTCCCAGTGCCACAGCTCCTGGCCCTCGGCGCTGACGCCCCACAGGTTCCAGTAGCGGTCCTTGACCACGAAGTCGCGGCGCTGGCCGCGGCCGGTGAGGTCGGCGAATAGGAAGCAGTCATCCGCCGGAGCCGGGAGAGGCACGTACCCCTTGACCGCTCCCGTTTGGCCGTTGAGCACCACCACCATCGCATGGCCCTCGTAGCGCCCGGCCCTCTCCACCACAGGGGAGTCGGAGTCGTACGGCTCGGCGTAGATGGCCTGCTCGACGTAGAGCACCTCGCTGTGGCCGTCCTGGTCCCAGTCGTACACCTGTACGGGCAGGTCGCTGTAGATCCGGGCATTGTCGGCATTCGGAGTGCCGTGCTGCCAGATCACCTCGCCCGCCAGGTCCGTGGCGGTCAGGCAGGTGATGCGGCGGTTCGCGTAGGTGGACTGGACGAAGAGCAGGTCAGGGGCGCCGTCGCCGCTGAGATCACCCACGCGCACCGTCTCGGCGGCGAAGTCCCTGACGTCGATCAGACTGATGGCTCGGCAGGTGGCCATGGGCCGGTTGCCCCCTTGCGGCGGGTTCTGGGCGACGACGGAGTGAGCAGCGGCAAGCCGGGCCGCGTGCAGCGGGCCCCGGTCCGTGAGCGTCGTGCGGAGGGCTCCCGACCATTCGGCGCGGTGTGTGCGCCGGCTCAGGCCTCCTCGGCACTCACGACCACCGGACGCAGGAGGCCGGCACCGAGGGCTCCCAGGGCCGCCACGGCGGCGGCCAGGAGCATGCCCGGCAGGTGAGAGCCGGTGGCATCGGCGATGAGGCCGTGCACCGCCGGCCCCGCGGCCTGGCCGACGCCGAAGAACAGCGTGACGAACCCCAGGGCCGCGGGCGCCAGCCGCGGGCCCAGCATGTCGCCGCAGGCCGCGGCCATGATCGCCGGAATGCTCCATGCCGTCAGGCCGAACAGCACTGCGGAGATGGTGAACCCCGCAACGGTGGGCAGCAGGCCGAAGAGCGTGTAGGAGGTGGCCTGGATCAGGTAGACGACAACCAGCGCCCACTTGCGCCCGATGGCGTCGGACACAGCCCCCCAGATCACGCCACACAGCAGGCTGCACCAGCCCATGGTCATGAACAGGCTCCCGGCGGCCTGCTGGCTATAGCCGCCCTCGGCCATGAGCGCTTTGACAAAGAACGTCATGTAGATGATGTACGAGAACCCGAAGGCCACATAGACGAGCCCCAGGGCCCATATGGCGCGGGAGCGGTACACGTCGGCCCACCCCAGTGGCCGCGGCACGAGGGGTGCCGGAGGCGGGGCCGCACAGCAGGGAGCCTGTCTCTCGGCACCGACGGGCCGCAGACCCGCGTCCGCCGGGCGGTTGCGCAATATTGCGTAAGCCATCAAGGCCAGGACCAGCGTGGCGCCCCCGAAGAAGAGCCAGCAGGCCCGCCATCCCTGCTCTGCATACGCCGAGAGGACCGCGGGCACCGTGGCCCCCAGGACGATGAGTGCCACCGATGATCCTGAGGCCGTCAGGCCCGCGGCCAATCCTCGTCGCCTCAGAGCGAACCAGCCGGCCACCAGGCCCATCACCGGCACATTACTGGCCCCGCTGCCGATGCCGGTCACGGCGCGCCACAGGGCGGCTTCGGCGTTGCTGTTAGACAGGCCCGTCAGGACCATGCCCACGGCGGCGATGGCCAGGCCGGCCGCGATCACCCGCCGGGGCCCGAAGTGGGACGCCAGAGCACCGCCCAACGCCGACAGCAGCAGGTAGCCGATGAGATTCGCCGTGGCCAGCACGCCGCCCGCGGTATTGTCCATCCCCAGGCCTAACTGCATGGCCGGCAGGACCATGCTGTACCCAAAGCGTGCCAATCCCAGGGAGGCGAAGACTACCAGCACTCCCATGAGCAGCACGATCCAGCCGTAATGCAGGCGCGGCGTCGGCTCGACCATGTGCGACCCCCTGCTAGGTTCGTACTCCCCGTCGTCCTGCGTCGAGCATCCCGGTCGGCGGCCCCAACCGCGGTCGGTGGGACGGCCGACGGCGGTCACTCTTCGCCTTCCGCCGCACCGGCGGCGGCCACGACCGACGCGTACTACTCTGTCGCCAAAGCAACGCGCTCCCAGTACGCCGCCTCCCACGCCCAGCCGGTGGGCTGGTTCACCAGCTCCAGCAGCACTTCTTGGCCCGCATAGGCCGAGAGGTCGACGGTCACATCCAGCCAGCCCTCGACGGCGCTCTGGGGGCCGACGACCTGCTCCCTGATGGCCTTCTTGTCCGCGCGCACCACCAGCAGCCAGTCCCCATGCTCGTGGTGGCCGACGGTGAGGCGCAGCTCGCTACGCTTGCCCGCGGGCAGCGAAACCGTCTTGGCCAGCACGCAGCCTGTCTCACGGTCCAGAGGATGGGTGATGAGCACGCGGTCGCGTCCGCGGAACTCGGACAGGAAGCCGGGGGCCCCCATGTCCGGGCCGCAGTCCGAGAGGCCCCAGCCCGGCGCCGCCGCCTCCAGAGCCAGGGAGAGCTCGTCTCGGAACCGGATGAGCGCCCGCTCCCGAGCCGTGAACACGCTGCCGGCGGTGGGGCCGGGGTCCCACGACCGCTCCACGGGTCCCACGCGGGGCTCCATAACCGGGATGACGAAGACCTCCTGCCCCCGCGCATCGGTCTGGATAGCGCCGCCGTGCCGCAGCACGGCCTGTCGCGCCAGCTTCTCACAGACGGCGAGCAAAGCGGGATAGCTGTAGGCGGTGTGCAAAAAGACGGCCTCCTGGTTGAGCCTGTCCTTGAAGCGGGAGGGGAGGCCGTTGCGGCCGATGGTGGTGAACAAGACGCCGGCGGCGCTGGAGGGGTTGCAGTCCGAGTCCAGGCCACAGCGACAACTGATCTCGATGGTCCGGTCGGGGTCGCCATTGCCGTGGAGCAGGCCGATGAGCACATACGCCCCGTTGATCTTGGCATCTATGCCGGGCCCGGCGTAGCGGTGGTAGTCCGGGTCGTGGTAGTACTTGTCCGTCGCGAGCCGCCACGTGCGCTCCCACTCGTCCGGCTCCTGGGCGTGCCAGGCCAGCACGTCCCTCACCATCTCGGCGTACTGACTCTCGGCGGGGATGCAGGCCAGCCCGGCCCGGACAATCTGCTCGGCGTCCGTGGTGAAGAAGGCCTCGGCGTACATGCCGCCGATGAACTGGCCGGCGTACAGGCCGTCGCCGTAGTTCATCATGCGGCCAAAGCGCTCACCGAGCTCGACGACGAGGTCGGGCATTCCCGGGGCGATGAGGCCGGAGTAGTCGGCCTCGATCTGGTAGTCGATGTCATCGGAGTTGCGGGAGAAGTGCGGGTGCCCGGAGTCCGGTGGAGCGATGCCGCGGCGGAGGTTCTCGCGGGCCGCCCTGTTGGCGCAGGCCAGCCCGTATTCGCTGTTTGCCAAGTCGATCCCCGCCACCCGCGCAGAGACGTCGAAGCCGTGGACCTCCAGGGTCCGCAGGAAGGTCATCTCAACATACAGATCGTCTTGCCCAAAGGCGTGGTTGACGAGTTCCTCGTTCCATGCGGGCACGTCGGCCTCAGGGATGATGGTGCCGTGCCATCGGAACTCCGTAGGGCCGCCCCGGGCGACGCCGGCGATCTGGCCCAGCCACCCTCCGGCCATGCGGTCGACATACTCGGCGACCGGCAACCGACGGACGATCTCCGCCGGCCAGGCGAGATGGCAGGTGGCTGTGAGGAGCGTCAACGCAAGGGCGGTAGCCCGTTGCATGTGGTGGCCTCCCTGGAGCAAGATGGCATCCCGCGTGCGCCGAGGCGGCGTGCCTCAGCCTCCCGGCCGCAGGCTCGGAGCCTCTCCCTGCGCCATGCGCTCGGCGAGGAAGTCGGTGGCTTCCTCCACGCTCTTGCGCCCGGTCAGCAGCCAGGCCAGCGTCTCGGAGAGCATGTCGGCCACGGGAGCCCAGCGCTGTGCCGGCAGTCCGCGGCTCTCGGCGAGTGTCTGCACATATGGAGCGTGGCGCGGGTCGAGCCGGAGCTTCTCCATCGTTTTGGTATGGAACGGCACCCCGCCGCCGATGAGCAAGCGCTCGCAGGCCTCGGCGGAAGCCAGCGAGCGCATTACCCCCATGGCCGCCTCCGCCTCGGAGCCGGCGCGGAAGACGCACAGCAGCTCCACACTCAGCAGGCCGGTGCCCTGCACGCCCCGGGGCAGGGCGCAGGTGGCGAAGCCAAACTCCGGGGGAGTGGCGGCCAGCCGATCCTGGTAGGCCTTGTCGGAGACCAACATGGCCAGGCGCCCGGCCGCGAAGAACTCCTCCAACTCCTGGCGGTTCCAGGACAAGACCTCGGGCTCGGACACCGAGTGGAGAGCCAGGATGCGCCCCAGCGTCGCGGTAACGGCCGCCTTGTCCAGCGCCTCCGGCTCCTGCACCGGCGGCAGATCGGCCCCCTGTGCCCAGAGAAGCTGCAGGGCCAGCTCCGCTGCGCCATCGTCGCGCACTCCCGGGAGGCCGAAGCCGTAGATCTCCGGCGGGCGGTGGCAGCGCCGGGCCGCGATGACAAGCTCGTCCCACGTGCGCGGCGGCAGGGCTCCCACCGTTTCGAAATGCGCCTTGTTGTAAAGCAGGCAGTTGGCGTCCACACGCCAGGGGATGCCATAGGCCCGACCCGCGAAGCTGAGGCGGTCACGCACCGACTGGGGGTAGTCCTTGAGCATCTGCTCCGCCGCCCGCCCGTCGATGGGCTGCAGGTATCGGGCCAGCTCGGGAAGCCAGGTGTCGCGGATGACCACCATCTCGGGGACGCTGCGGGGATTGTCCACGCACCAGTTGCGGCGGATGTAGCTGTAGGGGTCCAGCGCCCCTTCATTGCCGATGTAGATGCTCAGGCCGGGGTTCGCTCGGCTGGCCAGATCCTGGACGGCCGCCGCCGCGCTCCTGGCGCCCGGCGACGCCGTGTCCCAGGGGACAAGACGCACCTGGCGCCGCAAGAGCGGCGTCCCCGCTCCGGCCGCCACCGCGCAGAGGCTCAGGGCGAGCACCGCCGCGGCGGCCAAGGTACCCAGTGCCCTGCCGCGGGTCGCTCTGGGCCGGCGACTTCTCGTGTGTCTCATGGCTTGCCCCCGGAACCTTCGTCTGCCACATACCAAACGGCCCGGCAGTGAATGCCGGGCCGATGCTCATCGCGCTTCCAGACGTCTGGGCCAGTTGCAGGTTCAGAACTTCACATCAGGACCGGGCTTGAACCCCAGGGTCATGAGCTGCTGAGCCGTTGTCTCCAGGGTGACGCCTCGTTGGCCGCTGAGCTCCGGCGATGTGGGGAGGTAGAATACGCCGGTATCCTCGACGACCACATAGCGCTTCACCACATCCAGGTCGGTCTGCCTCGCCCCCGGGGGCGTCGCGGGCGTGGCAACCGGCGGGATCGAAGCCATCTGGGGCTTCTCCCGCGGATGAGTGCCATCGCTGCCGCCGTCCTCCCTGATCCGCAGCAGAACGTGGGCGATCACATTGCACATGCTCTCACCGGCCGCTCCGGCTCCGGCGCCCATGCCACCCATCATGCCACCGGCGTCGGCCCCCATACCGGCCCCCATGCCCATGCCCGCTCCGCCAGGCATGGCACCGCCGCCCATCCCGCCGGGCATGCCGCCGCCCATCGGGCCCGCTCCCATGCCCATCCCCATGCCCATCTCTCCACCCATGCCGCCGCCGGCTGCGGTCCCGCCGGCACCGGCGCCGAGGACCGAGCGTCTGCCGTCAACAGTCCAGCCGCCGGTGGTGGCCGCCGCCCCACCCATCTCTCCGCCCATTCCCATCCCCATGCCGCCCGCCGGTCCACCGGGCATCCCGCCGCCCATTCCCATACCCATACCCATGCCCATGCCCATATCTGCCCCCATGCCGCCGGCGGCCGGGGCGGCGCCCGCCGTGGTCGTCGCGCCGGGAAGGCCGAGCGTGCCCGCGGAGGAGGCCGGCGAGACACCGGCCACGTAGTTGCGGCGAATGATACGGTCGGTGGCGCCGTTCATGGCGGCCAGGGACAGGAACCCCGCCCTGTTGGCCCAGATCTGGTGATAGTAGTGATCCTCCATGCCCACGATGTGGCCGGAGCGATAGGCGAAGTAGGTCACTCTGGTCAGGTCCGTCCGCACCATGGGCGTGGTGTCCGACGAGCCCCCCGCAGGCTGCCCGATCCCGAACATGCGCGGGTTGAGCTCGTGAAGGTACCAGCCGGTCTTGTGGTCGCGGCGCCACTGCGCCGGGTCCGGGTAGTTGCGGAAGCGGCTGACGATGCGTGCGCACTCGTAGCCGCGATAGTTCTCGAAGCCGTCGAGGACGTGTAGTATCGGCGCGCAGGGCGGCCCGTAGGTGGGGTTCTCCGCTTCGGGGCCGATGCCGACATAGAACTGATTGAAGAGGGGCTGGAGCTGATCGGCGCCGTAGGAGGCCGTGCCACCGCCGCCGTGTACCCGCAGATGGTACTCCTCGTCGAAGAAGGGCAGGATGGTCATGTCGCCATACCAGCTATCTCCGGCCTTCACCGGGGCCGAGGGCAGAGCGGTCCAGAGCTCGGCCAGCGGGTAACGCGGGTCATCCATCCGCAGCTTCTCGAGGCTGCCGTTGGGCATGATGACAGAGCGGAACTTCCGTCCGAGACCAAAGAGGTTGATGGGCATGAACTTGCTGCCCCGCAGCCCGGTACCGCCGCCACCGGCACCCGCGCCTCCGGCCATTCCCATCATGGCGCCGCCCATCTCACCGCCCATGCCACCACCGGGACCCATTCCGCCGCCCGCCATGCCGGCGCCGGGGCCCATTCCGCCGCCCGGCATGCCACCGCCGCCCATCATGGCGCCGCCCATCTCGCCACCCATGGCCATCCCCATACCGCCGCCACCGCCGGAGCAGCCGGGCAGGTCGAGGATGCTCGAATCGGGACTGGTCAGGTGCATGCCACCGGCGTCTCGCCACGCGTCGTAGGATTCCTCGGAAGTCCAGCCCAGCATCTCCACGTGGCCGGACTCGATGTACTCGTCCCGCACGCCGTACTTCACATCGCGCCAGTCGGTGACCAGGGAGCGGCCGTCGGGGCCGAGGACCACGGTCTCGTCGAGCTGGCCGTGCCAGCGGCGGCCGTCCGCGGTGTGGCCCGGGGCGAAGGTCTTGCGGGTCTGCACCCGCCACTGGGCCTCCATGCGCATCTCCACCAGCGGCGGAGGCACCAGCTCCTCCATCTGCTCCACCTCGTCGGGAGCCAGCTCGGCCACCAGCTCGCCGGTGGCGCTGTAGCGAACGGTCTTCTCCCGGTGGTCGCCGGGCCGGAGCAAGACACGGCCCTGGGCGTCGGCGGGGGGATTGGTCACGTCATTGGCGACGCGCACGTAGATCCGCGTTGGTTCGCCCACGGCGTCGCCGGAGCTGTCGAAGGCAACCGCGGTCAGCTCATAGCGGCCGTCCGGGTACTTGCGAGAGCCATTGGTGGCATCCCACGGGTCTGTGGGGTTCCACGAGGTCGCCTGGGTGTCCCAGGTGTACTCGAAGGGGTAGATGATGCTCACGACGTACGGCGGGTTCTCCCGGGGGGCGTCGAGGCGCGCGATACGGTACGAGATGTACCCGTCCTCGTTGCCATCCACGTTGAGCTTGGAGGCTTTGAGGGTGACACAGCCGCGGAGGGTCTTGGCATCCAAAGGTGGATCGAAGACCGGTCCGGCAGCCATGGCCGTGACGGCGAGGCTGAGCAGGACAAGGATCACCAGTGAGGCGCGACCGGCAGCCGGTGACGTCATCTATGGGCCCCCCAACGGGTTGATAGAGCGGCTTTGCTGCATGCAGCCACCTCGACGCACAGAAGACCACAATTCGGCGGAGGATCTCTCCGCCGCACCGGTGGGCTCATCGAGCAAGGCCGGAGAGCCGTTGGCGGCCGTGCGGTCCGGCCCCCCACGACGCATCCCGCCCGCAATCGGCACTACCCCGCCCCCGCCTCCTCCGCCACCAGTGGCGCCAGGAGGGCGCAGGTGTCATCGAGGCTTTGTGGAACCACCCGGGTGCCGGCCACGGTGGTCATGAAGTTCGTGTCTCCGGCCCATCGTGGCACCACGTGCAGATGGATGTGCTCGTCAATGCCCGCGCCCGCCGCCTTCCCGATGTTCATCCCCACGTTCACCCCGTCGGGCGAGAGGCACCGGCTCAGCGCCCGCATGCAGACCTGCGTCAGGCGCATCATCTCATTGCACTCGGCCTCATCAAGCTCTGTCAGATCCCCAACATGCCGATAGGGCACGACCATCAGATGGCCGCTGTTGTAGGGAAACGCATTGAGTAGCACATAGTTGTGCGTGGCGCGATACAGCACCTGCTCGGCGACGTCGTCCGTCGCCTGTGCCTTCTGGCACAGGACGCAGCCCTGAGGCTTTGCGCCGGTCACGTACTTGATGCGCCACGGAGCCCACATGTGCCTCAATGGACCTGTACCCCTGACCCGCGAGATCGCCCGCATTATAGTCGGCCCTCAAGGGGGAGTCAAACCACCGCCCCCGGTCGCCGTTAGCAGCCGGGAGGCTCGGGGCGGCGAGCCCCGGTTCCCTTGAGTAGTCATCTCGGCGCCAAGACGGCGAAGGATCGCTTCCATAGGCGCGGCCGAGGAGTCTGGCTGGTCCGGCTCCTGTCCTTCTGAGCGTCCATCTCGCGCAGCGAGATAGCGCAGAATCTCACTGAATGCCAGGAGATCCTTCGAGCTGCTCCCTCTGGGAGCGGACGCTCTCGGAATGACATTGCCGGCGAAGGCGGGGTCTTCGGCCGCACCTGTGGACCTTCGGTGACCTCCTGGGCTCCGCAGCGGCCGGGCGCCGCGCTCCACGCCCGGCGGTGGCGGGCGGTCGCGACCCAACGCTAGGCGAAGCGGCCGTACGAGATCACGGCCACGATCAGGACGGTAACAATCCATACTATCGCTGCCACGCGAGTGATCTTGTACAGCCATTCCTCACGACTGCCTGGCTTGAAGCGCGAGGTCTCCGCCGAGCCCCCACCCATCGCGGCGGACAGTCCCTCGGCCTTGCTGGTCTGTAGCATCACAGACAGGATCAGGGCCACCGCGGACAGTCCCGATACGACATACATAGCAATCAGCATGCAATAGCCTCCAGCACGACCACACGGAATGCCGATGACCACGATGGCGGCGCAATTGGCCCTGCCGCCCTGTCATTCACGCCATCGGTACGACGGTCTGTCTACTGAGCCAACGCATGTCGCCCCTGTCCGCCGGCGGCCGGCATGCCGGTCCCTACACGCGCTGCTCTACGGACCCGCTATCAGGCCCTGGTCCTTGAGAAACCCGGCCAACATGGGAATCAGCACATCGAAGGGTGGCATATGGCCTTCCATGGCGCCCCCTTCGTACCAGACGATCCGCTTGGGCTCCTGTGCGGCGGCAAACAGCGCCTCCCCCGCAGCGGCCGGGACGATCTTGTCATCGCGACCGTTGAGCATCAGAAGCGGGCGCGGGGACAGATTGGCGATGAAGTTCGTGGGCTCGATGAAAGCCGCCTGCTCGCGCACGGCCTCCGAGCTCTGCAGTTGCTGCCTGATCTCCTGGGCCACGCCTATCTCGGAGGTCTGCAGGATCCCCACCAGGTCGCCACCGCCAACAATCAGGAACGGAGCCAGAATGCGTTCATCCAAAGAGGCCACCATACTGCCGAGGATGCCGCCCATGCTCACGCCGACGAGCACCACGCGTTCGGCGTCCAGGTCATCCCTGGAAGCGATGTAATCCAGGGCCCGGCGGTTGTCAATGATGGTCTGGCGGAATCCTTTGACCATCATCTCCAGATCGGCCGAGAACATCGCGCCGCCCTCGGCCCTGCGGTCTCCGTGGTGGGCCGCGTCGATGCTCACGATCGCAACGCCCTGCCCCGCCAGCAGCGGCGCCACCTTGGCCGAGTCGGCTCGGCTGCCGCCGAGACCGTGGAGGAACAGGATCACCGGCACCTTGCCCTCGGTCTTGGGGCGCGATACGGTGGCCGGCACCATCTCATCATTGACACTGCGGAACCGCACCGTCTGGACAGAGAGGATGCCGCTGTCCACCGGCTCCTCGGCCTCCGCGTCCAGCGGGGCGGACGCATCGTAGGCGTAGAAGGCCTGGACTTGTTCCCATGTAGGCGCGGAAAACGCCTGCGCACAAAATAACGCAGCGCAGACGACCAGGCAGATGGCCCAGCCAGAACGCCGTGTAACGCTCAATTCCGTTGTCTCCCGGAGCAGGCAAGCAACCTGTGCCTGGACCCATGCCATTCTACCGGTCCGTACCAGCAGCGTCAAGCGGGAGAGACAGGCCGGGGGCGAGGGTGCGTCGCCGGATGATCCTCATTCTCTCGCAATTGACGCGATCTGGTGGCAGACTTCCCCGGTCTATTGCTCTACCTCGCCGCCGCCGCTCCTACAGCAGCCCGCTCTCGGCCAGCTTCACCGCCTCCAGTAGCGCCGTGGCCTTGTGGATCGTTTCCATATACTCGGCGTCCGGATCGGAATCGGCCACAATACCGCCGCCAGCCTGGAAGTAGCACGTATTGCCCTTCATCACGATGGTGCGCAGGGTGATGCAGGTATCCATGCTGCCGGAGAAGCCGAAGTAGCCTACGGCACCACCGTAGGGGCCACGGCGGACGGGCTCGAGCTCCTCGATGATCTCCATGGCCCGGATTTTCGGCGCTCCCGTCAGGGTACCGGCGGGGAAGGTGGCGCGCAGAAGGTCGAACTGGTCCTTATCCTCGGCAAGCTCCCCGGTGACATTGCTGACGATGTGCATCACATGACTGTAGCGCTCCACCACCATGAGCTCGTCGACCTGCACGCTGCCGGGCCTGCAGACCCGCCCGATATCATTGCGGTGCAGGTCCACAAGCATGATGTGCTCGGCGCGCTCCTTCTCGTCGCCGAGCAGGTCTTCCTCCAGTTGTTTGTCTTCCTCCGGCGTCTTGCCGCGCCGACGGGTGCCGGCGATAGGTCTGGTGGCGACCTTGCCCTGATCCTCGGTGACGAGAATCTCGGGGGAAGCGCCGATGATCTTCAGGTCGCCGAAGGCCAGGTAGAACATGTAGGGCGACGGGTTGATGGCCCGCAGTGCCCGATACAGATCGAAGGGGTCGACGTTCACATCCGCCTGCATGCGATGCGAAGGCACGACCTGGATGATGTCACCGGCGCCGATATACTCCTTGGCCTTGAGCACGGCGGCCTTGTGCTGGGCTCTGGTCATGGTGGACTTCATCGCCGAGGGCTCGTCCGGAATGCGGCCGGTGCCCGCGGGCGCCGGCTGTGGGGCCGGGAGGGGGCCGCGCAGGGCCTCGGCGAGAGCCTCGATCCTGCGGATGGCGTCCCAGTAGGCCTGCTGCGGGTCCTCGGTGATGTGGGCGTTGGCCACGATGCGCGCCCGATGCAGGACGTGATCGAAGATCACCAGCGTCTCGGCCAGCATGAACTGGCAGTCCGGGAGCTCCAGGTCGTCCGGATTGGTCTTCGGCAGGTCCTCAAAGAACCGGACCATGTCATAGCCCAGGTAGCCCACGGCCCCACCGGGGAAGCGCCGCCAGCCGGGCGGCGAGACGAAGGTGTACTGCCCCAGCATCTCCTGGATCGCGTGGAGCGGGTCTTGGCCCTCGGGCAGCTCGTAGCTGTGACTGCCCTGCTCGTCGGCAAGCGTCACCGTGCGCCCCTTGCTGCAGAGCACCTTCGCGGGACCGGTGGCCAGGTACGAGTACCGGGCGATGTTCTCGCCGCCCTCGACACTCTCCAGCAAGAAGGAGTTGGCGTCGCCCATGGCGCGCAGCTTCATGTATGCCGACACGGGGGTGTCGAGGTCGGCGACGACCTCGCGGTACACGGGCACGAGATTGCCACTTTGGGCGCGCGCCATGAACTCTTCCAACGCAGGTTCATACGTGGCCATGTTGATACTCCTTGGCTCTGAAGCTCGGGGCACAGGCGGCCCGTCCGGTCGCAATGCCGTGCTGTGAGGCCGGGGCGTGGTGGGTCAGAGCATGCCGCCGTGGATGCGGCCGAAAGCCCTTGCGGGCCCACGGATCCCCGGCGCGGCCGGCACGAGACAGGCCGCCTTGCCGGCTACTTGGTCTGCGGCAGACCGCTGGTACAGCTCTGGACGGTGATCTGCGGCACCGTCTCCAGCTTGTTCTCGTAGGCCAGACACGTGGTGCCCGAGACGGTGCCCTTGACCGTCAGCGGCAGTGTGCAGCCCTGGTACTGGCCGGCAACGCTTTGGCCCTTGAAGTTCAGCGCCGCCATGCCCGTGTCTGTCCTGCCGTCGCGGCCGGCGGTTGTCACCACGCGGATGGTGTCCTTACGCGTGATGGGAACGAAACGGTTGGTCACATCGTTGGTCACCACCACCTCTACCTGCGCCCCGTAGAAGGCCGCACCCGGCGAGAGCTTGGCGATGTTCAGGGGCAACACCGGGCTGGCGCGAACGACGATGGAGAAGATGAGAAACGCGCCGATGACGCCGATCCACGCGTACTGCGGGACCTCCTGAGTGGTGAGCCACCAGCCGAGAACCGACATCGCCCCGATGATGAGGATGTCGATCACGAACTCCCAGCCCATCTGGAAGCGAAGGTTGGTGTCGGTGGTCTTCAGACCGTACTTCTCGGCGTTGGCGCCGATGTAGCCGGCCGCAGAGTACTCGGGACCAAAGTCCATCAACGAGATGCCGGCGTACGCCAGAGCCATGAGCAGCAGGATCCAGCCCGACAGCTTGGTGACGTTCATACTGATGTGGCCTCCCGAGGGGGGATGGAATGGTGTGTGCGGGTCTCGCGAGGGTGCCGTGTGTCGCCGGGGCGCCTCGGCCCCGCCAAGTGGTACGGGCTCGCGAAGCCCGGGTCGATGTTCATCCTACTTCCATCCAGCTTCGCTCGCGGCTCAGGAATACCTCCATGCCGGCTTGTGTGGCAGTCGCCGCACAGGGCACTTCGGATTGTGCCTCGACCGCCAACCCGCGCAGCGGCCGCAGCGCCCTGGCCTTTCCCCGCCTGCGGGGATGGCCGGGAGGAGAACCTCGCCTCCGTTGACGCCGTCGCCGCTGGCGCGCGACCCGCGACGCGCCTCACCACTGCCTCTCAGAAGCCGGTAGCGTCGCGACACCTCTGCAGGACCTCGCATGCCTTCTCCCGGGCCCTGGCGCCGCCGGCCTGAAGGACGTCATCCACGTAGCTTGGATCCGCCTCCAGCTCCCTCTTCTTGGCCCGCGCGTCGGCGAAGTAATCCAGGACAAGGGCGGCCAGTTGCTTCTTGGCCTCGCCGTAGCCCATGCCTCCGGCCCGGTAGCGCTCGGCCATCTCTGCGGTCTCTTGCGGGTCGGCGAAGAGTCTGTAGAGTGCGAAGACGTTGCACTTGTCCGGGTCCTTGGGGTCTTCCACAGGCGTGGAGTCGGTAACGATGCCCATGATCCGCTTGCGGATGGCCTTGTCCGTCTCGAAGACGGGGATGACGTTGCCATAGCTCTTGGACATCTTCCGCCCATCCACTCCGGGAACAACGGCTACCTGGGGCAGGATGTAGGGCTCGGGAACCTCGAGCACCTGCCCGAAGGCCTCGTTGAACTTGATGGCGATGTCCCGGGTCACCTCCACGTGCTGTTTCTGGTCCTGGCCGACGGGGACGAGGTTCGAATCGTAGATGAGGATGTCGGCGGCCATGAGCACGGGATAGGCGAACAGGCCGTGGTCGGGGGAGATGCCCTGGGAGACCTTGTCCTTGAAGGCGTGGCAGCGCTCCAGAAGACCCATGGGCGTGACACAGGATAAGAACCACGTCAGCTCGGTCACCTGGGGCACATCGGACTGACGGAAGAGCACGCTACGCTGCGGGTCGAGGCCGAAGGCCAGGAAGTTCATGGCCACGTCTCTGGTGAGTCTGCGCAGCTCCTGGGGGTCGCGGATAGTGGTGAGGGCGTGGTAGTTGGCGATGAAGAAGTAGCCCTCATGGTCCTCATTCTGCAGGTCGATGTACTGCTTCATGGCTCCGAAGTAGTTGCCGACATGGAACTCTCCGGAGGGTTGTATGCCTGAGAGGGCTCGCATGGATGCCCCTCCTATCGGTGGGTGTTTGTCTGGTGCCGCTGAAGTGGACGTTTGCACCCTCGCTCGCCGCAACCGTTGCTCCCGTCCGGCGCGACCGTCGCCGCCGTTGCCGCAGACTCGCGACGCGTAACTCCCCGAATCGCCGACTCTCCGGCCCCCGGGGCCGGAGAGCAGACACAAAAAGCCGTGGACCATTGGAGCTGGCCCACGGCAATCCCTGGAACGGGGAGAAGACGGCAAGATCAACAGGAGCGGGCCGCTCGCGCTAGTGCGGGCGCCGCCAAGACCAGGTTCCAGTTCCTCCTGAATGCAGCAGGGACATGGGTGTCTTGCTCCTGTGTGATGTGGCAGAGTGTAGCGAACCGGGCGGGGACTGTCAAGGGAAAACGGGGAGTCGCCGCCCGAACCGTGCCCGCGGGCTATCGCGCGGGTCTGGGGGCGAGTGGCCGTCAGGCCGGGGGCCTGACGGCGCTCCGCGACGGCCAACGACCGGTTACCCCTCCTGCGGGACCGCCACGGCCACCTGCACCGGCCGCAGCACGCGGTCGCGCAGCTTGTAGCCCTTGCGAAGAACCTTCATCACCGTGCCCTCGCAGGGCTCCCGGGTCTGGATGCGCTCCACCGCTTCGTGCTGCTCCGGGTCGAAGTACATGCCCTCCATGGCGGCGATCTCCGTCATCCCGTACGAGGCGCACACGTCCCGCAGTTGCTGCAGGATCATCTCATAGCCCTTGCAGAGCATGGCGGTCTGCTCGTTGGCCTCGCCGTGCTCCGTGGCCATCTCAAAGTGATCGAGCACCGGGATCAGGTCCTGCAGGAGTTGCTCATTGGCGAACTGCAGTTGCTGGGCACGCTCCTCCTGGGTGCGCTTGCGGTAGTTGGCCATCTCGGCCAGGGCCCGCAGGCGGGCGTCCCTCTCCGCCTCCAGCTCCCGCCGCAGGGCGGTGAGTTCGTCCACGGGCTCGGCCTCCGGTTGTAGCATCTCCGCATCCTCTTCGCGAGGCGCGGCGCCCTGGTCTGGAGCCTCGACGGGTCCCTCGGCGGGCGGCAGCGTGTCGCCGCCATCGGTCTCTATGTGGATCCGTCGCTTGTTATTGGGGCCTTTTTGCATGTCGACGACCTCCTATGCTGCCAACAGCGCCGGTGGGGAGGGAGGACCGGGCCACCCGTCTCGCGGCACACCGGGCCACCTCTTCGCCGTCCCCGCCGGCTACGCTACCCGGGCACCCCGTCGCCGGAGACCCTCTCGTCCTTCTTGCGGATCACGACGCTGATTCTGAGGATCGCCTCGGCGACCTCCCGGGCCGCCTGGAGGGCATGAGTCTTGACGGGAGCCGGGTCCACGACTCCGGCCTGTATCATGTCGACGACCTCGCCGCTGTCGCAGTTCACCGCATAGGCCGCGCTGTCGTGAGTGACGCCGGCGGCGATGGCCTCCTCCACTTTCTCCAGCGGGTTGAACCCGGCATTGCTGACGATCTGCCACAGCGGGCGCCGCAGGGCCTCGACAACGCAATCCACGCCGTAGGCGGCCAGGCCGCCCATGTTCTGGCGTGCCATCTGCACCCGGCGCATGGCATAGAGCTCCGCCGCGCCGCCGCCGGGCACCACTCCGCCACGCGCGGCGGCCTGCACGGCGCAGGCCGCGTCCTGGGCGATGCGTTGCCGCTCCTCTCGCACCTCTCGCGTGGCCGCGCCTACGAGGATCGTGGCCGCCGGCTGAGCCGCCCCTCCGGTGACTCGGATGTGCTCCAGACGGCGGTCGTGCACCACGCTGTGCGCGTGCCCCAGACACTGACCCAGCTCCTCTGGGGAGCGTCGCAGCCCGCTGCGCTTGACCACCGCTCCGCCGGTGAACTCGGCCAGACGAGCCAGGTCGCGGGCCAGCATGCGCCGCACCACCAGGATGCCATGGCCCGTGAGCGCCTCCTCCGCCGGTTCGCACACGCCCTTGCGTACGAACACCGCATTGGCGCCGCTGAGCACGAGAGCCGCGAGGTCGTCCCTGAACTGCGACTGCAGCTCCATGTAGCGCTGGAAGCCCGCTTCGGTGCGCAGTGCCTCCTCCTCGATGACCTCGGGCTCGAGCGCGTCGTCGATCAGCAGGACCTTCGCCGGGGAGACCTCCCCGGGCATCTGGCGGCTCATGGGTTCCTTGTCAATCACCAGTCCGGCGACAACCTGACTCTCGGCGCCCTCCTTGGCCAGGGTGTGATCGGCCAGACGGAAGGCGGGGTCGGAAAGCAGTTGCGCCTCGGGGACGCCGGCCGCGGCCCGCAGGGCGAGCCCGGCGATCTCAGCGTCCTCACGTCCGGCGATGAAGGCCGCTTTTTCAAGCAGCGGGTCATCGATGCCCGACACCTCGACGGTGGCCTGCTGGATCGCCTCCTGTGCAATGCCCATGCCGATGCCGATGCCCTCGACGACCTTCGCGACCGGCACCCCCTGTCGCACCCTGTCGACACCGGCGCTGATCAGCGCACTGGCCAGAATCGTGGCCGTCGTGGTGCCGTCACCCACCTCGCGGTCCTGGGCGCGGGCCACCTGGATCAGGAGCTTGGAGGCCGGATGGCTGACGTCGATCTTGTCCAGGATGGTGGAGCCGTCGTTGGTGATGGTGACATCGCCGAAGCGGTCAACGAGCATGCAGTTGAGGCCCTTGGGCCCGAGGGTGCCCTCGACCGCCGAGGCAACGGCCGCGACGGCGGCGGCATTGCCCACTAAGGCCGCCAGGTGTTCGTCCACCTCCGAAGCGCTGACCTGCCTCACGTGGGAGGCGGTATTGCTCTCAGATCCTGCCATGAGACATTCCCTTCAGAAGATCGGGCTCAGGGCCGCCTGCCCGGTGGCCGTGGTGAGTGGAGGTGCCGGCCGTCACCGTCGACTCGCCGTCTCCGTCTCCGTTGACCCGCGACCCGCGAATCGCCGACTCCACCGGGCACACAAACGCAGGACACCGTCGCCGCCTCGTTTGCCAGGCCGGACAGTCTCCTGCGTCTTGAGTTGACCTCCGGCCCGGGGGCTATTCGATGATGGGGGAGATCACCAGATAGCGGTCATCCCCTTCGCCCTCGGAGTACGTCTCGATCTCCGGATCGTCGCGGAGGGCAAGATGCACGATACGTCGCTCGTGGGGTTTGAGGTCCTTGACGACGATTTCCTTGCCGGCTTCCTTGGCCTGCTCGGCGTGCTGATGCGCCATGCGCTCGAGCATGCGGCGTCGCTGCTCGCGGTAGCCTTCGGCATCGATGGCGATGCGTCCGACACCGGTGAATCTCCGGGAGATGATGATACCGGTGAGCAACTGCAGCGCGTTGAGGGTCTCGCCGTGACGGCCGATGAGCTGCTTGGCATCGGCGCCGACGATGTCGATGGCGATCTCATCTTTGCCGGCGGCCTGAAGCTGCGCGGCGGCGTCGAGAGTCATGCGGCTGAGGATCTCGTCGAGGACCTCGCAGGCGTAGTTGGCGGCCGCGCCCGAATCGTCCTGCAGGGCTTCATCGTCGCCGGCTTCGTGGCCGTCGGAGGCCGGCGCCTGCGGTTCGTCCTGCGGGCCGTCGGGCACGGCCTCATCGGCCTGCTCGTCCGGCACGCTGGCGCGGATCTTCACCTCGTGGCCGGCGAACAGGCCCAGCAGCTTCTTGGATTCCTCGAGCAGCTCCACCGTCAGCCGGTCCGGCTCGACACCCAGCATCCTTGCGGCCTCCGCCACCGCCTCCTCCTTCGTCTTGCCTGTCGCCTCCACTGACCTCATGGGTCACAACTCCCTTCTACGGCCACGTCCGTCCCGGCTCCGGGACGGACGGTAGTCTGAGCGCTGTCACAACCCGCGGCGCAGCTACTTGCGCTTCCGCCCCTTGCCGCGCTTGTCCTGCTTTTGCTCGCGGCGGATGTCCTCCATGCTGCGGCGGTCCACCTCGGGCTTGGACGTCTCGGGCTGTTCGGTGCCGCCCTCGGTCGGTGCCTCGCCCGACAGCGCCCGCACCATGGAGGCCACGAAGCCGCCCTGCTTCTTGGCGGCCGCGGGCGCCTCGGGGCCGAGCTTGGCGGCGCGCCGCGTGTAGGTCCACTGCTGGGCGAAGTAGATGATGTTGGTCCCCAGCCAGTAGAGGATGAAGGCCGCCGGGAAGGTCTTGAACATGAAGAAGAACATCACCGGCATCATCCACATCATCATCTTCTGCTGCTGTTCCTGCTGCGGGTCCATCGCCGCCCCGGGGTTGGTCTTCATCGTCATCTTCTGGAACAAGATCATGCTGATCGTGTAGGCGATCAGCAGCGGCATGTCGGGGGAGGCCAGGTTGCCGACCCACAGGAAGGACGCCTTGTCAAACTCCACGATGTAGCCGCGGATGCCGCCATAGACGGCGATGAGGACCGGCATCTGCACCAGGAGGGGCAAACAGCCGCCGAGGGGGTTCACCCCGTTGGCCTGGCAGAGCTTCCAGAACTCCTGTTGGAACTTCTGCTTGTCATCGGCGCAGCGGCTCTGCAACTCCTTGATCTGCGGCTGGAGCCGCTTCATCGCCTCGGCCGACTCGAGCTGCTTCTTGGTCAGCGGCCAGATGATGAGGCGCACAATCACCGCGATGAGGAGCACTCCGAGGGCGGAATTGCCGCCGCAGAGAGCCACGAAGAGAGCGACGAACTTGTACCAGAAGCTCTCGGAGCTCAGCTTGTCCAGGGTCGGGCCGATGGCATCCCGCAGGGGGAGCTTGGTCCACGTCTGGGAATCGGGAGCGGCGGCCGGGACCCACGTGTCCAGGTGTGTCTCGCCGGCCGTCTGGTGGGTGATGTAGTTGGTCCAGACGGCATTGTACTGCTTGACGGCGCCCTTGGCATTGCGGAGGTTGTCGTAGTAGATGCGTCCCACGCTGACGCCGGCGAAGGCGGCGATGGGGGAGTGCTGGCCCATCGACTCCTTCTCCACCTGCCGGTAGGCGTCGATGGCGCTCTCGTGCTGCGACGTCATCTCCAGGAGCCGGCCCTTGCGGGCCAGGGACAAGGCCAACGCGGGCCGGACCTTGCTGGCCCGCACCACCGGGACGTCCCCGCGCAGCTCGATGGTGCCCTCAACCTGTACCGGCAGGCCGTAGACATCCTGCGTGCCGAACCCCTCGGGCACGGCTCCGTCGGCCAGCTCGATGAGGCAGTGCCTATCGTCGGTGCGGAACTTGGCCGTAGCCCCCTCGGCCTTCTCGTACAGCCCCTCGACGGAGACGACGATCGGCTGGCCACGCAGCGAGGAGGCGTAGCGGAAGAGATCCTCCAGGGCGACGGGGCGCACGGCGCTGGCCGACCCCAGTAGCTTGTCCAGGAAACCCACCCTGGGCTTGTGCTGCCGGGCCCATTCCGCGAACTGGTCAAGCTGCGCTATCTGTTCCTGAGCGTCGGCCGGATCGGCGGAGCCGTCGGCGGTCGCCTTGACCTGCACCCTCAGGGCAGGCGGAAGCCCATCTTGGTACGTGACGGGAGCCGCCTGCGCCGCGGAGGTGACAAGCAGACATCCGATCACTACCACGCAAGCCGCCCACAGCGGGGCGGCGGTCGTTGCCTTGGCCATCCATTCCCTCAGATCTTGGTCTGCTCACCGGTGGTGTCTGGCGCGTCATCGCGGCGGCGCGCGTCGTCGCGGCGGGTTGGGCCCGCACGCTTCTCGCCCCGACCCCAGACAACCGGCACGGGGTCGAAGCCACCCCGGCAGAAAGGGTTACACCTCATGATGCGATACAGTCCCAGCAGCATGCCGCGGCATGCCCCGTGACGCTCTACGGCCTCTATCATGTATGTAGAACAACTGGGCACGAAGCGACAAGTCGGAGGCATGATACGAGAGATGGTGCGCTGGTAGAGGCGCACCATCCCGATGATGACCAGCCTGACCAGACGCCCCATCATCTCCGCAACTCCGGTTCCGCGCCGCGTTGGCCGGCCGGACGGTAGAGACCGGTCTTGCCCAGCAGCCTCGCCATCTCGGAAAGCAAGGCGGCGTAGCTGGCCTCCGCCGCCCGCGGCTGAGCCACGAAGGCCACGTCTGATGGGGGCAGATCGGCCTCCAGGCATCGATAGGCCTCCTTCAGCCGCCGCCTCACGCGGTTGCGGACCACGGCCTTGCCTACCTTCTTGGAGGTGACAAACAGCGCCCGCCGCTGCTCCCCGGCAGCGCGGGGCAGCGCCGCGATGGACAGAAGGCCACCACGACGACGGATACCGCGAGTGAAGACCTGGTCGATCTCCCTCCTGGTCCGCAGCGTCCGGATCTTGCTCACTGACCGGACTTCACCAGCTAGACGGCCAGCCGGGCTCGGCCCTTGCGGCGGCGAGCGGCGATCACGCGGCGGCCGGCCTTGGTGGACATGCGGGCGCGGAAGCCGTGCTTCCTGGCGCGGGGCTTTCGCTTCGGCTGGTAAGTCCGTTTCATGCTGACACCTCAACACGCCGCCACGACGAAGCCGCGCGGCGACACTCTCTGAGATTCGTACTACAGGAACGAAAGAGTATACCATACGCGGTCCGAGGGGCGCAATAGCGAGCGCACCCCCGCACCCCCGGTTGCGCACGCACCTGCTTTGGGTCCGCAATTCTGTCAGGGCCAATGGTTCGGCGATAATGTCACCCATGGACGACCAGGTGACGCTGAGCATCCAGGACCAACACCAGGCCCGTGTCTTGCGGCTGCCGGACTGGTCTCGCATCAATGCGCAGGAGGCCGCCCGGTTGCCGGGCCGCTGCAAACGGCCGGTGTACCGCAAGCTTGCAGCTTGCCGGGCCGGAGGCGTGGCTTTTGTGCCTCACGGCAGTCGCGGGCTTGGCCCTCACCCGCGCCGATACGACCGGTGCGTCCTCTGCCACAAGAGGCCCGGAGTGCCTCCGAGAGGTGAACGGCGGCGCCTCCCCCGACGCGGACATCACGCAAGGGGGGCCGCTTACGACCGCCTGTCTCGGGCAGGGGTAGTCCTGCGTCTCCGCTGTCCTCTGAGGCCGCCACTGCGGACACGTGATCGCTGCCTGCGTCGCGGTGCCGTGGCCCGTCGTGACGCGCGTACGGGGGATTGCTGATATGAGGCTCTGCCGCCACCGCCAAGACTCGGCAGAGGGCCTGTCAGGACGCGGCTTGGCGTCCAGACGCGTCACAGCCAGAGGGGTACCGGAGGGCCTCGTGCCAACCGATGTTGGCTTCCGCGGGGCGAGACCGGGAGAGAGGCGGGGGGCACAGGGCTCGGCGGCACGCCCCCCGGCCCCCTGCCGGGCGTCCGGCCGCCACCGCGGTCCCGCTACCCCAGCCCCAGCAGCCTCCCGACATTGTAGATGACGAACGCCACGATCCAGGCGACGGTGGTGGTGTACACCACCACGAAGCCTGCCCACCGCCAACTGAACTCCCGGGCGATGACGGCCACGGTGGCCAGACAGGGGATGTAGAGCAGGACGAACACCATGAGGGTGTAGGCCACCAGCGGGGTGAACCCGGGTTCGGCCCGCAGGGCCGCCTGCAGGGCGCGCGAGCCCGTCTCCTCCTCGGCCCCCAGGCTGTAGGCCGTGCCCAGTGTGGAGACGACGACTTCCTTGGCGCCAAAGCCGGCCACCAGCGCCACGCCCGCCTTCCAGTCGAGGCCCAGGGGTCGCAAGACGGGCTCGATGGTCTTGCCCACCCGACCCGCGATACTGTACTCCAGGCCGACCTGGGCCGCTGCCGGCTCGGACATCCCGGCCGTCAGGGCTTCGGGGGGCTTGGGATAGCTCATCAGCGCCCACATCACCACCGCGAAGCCCAGGATGACGGTGCCCGCCTTCTTGACGTACTGCCACGCCCGCTCCCACACGTGGATGGCCACGCCCTTGGCGGTGGGGAGCCGGTAGGGGGGGAGTTCCATGACGAAGGGGGTATTGGGCCCCTTGAGCCACAGGCGGCGCAAGACCAGGGCCATGGCCATGGCGATCACGACGCCCAGGGCATAGATGGAGAAGATAACCTTGCCGGCCACGGCGGGGGCGAAGAAGGCGCCGGCGAGCAGGATGTACACCGGCAGGCGCGCGCCGCAGCTCATGAAGGGCGCGATCAGCATGGTCACGGTGCGGTCGCGCTGCTCGTCGAGGATCCGGGTGGCCATGATCGCCGGCACCGTGCAGCCGAAGCCCACCAGCATGGGAATGAAGCTCTTGCCGTGCAGCCCCACGTGGTGCATGATCCGGTCCACGACGAAGGCCGCCCTGGCCATGTAGCCGCTGTCCTCGAGGATCGAGATAGCCAGGAACAGCAGGGCGATGTTGGGGACGAAGACCAGCACGCCGCCCACGCCACCAATGATACCGTCCACGATGAGCGACTGCAGATCGCCCGGGGGCAGGGCGAAGCTGAGGTAGGAGGCCAGAGCGGTGAACCCGGCCTCGATCCAGCCCATGGGGGCGGCGCCGAGGCGGAAGACCATCTCGAACATGGCCCACATGAACAGGACCAGGATCGGCAGGCCCAGGAAGCGGCTGACAACGACCCTGTCCACGGCTTCGGACCAATCCACGCGGTGGAGCTGATCGTGCCGCACAGACTGGCGCACGGCGCCGGCGATGAATCCGTAGCGCCGGTCGGCGATGGCGATCTCGGCATCGTCGCCCACGACCTGCTCGATATGGCCCCGGGCCGCGTCGACGGCTGCCAGGATCTCGGCACTCTCCTCGCCGAAGCTCTGAACGATCTCCCGCACCTGAGAGTCGTTCTCCAGCAGCTTGATGGCGGCCCAGCGCGGGCTCATGGGGCCCAGATCGTCTCGTGTCGCCAAGAGTGCCGTCACCTGCTGGATGTGGGGCTCCAGCTCCGAGCCGAAGTTGAGCGTGACCGCGGGCCTCACGGTCTCGGCGCCCACGGCGGCCGTGGTGCAGAGCAGCTCGTGGAGGCCCTCCGACCTGGCGGCCGATATGGGCACCATCGGTACTCCCATGAGCTGGCCCAGTAGCTCGTGGTCGATGCTCAGCCCCTGGTTCTCCACGACATCCATCATGTTCAGCGCGATGACGGTGGGCTGCTCGAGCTCGATGAGCTGGCTGGCGAGATACAGGTTGCGCTCCAGGTTCGAGGCGTCGACGACGTCGATCACCACGTCGGGCCGCTCCTGGACGACGAAGTTGCGGGCGACCAGTTCCTCCATCGAGTACGCCGTGAGGCTGTAGGTGCCCGGCAGATCGACAAGGCGCATCTCCCGGCGGTCGGTGAGAGCCTCCTCACCGTGAGGCCCCGAAGCCTGAGGGGTGTGGTGCGGATGCCCCTGCGGATGGTGGCGGTGGCGAACGTAACGGCAGAGGCCCTCCTTCTTCTCAACGGTCACACCCGGGTAGTTGCCCACATGGTGGTGGGCGCCTGTCAGTTCGTTGAAGAGCGTCGTCTTGCCGGAGTTCGGGTTCCCGGCAAGGCCCACAATGATCTCGTCGGCCATGGAATACTCCACCTGTGCTTCGGTCGGTGTGTACCGAGGGGGGGAACGGAGGGAATGCGGCGGTGCCGTGCGTTTTGGCCCGCTCCTGCCGGCCCCGGACGCGGGGGCGCCCTTGCCACGCGGCATCGCCTCGTGATACCCGTGCCGGTGCGGCTATCTCGGCCTGACGAAGACGCGATGGGCCATGCCGCGGCCGAGCATGTACTTGGTCGTCCGGACCTTCACCACGATCGGGCCGGGCGATCCGCCGCCGCTGACCACCGTCATCTCCGCGCCGGCAAGAATGCCCATCGCGGCCATGTGCCGTTCAAGGCCCGGGCCGCCTTCCACGCGCACACACACCACCTGCTCCCCGGACTTGGCGATGGACAGTGGCATGGCAGCACCCGGGACGCTACTTGGGCTCGACATACACCGTCGCCGCCTCTTCCTTGCGCAGGGAAAGATGGTATCCCCGGAGACGGATCTCCAGCGGATCGCCCAGCGGCGCCACCCGCTCGAACTCGATCTCGGTCCCGGCAGTCACGCCCATCTCCATCAGCCGCTTCCGTATCCGGCCGTTACCCGCCACGCGCACCACCACGCCCTTGAACCCCGGTTCCTGCTGATCCAGCGTCATGGTTGCCGCCGTGGGCTCGATGGGCTCGAAGGGCATGTGCTCCGGTATTGTGATGCCCGCCACGCACTCACGGCAGTCGTGGTCACAGGCGCAATCCTCCCACCGCCCCCGCAGATGATTGAGCCAGTCCTCCCCGCACCGCGGGCACCTCTTGATGAACTCGATCAGGCCCGTCAACCTCCGCAGCGTCTCCCGGCTCAGCCCGTGCTCCAGCTCGCAGGCCTCACCGTCCGCCTGCTCCGCATCAAGCTGCAGGATATCGGTGAGAAACCCCGCCAGCAGGATGTGGCGCCTGCGCAGGTCCTCGGCGACCTCGCGACCACGCTCGGTGAGCTCGATCGCGCGGTACCTCTCCTGGGTGATGAGCCCCTCCTGCTTCAGCGTCCGCACCGCCGACGTCACCGACGGCATCTTCACCTGCATCAGGCGCGCGATGTCCTTCACCCGCGCCCCATTGTCGGTGCGCTGAAGCTCGTAGATGGTCTCCAGATAGTCCTCCATCGTCGACGACAACTGCAGGGACATGCGCTCGCCTCAGCCTCGTATTAGGGAACTCTAACTATAGCCGCCGCGGGGCCTCTAGTCAAGTGCCGCAGGACCCGCAACTCCAACGGCCGCGCATCGAGCTCGTTACCCCGAGGTGCCGCCCCTCTCGGGGCACAACGGCATCCGGGGCAGGCCGGCTCCCGGCGCCAGGCCCAGGTCGAGTGGCGGCGGCTCTCCCGGGGAGCGCCGGGCCACGGCGCGGCCACCTTCCCACCGGAAAGAGACGTCCGAGGGCACCGCGAGAGTTCAGCGGCCGGCTTCCGATCACCTTCCTGGCTCGTGGCCCTCCGTCGCCGGCGGGCCAAGACGACCGACGATTACCCAGAGGCCCGGCCGGATAGCCCCCTTTCGCCGGACTGTGATTCCCAGAGCGTCCGAGCGTGTCGGCAAAGTCCTCTCAGGCCCTCGGATACGCGCGGGTGAGTGACTTCCCGTGGCTAAGAGCGTCCTAAATGCGGCGGCAACACATGCAAAACACCATGAAGACACTCATTCTACGCGTTGCGATCCTCGGCAACGAGGCACATAGGCGGCCCAGTTGACTTAGCCGACAGGCTCCTCCGCTCCCGGAAAGAGCAGCTCGAAGAGTCTCCTGCCGTTCAACGGTATCACCCGCGATCCCGGCGCGCGGGATCGGCGCTCGGAATGGCGAGGGCCGGTCCGGCCGGGCCTCTCGGCCGGACCGCAAGACGCGTGACCGGCGGGTCGAGGGCAGGCGGGTCGAGGGTGCTTGACAGGTGAGGATGAGGCGGATAACATATTGCATACAATATCTTCGAGGCGCCTCCCGCCTCAGTTCGGGATCTCACAACCACCATGAAGATCACCCATGTCACTGCGACCCCCGTGAAGGGCCGGCACTGGCCCCGCTTTCCGATGATCTTCGTCGAAGTCCATACCGATGAAGGTCTCGTCGGCCTCGGCGAAGCATTGGCCTTCCAGGCGAGCGGCGTCATCCAGTCCATTCTGCAGATCGGTGAGCTGCTTGGTGGCGAGAACCCCCTCCACATCGAGCGACTGTGGGAACAGTGCTTCCGGCGCGGCGTGGGCCTGGCGGCCCTCAGCGGCATCGAGATCGCTCTGTGGGACATCGCCGGCCAGGTGGCGGGCCTGCCCATCTACCAGCTCCTGGGCGGCGCCTGTCACGACCGCATCCGCGTCTATGCCGACGGGTTCTTCCGCGGTTCCGATCACTCACCCGAGAGCCACGGGAACCTGGCCGCAGCGGCGGTGGCCACCGGCCTCACCGCCCTCAAGCTCGATGTGGACGACTTCCTCTATCTGGGGGAGCGCCCGGCGCTCATCCGCTGCCACGGCAGGGACCTCAGCCGCCACATCACCAATGCCGAGATCCGCCGCGTCCAGGCCGCCGTGGCCGCGATCCGCGACCGCCTGGGACCCGATGTGGACCTGGCCCTCGACTGCCACTGGGCCTTCGACGTCCCCTCCGCCCTCCGACTGGGCCGCGCCCTGGAACCCTATGACCTCATGTGGCTCGAGGACCCGGTGCCCTCCGCCAGCGCCCCGGCCCTGGCCAAGCTCGCCGCCGAGATTCCCATGCCCTTGTGCCTGGGTGAAGCCTTGGCGACACGCTTTGAGTTCCGCGAGGTCCTCGAGCGCCGGGCCGCCCACATCATCATGCCGGATGTGGCCAGCAGCGGCGGCATCCTGGAGACCAAGAAGATCGCCGCTTTCGCCGACGCCTACTACATCCCCGTGGCCCCGCACGACATGGTCGGCCCCGTCGCCACGGCCGCGACCCTGCAGCTTTGTGCCTGTATCCCGAACCTTCTGGTCATGGAGCATCAGATGGGCGACGTTCCGTGGCGCGACGAGCTCACCGATGTGCCGCTTCCCGTCATCGACGGGCACATGGAGCCGCCCACGCGGCCCGGGATTGGCGTGAAGCTCAACCCCGCGGCCGTGGCCAGGTACAGGGCCGAGTAGGCCCTGGGGAGTCGGCGAGTCGCGAGTCAACGGCTACGGCGTCTACGTCAACGGCGTCTACGGCGACGGCGTTTGCGGCGACGGCGTTTGCGGCGACGGCGTTTGCGGCCACGGCGTCTACGGCGACGGTCCCGCAGGGCGGGAGCCACGCCGTCTACGGCCACGACGGCGGCGGTCGCCCGGCTCTTCCGAGCTGCGACGCCCCCCGCCACTACCCTCCGCGGAGGAAGCCTATGCCCAGCGAACTCGTGCCCTTCATCATCGACGGCAGGCCGGTGACGACAGGCCGCTCCTTCGCCGTCACCGATCCCGCCACCGAAGAGACCATCGTCTCTGTCGCCGGCGCAGATGATGCCGCCATCGAGGCGGCACTGGCGGCGGCCAAGCGAGCCTTCGCCACATGGTCGCGCACGCCGCAGGGCGAGCGCAAAGCGGCCGTCCTTGCCTACATCGCCCTCCTGGAGGCCAATCGCGACCGGCTCGCGGACCTGCTGGTGCGCGAGACCGGCAAGCCCTACGAGACCGCCGCCTACGAGATCACCAGCCTCGTGGCCTCCCTGCGGTTCTTCCTCGAGGAAGCCGACCGCCTCCGGCAGGACGTGATCCCCGATCCCACCGGCCGCTTCCTGCACTACACCCTCCGTCAGCCGCTGGGGGTCGTGGTGGGGTTCCTGGCCTGGAACTATCCCCTGCTCAACCTGGGCTACAAGCTGGGTCCTGTCCTGGCCTCGGGCTGCACCGCCGTGATCAAGCCTTCGCAGCACACGCCCCTGGCAACGCTGGAAGCCCTCGCTCTGCTCGACGAGGCCGGTGTCCCTCCGGGCGTGGTCAACACCATTACCTGCAATGACCGATCAGTCTCCGACCGGCTTCTGAGAAGCCCCGTTGTACACCTGGTCACCATGATCGGCTCCACGGCCTCGGGTATCGAGCTTCAGAAGACCTCCGCCACCACGATCAAGCACTTCTCCCTCGAGCTGGGCGGCAACGCCCCGGCCGTCGTCTTCCCGGACGCCGAGCTGGAGGATGCCGCGGCGCGCATCGTGGGCCTGAAGTTCAGCAATGCCGGCCAGATCTGCGTCGCACCCAACCGCTGCCTGGTGCATGAGGCCGTATATGAGCAGTTCCTGTCGCTGGCCGCGAGGAAGGCCGGCGAGCTGAAGCTCGGCAGCGGGAAGTCGGAGGGACCCCTGATGGGGCCAATGGTCACCGATGAGGCCAGACAGCACGCCCTGGATCTGGTCGGCAGCGCTCTGGGCGCCGGGGCCCGCCTGGTCTGCGGCGGCAACATACCCTCCGAGCCGGCGCGGGGCTTCTTCATGCAGCCCACTATCCTGCGCGACGTGACGCCCACCATGCGCGTGGCCAGAGAAGAGATCTTCGGCCCCGTCCTGCCCGTCATCCGCTACACCGACGCCGATGACGCGATCGCCATGGCCAATGACACTGAGTACGGTCTGGCGGCCTACCTGTTCACCACGGATCTGACCACCGCCCTGCAGGCCGCCGAGGAGCTGCAGGCCGGAAGCGTCTGCGTCAATGAGCAGCACTTCGGCGTTCACCTGCCCCACTGCGGCCTCAAGCAAAGCGGCGTCGGCATGGACCGCTCGCGCTACAGCCTCGAGGAGTATCTGACACTCAAGAGAGTGAGTGTGAGGGTACGGCGGTGGTAACGGCGGTGGTAACGGCGGTGGGTACGGCGGTGGGTACGGCGGTGGGTACGGCGGTGGGTACGGCGGTGGCAACGGCGGGGACGGCAACGGCGGGGACG
>Ga0334885_1001224_pt1 | contig 33845 bp, 26 predicted proteins | sample GraSluR1_MG_8_FD_207233 | JGI IMG/M metagenome (GOLD analysis project Ga0334885, IMG submission 207233) | Sludge microbial communities from methane-producing bioreactor in Wageningen University, Netherlands - Granular Sludge_31_05-R1 | ecosystem: Engineered > Bioreactor > Anaerobic >...
CAGTAAAAGTGCATAACTTGTAATATTAAAGGGTAACCCTAAGGCAACATCTACAGAACGCTGGCTCCACAGTAAATTCAATTTATCCCCAATAACAGTAACTTGAAAACAATAATGACAAGGCGGAAGTGCCATTTGCGACAAATCAACAGGGTTCCAGGCGGATACAATCATTCTTCTATCGTTTGGATTGTGTTTTAGTTTCTCTACAAGATTTTTTAGTTGGTCCACACCTTTAGTTTTTGGTTTTTTGTTATAACTGATGTATTGAGCGCCAAAATTTCTCCATTGCCATCCATAGATTGGACCTAAATCTCTTTCTAAAAACATTTTGTTTTTTGTTTTTTCATTGTGCGAATATGGAACTTTCTTTGGTGAACACCATTCATCCCAAATATGATTATTTTTTTGTTGCAGCCACTTTTTATCTGTTATGCCCTTAATAAAAAATTCCAACTCAGAAGCAACTAATTTAAAAGGTACACTTTTTGTAGTAATAATCGGAAAACCTTTTGACATATCATGTTCAAAAAATGTTCCTGCAACCGAAATAGTATCAACGCCTGTTCGATTTTTTTTTGTTTTACCATCTTTTAATACTTTTTTTACAATATCTAAATATTGTTTCATAAATCCTCCAGATAAAAATCTTAACAAAAATTATTTTTTACCGGTAGAACCAAATCCACCTAGATCTCTTTTTGTAGCAGAAAGCTTATTACTCTCAATGATTTTAAAATTCATAACGGGCTGAATAAGCATTTGAGATATTTTATCGCCTTTTTCAAAAGTAAATGCTTTACTGGAACTATTGTATAATAAAATTTTAATTTCACCTCTGTAAGTTGCATCAATTACACCTGCAAAAACATGCAGCCCATACTTAGTTGATAAACCACTTTTATCCCAAATTAAACCTGCGAATCCTAGCGGTATTTGCATTGCAATTCCAGTTTCTACTAAAACTCTTTGACGAGGTGCTATGGTTGTTTTTTTGATACAATACAAATCTATACCTGCATCATTAAAATGTGCATATTTGGGCACCTTAGCATCTTTATTTAATTTTTTAATCTTTAATAATTTCATCTCCTAAATATGTCATCCAAATCTGCGCTTTATTGGCTAAAGTCAAAACCATTTTCGACATGCCATAACGGCTAGAATAAAATTCTTTATAAACAACTCTTTTTATTCCTGCATTAATTAATAATTTAAAACAATCATAACAAGGAGAAGAAGTAGTATATATTGTAGCTCCTTCTATTGAAACGCCATTTTTAGCAGCTTGTGCAATTGCGTTTGCTTCAGCGTGAACTGTTCGAACACAATGACCTTCTATTATTTCATGCCCTACTTCGTCGCAATGAGCCATACCACGAGGTGAACCATTATAACCTGTAGATAAAATAACTTTATCTCTCACAATCACTGCTCCAACATGTTTTCTGTCACATGTGGCGCGAGTTGCAACCTGCTCGGCAATATTCATAAAATACTCATCCCAGCTAGGCCTTATGTTTTTTTCTTTTTTGTTATTTTGATTTGAGGGCTTGTTGTTTTTATTCATTTTTGTCCTTTTCCCCCTTTATTTATTTTATTAATTAAATTATCAGTATTATTTTGTAATTGTTTGATTGTGCCTGAATTATTAATTTTTAAATCAGCTAACTTAATTACTTTGTGAATTTGTTGTTTACTAGGATCACTTGCCTGTTCTCTTTTTTCTGATAAAAGAAACTCTTTAAATGATTTAATATCACCTATCCGATTTCTTTTTTTTAACCGTTTATATCTAATCTCTAAAGGACAGTAAATTTCTACTAGTATAAATTCTGGTTGTTTTTTAAAAAATTTCACTTCTCCTGCATTTCTAATACTACTTATTATTGCATGTTTATTAAGCTTCTTGATTTTTTCAAAAGCTCTTTTTGCAAGAACATCATTACCAAACTTTTTTCTTAACTCGTTTCCAACATTAATAAGATTATCTCTGGTTTCTGGTAATTTTCTTTTTTTAAGTTCGTCTCTAATTTCATCAGACAAAGATCTGTGAATAAAACCTTTTTTTACTAGATAACTAGCAACCGTATCTTTACCCGCTCCAATAAAACTTACTAAACCTAAAATCATAGCGTACTCCTTATTTTTGCCCAAATTTTTTTATGAATTTCCTCAGGTGATAAAAGTTCATCGTACTCTGTGCAATCTACTTTTTTCCAATAAGAAAATTTCTTTAAGCAATATCTATAAGCAATTTGTGCATTTTTTAAGTGAGTTTCGTCTAATTCATGAGCATCCATTTTTTCGTTTCTTTGTTTAAGCAATTTTTTAATTAATTTAATTGGCATATCTAAATATATTACTAAATCTGGTCTTGGAATCCCAAATGTTTTATATTCTAATTCTTCCTCCCATTTAATATAATGATCTTTTTCTTGCATTGTTTTAAGTTTACCCAGCTGATGTCCTAAATTTGAGGTCATATACCTATCTGGCACAACCCAATTCCCAACTGAAAGCCAGCTTGTAAGTTGCGCCTTTGTTTCCCATCTATCACAAGCATAAATTAATGACGCTAAATAAGGATTAATTTTATCTGCAGGCCCAAATTTATTATTCAAATATTCATCGACCATATTCCCGAAAAAAGGTTTACCGTGTCTTGGGTATTTAATTGTTTGTACTTGTTTATTAATATTTTTTAAACGGGCTATCAAAAGATTAGTCTGTGTTGTTTTACCAGAGCCATCAACTCCTTCAATAACTATTAGTTTTCCTCTTGCAATTTTATTCATCTTAATTTAAAGTTATCACTACTTTAATGTAATGTCAAAAACAGGTATAATAAGAATGATAATTCTAATGTTCTTAATAAAAGATAACTAGTTGCATTAGATTAAATATTAGTAGAATTAAAATGAAAAATTATGACTGAAATTGCAAAAAATAAAAAAGCGTATTTTGATTATAATTTAATCGAAAAACTTGAAGCTGGAATTGTTTTAACTGGATCCGAAATTAAGGCAATTAGAGCTGGTAAAATTAATTTAAAGGGTTCTCATGCAAAAATTTTATATGGAGATAAAAAAAATCCTGAGCTTTTTTTAATAAATGCTAATATTGCAACTAATGACAATTCCGATAATTCGAGAACCAGAAAATTACTTATTCACAAAAAAGAAATCATTCGTCTTGTAGGAAAAATTCAAGCGAAAAAACTAACAATAGTTCCAACAAAATTGTATTTAAAACGAGGAAAAGCAAAAGTTGAAATTGCTGTTGCTCAAGGAAAAAAACTTTATGATAAAAGAGAACAAATTAAGAAAAAAGATTTAGATAGAGAGATAAAAAGAAACCTGAAAAGTTTTTAATTTATAATTATAACTTATTAGTACTTATATAAATACAAGGTATGATTAATTACTTGCTCTGTTTTAGATGGTTTTTTGTTGGGAAGTGGAAAACTATGCGAAATAACTCGACTTCCTTTTTTTAATTCCTGAGCAAACTTTTTTTCCATTTTTTTCATAAGAGGTGGCAAAAGATAACAAAAAACAACATCTGCATTTTTTAAACTCACTAAATTAATATTTTTATGGATAATTTTTATATTTTTATTGTCTATTGTTAGAATTCTGGCCTTTAAATATTGGAGCGGGGAAATCTCCACTCCAATTGCATTAACATCGTAATTATCTGCCACAAATTTTAAAATCCTGCCAGATCCACAACCTATATCATAAAAATTCTCCCCTCTTTTAATATTAGACAATTCAATTGCTTTTTTAATTATTTCATGGGGTGTTTTTACATATTGAGCACCAAAAATAATCGAAATTAATTGTGAAACTGCATAAAATAACGCACAAAACCCAATAATTAAAATTATGATGTAAATAATTAACATATTTGTAATTATAGCTAAATTGACAAAATGTGTAAAATATGATATTAATGCTATAATGTATTTATGTTCTATACATATATATTATTGAGTCAAAAAGACAATAAATTATATGTTGGTTGCACCAATAACATTAAAAAAGACTGTCTGAGCATAGACTTGGAAAAATCAATGCAACTAAAAACAGGCTACCAATTAAGCTAATATATTGTGAAATTTGTTTAAACGAAACCGATGCATACCATAGAGAAAAATATTTTAAAACTGGATTTGGAAGAAAATATCTAAAAGAAAGAAACAAAAACTTCTTCAAAACTAATGGGCCACGCCCGCCACGCGTCAACGAGTAACGCGAGGCGTCGCGGGCGGGGCTGTATTAGCTTCGACAGGCATTTTTAAAATATTTAATCTGAAAGACGAGATTGTTAAATTCTCGCTAAAAAATTAACACTTTCTAAGTGCAAACTTAGTACAGAAGGTAAAAAACGCTTTTGCGTCTTTAACTCCTTCTCTTGCTTTAGCTTAAATTCTAAGGCCGTCCACTTTATTGGAATCTGACTGATAATACTGGGCGCTATAAATCAGATTGCGATTCGGTAAGATTGTCTTGGTAACCGATTCAAAGACAAACTAAGACATTTTCTGCCTAAGGCAGATAAATCTTTCGGTAAGGATTAAATATTAGAATGTTTGGACAGGGGTGCAACTCCCCTCAGCTCCACCAAACAAGAAATACTCAGTTTTGCTGGGTATTTGTTGTTTGTGGGAATTTAGGAGAGTTGCACCGAGGAAAGGGGTCGGCCAGTCTCGCCGAGACTAGGCGGAGAAAACAGTTGTTTTACCGTAGAGGAAAATACTAAAAACCGAGTGGTTTTTAGAAAAGTGCTTATCTCCCCTCAACTCCATTTCTCGATAAACTTTCTCAACAGACTCGAAATTCGAACCTGTTGAGAATCGAAACAGGCCAAGAGGTCAGCAAAGTTTGTCGCGAGATAGAGCTGTTTTTTATTAATTATTAAAATTAATTTATTATCGGTGTGCCCAGTCAAGAAACCACATTGATTTCTTTAGTATTTTTGGTAAGCTAAGTTCAACATCCATTATTAATAAAAAACATTTATCACTTTGTGGTTTATTGTAAAATATATATTAATGAACATATTAAATATGAAAATAGATAAAATGACTAAAATAAGAAAATTTAAGGTTTCTGATACTAAAAAAGTTGCTTCTTTAATTAGAAATACTTTTTTAAAATTTAATATCAAAGAAAGTAGTAAAAAAGGAATTGATGATTATATCAATTTTTATAATACAGACAGAGAAAATATTAAAAAATTGGAAGAGATTTTTTCTGAAAGTCCAATATTATTTGTAGCCATAGATAACGAAAAAGTTATTGGAATAGTTAGGGGGAATAAAAATAAACTTACAAATTTATTTATATTAGGCGAATACCACAATAGAGGTTTTGGCAGAAATTTGATAAAAAAATTTGAAAATGAAGCCAAAAAAATAGGATCTAGAAAAATAAAAATAAAATCCTCTTTGTTTGCAGTTAGTTTTTATACAAAACTAGGTTATAAAAAAACAAGCAGAATTAGAATACACCACGGCATTAAAATTCAACCTATGGAAAAAGTAATGTATCCCTATCGGGGACGTTTCTCAAATAACCTGGAAAAAGCAAAAATTAAAATTTCATAAAAAAACTTAAGGAATCAACCATAGAAGCACAAGGATATTGGGATTATTAATAATACCAAAAAACGCAATCTCATTATTGAAAAAAAATTTATAAGGAGGTGGAAAAAATGAGTATGACATGGGAGGAAGCCGAAAAGATCTACGAAGAAGAAATTTTGGTCCCTTTCCTGAAAAAATGTGAGAAAGATAATATTCAAATCACAAAAGTCGCAGAAACAGATTGGATTATAGACGAAATAGCAAAAAGCGACAAAGAATTAATTTTTCTCGCCGAGGACACCGAAGGAACTAAATATTTTCTTCTTGTAACGGCGAACGGCTTTCAAATAAAAAAACAAATTCAAAAATATGTAAATTTTTTAAAAATTTCAGCAAAATAAATTTCAAAATCAGCTTTTAATTAGGCTGATTTTTTTTATAGATATTATTGAAGATCCCACGACTTTACATGTCTGCCCGCTTCGCGAGGTGAACCGACCTGTCTGCCGACAAGGTCGACAAGGCAGGCAAGGCTGGCGGTCGAGGAGTTCCGCGGAGGGAGATTAAATTTTATTAATTTTACTTCAACAAATTTTTAAATACATTTATTAAAATATATAAATCAAAGTTAGTTAACTTTATTTTTAGATTTAGCTCGAAGAGATTTATCTAGAATTTTTTTTCTTAATCTTAAGTTTTTTGGAGTAACTTCTAAAAGTTCGTCATCTTCTAAAAATTCTATTGATTGTTCTAGCGACAATTGTGTAGCCGGTGTTAATATCACAGATATATCAGAATTAGATGATCTAATATTTGTTAATTTTTTTTCTTTTGTTACATTAATATCTAAATCATTATTTCTAGAGCCTAAACCAACGATCATTCCTTCGTAAACTTGTGTTTGTGGCTCGATAAATGTAATTCCTCTACTTTGAGCATTATTTAATCCATATGTAACAGCTTTACCAGAATCTGATGCAACTAAAACTCCATTTCTCATCTTAGATAAATTGTTGGTTTTTGGAGAAAAGTTTAAAAACATTGAATTAGCAACTGCAGTTCCTTTTGATAAAGTAAGAAGTTTATTTCTGAAACCAATTAAACCACGAGTAGATATTTCAAATTTTAAAAAAGTATTTCCATTGTTTAAATCTTTTTGTAAAAGTAAAATTCCTTTTCTACGAGTAATCTCAGTTATTATATTATTTGTATAAGCATTCTCTGATTCAACTATTAATTCTTCGATCGGTTCATAAATAACTCCGTCAATTAATTTTGTTACAACTTGAGGTTTACCAAGTTGCAATTCATATCCTTCGCGTCTTAAAGTTTCTACAAATACTGTTAAATGTAATTCACCTCTGCCAGAAAGTACATATTCACCATCGTTATTTATTTCTAATCTCATAGAAACATTTGTTTCTAATTCTTTTTTTATTCTGTCTAATATTTGTCTGCCAGTTACAAATTGACCTTCTTGCCCGGCAAACGGAGAAGTATTTGCAGATATTGAAATTTTTAATGTTGGTTCTTCGATTTTTATTCCTTCTAATGATTCAGGATTATTTTTATCAGAAATAGTATCTCCGATTGATACATTTTTTAGCCCTGTAATAGCAACTATATCGCCAGAAACGGCAACTTTTTCTTCAATTCTTTTAAGTCCAGTGTTAATAAAAACTTTATCAATTCTTCCTGATTCTTTGATTGCATTATTTTGCATTAAACAAACCTGTGCTCCTGGCTTAGCTAAACCTTTTTTAATTCTACCAATTGCATATTTACCCTTATAATCATCCCAATCTAGAGCAGATACAAGCATTTGGAAACTAGCATCTTTATTGGAAATAGATTCTGGAATATATTTAATAATAGCTTCAAATATTTGTGTTAAATCTGATTTCTGGGTTATATCCTCTGGCATATCTACCCATGACTTACCTTCTCTTCCAATTGCATAAAAAACTGGAAAATCAAGTTGCGACTCATCTTGTGCTAAATCTAAAAATAAATCTGATATCTCATTTAAAACAGTATCAATTTGTGCGTTTTTTTTATCTATCTTATTTATTACAACAATAATTTTTAACCCCATTTCTAGCGCTTTTTTAAGTACAAATCTAGTTTGAGGCATAGGACCTTCCTGAGCATCAACAACTAGAATTGCCCCATCGGCCATATTTAAAGTTCTTTCAACTTCACCGCCGAAATCCGCGTGACCTGGTGTGTCAATAATGTTTATTTTTATACCTTTATAATTTATCGCAGTGTTTTTAGCTAAAATCGTTATTCCCCTTTCACGCTCCTGGTCAAAAGAATCCATAATTAGTTCTTGACTCATTTCTGCCTCGTTATCACGAAAAGTTTGTGATTGCTTTAATAAACCATCAACAAGTGTGGTTTTACCATGGTCAACATGAGCAATAATTGCAACATTTTTAATCATATTTAATCTTTAAAATGAATTTCCCTGTGGCTTAAGACCACAGGGTATCTAGGGATTATTTTAAATTCATCACCCGTAGCCTTCGATCAACTTCCCCTTCGCTAAAGCTTCGGGGCATCATCCTTTCGCCATTCATTCCTGTGACTTAAGACCACAGGGTTTTTTGGCGAAGGGTGATAAAATAAAAAAAGGGTATTCCCTTGTTATTGTCGATTTTATTAATAACTAGAATATCATACACAATATTTGTACTAAAGTCAATCAATAACGCATTATTAAAAATATTCTAACATCTCTATAAAATCAAAATTTATTATTTTTCTAGATTTTTGATATGATATAGAAAAAGAAAGGAAATTTATGAATATACTTCTTCAGATTATTTTAGCAACGCTTGCAATAAGCGTAATATCTCTAATAGGAATCTTTACACTATCTTTAAAAGATAAATTAGTTCAAAAAATGTTGATTGTTTTAGTTGGGCTTTCATCTGGCGCTCTTATGGGAGGTGCATTTTTGCATTTATTACCAGAAGCACAAGAAAAAGCAGAAGAAAGTAATATAAATATTTTTACTTGGACTTTGATTGCATTTATAATATTTTTTATAATTGAAAAAGTTCTTCATTGGAGACATTGTCATAAAGAAAAATGCGAAGTACATACTTTTGGAACAATGAATTTAATTGGAGACGCTGTGCACAATTTTATTGATGGACTAATAATTGCTACAGGATTTATGGTTAACCCAGCGCTTGGAATTAGTACAACAATTGCTATAGCATTACATGAAATTCCTCAAGAAATTGGCGATTTTGGAGTTCTATTATTCTCAGGATATACAAAAACTAAAGCACTTTTTTTTAATTTTCTAACAGCTCTAACAGCATTAACCGGCGGTATAGTTGGTTATTATTTAATAGAATATTCCGAAAATATTGAATTATATCTTTTACCAATTGCTGCAGGAGGGTTTATTTATATTGCAGCTTCAGATTTAATTCCAGAAATTCGCAAAGAAAAATCTTTAGTTAAATCAATTGTAAGTTTTAGCTTTTTTATTGTAGGAATACTAATAATGTATCTGGTTAAATTTATTTAAAACCATAAAATAAAGAGGTAAAATGCAAAATAATTGGCATAATCTTGATATAGGTGAAATACAAAAAAAATTTAATGTAAATTTACAAGGTCTTAGTAAAAAAGAAGCAGTTTTAAGATATAAAAAATATGGTGCAAATGATATTAATCAAAAAAGCTCTGTGACGCCACTGAAAATATTTCTTAAACAATTTAAAAGTCCTTTAATTTATATTCTTTTAGTAGTAGTTATTGTAACTTTATTTTTACAAAAATACATTGATTCGGCAGTTGTAGGAGCAGTAGTAATTATTAATACTCTAGTTGGGTTCATACAAGAACTTAAAGCAGAAAAATCGCTAGAAGCAATAAAAAAACTTTTTACTTACAAGTGTTTAGTAATTCGCGAAAATAAAGAAACCGAAATAGATGCTAAAGAATTAGTTATTGGAGATATTGTAGTTATTAATACTGGTCAAAAAATACCTGCTGATATTCGACTTATTAAATCTGATGAATTATCTGTTGATGAATCTATATTTACAGGCGAATCAACCACAGTAAGAAAAAATATTGAAAAACTTCCTACTGAAACAACTTTAGCGGATAGAAAAAATATGGTATATTCATCAACCATTGTTAGTTCCGGAAAAGGACTAGGTATTGTTGTTACCACGGGCGAAAACACTGAAATTGGAAAAATTGCAAAGCAAGTTGCAACAACTAAAGAAGAAGTTTCCCCATTAAACAAAAAAATGGATTCCTTGGGAAAAGTTATTTTATATATTGTTGGTTTGGTGTGTTTAATGATTTTTGCTCTTGGTATTTGGCGAGAACAAACAGCAATAGAAATGTTTTTTACAACTGTTTCAGCTGGGGTTTCTGCTATTCCAGAAGGGCTTCCAGCAATGATTACTATAGTACTTGCAATCGGTGTTAACAGAATGGTAAAAAGAAAAGCTTTAATTAGAAAAATGCAAGCAATTGAAACACTAGGCAGTATTAATGTAATTGCATCTGATAAAACTGGAACTCTTACACTAAATGAAATGTCTTTAAAAAAAATTTATTTATCAAATACAAATATTGTTGATATTGATGGTGAAGGATATGAACCTAAAGGAAATTTTTATATTAACAATAAAAAAATTGATTTTAACAAAAATATTGATCTAGCTACCCTGCTAAAAATATCTACTCTATGTAATGATGCCTCGGTTTATTTAAAAGAAAATCAATGGCAAATCCAAGGCGACCCCACTGAAGGATCACTACTAGTTACTTCTCAAAAAGCTCAAATTAATAAAGATGAATTAAATAAAAATTATCCTAGAATCGATGAAATACAGTTTTCTTCTGATAAGGGTTATATGGCAACCTTGCACAAAACTTCAAAAGGGAATTTACTGGCTGTAAAAGGAAAAATTGAAATAATTCTAAATATGTGTTCTTTTTACTTATCAAACGGAAAAAAATTAAAATTAACCAGTCAAATTAAAAAAGAAATAGAACAAAAATTTATTTATGAAGCAAAAAACGCCTATCGAATACTTGGTTTTGCTAAGTTTGATAATTATTCACAAAAAAGAATTCAAGAAAACAATATTTCAAACCTTACTTATCTTGGATTTACCTGTCTTGAAGATCCTCCTAAAAAAGATGCGATTGTTGCTATTCAAAAATGTTTGAAATCTGGAATTAGACCAATTATGATTACCGGTGATCATCCTGAAACCGCTTTAGCTATTGCTATAAAAACACATATTGCCAAAAAAGGAGACAAAATATTAACAGGACAAGAAATTGAAAAATTAAACGAAGCCCAACTACTTAGTGTTGTTAAAGATGTTTCTGTATTTGCTCGTATTACTCCCGAGACAAAATATAAAATTGCTAAAGCTCTGCAAAAACAAGGAAATATTGTTGGTGTTACTGGAGACGGAGTAAATGACGCACCAGTTTTAAAAAAAGCTGATGTAGGTATTGCTATGGGTATTGGCGGAACAGATGTGGCTCGCGAAGCATCAGATATTATTTTACTTGATAATAATTTTTCTACTATTATTGCTGCAATAGAAGAAGGCAGAACAATGTTCTTAAACATTAGAAGAATTATTTTTTATTTTTTATCTACAAATATTGGTGAAGTGTGTATACTTGTCACAAGTCTAATAATTAATTTACCAATTCCTTTAATTGCTGTTCAAATATTATGGATTAATTTAATTACTGATATTACCGGTGCTATAGCCCTGGCAGTAGAACCCAAACACAAAAAAATCGAAGAACTTAATCCCAAAAGATTAAAAGCTGGTTTTATAGATAATATATCTTTTGTTAGAATGATAATAGTTTCTTTAACTATGACTATTGGCACACTTGCATTATATAAATTTATTTTAAATAGTGGATATGAATTAGATAAAGCGCGAACATTTGCATTTATTACTATGATACTATTCCAAGTATTTAATGTATTTAATGCTCAGTCTATGTCAAGTTCGCTACTAAAACTTAAGTTTTTAAATAATAAATATATTATCCCTATGACAATTATTTCCGTTGTACTTACTATTCTTACAACCCAAACAAAATTCTTACAAACACTTTTTAGAACCCAACCTCTTTCTTTAAGAGAATGGACAATGACAATATTAGTAGCATCAACAATATTCATAGTCGTAGAAATTGATAAAGCAATTAGAAATAATTACAAATAAATAGTATAATTAATATAACGATAAAAAAAGGAGAAAAATGAAAAAATACACATATATTGTTTTAATTTTATTAATTAGTACATTTTTAACAGGTTGCGAAAGCTACTCTGAAAGTAACGGTTCAATAAAAGGAGATAGTACAAATAAAAACCAGCCAATCAATTCCGAATTAATAAAAAATTTAGAACAAGATGAATTCTTTAAAGGAAGTGAAGATGCACAAATAGCTTTAATTGAAATTGCTGATTTTGAATGCCCAGCCTGTATAAATTATTTTGAAGAAATTAAAAAATTTACTGACGAATATAAAGATAAAGTAAAATTTATCTATTTACATTACCCGCTTTCTTATCACCCCAATGCCATGGAGGCTGCACTTTCTTTTGAGGCAGCTGCTAAACAAAATAAAGCATGGGAAATGTACGATAAACTTTATTTGGTTGATAAATTAGACACAGAAAGCATTAAACAATCGGCAGAAAAGATTGGTCTTGATATGAATCAGTTTGAAAACGATAAGAATTCAGACGAAATAAAATCAAAAATTCAAAGACATATGCAAAAAGCACAAAGTGTGAATTTAACTGGAACACCAACATTCTTCTTTAATAACGAACTAATAGATTTCAACCCAACATACGAAAATTTAAAAAATAAAGTTGATGAAATTTTAAGCGATAAATAAATTAAACTATTTAAGGACATTAAATGTTTGATAATAACGAAACACCAAATCAAACTAAAACAAATAACATTCCTCAACAAAATAATAAATTTGTGGAATTTTGGAACAAACCAATTGGCAAAGTAGTAATTATCGGAACACCTCTAGTTTTATTAATAGCACTAATAAGTATAATTTATTGGTTTTCAAACACATACAAATATTTTGACGATATTAGCGAAAATGATGTTGATAATTTTGAATTTGAAATCAAGCCTTCGGAAGAAACTGCAAAACCCAGAATAACTACAATAGATCAATTTAATCCAGTTGAATTCATTCAAAAATCAGCAGGATACTGTAAAGCACTAACTCCAAAAGATTGGATTATTACATCAGATGAAAGTGGTCGTGGAGTTGACTTATATAACCCAGAAAAAACCCAAGGCGCTGGATGGTTTATAGCCCCTATTTTATATGGCTGGGGAGGAGAACCAGAAAATGCTGTTAAACTAATGATGGAAGCATTAGGCAATGAAAATTTTACTTTTTCCCAAGACGCAAAGACCGTAGACGGTGGCTTTATAATGCGTGATTTTTCATCTACTACAGAAGGGAAAAATATTAAAGGCATTGCATTATACAAAAAATACCCGGTTGATGACTATGGTTACATATTAAGTTATTATACTGGTTTTACAACAGTCGATAGCTGGGAAAAAAATGGAGCAATTCCTTCGGCCGTAGCAATATCAATCAGATGTCAAGCACAAATTACTCCAAGCCCAGACGATGGATTTTCTTCAACATCAAACTCAGTAAGTGATTCTTCTGACAAAAAAGATTTGTCTGAAAAATGGTCTGAAGCAATACTAGGATACGAAACAGTACATTCGCCTTCAACAGGACAAACCTATCAAGTTTCAACAAACGCTTATTCTAAAACCGGTATGCAGGGGCAAGACCCTGGTTACTATAGATCAATAGGAACTGTAGGAGAAGTTGAAAGATTAGAACCTGGGTATGGAAGTTATTAGCTAGATGAATATTGATACTCAAATATTATTGTGATAAAATTAGTATCTGTTTTAATGATGAAATAATGTTTGGACGACTAGCTCAATTGGTTACCTGCCCGCCAGTGTATATGCATCCATAGCTCAGCTGGTTAGAGCGTCACATTGACATTGTGGAGGTCAGTGGTTCAAATCCACTTGGATGCACCAGTAATAATTAAAATATTTAGGTTTCCGCCAAAGGCGGATCCTCCAAATTGCTACACTATAATAACACTATGTAATAGGTATAGTAAGACAATTGGATGGACAAGTCCTGTGTCGTCCACCACTAGTTCACATTAAACCTAATTATCGATAAATAAGCTAACATTACGAAAAAAAGCCATCTAAACTAACCTGCAACAAATAAGTTTATTTATGCTTTACCTAATTCAATTATAGAATTAAATCACAACATCTTGTTGTGGTTTTTTGTTTTTAGTTTTGTAGATTACAAATCCAAGGGCAAGTACAAATAACACTGCCAAAACATAGTAAATCCAATTGTAGTTTCTAGGATGCTCAATATATATATCTTTAAACACATATTCACCTTGGGCATCTCCAATGACTTTCATGGTGTAATTTCCAGATTTAATATCTAGTGGCATTTTTACTTTTATGCCAAATCCCCCACCTAAGATCTTGGCATCTTCTAAGAAAGTATCATCTAAGTAAATTTGGATGTTTTTAGATTGATTGAAGTTTCTAGCATTAATAACCACTGTTTGTCCTACCAAAGCTTTATCTATCTGACTTTCCTGATTGGTATCACTATTTATCGGAGTAAAGTAAATTTCTGGGGATTCGGTATTGTCTTGGGCGTATGCCTTACCAAGTATATTTTCAAATGAAATTAAATTTTCAAAAAACTCTACAATTGGTTCGTAAAATGGCTGGGGAGGTAGTTGTAAATTGTAAAGCATGGCATCTAATACATTAAGGTCTACAATATCGTGAGGCAAAGATCTAAGCATTCCTTCTTCCAATGTAAAATATTCTTTGATCTTGTCATAATTGGCTTGCTGATCTAAAGTAAGTGATTGAGATTGTTTTGTGTAGATAAGATGTTTGGCATCTTTAAACATTCCTCTAATACTATCTAATTGATCTTTATCGTGTGTAAAGTTTTCAAATTGCCCTGGAGGCATATTAAGAGGTCTGCCGTTAAAGAGTGCATCTAAAATATCTAAATGGAAAAAGTGAGGATCATTAATTTGTCGTAGTTCTTGTTCTTTTGGCCTAAAGTAATTACGGATATCTTCTATGATACTATCTATTTCGTTTGATCTTTCAATGTCTGGATATTTAAATTGTCTTTCTATGATTAGATCTCTTGCGTAAGCAAACTTGTCTTTTTCTTCTTGATCTAGAAAGCGACCGACAAAATGATCAACTGGTTTTGGAGGAAGACGATAGTTGTTGTCGGAACAAGCATCTAATATATTATATAGTTGTGGGAAACGAGGATCAGAAATGGCTCTAAATTCTTGGTTTCTTTCTCTAAAGAATCTTTTTAGATTTTCAAAATGATCAAACACAACTGCATCTAGTGGACTAAATTGTTCTGGATACTGGGCATGATAGAAGAAATCTTCAAGTGTGATAAGGTCTGTTAGCTCTTGTTCTGTAAGTGGACGGTTGTGGTAGGTAATTTGGGAAATATCTTCTGGTAAAGAAATACTATCGTCAGGCCGTGACTCATAATCTGTTATCTCATCTTCTATTATTTGACCGTCATCTATATAGCTATAACGATGAGATATTTTACTAAAAGGTTCAAAGAAACCAGGAATAAAATTATTAGCTTTCAATTCTTCAAAGATAGCAGTTTTTTGATCTATAGCTTCCTGATTATTTACAAGCGATTTAAAGAAGTCTTCTATTGTTTGATATAAGGAAGAAAAATATGCCGAATCATTTCCTTGCTGGATATCTTGGATTTGCTTAATATACTCAATGTTCTTTACTTGGCAATTGTATTCAATACTACTTATTTTATCTTCGTGTTTTTTGAGTTTACTTGAAAAATCAGTAGGCCAGTTTTCTGGTATTTGACTGGTATCTTGCAAAAAGTTAAAATCGTTTATTTGGGAAAGATAATCTTTGTTTTCAGTAATAAATTTCTTATCTTCATCAATGATTTGATTAGCACAATCAGAATTTAATTGATTGATATTGTAGATTATGTGACTGGCCTTAGCAAACTGATCGTCGGAATATTGCTGAGAATAATTATCTAACAATGAAATTTTATCTTGTTCAGATTCAATTTTTGAATTCATCATCTCGTTATTAAGCAAGAAATTTCCTTCATCATCTTTTAAAAACATAAAGTCATTAAAATCATCTTGATTATTTAAATAATCTTCTGAATAAATATCTGATAAATATGTTTTTACTTCTTGTATGTAAGATCCTTCATCTAATTGTTTTTGTAGCTCTAATGTTGGGGTATCTATATTCCCATATTCTGCTTCTTTAGAAATTCCTTTATAATATTCCTCGCTTGATTCGTAAAATGCTATATCAATATAATCATTCACATCTTTATTAAAAGATTCTTGTACTTCTTGTTCATCGATTTCTGGGGATAAGGATATTTCTTCATGTTTGATTTCTCCCGGCTCATTAAAAGTAAAATTCATATTTTCAATGCTTGCATATTTAGATAAATAGTCAAAAAGATAACCGAACACATTGATATTAAACCTGATTGATGCAAGCGAAAGACCAAGTCCATAATTAATTTTATAAGTTTGCTTAGACGGTTGCCCATTTTTTTCAGCACTAATTTCAATATATGTTTCATTGTTTGCAAATAAAGTACCTGTAACATTAAAAATTTCTCCGTTGTTAGCAGAAAAATCAAAATTACTTTTATTACCATTTAGATGATAAAAAGTTGTATTAATTTTAATTGGCGAAGATTTTTCTTGGTCCTTAAAATCATAGTAGTAAATATTATAAGGATAAATGTTTTTTTCATCAGAATCAATTCGCCCCACACTTGCAAAAAGATTTTTATATTCTTCGGTGGTTAAATTAATATCGTATAAATAACCTCCGATACCAGAAGAATAACGCAAGTCAGCTGGCTTGATATTTCTAACAGCCACTGGACTTAAATTGTATGCATCTATTGGATTAATGCCAATACTATATTCACTAGATAAGTTTTGTGGAGCTAAAATAATCTCTTTGTAGATTTGGTGATCCTTCGTGTAATATTTTTGTCCATCGTCGTAAGTATTAAGTATCCAGCTATTTACTTTATTATTCCCTCGCATCATACCAATAAATATATTTTCCATACTATGTCCTGCCAAACGAACGAAAATTCTATTTGATAATAGATAATTAGTGTCATCTTCAAATATAATATTACTATTGTCAGAATTATCCTCAGAATGCAAAATTTTTACATTAAACCTTAAGCTTGATTTTTCTAAAATATTCTCTTGATTTGTAAATAAATTATCTGCACTACCAGCCTTAATAGTGCCTACAAACTCAATATGTTTTTCTAATGTATCCTTATTAAAGGAATCCTCGTCAAAAGTCAACTCAACTATACCAATATCTGGATTGTCTTCATAAAAATAAGCTACTCCTCCTGCCTGAATCATAGAGTTTATTACTGAATGAGGCATTAAATCAAATCTATTTTTATCATATTCAACTATAAATTTATAATTTTCAATATTACCGATCTCCTGAACCCTGTTTGTAAAATCTTCTTGTCCAATTTCTCCGTCATAATCTTTTGCTCTAAAAATCATTTCTGGAGTAATTTTTAGTTTAAAGGAAACTTCGTCTTCTGGAAATAAATATGAATAAGGCTGAGTGTATGAATAATACTGTTCAGAATTATATGTATATTTTTTTTCTCCTCTACCCCTAGATACTTCATCTAAATAATGTTTAGCAAATGGGGCAAAAACTATATTTTCAAACAATGTAAAATTAATCGGCAAATAAGCTAATTCTTTTTTTTCTTCACCACTTTCAGAATCTATAGAATATACCTTTATTTGCGATTCAAGATAATATGGTTGATTTTCTATTTCTTTTTGTTCGGAATTTACTATCTGTTTCAGAGAATAATTCCTTTCACATAACTCATTTTGATATAATGAGCTTTTCAAATATCTTATTGAGTCATTGATATTACTTCCAGGCACAATACTAAATTGTAGATTAGAATACAAATTAAAATCTTTCTTAATGTCGTCTTGATCTTTAAATTTATAGCTTGCTTTCATATTTAAATACTTGCTTGTGTTCTCAGAACCATATTGAAAAGAAAATGGTTTCACAAATACATCCATTGAATAGTTATTATCTGACTTTTTATCATAATCGTAATTATAAGATGGTATTACACTAGTATATTTTTTCAAGTTTCCCGACATAGTATAATTATTCTCTAATTCATATCTTTTTAATACAGATTCAAAATATTTTTGAAATTCAGAAAAATTTTTCTTTACCGCAGATTCAAAACCCCCCAGCAAAATATTTACCACTTTACCATCAAGCTCAATACTAAATTCTGCCTTAATAGCATCTTGATTTTCTTCTTCTGAATCGTTCTGAATTTTATTATTGATTGAATTGTAAAATTCAATCAATTGCTCTTCTTCTAAATAAGGCGAAAGATAAAATCTATTAAATTCGGGTTCCTCTTCAACATAACTTAGGGGTTCTGGCATAGGTATTGACACATTAACACTATATTTACCTACTAATCTGCTGGATGTATCTCTAATTATTAAAGTGTAAGTATATGTATCTCCAACAACTGCCATAGGATCATTAAAAGATCCAATATTTAAATCCTGACTACCAAAAATCTTGCCGGGATTTACTACAAAACTAACATCATCACCACCTGGACCTTTTTTGATAATCTCATATGTAAAAACATAAGGAAGCTCTCTATTGTTGTTCTCTGGAGTATGCCACAATAGTGTAACTTCTGTTAGCTCATTACCTTCAATAAGTTGACCGATTTCATACTCTAAAGAAAACCTTGGAGCATTAGGATAAGGGGTATCAGCTTTAACTAAAGCTGTTAAAGTTATAAATACTAAGATAAATAATGTAATTGATAAAATTTTTTTCATAGTAAATTTATTTATTAAAATATTCAGGATAATAGGGGTTATTTTTTTGCCAATTATCAAAAATTTCACTGCATTTCTTAACCGCTTCATCTATTTCCGGAATTTTTACATTTGGATTAAAGTGAGCATTACTCAACATATCAGAATCTATTCTGTCTAGTAATTCGTAAAAGTCTGGTCCAAAAAAATTATATAACACATTTTTTGGATCTCTTATATAATACTCAAGTAATATATTACGGCTGATGTTTTTACTTAATACCAGCGATTGTGCAACTGACCATCCTTTTTTGTGTAAGATAGGCTGTGTTTTTATTTGAATAACTTCATCTATCTTTTTCCAAAAAACTTGCTCGTAAGGGTAATATCCAAAATCACTATCTAGGTCTGTTATAAAATTTGTACCTGTTATTTTTTGAGTTACTGTAATTGAATTATATTCCACTAAACCCTCTGCTAGTTTTCTAATATTCGAACCTTCAGGTAAATCGAAGAGCCCTATATACCCTTCACCCCCTTCACCGTAACCTGTTAAACGATGCATGTATTCATGTACCAAAGGGTGTATAACCATTTTTTTTCCGTCTTTACTGACAACAAAAGTAATCTTTATACCATCCAAACCTAGCCCACCAAATCTATCTTTTATTGAATAAATTTTTTCGTTTAAACATATTTCATATGCCCCGCAACTACCAGTTGTCTTCATTTTTATCACAAATGTTTTGTTTAAACCATTTGCTAACAAATCATTAACTTTCTTATACATTTCTGGATCGTTTTTAAAAAAATTCTTGAAAAAGTTATCCATCGATTTTGTTGTATTAATGATATCTTCAGCTGTATCTAAACTTTGATTAAATGGTAAATTTGAATTTTTAAACATTTTTTTATGATCCAGCAAAAAACTTTTATCTCCTAAATCTACTTTATGAAAAAAGGGTTTTGAATGTTCTACTGGAACAACCATAGCAGGACTATCAATAACACTTTGGGCAGAAGCTGTTAAAAGCTTATCGTTGGAAATATTACCTGCCTGTTGAGTTAATGCTTGAGATAATTTATCAGGAGACATAGATGTATTGTTTAATCCAACAGGGTTAGATTGTGGTTTATGTACTAACGCCATACTTTCCGGATTCACAAACGGTTTTGTGTTGTCAATTGGGAGTGAAATTGGACCGAGATTTCGCCCTCCAACATCGATTGAAACAACAGGTAAAGTACTGGTTGATCGACCATAATAAATTAGTGTTTGTTTGCCACCTATGATTTTATAAACATATAGGTCATTTGGATCTAATGGACGGCCATACGGATCAAATCCATTTCTTATACTAAATAACATTTGTTCTGGTTTTAGATTTTGTAGTTTTCCGATGATAGGACTTGTTAGCCAATCTGAATTTCCTGTGCTAGCTTTATCTATCGCATAATAGCGAGCTAAACCCAAAAGAGGTGTACCTAGTTTTAATGCTGCTTGCGCAAGTAATGTTCTAGTTAAATATTCTGGTAAATACTCTGCTTTAGTTACTAAATCACTTCTTAATGCTTTTATTTCTTGCCTCTTGTTGTAATACCTCATTAAAAGATCGTATTCGTAATTCGTCCATTCGTCTTCGCAATAATATTTTTTAAATTCTGGATGCCATTCATACCAGTCATCTAGAAAATTTAATTTATCCCAATTGCCTTTGCTTTTCCAATTTAATTTTTTATTTGCTAAATCTTGGAAATAAGTAATCATTTTCAATTGTCTTGTCCATATCTCTTCACCAATTTTTTTTAAATATTTTCCGTCTTTATATTTATCTACCTGCATAGAAGGGACTACAGCATGATCAAAAAATTCTACTGTAGCATTCGTAGTAACTGTAATTATTTCATTTGAAAATTTATTACTATTGCTAATCCCAGTTAACACATGCAGAGCTCTTGGAATATTAAACTGCTGAAAAAAACCTTTTTTTTCTAATTCTCCGATAAATTCCAATGATAGATCAAGTGGGATCGGACGCCCATTTTCATCTCGGTAAACAACCAATGCATCAGTTATTTTTTTGTCAAACTCTCTTGCAAATGGATCCCTAGCGTCTTCCAATTCCTTTTGAGTATGCAATTTATTGTCATCTTTATCCAAATCAAACATGTATTGAGGCGGAGTATAAGCTAAAACCTCAAAAGGAGTCAAGACAGATAACAACATTAATATTGTAATTAGTATTTTTTTCATTTCTTGTTAAACCTAATTATTTGGTTATTCATGATTAGATAAAGAGTATTTTTACCAATTGTAAAATCTGTTATAAAGTCAAAAAAATAATCTTTTATTTGGTACAATTGTTCATTATTGTGATTTTCTAAATTAAATTTATTAATATTAAAAACCAATTTATCATCTTGATTTTTATTTTCTTGAGTAGTAGATGATATATAAGCTAAATTATTATTATCATAAAAATCAACAAAGTTCTGATGAAATTTTATATCATTTATTTCTTGCTTTTGCATTGAGGCGAGATTTACAACTGTAGCTTTTTTGACTTGGTCTGATGATGAAATGACTAGTATTTTATCTTTCTCTGGTGAAATAACAAAATTAGATATTTCTGCATCTGAAAATTCTAATTCTTGAATTTGCTTAGTATTTAAATTAATTATTTTTATCTTATTAAAAATTTTATTATCTTCACTAATCTCTAAAGAAATATAAATTATATGGTTATTGTCGAGCCATTCTATTTTAGGTATTAATTCATCTGTCTTAATAATATTCTTACTAACATTGTTATTCAAATCTTTAGTTTCTAAAACCAAAGAATCCTCATCTTCACTAAAATAGGCAAAAGTTAAATTTTCATTCATTCTAACACTGTTTAAATTATTACCAATATCAAGTATCTCACCATTTTGAAGGTTAAGATATTTATTGATTATTTTTTCATCTTTTTCATAAGACAATACTAGACCAACAACTTGAGCTTGATTATTTTTAACCCAAGAATAGCTATCAATATTTGAACGATAAAAACCCCTAGGAATTCTTACATTGTCTTCCGTAAAGAACATATCATCTAGAAAATCAAATTCTACAAGAGTAGTAAGGCCATCTTCAGTAATTTTTACTACCCGATTTTGAGAATAATCTAGCAGATAAATATCATCTCCCGAAACAGCTGCCAATCCCGAATAATTTAAAACATTAGAACTATTGCCAACATGCTCTGCTTTTAACAACTCTACCTCCAACACATTTTTTCTTAGAGCTTTAATATCTACCAGTTGGGTTTGCGTTAAGCATCCTTCTTTATAAATCTGGACATTGTGTTGAAACGGAGGTAGCTTAATTTCTAATTCGTTGATATTTTCGTATTCTTGTCCAAAAACTTTAATATTAACTTCTGGTGTTGTAGATTTGATAACCAATGTCCCAAGAGCATATCTTGAATAATATATGTAAAAAGAAATTCCAATAATCGCCAGTAAGCATATTGCAACAATAATCCATTGAACTTTTTTATTTATGGTTTTTGGTGGTTTATTAGTATATTGTCTTTGACCATCTGAAAAATTTTTAGAAAAATTAATTTGTTCTAAATTATTTTGATTATTGAATTGTTGATTGTCTTGTTGCATTAATATATTTTCCAATATTTTAAAAACTATACCACTTATCCTCTAATTCTTTTTGATCTTTTGTATTAATAATTAGTGTTTTATACATCCATTTTACACCATCTATTATTTTTGAAAAAGAATGCTCAAACGAACTGTAATCTGATTTTTTATTCTCATCGTCTTGAATAACTTTTAATGACAAATCAACTTCTACAGGTTGCTCCACTTCAACATACTTGCCAGTAATTATATCTGTAATTCTTACAGTAGGCCTTATTGAACGATCAATGTCTAGCTGAAATGAGAAATTACCATCTTCATCTAAATTAAGATTTTCAATAATTGTTACTCCTTTATATGATCCAGCATTGGAAGATCTTTGATTAATATCAGAAATAATTATTTTTGCGCCAATTTTGTTTTTATCTTCCTGGTTTTCAACAATTGGCAAACAAATAGGAAAATCCTTATCATTTACTTTATCTATCTGCTCATACGCACATATTTCAAAATCTCTTTTTAAACTCTCGCCAATAGTGGCTTTGTTTAATGGCTCTTCTTTAGTTGAGCCATTAACAAACCCCTGATTAATCTTAAAAAATCCTTCATATGTTTTGTTGTTATCTTGATCTTCTGATTCTTCATCTTTTAACTTGATTTCTGCGTTAATGTTATTTACATCTATTATTATTTGATTTTGAACATTTTTTGCATAATATCCATCATTTTCATCCATGTGTAGTGTAAAAGCTACTTCCACTCTACCCGCTGGTTGATTTTCGTCCGGCTTATATATTAGGACTGCATTATCTTTCGTTGCAAACCCCCGACTATTAAGCTTAATTTTACCTTTATTATTTTCTTGTTCTATTTCTTCAAAAGTATATTCAAATAAATTATCATTGATTTTATCTTTATCAAGATGCAAGTAACCTAACTTTCCACCTGCGCCAGACCCTTTTATTTCAAAATCTATTTCCTTATCTTTATAACTTTCTGAGTCTATTCCGGAATGAATATTGCGATTTAAAAATTCATTAAAATTACAAGATTTAAATTCACTCTTAATGGCGTCATTATCAGTTATTTTTCTGGCATGGATAAAAATCGGCATATAATCAAAATCTGTTGCTTGTTTTATCGGATAAACGCTTTTATTGATTAACAATTCTCGATAATCCTGATTATCAGGATACATTCTTTTAAATAAATCATCTACACTTAATTGTCCACGAGAAAGCTGTTGAAAGGTTTTTATGTTTCTATTTGGGGCATCAGAAAAAACTTGATGATAGTAGGAAAGCCATCCTAAATTACGATACAGTAGAGGATTCCATTTTAATTCTGGGCAAACAACTGGCTGAGTAAATGTGTAATAATCACTATTTCTATAATCAACAATTGGCGCTACAACTAATTCTGGTCTGGGTTTAGCAGTTATCCTCAATTCTTCTCCTTTACCTATGGTCTTCGCCCCACAATCATCATTTACAGAACCAACTTGAGATTCAATTATCCTCGGTTCGCAATTATTCCCATTTTCATCACATACCGTATCTTTTTTGACACATTGGTAACTCAGATTACCATTAATTCCATATAAATAATCTAAATCGCAATCATAACCTTTATTTCTATAACCTTCTACTATATGATTTCGATTCTCTTCTATTTCAAATAAACATTTAGTTTTCTTTACATCAATTGCAAAACTAGAATTAATTTTGTTAAAAATAATGGGAGTTGTAATACTTGGTTCTGCCCAAATATTTTTCATGACTTTTCCAATCCATTGATCATATGCTTCATGATCTATTCCATCTCCCCTAACATTCTCTAATTTAGTATGTCTTAGATGATTAACAAAAGGACAACTAGATTTAATTTGGACTGGTTTTATATAAAAACTGCGATTAGACAAGTCAATATGTCCCGTACCAAGAAAATCTGGGTTATCTCCAGATGATTTAGCATTAAAAATTCCTTGCCAAAATGAACGAATTAGTTCTCTACCTAAAAACGAAGTATATTTAGAATGTCGAAAAACCAAAAAGTCACGTCTAAATACAGGTGGGTTACTTAAAACAATATTTTTTTCTATATCTAAATAGCATTTTCCACTAGAACCTATATTTTCAATTCCTAACTCTTTTAATAGTCCAGACCATTCGAGATTGTAATAATCTTGGGTTGAATCACTAAAAAAATCCGCTCTTGGGCCGAATTGACTTAAAATATTGGTAAAATAGTTTCTCCAAGAAGGTACTGCGGCTATAGCGATACCTAAAACTAAAAAAATACCAAGTGTTACTGGTAAAAGTCGTTTTAGCGCCCATACTCCTAATTGCTTCTTTTTATCCACAGATTGATTTGAGTTTTGATTGTTATTTTCTGGATCTATCTGTGGTGGACTACTCCCTAATTGTTCTCCCTCCGGATTATTCATAAAATAAATATTTTAATAATATTTTATTACTTAATTACATTTTAACATATAGCAAAAAAAAAATGGAATTGGTGGGTATTTATGTGACTTTTACTTTTCTTTCAAGAACTACAACTCTTTTTTCTAATAAAGAAAATTCATCTGCATCAACTTTTTTCTTTAATGAATTATTAATTGATTTGACTTCTTCTTTAATAATTTCAATATTTTCTGAATTTTGACCCACTTTTTCAAAAGTCGCATCAAGCTTATTACAAGCATTATCAAGTTTATCGCTGACTTTACAAAGTCTATCACTTAATTTATCAACCTTTTTATTTAAACTTGTATATTGTTCAGCAATAATTGAAGTTTGGCTTTTGAACTCATCTAGGAGAAATTTACCTTGACGACTGTAATCCTCTTTTAATTCTTTTGTTTGTTTTTCTAAAATTTTTGTAAGCTTTTTTTCGTCCATACGCAATCCTTGTAATTTAATTAAACCAAAAAATAAGTTTAAATTAAAGTGGATAATTTATTCTTGAAAAATTTTTAGATAGATGAAATAAACAATACAGCCAATCACAATAAGACCAACAATTATATATGCCCAAGAAGGAATTACTGATGGCAACTTAACATAAATTTCTTTTTCCAATGTTTCACCTCTGGCAGCACCATCAACTTTTATAGAATATGTTTTGTTCTCTGCTTCCTCCTGTTTAATATTCATAATACCTCTAAATTTGCCATCCTCGATTTCTTTTACACCAATATATTCTTGATTTAAATATATATGCACATCTTTGCTTACAGAAAAATTTTCACCAACTAAATTAAATGACTTTCCATATTCTATTTCAGATATTTCAAAATTTTTATCAAACGGGTCTGTAGCATTTGAATTAGTAAAATAAATTTCTGGAGATTTTCTTGTTGAAGCAATAGTAATTTGAAACACAAAAAATACAAAAATAAATAATGGAATAATTAGAAATATTTTAGTAATTTTTTTCATTTTCCTCCTTTTGATTTAAAATTTGATTTTAATTAAATACAGCTTTTTTAAAAGATTCCCACTCTTCTATTAAAACATATATTCCTGCGGCAAATGGTATTGCCAAAACAGCACCAATTATTCCTCCTAATTTTGCTCCGATTGTAAAGACAATAATAATTATAACTGGCGAAAGCCCAATTGCTTTACCCATTAGCTTGGGAGCAATAAAATTATCAGCAAATTGAATAATTAAAGTAAATAGAATTACTGAAAGTCCTGCCAACCACACAGAACCAGTTGTATAGGCAATAATTCCAATAACAAGACCTGTAAAAACTGGTCCGATAATCGGAACTATATCTAAAATTCCCGCAAGTACTGCCAACATCATAGCATAAGGAACATTAATTAATGATAAAACAATAAAAGTAATGATTGTAATTATAAAACTCAGCAATACTCTGCTTCTTATCCATTTCCCAAGCTTTTGATTGATTTTATTATAAATCTTGTTCATGTGTTCTTTTTTTCTATCCGGAAAAAAAGAAAAAAATGTTTCTTCAACTGCTTCTTGTTTTAATAAAAGGTAAAAACTAATTATTGAAATTAACACAAAATCACTTACTGATCCAAAAAAAGTAAAAGTGTATTCCATAACGCTATTACTGATATTCTTTAAATTTTCTGATAACGAAAAAAACTTCTCTGTTTCAGTTGCATAATTGTTTGAAATAAATTCTGAAATCGAACTAGGAAGTTTTTCGATTATAAAAGGGATATTTTTAATAAGCAAACTACTTTGCTCAATTACCGGGGGAATAATTAAAAAGAAAAGCAAAACAAGAAAGGCTAGAATTAAAATATATACTATCGTAACCGAAAGCCATCTAGGAATCTTATATTTATCAAAATATATTAAAGTTGGTCCAAGACCTGCAACTACTATTAAAACTACAAAAACTAAAAGCAATATGTCTCTTATAAGATACAAAAATAATAAAAATAATATTGCCAATAATATTTTTATGATTGCTTTAAAAGATATATTAAAAATTATTTCTTTTTGCATAAAAACCTTTTAATAATTTTAGATTGGTTGCAGATAGATTTTTTCCTTTTTCTCGACCGTACCCGTCCCATATTGATCAATTATTCCTCCCGGTCTTACAAGTGACTCTTTAAGTAGATTTGGATTACCAATTGCCTCTATAGATGTTGGTGGCTGAAAAATTCCTGACTCAACATAAGATTTTGGACCTAACCTACGATTATTCACTGCAATTGCTTCTGCGCCGATATTTTTAATTGCATTTATTATATCAATAATTTGTGTTGAGTCCACTTTATCGTAAAAAACTATTTCAATTCCCTCCCCCTCTACAGCAGTAGACCCTGATATAATTTTGTAGTTCTGCAGATTTTCTTGTAAAATCTCATTGGATTCCTGAGAGCTTGTAGCAGATTCTAAGAGCTTTTCTCTCTGCATTTGAAGCTGATCTATTTGTTTGCGCAAACGGCTATTAGTTTTAAAATATTCAGTAACTACCAGTGCTATTGAATTCCCAACTTCAGGCTGGCTAATCTCTTGGATTTGTTTATTTAAATAAAATTGTCTAGTTAACAAAAAACCTAAAAATAAACAAATACCAAAATAAATTAATATTTTATAAAACCTACTCATTTGCCTCCGCTATTTTTGCATATTCAATAACAAAACTTCCATCATACGGCAGTATGGTAATATCATTTTTTCTTATTACTTCAAGAATCAAACCCTGATTTTTAACTCTTTTTTTAATATCTTTTAAATTATTTGAATTATTGACCTGATCTTCTAAATCCTTAGGTTTTCCAATTACTTTAATTTCAAAAGGTGGGGCTGTTTTAGTGCTATTTATTAATATTGTATTAACAATGCAATCTATAGATGAAACAAAAACAATTCTTTCATCGTTAATACTAATTGCTTCTGCACCTACTCCCCATAAAAAATTTACAATGTCTCTTAAGTCCGCTGCATGAGTAATCGAATCTATAGATACTTCTGCTTTTTTTGAGTCGTCAATTTTAATTATTATGCCCTGACCAGTTCTTTTTGTTAGGCCAATATTTTTTTTATAATTTTCTATTTCTTCTACGGTTTTTTGGCTGGCTGTGTATTTTTTTAATTCTTCTTCGCTTTTTGTAATATCTGTCTGCAAAATATTGATTTTATTTTTAAGATGATCCTGTTCTTCAACTAAAACATCTTTAGTATCCTGTAAAGAAATATATGGAGAAATTGGATCAACAACTCTCACAACTGGAGTTTTTAATTGAATTATCAAAAAAAATCCTATTCCAATACCCAAACATAGTAATATGAAGGAAATTTTATTAAATTTTTTAGAAAGGTTAAACATATTTTTATAAAAAAATAAATAATCTTAATTTTATTATATCTTAAAAACAAAAAAAAACAATCTTTTAATCATTGAGATTAACAAAACAAATTGTTATAATTGTTTTGTTTTTATATTATGAATTTTGTTAGAAATTAATTTATTAGTCATTATTGCTCCCGTAGCTTAACTGGATAAAGCAATCCCGTCCTAAGGGAAAGACTAGAGGTTCAACTCCTCTCGGGAGCACCACATCTTGATAATTGCAAAGTAAAAAAATTAATCAATAATTTTCTGAATCAATTTAATATCTTTAGCTTTACCATTTTTTTCATTAATTTTTAAAAAAGTAGCATTAAAAAAAACTTTACCTGGACTGGATTTGCTTTGAAAAGGTAATCCTGTTAAAAAAGATTGGGTTATTGAATCTAAATCACAACCAATAGCTGAGTCAAGTAATCCAACCATACCTGTATCAGAAATGTAGGCGGTTTTTTTAGGTAATATTCGAGCATCTGCTGTCGGTATATGAGTATGCGTACCAATAACAGCACTTACACGACCGTCCAAATAATAACCCATACAATTTTTTTCGGAAGTTGCCTCAGCGTGAAAATCTACAATAATAATTTTGTTTTTAATTTTTTTTAATATCTCATCTACAACTAAAAATGGGTTGTCAGTTTGATTTGGGATAAAAACTCTACCCAAAAGGTTAATTAAAATTATATTGTGATTTTTAAATTTTATTTCAGCTATTGATTTACCTGGAACGCTCTCTGGATAATTTGCAGGTCTGATAACTTTTATATCTTTTTCGTCCAAATATTTAATAAAATCTTTCTTATCCCAAATATGGTTTCCACTTGTAAAATAATCAATTCCTAAATTTATCATATCTTTATAAACATCGAAAGTCATGCCATTACCCGATGTTAAATTTTCTCCATTAGCAAATATAAGGTCTATTTGCATTTCCTCTTTTAAACCAGGCAATACCTTGGCTATTGCATTTCTTGCCGGCCTACCTACAATGTCTCCAATAAATAAAATGTTCATAAAAATAGTTCTAAAAGTTGAAGATATTCAATCACTTCGCTTATTGGAATTGAATCTAAATATTTACAAATCCAACAGTTTCAACAATTTAAACAACTTCAACATGATTAATTATTTTGCAAATTCAGTTGCCCTTACTTCACGAATCACATTAACTTTAATAGTTCCTGGATATTGTAAATCTGTTTCGATTTTTTTAGCAATATTTTGTGATAATTTAAGAGCTGCTAGGTCATCAATATCTTCTGGTTTTACAATAATTCTTACTTCTCTACCAGCTTGAATTGCATAAGATTTTTCAACTCCAGTAAATGAGTTGGCAATATTTTCGAGCTCAGTTAATCTTTTTATATAAGATTCTAAAGATTCATGTCTTGCCCCTGGTCTTGAACCGGAAATTGCATCTGCCGACCTAACAACGATTGCTTCTACTGTTTTTGGTTCAATGTCATCATGGTGAGCACCAACAGCATTTATGAGAGTTTCTGAAGCTCCATATTTACGCAAAATATCCATAGAAATATGGTGATGCGCGCCCGGTACTTCGTGGTCAACAGCTTTACCAAGATCGTGCAACAATCCCGCTTTTTTACATAAAGCTGCATCAGCACCTATTTCATAAGCCAACATCCCTGCTAGTTGAGCAACTTCTACTGAATGTTTTAACACACTTTGACCGTATGATGTTCTAAACTTCAATCTACCTAAAATTTTTATTAAATCTGGATGCAATCCTGCCACACCAACTTCAAATGCAGCCGCCTCACCTGCTTCTTTCACTTCAACCGCTACTTCTTTCTTAGTTTTTTCAATAATTTCTTCAATTCTTGCTGGCTGGATTCTACCGTCGGAAATTAATTTTTCTAAAGACACTTTTGCTATATATCTTCTCATGGGATCAAAAGAAGAAATCGTAACCGTATCTGGTGTATCATCAATTAAAACATCTACTCCTGTAGCCTTTTCAAAAGCTTGGATATTTCTTCCTTCCCTGCCAATAATTCTGCCTTTCATTTCATCTGACGGTAAAGCAACATTTGACACTGTTGTTTCAGCAGTATGATCAGAAGCCATTCGAGCTATTACTGTCGCGATGATTTCTTTAGCAATATTTTTTGCTTCATCTTTAGCAGCCTGTTTAGAAGCTTTAATTTTTTCAATAACTTCATCTTTAAATTCTCTTTCAATAATAGCAAGCAATAGATCTTTTGCTTGTTGATCATCTAACTTAGTAATTTTTTTGAGTTCTTGTTTTTGCTCTTGTTTAATATTATCTATTTCTGTTTTGATTTTTGCAACGATTTTCTGTTGTTCTGCAATTTTATTTTTCTCAGATTCGATTTGATCATACCGCCTATCTAAATTCTCGTCTTTTGTAATAATTCTTTTTTCTCGTTCGTCAAGATTCCGACGCTTTTGATCGATTTCTTTTTTAGCCTCTTCTCTTATTTTAAATGCCTCATCTTTTGCCTTAAGAACCAATTCTTTTTGTTTTTGCTCTGCCTCTCGAATATTCTTTTGTGTTAATGTGTGTTTTGTAACAAATCCAACACCTGCCCCGGCTAAAGCCGAGATAATACCTACTAATAATATAGGGTTCATTGTTTACTCCAAAATAATAATTTAAATTCATATTGCTTCCTTTAAAAAATAATTTAGCTTAATACAATATAAGAAGCATTATTATTTTAACACATGTGCATGTTATGTCAATTATTAATAATGAGAATTTTCTTAGCCCCCATTCTCATTTTTTCTTCTGTTTTACCATTATAATCATGAATAGCATTAAACAATTGATCAAACTTATATTGAAAACCTTCACCTCTTTTTGTACCTACATCATTTGTAATAAAGTATTGTGAATTATAACCCTTTACAACCAACATGTGATATATCGGACCTGGATTTTTAAAGTATGGATTACCAAGATCTCTACCAGCTGCTGGTATAATTATTGGATTACCCTTAGATAATTCCATTTTTATATCATCAATGCTTTTAACATTTTTAATTTGTATATTTTTATATCCATAATATCTCTTTGCAAAATCAGCAAGTTGCTCGAGCGTTAAATCATAATGACCACCATAATTTTCCATTTGCCAAGCAACCATTTTTTGAATTTCATCTTCTGCTTGTTGGGGAGTTAAAGTTTTTCTTCCTTGTAGATACCAATGAACTATCAACAATGACGCCTCTTCACACGCCTCGTCGTGTAAATCATCCCAGTTAGCAAAAGGTGCTTGAGATGTAAAAACTATATCTAAATTGACAGAATTTTTAATTTTTTCTGAATCACTCTGGCTTAAATTTTTATTTTCATTAGAATCTGATTGAATACGAGTTTCGCAGATAAACGGTTTTGAGATAAATTCTAAAGCATTATTTACCTTAGTATCGAATTGATACTTGGTACTAGCGCAACCAGACAAAAAACACATTATCAACAATTTTAAAATATTTTTATTCATGATAAAATATAATTAGAATACTAATATTACATTTGTATTATACCTAACATGTCGATTGACTACCAGAGATATTTGGAGTATAATTGATTTTGATCTTTAATATACTGAATTTTTCAAATTTATGGATTTTTAATATTTATTGTTTGCTTAGAAATTTGGTATTTATTTCCGTCTAGGATCGGCCTAGCCGAGACTGATGAAATTTGATATTTGTAATTTGTTATTTTTCAATATCGGGGTGTGGCTCAGTTGGCTAGAGCGCCTGCTTTGGGAGCAGGAGGTCCCGGGTTCGAGTCCCGGCACCCCGACCATTCGACTCAGATTACTTCGCTCATGGCAAGAATTCTGAATTTGATATTTTAGTGCGGAACGAGAAGCCTGCCTGTCGGCAGACAGGTTTATCCGCCGTAGTTATAACGAAGGCGGAAGTCCCGGCGGCACCCCGACCAATCTAAACATTGCGAATTTTGCGGACAGTTTGTTGCTCGCTCGCCGCGCCGTAGGCATGGCATCATTCAGAATTCTGTTCAAAAAAGGTTCGCACTTCGTTCAGTAATTGCGACTAGTTCAAACATTTTGAAAATTCATTTATAAATTGTTGTTTTATTTTATTTGTTATTTGTATTGTGAAATTTGAAACTTTCGTATGCGGGTGTAGCATAACGGTTAATGTCCCAGCCTTCCAAGCTGGTTATGGCGGTTCGATTCCGCTCACCCGCTCCAAAGTGTAAAATATTTTTAAAAGACTACCAAAAATATTTGTATTGGTTTTTTAGATAATTATGTTTATATTGATAATTTCTGCGCCCGTAGCTCAACGGATAGAGCGACAGCCTTCTAAGCTGTAGGTTAGAGGTTCGATTCCTCTCGGGCGTACCATGGTGGCTGTAGCTCAGCTGGTTAGAGCATCAGGTTGTGGTCCTGAGGGTCGAGGGTTCAAATCCCTCCAGTCACCCCACTAAAATTGATTTAAAAATATAGGGATTATTGCGCCCTTAGCTCAGTGGATTTAGAGCGACTGTCTTCGGAACAGTAGGTCGGGGGTTCGAATCCCTCAGGGCGCACCACCTTTGGGCCTATAGCTCAGTGGTAGAGCAGTTGCCTCTTAAGCAATTGGTCCTGGGTTCAAATCCCAGTAGGCCCTCCAAAAAATAATTATATTTTTTTAATCCTCTTTTGGATTTTTTATTTATCAAAAAATAAAATGAAAATAAATTATAAAATACATAAAAATAAAAATGATTTATATTTGGTTTTTCTTCACGGACTAGGAGGAAATCTATACGCTTGGAATGAAATTAGAACTATAATGCATAAAAAAAATTATTCCACATTAGCAATTGATTTAAGAGGACACGGTGAATCATTTAGACCAAAAAAAATTAATGATTATAAATTAGAATATTTTGCTGATGATATTAATAAAATTATCAAAAAAGAAAAAATTAAAAAATTTGTAATTATTGGTCATTGTTTTGGTGGAGTTATAGCAAGCATCTATCAAAACAAATATAAAAAAGCAAAAGGAGCTATTTTAATTGCTAGCACTTACAAATCTCCAAAAAGACTAAAAGCAATAATTCCTGTGCTTGGATTATTTAATTATTTTCTATCAAACTATTTGCCTGACAAAAATTTATACAATAGAAAAAGTTTTGACGACTTTATTAATACTGGCGACTACAATCCTAAAAAAATTTTCACTGATATATTAAATACTTCTCCTAAATCTTACTCTGCAACATTTTATCAATTTAACAAATATAATGGTGAAAAAATTTTGCCTAAAATAAATATACCTGTTTTGATTATCTCAGGTGAAAATGACACAATTTTTAATTTGAAGTATGCGGAAAAAATCGCGAAATTAATAAAAAAATCCAAATTAGAAATAATTGAACACACTAACCATATTTTAATTATTAATTATCCACAAAAAATTACAAAATTAATAATTAAGTTTTTAAATGGGTTGCTCAAAAAATAAAAAAATGATATAATTTCTTTAATTAACTTGTTATTATAAATAAAAATTCAAATGATGGCCCCGTCGTCTATCGGTTAGGACGTCAGCTTTTCAAGCTGAAAAGAGGGGTTCGACTCCCCTCGGGGCTGCCATTTGAATTTTTATTTTTATCAATAATTGAAATTTAGCTTTAAAATTTCATATAATTTGCCTTCATTTTTAATGATTGCTAA
>Ga0334885_1001234_pt1 | contig 33605 bp, 30 predicted proteins | sample GraSluR1_MG_8_FD_207233 | JGI IMG/M metagenome (GOLD analysis project Ga0334885, IMG submission 207233) | Sludge microbial communities from methane-producing bioreactor in Wageningen University, Netherlands - Granular Sludge_31_05-R1 | ecosystem: Engineered > Bioreactor > Anaerobic >...
GGACAACTTACATTCAATGTTTTAGGTTTAGGACCACGACAACCCATAAATACCACCTAATCACTAATATTTATTAGATTCGAAGTCCTATATAAATCTTCAGTATACTAAAGGGTCAACACCTATTCATGGGGTTTCAGTTAAAGCCATCGGAGTATTTTCTTTTTCATGTAATGATTGTCAGTTAAAGATTCATGGGGTTTTAGTTAAAAGTATTTTCACCCTTTAGATGGTATTCCCTGGTGGTCTGGCCCACAACGTAGAGGTAGATATGATTTTTCATGTCTTCCTGGACTGGTTTCCACCCATTGAATTTCCAGTAATAGGTTACCACCCTGGTCCCTGGCTGGAGTTCGACTTTCAGTTTACTTTTCAAATTCTGATTCGCTTTGCGGGAGAGAAATAGAGTTACCACCGTAGCCTCGCTGATATCCTCCCTGAAGAAGTTACCCCACCGGATATCCACCTGCTTCTGCAAGGCCAGAAGTAACACCTTCACCTTCGACCATAAAAATCTCAGTGGATCGGCTTCAATCCCCACTGCCCCGGCGTTGAAGCTCCGGGCGGCTTCTATCACTATCCTGCCATCACCTGATCCCAGATCATAAACTACGTCACCTGCTTCTACCCGGGCCATTTCTAACATATTTTTAACTATTTTCCGGGAGGTTGGTTCAAATCCTGCACCCAAAACATCTGACCAGAAAATCCATAACATAAAAACAGCGAAAATTATTAGGGAGATGGTGATGAAGTCAATTATCTGGCTGGTGATTAACATAAAACTAGGCTCCTGTATTTAAATATCGATTTTTTCACTTATCAAGTTATCAGGTGAGATATTATAAAAAGGGATTATTGTAACAAAAATGATTGTATTTACTATCTTTTTATAAATAAACTTGTACTACACCTTATTTCTCTTATCTGTTAATTATTATCAAATTAGATGATAAATAAGTTCATATAAAATGTTATTACTAAGTAGGTTTGTCTAAGTTGATTCAATTAGCTGGTGAAACACAGTTATATAGATGATTAAAATATAAATAGATAAGATTACGGTAATTAAGGTTTTAAATGGATTCATATTTTTAATAAAAAAACTAAGAATGCTTATTTAAAATTGTCATGTTAGATAACATCACAGCATGTCTTAAATTGGTTAAGGAGGTTTGTGAACGACTTTTTTTGCCTAAAAAACCAAAAACTATATATGTAGTCAAGAAATGATCAAAAAATATCCAAATAAATTCCTTAAAATGAGTTTATAGGATAAGGAGGCGGTATAATAAACAAAAAAATTTTATTTACAGTGTTAATTTTATTGTGTTTAACACTGACCCTCAATGCTGTTTCTGCAGCAGCAAATACTACAAGCACTGCAGGTACTACAGCACAGGATAAGAAAGTAAATACTACAACTACAACCAAAACGGCCAGTACTAGCACGAATTATGCGGCTGGAAGCTCTACAACCATAAAGGTTTTAATCTACAGCGGTCCAGAAGCTGCATCAGACTGTGTTGCTGGAGTGAAAACGTCTCTGGCCACTGCCAACTCACAGAATCTGGTAAACGGAGTTAAATTCAACTACGCTACTTCCACCAAAATTACCACGTCAATATTATCAGGTTACGACCTCCTGGTTATGCCGGGAGGAAGTGGTGGTGGGTACTACCTGAAAAGTAGCAATATATATGGTACAGCCATAAAAAACTTCGTTAAAAACGGTGGAGGATACCTGGGTATCTGCGCTGGAGCATATGCTGCCGCAAATTTTGTCCATGGCTATTACAATGGATGGGGAATAGCTCCCCATGTAAATGCATATGCAGTCGGTTATACGGGAAACCTGCCAGTAACCTTCACCTCTGACGGAACTAGTGTGATAAAACGTAGCGGTACACTAACCCTTCACCATTACAACGGAGCAGCTATGTACCTCAGATCCTCTGGAGCTAAGATCTTCGCAAAATACGCAGACAGCAAAAGTGGATACAAAGGTTACGCTGCCATTGTGGGCGATTACTATGGTAATGGAAGAGTTGTTCTAAGCGGACCACACCCCGAGCTGAGTCCACAGTACCCAGATATAATCGCCAATCTGATTGTATGGGCTACCAAGACCACAGTCAGTACTACACCTAGTACCCCAACCACTCAGAAAGCCACTGTAAGCCAGATACAAACGGCAGCAGCCAGTGTTAAAACTTTCTATGAAACCAACAAGAGATTACCCAACTATGTAACCGTGAACGGCGCCCAGTTAACCATGCCTAAATTCATGTACCTTTTAGCTACAGCAACTATTCAGTTAAACAGCGGATCAACATCGACAATTACAGTTAAAAATGTTAACGCAGCCCCTAAGATATCAGGAAGCATCAAATCAGGTAACATCCAAAAAGCAGAGTACATAACCGTGGCTAAAAGAATCGTAACTTTCATCAACACCAATGGAAGAGCACCGAACTTCCTGACCACCAAACTGGGAACTTTGAGTTTCACCAAGGCTGTCTACACGTTCTCCAAGGTACTGGCTTTCTACAAAACAAATAAGAGACTGCCCAACTTCGTGGCGGTAAGTAAATAGGAAAGTATACCAAAATTTACTTTCTATTTTTTTATTTTTTAAACAATGTTCTACCTAAATAAGATCATAACTTTTTTTTATATCATTTACACCAACCACAAGACAAAACCTTTTTTATATCATTTACACCATCCGCATATTAATTTTAGATAAATATATGAAATAAGAATGAGAACTATTCTATTGATAATCTAAGTGTAAGCTCTTATAGGGGAAGATCATCATGACCTCCCAAGATGATCAGGAAATGATAGAGACGATTTACGTTAGATCCCAGTGACGGTAGTTTCACCATAAAACCCAGGAAGATCAGTTTGAAAAGCATAAGGGTAAAAAGAAAAAGGACTTACAAACTGAACTGGACAACACCAAGATGGATATGATACAGTAACTCATTCGGGATGTACTCAATAAGATCATTCATGAGGGATATCAACCCGATAAGATAGTTCATGGGGGAATCAAAGTAAGATATTTGTAGAGTGTAATAAAATGGGAAATCAAATAACATTCTCTCCAAAGAAGGATAGATCTGTAACCGGTGAAGACACCCTGGAAATAGAAAACATCCAGCTTAAGGCCACCAACCGAAAACTGATATCCAAGTTAGACCAGCAAAAACAGTTGATCAAGAAGTTGAACCGGGAACTCCAGGCAGTTAAGACCAGCAAGGAATCTAGAGATTATAATCAGCTTAGAAAGGAATACCACGCCTTAAAAAGTAAGAACGATAACCTGGAAACCCTACTTTTACAATCCCGGAAGGAGATAACCCGCCTTAAAAGGGAATTAAGTAAATTAACCGGGGATTCTGGTGAGCCTAAGAGTTCCCCATGGGATAGGCTGAAGAAGATAAGAAAATAGTATATAAAAACTTTGAAAATTTAGAATTGAAAATAATAATGTTTAAGAATTTAAATTGTTTTTAAAAAAATTTTAGAAATCGAAAATTTGGAAATAAAAATTTAAAATTTTCTGAATTTTAAAAGAAATACTGAATTTTTAAAAAAAATAAAATTTTTACTTCTATAAGGTCGTTACTTCTTCTTTTTCTTAGTGTTTTTTACTTTTACTTCCTCGATAGCGGCTCTGCCTGAGATCTCAATGGAGTACCCGTTTTCAAAGGCCATGGTCATCTGGGGATTGAATTCATGGTCCTGGAAGGTTATGTATTCCAGGAATTTATTCCCCTTCAACTGGGCTATGCCCACTTTTTTAAACTTCCTGTTTTCACCTTCGTTTAGTCCGATTTTTATTGTCTCGGCAGTTATGCTGATGGTGTAAGTTTCGTCTTCATCCAGGCCGTCTGTATCTTCAAATGTTAGTGTAATCCCCTGGACGTTACTGGTTTTTTTCTGACGCTTCTTTTTAGCATCTATAACCACTTCACCCCTGGCCTGTTCCAATTCCTTGTATGTTTCTTCTTCGAATGCCTCTTCTTCGAACCATTCATCTTCATAATCCATTTCCATCTCAAATTCCAGTTCTTCAATCATTTAATACCACCTACTTAAAATACGATTCGGGAACCTAGAATTTCATTTTCCACTAAAGATGACACACCCTATAACATCTTAATTCATTATAATTTCTTGGCTCATATAATTTATATATGTTACTCCCCAGATTATCAGCTCAGCTTAGTCAGGATCTTTCTGGATATACTGGCTATTAAACCCCCTATTATACTAAATAATGAAGGTACCAGGAGATAGACTGCGCATAAAGCTAGAAAAAATGCTATACCGTCTGGCAGGGAAGACTCAACCTGATATATGGGGTTGTTCATGTAATAGTAGGTTATGATCACCAGCAACCCGGAGATACAGGCCGCATAAAAACCATTGGACGCACCGGATCTGATGTTTCCACCGGCAATTACTGCAGCTACCAGTCCACCAGCACCCCACAGGTAAAAGGAGATGTTGTTGTTATATACAAAGTTGGACGAGTAGGGATCTGGTGAAGAAATATGAAAAGACACCAGTATAACCACCGCACCTATAATTATACCGGATATTCTCCGGATGTTTAGGGCAGAAGTTATTTTATCGGTTATCTTCTGGTCTTCAATTTTCTCCACGTATTCCAGTTTCCCGCCGCACTGGCACCGGTCAAAATCCTCTGGATGCTCCCCCTCCTGAAGCTGATAGTACCCATCACATTCCTTACAGATTAGATAGCCCATAAATATCATCTAACAAGGTTAAAAGGTTTATATCTCTTGTGAGTCTATATCTACTCTTAATATGTTTATAAAAGTTATGGGTTAGGGTTAATATAGTTATCCCCATTTTCACTCTACTTCGTAAATCAATGGAAAAATCATGATGAAAAATTATATGATTAAAACAAAAAACCTGAATAAAAAAATTATACAATAAATAAATAGCACTAAAATAAAAAAATTTAAGTTAAAAAAAGACTTATCTGATTGTTTTTAAATAAATTAAGTTTTTATCCTTTCTGTCGTCTGGGTTTTAGAGGGACATGGCCCATGAGACCATCGATGAACTTGGATATGAAACTCTTTTTAGGCATTTTGGGCATTAAATAGTCTTTATCAACCAGATAAGATGCTAAATCTAGAAATGAATGTGATACCTCAGATTCTGGGTCTTCTATAATTATAGGGGTACCCTGGGCATAGAATTTAATTAACTCCTTATCTTCGGGTATGATGCACAGGATGGATGCTTCCATGATGGCTTCCACTTCTTCTGGGGATAGGAAATCCCGGTCATTTTTATCCCGGTTTAAGACCACGCCTAAAATGTTGATTCCCATCCTTTCAGCCAGTAATTTGGTCTTGAGTGTATCGGTCAGGGATGTGACCTCTGGAGTGGTTACCAGGATCATCTCATCTGCGGGTGACATGGCAGCCAGGGCGTCTCTTTCGAGACCTGCTGGTGAGTCTATGAGAATTATGTCCACGCTCCCAATGAGCTGGTCGAAAACCTTTTCCATTCTCTCCCTTTTTATGTACTTGAGGTTGGGCAGGGAAAGACCGGCAGGGACGATATGAACTCCTCCTGGGCCTTCATATATGGCGTTTTGGATGTTCTCTTCTCCGGCCAAAACCTCCTGCAAGGTAACCTGCTTCCCCTCCAGTCCCAGGATCAACTCTAAATTAGCCATGTTAATATCCATATCAAGTATTAGCACGTCCTCCTCCAAGAGAGAAAGGGCTATGCCTAAATTTGCAGTAACTGTTGTTTTTCCGACGCCCCCTTTACCAGAAGCAACTGCAATTACCCTTGTCATATTTTCACCTTGCCAATTTTCTAGATTATTAAGGAAAGTTTAGATAATCATTAATATTGCACATGCATTTTTATTTCACATTAAAATAAAATTTTAAAAAATTTTTGTGAGTAATATCCCAAACTTATATTCATGACCAGTTAAAATCATGACAAAAAGTATTATAAACACATCTCATATTGATTAACAATGTGAGTTCTCTCTTACATAAAAACCGGGGGATAATACATAAAAATACACTCTAAAATCGGCAAACAACTCTTTTTTTAAAAAAACAGTTTAATAGTGTTAAAACATATTTAACCCATTTAAATTTTCCCGATCAAAAATTTACAGCCAAATGAACTATTTTTCCTCAATGGAACTTTTAATTAAAATACAACTACTAATAAACCGATGATCATACGGACTCAATAACAATTAAAGGGGCTTTTTTAGGCAAATAAACTTTTATTTGACTTAAATTGTTAAAAATAACAATAAAGAAGGATTCTTCCAAATACACCCTTAATTAAACCTTTCAGAGTGTCTTAAATTTAAAAAAGAGCTCTCTAATCCTATTTTTTTGGGAAAAAAATCAAAAACTTTATATACCATACGCGAATGAGTATAACTATTGTCCAGAATATATCCAATTTCTAAATTTTGGACAAGGAGGCGGTAAAATTAAAATTAAAGTAATATTATCAGTGCTTTTACTTTTCTCTTTAGCACTGTTTATAAATGCAGAAAATGTTTCTGCTGCTAGCACTACTACTGTAGATGCGAATTCTATAATTAAATCATCAGATACAGTGAAAAATTACGTGGAAACTAAAAAAGCAGTTCCAAGCACCGTAACAGTTGGTAGTAAAACAGTAACAAAAGAACAGTACCTGTACCTGTTAGCTTCAACTACGACCAACCTCAATAAAAACAGTAAAACATCAGTTACAGTGAAAACCGTTGCCAAAGCACCCAACCCCAATGGAAATTTAAAGACTGGTACCCTAACCAAAAGTGAATACGTCACACTAGCCGGTAAAATTACCACTTTCATAAACACCAACGGAAGGCTACCCAACTTCATGTCTACTTCCAAGGGAAACATGAGAACCGAAAACCTGATCTACACTTACTCCAAGATCGTGGCATTCTATAAAACCAACAACCGACTACCCAACTTTGTATCAGTAACACCATGGACTAAAAGTGAAGGAACCAGTTCATCAACAAGTACAGCTAACCCGGCAACCAGTGGAACCAGCTTCACTATCCCTCAGATAGTCACCGCAGCGAAAAACTACAGAAACTACGTTGACAGCAACTATAAAACACCATCCACAGTAACCGTAAACAACGTAAAAGTTAACACACCGCAGTTCCTGCAGCTATTAAGCTACGCCATAGTCCAGTTGAAAACCGGATCCAAAGCGTCCATCACACTAAAAACAGTCACTGGTTCTCCAAATCCTACTGAAACGGTTAAAGCCGGTACTTTACAGATGGCAGAATATGTTAAATTAGCACAGAGTGCGATATCAATCATCGACAGTGCAGGCAGAGCACCTAATTTTGCGGACAGTACACTGGGAAAGCTGCGATACGAAACATTGACCTACAACTTCGCCAAGGTCATTCAATTCTATGGTACAAATGGTAGATTACCCAACACCCTTGATGTCGTTCCCTACTCTAGCCTGAACTCCGCCGTAACTGGTAGTGTTCAAGCGATAATTGACCAAATAGGAAGAGACGAAGCGAAATATGGAACAATACAGGGTAATAAATACTCATACCTAGATGTTTTCCTTGCTGAAGGTAAAGGAAACTGCTGGGGTAGTGCTCTGTATCTATACTGGAGACTAAGTGCTTCAGGCATTCAAGCTAGAATAATGGGTTACATTGGAGGTATCGCCAATAACTCATTCAAACACGCATGGACACAGGTCCTTATTAATGGCGTATGGACAAACTGGAATTACGCAAAATACAGTTCAAAACACTGCGGTGATGTAGGCGGCGGAACCAGAGTAGTTCTTGTAGATCAATATGAGGGTAAGGGATTAAGTACATCCGCTTTAACCAACAAATTAATCGAAGAATACTACGAGGTATTATAAAAAACCCAAATTTTGAGAGGTAAATGCAAAAATTACCTCTAACTTATCTTTTTTTAAACTTTCTGCATGATATAAAAAATAGAACTGTTATCTTCTGGATTTTTCTTAAACATTTCAATTTCAGCTTCTTCAATCTTCAAAACCTTTAGTACTTCCTTATTTTCCTGATACTTTCCTATTAAATTTTTAACGTGTTCTTCATAGGGCTGGTAGAAGTAAGACCACCAGATACTGTGGTGGACCAGGAAAAAGTCCAACAATCGGTATCCTGAGGCTTTAATGGAACTTATCCTTGCCTGGTGGTCCTGGTGGGGTATATGAAGCACCATGAAACCATGGTCCCTGATTAAATGTCGCCAGTCCCTTAATGCTTCTTCAAAACCAATCTCAAAGAGGGACCCCTCAGCCCAGATCAGGTCGAAACTTCCACTGGGAAAATCCATATCAAAAAGAGAAGAATTAACAGTTTTTACCTGGTCTACAAATCCAATGGCCCTTATTTTCTCGTCAAGGCAGTTCAGCGCCTCCTGATCTATGTCTAGAGCTAATATTTCCCCGTCACTTATATGGGCCAGTTCCAGGGTGGGGACTCCAGTACCACATCCCACATCGAGTATTTTAGGTTTGTCCATTACAGGGAGCTTAATAAAAGCTTTGCGGGTGTATTCATTCAAATTCTCTCTGTAATGGTCTTTATCTATTATCTTTAAAATATTAAAGGTCATATTTACTGTTTGACGTACTGCATCACTTCACTATTTACCTTACTGCAATCACTTCTATTTAACGTACTGCTTCACGTTTCCCCTGATCACAGCGGATGCACCGTAACCTTTTATTCCCTGTAACATTTCTGGAAATTTGTTCTTAGGGATGAGCACGTTTACCTGGGAATAATCACTACCCTGGGATATGGTGGGTTCATCACTGCAGAACTTGCCCTCCACCAGGAATTTCTTAACTTCCTCCACGTTTTCATTGGAGATGTTGAACTTTATATCGAAGTATTTCCTGGCCTTCACCGCACCAAAGAGCTGGTCGTAGATCATCTCCGCCTTAGCCATCTTATCACCAGTACAGCTGGGACCGGCATATAATCCGGCGCTGGATTCCATTATGGTCTCCAGGATCTTAAGGCCGGCTTTTTTAAGGCTGCTCCCGGTCTGGGTGTTATCCACGATTAAATCAGCGCCCTTGGCTATGTATACCTCGGTTGCACCGTCTGAGTTTATTATCTGGACCTGCTCATTATCCCCATCTACTAAACCCCTTATCTGGACCAGGGGTATGCTGTCTAAGTAGATCTCCTGGTATCCCTTATTGGCCATTATGTGCTGCCGGGTCAGGTTGGGGTATTCGGTGAAACACAGGACGGGTGTGTCCCTATCCTTGTTTTCCCTGAAAAATTCAGTTAAATTCTCGTAAGGCGCAGTACTGGGTATAGCTACAACTAGGCGGGTCTGGCCGTAGTCCAGGTCTCCAAGCTTAGTTATTGACTTTTCATCGTTGGCTATGGACTCCTCTTTTACCCAATCTTCACCTATAATTGCAATATCAACCATCTTACGATTGAGCTCCACTGGTGCGCTCTGCGGCCTGGTGAGGTAGGCCTTTATCTCTGGATCGTTGATTACATTGATTTCGTAGGCTTCATTTCCTGGTTCGTATCCTTTAACCTCGTAGCCTGCGTCTACCAGTAACTTGTGGGTGTTTCCCCGGTTAACATTATTTAAACTCCCCTTGGGGAGTCCTAATACTATTTTCTCCATATACAATAAGCGAATGATTTTGGGATATATATTTTTCTATGAATTATTACTTTTTCCAACGTATTTTGAAGTTTAGTAATAATAATTATGATATGGAAAGTATTATATATTAGGTGTTACTAACACAATTTTGGTGGTTATTATGAGGAAAAAGTACATATTTATTATGTTAATAACTTTGTTTTTGATGCTTATTTCAGTTATGGGAACTGTTTCAGCAGCTAGTTACACTATTAGTGAGGTAGAACAGCTTTCGACTGGGATTAAAAGTTATACTGAATCACATGGTAATGTGCCGGGTTATGTAGATATTTCCTCTAAAAATAGTACCACTCCCTCATTTTTAAAAACACTTGCTAAAACTACAGTTCAGCTTAATTCAGGTTCGACTGCACCAGTAACTATAAGCAGTGTGGCTAAAGCTCCTAGTCCTTCTGGATCTGCAACTGGTACATTGTATAAATCGGAGTACGTTACTGTTGCCAATAACCTTAATTCGTTTATAAACACGAATAATCGAGCACCCAATTTTATGAGCAGTTCCATAGGGAACATTCGTTACGAATCGCTGGTTTACACGTATTCAAAGGTGGTGGACTTTTACCGTTATAATGACCGGTTACCTAATTATGTGACGGTGAGTAACGTTGCAGGTATAGATTCAACCGGTGTGGTGATAGATAATGTTGCCCCTACCGTAAGTAATAATCTTGCTTCTGGATCCTATAACACTATCAAAACTGTGACTTTAACAGCCACTGACCATGTCGATCCCAACCCCAAAGTCTATTACAGTACTAATGGTGGCTCTACATGGAGTTACAAGACTAAAACTGTTACATTAACATTTGGTCAAGGGGTGACAACTTTGAAGTACTATGGAAAAGATGCAACAGGAAACACAGGATCAACACAAACCAGAACTTACACTATCAGCACAGCAGCTCCTCCAATAGTCATTAGTATAGATCCAGCAAACAACGCAGTTAATGTACCAGTTAATAAAGTAATCAAAGTTACTTTTAATGAGCCAATTAAAGCAGGAAGTCTCTGGATCGAACTTAAAAACAATGGCGGAACATCCATACCTATCACAAAATCTATTAGTGGCAGTATTTTAACTATAAAACCTATTAATTCGTTGGCAGGAGGCAGATATACTTTAACTTTACATACTGGTAGTATAACTGATCTTGAGAATAATCCACTGGCTCTTTGTGGCTTTAGATTCAATGTCACAAACACTGTGCAAAATGTTAATACCGGCACCACATATCCTAGTATTCAGGCGGCTGTAAATGCTGCATCAGCCCATAATACAATCCAAGTTGGTACTGGAATTTACACAGAAAATATCGTTATATTTAAAGCACTAAATTTAAAAGCCGCCGCCGGGGCTAATGTTATCATTCAAGCTTTAGATCCAGCCTATGCGACTATTGGAATAGATTCAGGGGGAAATGGAACAAAAATTACTGGTTTCACCCTACAAGGCGCTACAAATTCAACAGGAATACTGTTATATTATGCTAAAAATTGCAATATAACCGGAAACACCATAATGAATAATGAAAATGGAATTTTTGCATATTATTCAAACAATAGTTCAATAAGTGAAAATTATATTTCACATAATTCTGTGGGTATTTTCACTTACTGTTCAAATAATAATACAATATCTAAAACTGATGTGGAAAATAATGATGACGGAATTTTCCTTTATAATTCAAATAATAATACAATATCTGAAAACAATGCAGAAAATAACAATAATGGAATTTGTATAGATACTTCAAATAAGAATATTATATCTAGAAACAAAGCAATTAACAATGCTTTAAAAGGAATCCTCGTTGATAATTCAAATAATACAAATATAATTGGAAATACTGCTACTGATAATATTCAAGTTGGTATTTTCCTTAGTTACTCAAATAGTACTTTGATATCTGGAAATGATGTTAAAAATAATGGTATAAATGGAACGATTTATGGTGGAATTATTATTGGTTATTCAAATAACACCATCATATCTGGAAATAATGCAACGAACAATACTGAAAACGGAATTCTCCTTTATAAATCAGAAGACAACACCATATCTGGAAATAATGCAACAAAAAATACTGTGGGAATCAATCTTCAAAACGCAAGTAATAACACCATATCTATGAATAAGGCCGTGGAAAACATTAGAAATGGAATTCTTCTTCTTTATTCAAGTAATAGCTCAATTTTAGAAAATACCATAAGTAACAATCTCGATGCCGGGGTTTACCTTGATAACTCAGATAGTAACGAAATAACTGAAAATATAATAACGAATAATCACAAAGGTATCTATCTCTACTTTTCACCAGCTACTGTTAATTTCAATAGAATCACTGGAAACAATGTGGGCGGACTCGTTAATGCTTATAGTAACCCTGTAAATGCAACCAACAACTGGTGGGGAACTAACACACCAACTGTCTCCTCAAGTAGCATCAGTGATATTTGCATTTTAGGAGGAAATGTCATTTACAACCCCTGGATTGTACTGACAGTAAATTCTGTGTACTTTAGGGATGGCATTTTTAATGTAACAGCCGATTTAACACATAATAACCAGGGAACTAATTTATTGCCTTTAGGGCACATCCCAGATGGAATAACTGTTAATTTCATTACAGATTATGGGACCATTGGAGCAATTGCAAATACAATTAATGGAAAAGCGATATCTCAACTTAATTCGACAACAAATGGTATAGCTAACGTTACAGTTTCTTTGGATAACCAGATAGTCTCCACAACAATTAGCTTATATAAAATATTTAATACTGTAACTCAGAAAGGATTTGCCAGCATACAGGCAGCCATTGACGATCCATCAACCTCTGACGGTGATGTTATTGAGATTAGAAGTGGAACTTATAGAGAAAATGTTGTTATAAATAAAAATTTAACAATAAGGGCATTAACTGGAGGAAACGTAACATTACAAGCTTTGAATTCTTCAAATTCAATAATTACAATAAATCCCGGCTTAACTGTTACAATATACAATATAACCTTTAAAAATGGTGATACAAGTAATGGTGGAGCCATCTACAATAGCGGTAATCTAACTGTCTCTGGCAGTACTTTCACAGGTACCCATGCAACCAATGGTGGAGCCATCTACAACAGGGGTAATTTAACTGTGTTTAGCAGCACGTTCACAAATAACACTGCAACTAATGGTGGTGCTATCTACAATTACGGTGGTAATGCTAGTATAAACTTCAACAGAATAGTGGGAAATAGTGCAAATGGAATTTATAACGTAAATAATGGAACAATAAATGCTACAAACAATTGGTGGGGCACCAATACCCCGATCTATTCCACTTCCTCTTTGCCATACGCAGACATATTGAATCAAAATGGGACGGTAAATTACAACCCATGGCTTGTCTTAAATGTAAACACTAACCCTGTAAATACCATTGGTAACTCCACAGTTACTGCTGATTTAACTCATAACAGTAATAACGAAGATACTTCCTCAGGAGGTCATATTCCAGATAACATTCCAGTAAACTTCACCACCAATTTAGGCACAATCACCAGTACCGCTTATACCAGAAATGGGAAAGCCACCCTAACATTCAACCCAGGAACAATCACACTAGGAACGGCCAATATTACCGCTACATTAGATGGAATGAGTGTGCAAACAAATATAACCATTGATGCAATTGCACCAACTGTAAATGCCAGTCTTGTCGGTGGACTTTACAATGATACTCAACACGTGAATTTAACAGCATCTGATAACCTTGATCTGAATCCTGTTATTTATTACACCACTGATGGTAGCACTCCTACAGTTTCAAGTGCAATATACACCAGTCCTGTTACCCTAACCACAACCACCACTTTAAAATTTATAGCGGTTGATTTTACAGGTAACCAGTCTCCAATCGGCACTGAACATTATATCTTCACACTTATAGGTAATCTTAATACGGGTATGGGTTATTCCAGTATACAAAGTGCTATTGATGATCCTTTAACAGTTGATGATAACGTTATTGTAGTTACAAATGGAACATACACCGAAAACATTGTGGTGAATAAAAATCTCATCTTACGTCCTTATGATGGAAACGTAATAATTCAGGCCGCTAATCCAAACAACCCAGTTATCACTGTTAATTCCAGTGGAAGTGGATCTATGATTCTAGGATTTACCTTAACTGGAGCTAATGGCACATCCTCATCGGGAATCTATCTCAACCAAGCCAGTAACTGTACTATTATGGAGAATATTTTATGCAATAATTGTTATGGAATGCTCCTTTTCAATTCAATCAACAATATCGTATGTAATAATAACCTGACCAGTAATTTGATGGGAGGAATTCAGCTTAACAGTTCAAACAACAACACCATATATTCCAATAACATAACCAACAATTCTGGAAATGGAATTTACATTAACAACTCTGAAAACACTTTAATAATGGCCAACATAATACAGAACAATCTAATGAACGGTGTTGAGCTCAATAACTCTAATAATAGCACAATCTACGAAAATACCATAGTAGATAATCATCAAAATGGGATCAAGGTTATATCATCATCTGCTGATGTTAATTTCAATATAATCACAGGAAATACTCATTATGGACTTTATAATATTGGTAACGGGACAGTAAACGCCACCACTAACTGGTGGGGAAGGAATAATCCCGTAGTTTCTTCAAGCATCGGAAGTGATATTTACATTGCTGGTGGAAGCGTTACACATGATCCATGGCTCGTGCTTAATTTAACCGGCTCTACAATTACAGTGACACACGACAGTACTTCTGATTCTGATGTAACCGCTGATTTAACCCATAACAGTCAAGGCGATGATACTTCTTCCTCTGGAACGATACCCGATGGGTTACCTGTGAATTTCACCACAACACTTGGAACTATAAACGGTACAGGAACCACTCGAAGCGGTAAAGCAAAAGTAACACTCACCTCCAATACATCAGACGGTGCAACAACTGTTACGGCCACATTAAATAACCAAATTGTTTCTAAAGCGTTTCATAAATCTTTCAGCAGTATTCAAGCAGCCGTTAGTGATCCTTTGACTGTTGATGGGGATGTTATCCTGGTTACCAATGGAACATATACTGAAAATATTGTGGTAAATAAAACCCTTACTATAATCTCTGAGGGTAACGTAACAGTACAGGCATTGAATTCTTCAAATCCTGTTTTTAATATTAATTCTGGTGGTAGTGGTTCTATAATTCATGGTTTTACTGTGACTGGGGGTAGTATTGGTATTTCTTTGAATTCTGCTTATGGTTGCACTGTTTCAGGAAATAATGCTTCCTATAATGCTTACCATGGTATCTGGCTTTCAGGCTCAAATAACAACAAAATTTATGGAAATAATGTATTTGAAAGTTGTTATGGTATATTCCTCACTAATTCTTCAAATAATATACTTTCTCAAAATAATTTAAGAAGTATAATGGAGTATCCTGACTCAACAGGAGTGCATATCGATACTTCCCAAAATAACTCAATTTCTGATAATAATATAACTGATAATGACCAAGGAATCTTTCTTTCAAACTCTCAGAATAATTTTGTTTCAGGTAATGTCATAACAGATAATAATACTGGAATGAGAGTATGTAATTCAGACATCCATATTTATGGGAATAATATATACAATGGAATTTATCTTTATGACTCTTCAGGAGATATTCATTTCAACAGTATTATTGGTCATGGGCTTTCTAATATAGGAAATGGAACTGTAAATGCCACCAACAACTGGTGGGGATCAAACAGTGTGACGTATATTAGTTCACCTAACTGGCCATCTACGCCTCGCAATATCTGGAATCAAAATGGAACTGTTATTTATGATCCATGGCTGGTTCTTACAGTCACCCCTACATCCTATAAGGTTTCTGATGGTAAAATCTATGAAGCAACCATCACAGCAGACCTGAACCATAACAGTGATGGTGAATATCTTTCAACTCTAATTTACCTTCCAGATGGTATACCAGTTAATTTCACAACAGATAATGGTACTATTACCAATACTAGTACTACAGTAAAGGGTGAAGCTTCCTCTACTCTGGTGTTGGATCCTAACCTGCAATCCGGTTTAACAAATGTAACTGCGGTTGTTGATGGGCAAAGTGTATCTACCGCAGTTGATCGCAGTGCTAATGCTAAAATATATATTATTAGTACTGCTATCGATTTATTTACTGGCCAGCCGCTTTCTTTGTATTATGAACTACCTTCAAATGAGTCTGTTAGCTGGGTGAGTGTGTTATGGAAGTCCAAAAGCAGCAACTTTGGAACATTCCAGAACGAAGTTAACCTAATTGTAAATGGAGTGGTGGTCTTAAACAGAACTGTTTCAAACCTAAATTATCTCAACAACAAGGATTTGTATTCCGAGAAAGTTTGGTACAATGTAAACTTCTTAAACTGGTTGTTTTCAGAGTCAACAACGTCTAAGATGGCACTGCAAAGCATTATTGACCAGAATCAGTTACAGGACTTAACTGGAAGTGAATTAGAAGCAGCTATCTTAAACATAATTAAAGAAAGGAATGGTTTTACAGATAGTGAAATGTACATGATTGCAAATTACAGGTACTTCACTGATGATATAGCAACTTACATTGAATATCCCGGTGATGCAGCTAAAAAGATCACAGTTGAAGATCCAGATACTGGTGAGTTGATTAGCCTTGAATTTGGCGGTAACCCTATTTCTAGGGTCAGTCCAATGATCTATGCTAATGGCGGATATTACCACACTTATGGTGATCCTCTTAATCCTACTTCATTTATTTACAGAGACGCTGGTTACGAGGGTGTTAGAAGTTTTGCATTTGTCACAACCAAAGTCACAGACGAGATCTTACGGTACTGGCTGGATCAAGAAAATAAGACTGATAGTAATGGTAATCTGCTCTACCCTGATGGACCTATGAGAGCGGCTTATGGAACTTTCCTAACCTCTTTACTGATGATTAAAGCCCATGATATGGTCGCTGATCAGGCAGCGGCGGAGTTTAATGTTACCTGGACACGGACCACCCCTATTGTAGTTTCAGTGTATGACGATGCTTACAGTAATGTTATGACCTTAGAATGCGATCATCGCTTTGGAATGGATGTAGTTGGTGACCCACAGAACATTGTAGCATTCCGTTATGCATGTTCATCCGCCATTAATCCTATTGAGCATTGGGTTATGCAAACATTATTCCCTGGTGATGGCAGCACGTCAATAACGATTGGTTTGGGTAAGATAATTTTGAGTGGTGAAATGGTTGACGTCTTTATAAGTAATGGTTACATGGTGATGAAATCAGAGGATAACACTCTATTTTTGGTGATTGATCCAGTGACTGGTATTGTAAGGGATGTGATGATAACTGACATACCAATGTCCGGTGCTTACTGTTTCAGTGACCTACAAACAGAATGGGTTGTTGACCATTGTAACAACTTATTAGAAAATCCACCTGACTGGATGAAATATACTACATTTGCAGGTTTAGCAATTGGAACGGTAGCTACTGCAGCTGAAACAGCAGGAATGGGTGCTACAATCCTTGCTTTAGCATCAAATCCTGTGGGATGGGTGATTGGGTTTGCTATTATCGATGCTTATTTAATCTGGAACTATCCAGATATAGCCATACCAGCAAACCTAAAAGCAATACCATTTTTTGGGCAATTATTAGCATTATATTCTCTTCAATCAATAATAAGGGGTCAAGGAGAACCTTTAACTCCAGGTAGACTGGAGCAATCCTTTTTAGAAGGTGCCAATTTATTAATATCAATATCTGAAAATGATTATGGAGAACTATATGATTTACTTAATCAAAAGAAGGAACAAGCATCTATTTATGGTCCTTTATTGAATAAACAACTTGATGATTATAAAAAGAGTCAGGCTGCACTACCACCGCCAAAGGGAGATAAAGCAGAATTTTTGAAGAATTTGTATAATAAGGCTGTAGATTTGATTAATGAAGGGTTAAGTGACGTATATGCTGGTAATTATGTTAAAGGTATAATGAAAATATCATTAGGAACTGGAGGAATTTATTATTGGGGATCCTATATTTTAATTGATCTAGTGCCTGAAGAAGCTTGGCATCAAATAATCAATGAAAGTAATAATTGAATTTCTCATTTCAGTATACTTGAATATATAATTTTTTAAGAGGCATTTATATGAGTTTAATCAGTGATTTTAGAATGAATTCAAAAATTAAAAGGGCTTATCAATTGTTTAATGAAGGTAAGTATCAAAAGGCATTGGATTATTATGAAAAGATTTTAGAAACGGATTCAAATTATGTTGATGCGTGGCAGGGTAAGGCTGTGGTTTTAGAACGGCTTGGAGATTATTCAAGAGCATTAGATGCTAATAAAAATGTATTGAAGTTGGATTCAGGGCATGTTGATGCATGGATTAGTAAAGGGATGATTCTAAGAGGACTCGGTAAATATCAGGAAGCTTTAGAAGCATTAATAAGAGCTTTGAAATTGGATCCAGGAAATATTAGTGCATTGAATAGTAAATGCATTATTTTGGAAGATTTTGGTGAATATGAAAAGGCAATTGAATGTTATGATGAAATAATCAAATTAAATCCACAGAGAACAAAATCATGGTTAAGTAAAGGAGTTTTCCTGTCAAGAATTGGTAGATATGGGGCTTTGGAGTGTTTTGATAAAGTTTTGGAGTTGGATGATAAGTTTATTGAAGCATGGTATTTTAAAGGTATAACCTTATTAGAATTTAAGGAGTATGAAGAAGCTTTACCCTGTTTTGATAGAGTTTTGGAGTTGGATGATAAGTTTATTGAAGCATGGTATTTTAAAGGTGTCACTTTAGATGAAGTTAAAAAGTATGGTGAAGCTTTGGATTGTTTTAATAGAGTCATTAAATTAGATTCACAGTTTGATGCTGTGTGGGCAAGTAAAGCCGTGACGTATGATTCAATTGGGAAATATGGGGAAGCGCTTGAATGCATTGATAAAGCTTTAAAATTGAATCCAGAAAGTGTTGGGATATTATATACTAAAGGAAATATCCTTAAACATCTTAATAGAGTTCAAGAAGCTTTGGATTATTTCAATAAATCTTTAGAGTTGGATCCTGATTTTGAGCCTGCTAAAAAAGCTAAAGAAGAGATTTTGGCTTCTATTTCTTAAGTTCATATATTTGCACAAAAATCCAAAGATATTCTTACAAAATAGTGAATTAACTCAGAGAAAGGATATATAAATAAATAGGGCAATTTTGCTTAAAGGGCTATGAGGGCGGCTTATGGAACTTTCCTCAGTTCTCTTTTAATGATTAAAGCCCATGATATGGTGGCTGATCAAGCAGCGGCGGAGTTTAATGTAACCTGGACACGGACTACTCCTATTGTGGTTTCAGTGTATGATGATGCTTACAGTACCATTTTGACTTTAGAGTGTGATCATCGTTTTGGTATGGATGTTATCGGCGATCCAAGCAGTGTTTTGGGCGTTTCGTTATGCGTGTTCATCTGCCATTAATCCTATTGAACACCAGGTTATGGAAACATTATTCCCTGGGATGGTACTTCTATTACGATTGGTTTAGGTCGATTTATCTCAACACCCAAAAAATTTACAACTCGATAAGGCAATTCTGTTAAGTCAATCAGCAAGTACATTATTAACAGATTGACGAGTTAAAAGCATAAATAATAGTTTTTATAATATTAATTAACAAGTAATAAGTACATATCAAATTTATTTGAATCAGGTGACTCCCTTGTATATCGTTTTAACTGGCGATTTGAAGTCTTCTAAAAAAATCGAAAACAGGTCTATCGTTCAAGAAAACCTAAAAACCGCATTAAATTATATCAACTACGAATTTTCCGATTATATAGCCACGGAATTTAAGATCATAGGTGGAGATGGTTTTCAGGGGATGATCTCTTCTCCAATCATTATCTTCGATTTATATTTCACACTATTTGAAAAAATCGACCACCCATTTTATCTTGGAATAGGGATAGGAGAAATATCCACTCGTTTAAGTGAAAATATCGAAGAGATAGATGGTAAGGCATTTCATTTTTCATCAAACGCTCTAGAAATAGCCAAACGAAAGAAAAGATGGATAGTAATAGAAAGCCGTTTAGTTTATAACGATTTATTCGAGAGTGTTTTAAATTTATCCTTTGAAATAATGTGGGATTGGACCAAAAGAAGAAAAGAAATTATTATATTTTATAGAAAAAATCAGGAAAGCAGTACCGCAATTGAAGAAGCTTCTATTAAGTTTAAGGTCAAAACCCGAACCATTTATCACACTTTAGAATCGGGCAAGTATTCTTTACTAAAATATGCTGAAAATACATTTAAAAAGGCAATTAATGAAGATTGGTCCAAACTTTGAACCTTTGGATCAATATTCAAATTTGAAATGAATTCACTTCAATTTACAAATTGACACAAATAAACTTCAAAATCATCATTTTGATTAAAATAAACTTCAAGAAGACAGAGGGATGTATAACAAATTTTTAATTTTAATTTATGGATACTTTATACTAGTATGGTTTGGAATGATAATCAAATACATACTACAATATATGGGAGTGAATGAAAGTAAAGTAGAAGGTATTAAAAATGGAGGGTTTGTTATAGGCCTTCTTGAACGAATTTTAATTTTTAGTTTTGTCTTAACAAAACCAATACGCAGCAATAGCCTTCATATTCGCTGCAAAGTCACTTGCAAGATTCAAAGAATTGGAGAAAAGAGATATTGCAGAATACTATTTACTGGGAACTTTTATAAGCATAACATCTGCGGTTGTTTTAGGGATATTTTTTGTAATTTTATTTGGTTACATATAATTTTTTACATATAGTAGTCGTCATGGAAAACTTAACATGAAATAATATCTGACAGTTATAAAAAAGGATGTAGAACTGTCAATTCTTAAAATAAGAATATCAGGACAGTATTCGAAAAAACTGTTAATGCTAAATTTTTAATGTCGCACACTATATATCAATAAAAAAAACCTTTATTTTATTCAGTTCCTCCTGAAAGATCCCAGGAAACCACCGAACACATCCTTAATAGACTGTAGCAGGGGATTTTTAACCTGGGGGGCTGTTTTCATACCTTCCAACCTGTCCACTCGGAAGTATATTGGGGGGTGGGTGTCGAAGGATAGCCAGGTGGGGATCCTGGTCATTGCGGATCTTTCCATCTGTAACCGGGCGTATCCTATCTTTCTAAGCGCGGAGGCCAGTACTTCTGGCTGTCCGATCTTCATGGCACTGACCAGGTCGGCCCGGGTCTCGAAGAACTTACCGATGAAGAAAATCACCAGGAAAGCCACTATGATGTAGATAATGGGGTTTATAAGGACGATGGGTAGGAAGATGGTGAACCTCAAAATGAATTCCAGGGATATTATACTGAATAGTACCAGCGGGTCCCTTCCCTGGAGATGGCCCAGTTCATGTCCCAGTACACTGAGTATCTCATCTTCCTCTAATTGCACCAATAATCCAGTGGTTATCAGTACGAGTCCCCTGCGGGGGCTGGGGCCGGTGGCCGCTGCATTGGGTACCATGGTATTGGAGAGCACTATTTTAGGCACTGGTAAGTCGAATTTGTCTGTGGCTCTTTTGACCAGGCTGTATACATCGATTACCTTGTTTATCCTGCTTTCTGGGTTGCACAGGAAGCCGTAGTACTCCATGACTTCCTCCCCTACCTGGCAGGTGGGCTCTTTACCCACGGCTAAGGTCCTATCGTAGATCTCCTTCTTCATCCTGGTGATGGTTTCCTTGCCGAATTTCTCCTGGAACTCCTTATATTCCTCTACTGGGAGCTGGTATTCTATGATGTGCACCTGGGGGTTTTCTGGTGTGATCCTCCACTTGTTCCGGAGGAGGAATAAACGGTCGGATAGGAGTACGATGGCGAGCTGGAATATTATAATTGCAGCAACAGCATATACCAGGCCTAATGTTAAAAATAGGGCGATGTTTACCAGGAAGAATAGGATGTAGATGAGGATCATGTTGCTGCTGAAGAGCCGGTCGGACATCCTTTTACGGGTGGATGGGGGTTCTTCCGGTATCACATCCTTCCCCTCTATCCAGGCGAAGTAGAGTGTGGAGTGGCGTAGGTTATCCTCGAAGAACTGTACTAAAAAGAACAGGTCTTCCTTTATAACATCCAGAAATTCTGGGGAAGCACCATCTGGTGTTAATATTAACTGTAGGGGGTTGGTGGATAGGACTTCCACCTGTATGGTTCCCTGTTTTTCTGGTTCATGGGCAGTGAATAATAGCCGGTCACTTTGCAGGTCAACATGGGTGAAGGTGTCCTTCTTGGTCACCAGGTAGTTCTCATTGATAAATTCCAGTACTTCCCTCATGTGGGCTGGGGCTATCTCCACATCTACGGTGAATATCTTCTGTTCTGGCATTTCTTCTCCCATGGTCAGATTTTTCAAGTGGTTTATTAGTCAATTTTTTTAAGTAGTTTATAATATGTCCCTGCATTTAAAAAAATGGTTCTATTTATTCCCACGCCAATTTTTAATTCTCCATAGGAATTAATTCTCCACATCCTATTCGGACTCATATTATGATTAATCCGTTGTTAAGTATTATAATGGGTAAATATTTACGTCTCTGTCACAGAATCGTATTTTGAAACTCTAATTAGATGCTTTTTTGTAAAATTTGAACTTTGGTTAAAATTATGTTACTGAAAATTGAACATAACCCCACAAATTTAGAAGCCACCGAGCTAATAAACGAAGCAATCTCCAAAAGAGCCTTCATGATACTGGTTGTCTGCTGTAAAGTTAACTATGAGGGTAGGGCAACCAGTAAACTTGGCTTCGGGGAAAGAACAGTGTTGATTAAAGGGGATGGATCCTTCATAATTCACCAGGATCGCAACCTGGAACCAATTAACTGGCAGCCCCCTCGCACCAAAATAGGGGTGAAGCTGGAGGATGATGTAATTAAGATCATGGGCAAGCGACGAAAACCCAAGGAACAGTTGGAACTGGTAATCCGCAACGTCCACCTGATCTCTTATCATTTAGGATCTGATACCAAGGATATTGAACTGGCCGGCTACGAGGAAGACATGCGCCAGATGATCATGGACAACCCCGAGCTAATTGAGAAGGGCTTCCGGCCCACATCCAAGGAATACCAAACACCCCAGGGATTCATCGATATCCTGGGGAAGGATGATGCTGGTAAGTTGGTGGTCCTGGAACTTAAAAGCCGTAAAGCAGGTGTCAATGCTGTTAAACAGCTGCTGAGGTATGTGGACTGCTTTTCTGATAATAAAGAATTTGTGAGAGGTATCCTAGTTTCTCCATCGATAACTGAAGAGGCCAAAGAAATTTTAAATGAATACCAGATGGAACATATATCCTTATCCCCTCCTAAGGAATTGAAGGTTAAAAGCAGTACTACTCTGGATTATTTCTTTTGATGGATCAACGTTCTATGCATTAAGGAAATTTTTTTATAGGTAAAACAACCAACGATGATTAGACAGATTTAAGGAAAATAACCTGATTTGTTGGTTACTTGTCAATATAAAAAATTATCTGAGGGAACCCAATGGCCTACTGGATCTGTGAAAAATGTAAGCTCCATATACCGACTACGAGTCAACATAAGATAAATAAGAAATGCAAATGCGGGGGCCAACTGATTTGGCATGATAAATTGCCACAAAACTCTGAAGAAGAGGAGAGTTACTATTATAAAGAGATAAGCCCCTTCATGCATAAGATAATTAAGGGATATGAATCTGCCATATCCCGGATCATACTCAACTGTGTCGATGAAGTATATTTCCCGGTGAGCACCAAGATCACCATGTTAATCTTACAGGGAAACCTCACACCATTCATCACCAAGTACCAGTTAAACGAACTGGAAACCTATTCCATGCTCTCCAATTTCACACAGAAGCAATTATTAACCATTTTAGATACCCTGATTACTTATAACTTCTTAAAACTGGAGCACCAATCCCGTTACAGTGACAAGCCTGTCTCCAACCTGAGGGATGAGGGTATGAACTACGTGAGTATTCTGAAGCTTACCAATGAGGGTGAAGCGTTCTTAAACAGTGATGAAAACATGTACCTGGGTTTCCTGGATAAACTGGGAATATTGAAAGGGTAATACCAGTTCTAGGGAATATTGAAGGGTAACATCGTATTTCTGGGAACATTAAAGGGTAACATCCAAGTTCCATTAGCTGTACTTCATCGTAATCCTATTACGGGGCTTTAAGATTTTAAGTAAAGATATAAATATTATTGATAACGTAGTTTGTTATTATCAATTGTTTAAACCAATGTTCTAAATAAAAGGTTAAGGGTCTTTGAAATGAACATCTTTTCCGCATTATCCTTGATTATATTCCCATTTTACATATTCATGGGATGGTACATATATAGGTTGGACCCTAAATCCCGGTTAAACCGCCTATTCATTTTCTTAGCCTTTTGTTTTTCTATCTGGGCCTTTGCCTTTGCCTTCTTCTACTCCGCCCCAGATAAGGCAACCGCCGGGTTCTGGTATGATCTATCCTCCATTGGAAGATACTTCTATCCAGTGGTGCTTTTAGATATGGCCTTGATCTTTACCAGGAATAGATTCAGTAAAAGATGGACCAACTCCATCATACTCTATATCATCCCTGTTATCTTCCTTATCGCCACATTAACTGGTCCATTTATAACCCAAGACCTGGTATTCATTAACGGGCAGTGGTACGAAACCCTGATCACCGATAACATCTGGTGGTACGCGTATACTATATATTACCTAAGTTTCCTCTCGGTAACCTTCCTTATCGTCGGCTGGTGGGGATATAAGTCTACTGTCTTAAGAGAAAAGAAACAGGCTATGATAGTGATTAGCACTGGATTAACTGCCATCGTACTGGGAATACTTACCAACACCGTCTTCCAATTCTTCAATCTCCATATTTTACCTTCGATGGCCCAGATCATCGGTGTAATATTCTTCACCGGGATCACCTACGCCATCGTAAAATATAAACTGTTGAAGCTGACCGCCACAACAGCGGCCAATCAGATCATCAGTAAGATCACTGATCTGGTATTTTTAATCGATAACTATGGTAAAATTATCAGCACCAACTCCCGGGCCCGGAGACTCCTGGGATACTCCAAGTCAGAGCTGGAAGGTCAGGACTGGGAGTTCTTAATTAAGGATGCCCAGGATAGGGAAAGGATTGGTAAATACATAAGCAGTGAGTTAATCGAGGATGATGACAGCTATAAAAATATGGAAATTAAATTAAACACGAAAAAAGGAAATTACATACCGGTTAATTCCTTCCTGTCTGGTGTTAATGATAACTTTGGACCCATAGGGGTGCTCATGGTGGCGCAAGACCTGAGGCAGACCAAGAAGTTGCTACACGAGATCCGGGAGAAGAACGTGGCCCAAAAAGCAGCTAAAATCCATGAAGAACAGCTTAAAAAATCCCTCAATGAGAAGGAATTACTTTTAAAGGAAATCCACCACCGGGTGAAGAACAACATGCAGATCATATCCAGTTTACTCAACCTGCAAGCAGGGTATTTAAAGGACAAAGAAGCTGTGGATGCATTAAAAGAATCCCAGGCCCGTATCGTCTCCATGGCCATGATACACGAGAACCTGTACCGATCTGACAATCTGACCGGTATTAATTTCGAAAACTACATCAACCACCTCATCAGAAACCTGTTCCACACCTACAACGTCAGCATGGAGAAGATCAAGTTCAACATAATAGCCCCGGATGTATTTTTGAACATCGACACGGCCATACCCTGCGGGCTCATGATCAACGAACTAGTAACCAATTCCATCAAACACGCCTTCCCTAAAGGAACCTCCGGGGAGATAACCATCGAGATGGACCAGGAACAGGACGAGTACCACCTGAAAATATCCGATAATGGTGTAGGTCTTCCCCAGGACCTGGATATCAATAAAAGCTCCACACTGGGCCTTCTCCTGGTTAACAGTCTGGTTGGCCAGTTGGAGGGAACTATGGAAGTAAACCAGGACCATGGAACCACTTACCATATCGTCTTCAAGAAACTAGAGTATCTGGACAGGATTTAACTGGATATAAGCAGATCTAACTGGATAGAAAGAATTTAATAGGAATAAAAAAAAGTATTTCTTTTTTTACTCTCCTCCACCATATGATTCCATTATAGCATCCACGATACAGGGAGTGTTCCAGCCGACCACGTCCGCTGCCATTTCCTCTAAGTTTAAAGGGACAGTTTCCATTCCATAGGGCCTTACCACCACTATGGGTTTTTCCAGTTTAGAGGCAGCGTCTATCATCATTGTTAAGAGTTCTTTATCCTTGGATATGAGCCCAGAGAGTATGATCACCACATCTGCCGGTTCCACCTGCTTTATTAGATCATCAGGTGTTGTGCTTCCCTTAACTGCTGTGTCTTCCCATTTGAAGTCGTATGCCGCGTCTAATTTAGATAAAAATAAGTCGTATTCCTCATCTTCCTGGTTGAGGTGGCTGATGAATAGTTTGTAAACCTTTAATTCTTCCTCGTACATATCATTTTCCCCAGGGAATTTTTATATTATATAATTATTTAAATTAATAATAATAGGTTTACTATTAAGATACGTAGGGAACTTGGAGGTTTAAAACATGTATTTCACCATTGGACTGTTGTTCATCATCGTGGGATGGATAATTCAACTATTTAAAGTCTTGAAGCAGGATAGAAATATCAGCCCATACATGCTCATACTCTACACTATAGGTGTATTGTTCCTTGTGGTGGGTAATTATTCAATTGGAGATATAACCAGCACCTTGTTAAACATTATAGCAGCCATACTGCCCCTGATTGTGCTGATATTCCTGGTAAAAAGTAAGTAAAAAATAATTATATAATTTTTTTTTAGAAGAAATTATTTAAACTTCTTCAAAACACGGTTTGCCACTTTCTTATAGTCTTTATCCCCAGTGGCTTTCCTTCTTGCTTTTTTTATCGGGTCGACTGCCCTTTCATCCCCCAGGTCTCCCAGGGCACGGGTGGCTGCTACCTTCACTCCCCAATCTTCATCCTGGAGTAGCTCGATCACTGGTTCCACTGCTTCCTTGTTTCCTATCTCCCCAAGGGCCAGGGCTGCAAACTTACGGACACTCCAATCATCATCCTTCAGTGCTTCGATTAGGTTGCGGACTGCGCTTTCATCCCTTATATCCTTAAGGGCGTAAGTTGCGTATTTGCGTGCGTTATCTTCTTCCACCTTCAATTGCTCTATCAGGGGTTTGACTGAAAGTTCACCAATCTCTGCCAGGCTTTTAGCGGCCTGCAACCGGACTTCCGGGTCGTCGTCGTTGAAGGTTTTTATCAGGGCATACACTGATACATCGTCCTTTACCGTGCCCAATGTCGTTGCTGCTTCCAATCTTTCCTCTTTATCTCTACTTTCCAGTTTCTTGGTGAGTGTTTCTAAATTTAAATCCGTCATATCCATTACCTTTGAATAATTTTATTTGTGTAACCTTTAGCTGGTTAATTTACCACATATAATCGTTTTCTGATTGAAATCTATCCCTTTTGTTTAAATCCACATATGCTTTGGGTTTATTCTTATTATAAATTTAATTCACTTACCTTTTTATCTAGTTTATGGTGGTATAGAAATCTTCTTAGTCTTCAACTAACATAGTGTATTAAAGTGTAGATTCTTGAATTAGGATGATCCAGTATCATTCTACCAATAAAAATGTGCGGAGGGTTAAAAAATATGCCTAAAATCATACATTTTGAAATACCTGCAGACAACCCGGAAAGAGCAGCTGAATTCTATGAGAAAGTATTTGGATGGAAAATTATGAAATGGGAGGGTGAATTTGATTACTGGCTGGTTGAAGCCGGAGAAGAAGATGAACCCGGCATCAACGGCGCTATAAAGCCGAAAGATTTTGGTTCCTGCATAAGCGATGTTATCAACATTGATTCCTACGATGAATTCGCCGGGAAGATCCAAGCAGAAGGCGGGAAAATGTTGACCGACAAGATGGCCATTCCCGATATGGGCTATACAGGATCCTTCCAGGACACTGAGGGAAACGTGCTGGCAATAATAGAAGTTACCATGGTATATATAACTCGTATCTTCGATGCACCCCTGGAGAAGGTGTGGAAGGCATGGACCGACCCTGAAACCTTTAAACAGTGGTTTGGTCCGAAGGATTTCACAACGCCTGTGGCCAAGATCGACTTCCGGGTAGGAGGCTCTACATTTTTCTCTATGCGATCCCCCGATGGTGAAGATACCTGGGGTATCTGGGTTCATAAGGAGATAGTTCCCATGGAGCAGATTGTATACACAGATAGCTTTGCCGATGAAGGAGGTAACGTTGTCCCAGCTTCAGACTACGGAATGAGTGGAGACTGGCCTTTGGAGTTAAAGTTAATGGTAAACTTTCAGGAAGAGGATGATAAAACCAGGTTAACCATACAGCATAGTGGCTTTCCTGACAACGAAAATGCGAGCATGGCCCAAGCTGGCTGGAACGAGTCCCTAGACAAGCTTGACGATCTACTGAAGTAAAAAAAATTAAAAAAAAATGGACGTGGACACGTAGATCGAAGAAGTAAATCGGATTTTATAAAAAAACCATGTTTGATAAGATATGTCAGATAACCTAAACAGACATGAAGAGCTCACCAAGGCAGAGGTAACCCGTCAACTCCAGACTCTGGGAGTTGAGAAAGGCGGGGTACTGCTGGTACACACATCTTTCCGAGCCGTAAGACCTGTTGAGGGAGGACCAGAAGGTCTCATCGAGGCTATTCATGATGTTCTCGGACCTGAAGGCACACTGGTGATGCCTTCCTGGTCGGAAAATGATGAAATTCCATTTAATCCCCTCACCACCCCAGCCTCACCAGATCTGGGGGTGGTAGCGGATTTATTCTGGCGGTTGCCCGGTGTACTTCGAAGCGACCATTGCTTTGCATTTGCAGCTGCCGGCCCTGAAGCCCTGCATATAGTCTCAGATGAACTTCCTCTTCCACCCCATATCCCTGAAAGTCCTGTAGGTCGGGTGTATGAGTTAGACGGGCAGGTGCTCCTTCTGGGGGTTGGCCACGAAGCCGATACAACGCTTCACCTGGCGGAGATTATAGCTGATGTTCCCTATCATGTACCCAGGCACTGTACTGTACTTCAAGACGGAAAGCCGGTACGAGTAGATTATGATGAGAACGACCACTGTTGCGAGTGTTTTAAGCTGGCAAATGACTGGTTACGAGGGCGATGCCTCCAATCGGAAGGTTGTGTGGGACATGCCTATTCACGGCTGGCCCGTTCCAGGGATATTGTAAAAGTCGCTCTTGAATATTTGGCCAAGGATCCACTCCTATTTCTCCACCCCCCAGATTCGGGATGTGAGGACTGTGACGAGGCTCGAAAGAGTGTTGAATCTGATGGGAATTTGAGTTAAAAAGGATGGTAGGAGTTGAAAAACGATGCTAGTATCAGATAATGATGGAAAAGCTCTGGTCATCACCAGGATCTTCGATGCACCACGTGAACTTGTATGGGAGACATGGACTGAGCCTGAAATATTCAAAAAATGGTGGGGGCCCAAGGATTTCACCACACCCGTCTCCAGGATGGATTTCCGTGTGGGAGGTGAAATTTTCAGTTGCATGCGAGCACCTGACGGCCAGGATTTCTGCAGCAAAGGAGTCTATATAAAGATCATAGATATGGAGCTGCTGGTTATGACAGACTCATTCGCGGATAAGGATGGCAGCCAGGTTTCACCCACATATTATGGATTCTCCGCAGACTTTCCAAATGAAATGCAGCTTGAAGTGATATTTGAAGGAGAAGACGGTAAGACCAGGCTCACTTTGAAACATTCCAGCATAAATAAACTCACTAAAGAGGAATTAATGGATATGCGGCAGGGATGGGATGAATCCCTCGATAAGTTAGCCGAATATCTGGATAGTGAACTTGAATAGAATTGGCTTAATAAATGTGGCGAGGTGATTTAGATGCAAGACAATTTAGTAAAGTTAACTGCTGAACCAGGTAAACAGGAACTTTTAATCACCAGGGAGTTCGACGCTCCCCGGGAACTTGTTTTTAAGACCTTCACTGACCCCGAACTCTATAAACAATGGATCGGTCCCCGGGAACTTACCACGGAGATCGATGTGTTCGAGTCAGTTAGCGGCGGTAGCTGGAGGTACATCCAGAGAGATCCGGAAGGGAATGAATACGCCTTCCACGGGGTGAACCATGAGGTCCTGCCCCCGGAGCGTATTATCGGCACCTTTGAATTTGAAGGTCTCCCAGAGACAGGTCATGTGATACTCCAGACACTGAAATTAATATCGCTACCTGATAACAGGACCAGAATAGTTGACCAGTCCGTGTTCCAGTCTGTGGAGGACCGGGACGGTATGCTGCAGTCTGGAATGGAGATAGGTGTTGATGAATCTTACCAACAACTAGATGATTTACTAGAGGAAATGCAGAATAAGTGAGGTTACATGACTAAATATGTGGCTTTACTGCGCGGATTCAGTCCCTTAAATCCTAACATGCGTAACGAGAACCTGCGTGAGGTCTTTAAAGGCCTGGGATTTAAGGGTGTTAAAACCGTTATCTCCAGTGGCAATGTAATTTTCAAAACCTCATCTGGAAATGTAGAAGAACTGGAAGCTACCATTGAAGAAGCCCTGCAACAGAAGCTTGGCTTTAAAACTACCGTCATCATCAGGCGCAAAGAGGAATTAGAATCGCTTGTTGATATGGAACCGTTTAAAGGATATAAGGACTTACCAAACTCCAGATTAAACGTGACATTCTTAAAAAATGAACCCACCACAGAGATTGAGTTTCCCTACCATGCAGAAAGTAAGGGTTACATCGTTTTAGGCATATATGACCGTGCCATCTGCAGCGCAGTTGATCTGACCCGTACGAAAACACCTGACCTAATGCTGCGTCTGGAAGAAAAATTTGGTAAAGCAATAACCACCAGAACATGGAAAACAGTCGGTAGAATCTTAAAAAGGATGAATGAATAGTTTAAAAATTTACTTCCTCTCTTAGAGATTAACTTGGAAAAATAAAAGGAGTGATTTTAAATGCAAAAGATAGTACCATTTTTATGGTTTGAAGATGGTAAAGCTCAAGAAGCAGCTAATTTCTATACTTCCATTTTCGAAAATTCGGAGATACTGAATACGGTACGATACGGAGAAGCCGGCCCCGGCCCGGAAGGAGGGGTTATGTCCGTGACTTTCCAGCTTGAAGGACAGGAATTTTATGCATTAAATGATAATCCCCAGTTCAAATTTAATGAATCCATATCGCTGTTTGTGAACTGCGATACCCAGGAGGAGGTGGATGAGTTGTGGGATGCACTTTCAGAGGGTGGAATGGAACTGGGACCAGGCTGGGTTAAGGATAAATTCGGTCTAGCCTGGCAGATCGTGCCCACCATCTTAGGGGAGTATTTAAGCGATCCTGGTAAGGAGAAATCCCAGAGAGTTATGCAGGCCATGATGCAGATGAATAAACTTGAAATAGAGAAGTTAACGCAGGCCTATGAGGGAAGATAATCCGATTAAGTATCATACAAGAAGATAAAGTATTAAAAAAAGGAGGTATGAATCTATGGAAAACGTGCAGTTCTCCATCGTTATAGACGCGCCTAAGGAAAAAATCTGGGAAGTGATGCTTGGGAAGGACACCTATCCCCTGTGGGCTGATGTGTTCATGCCCGATACATACTTCGAAGGTGACTGGAGCCAGGGGAGTAAGATGCTCTTCCTCGCACCTGATGAGATGGGTAAAATATCCGGTGCAATATTCAAGGTGAAAGAGAATCGGCCTTTCGAATTCGTCTCCCTGGAAAACATAGGCATGATAAAAGATGGAGAAGAAGATGTAACAAGCCCAGAGGCGACCATGTATGCTGGTGCCCTTGAAAACTATATGTTTAAAGAGGTGGATGGTGCAACTGAGGTTCTGGTGGATTTAGTACCGGTTATGGAAATACCCAGTGAGTACGAGGAAACGTTCAGTGAGATGTGGCATAACGCACTGCAAAAGCTCAAAGAACTGGCTGAAAAGTGATGATTCAAACCAAATTTTTCCTTGAACAGTAAAAAAATAAGGGAGGAACTATATGAAAAAGGGAGAAGTATCATATTTAAATCCAGAAAATTTACATATGAATCCAGCTTTCACCAACGTCGTTACAGTAACCGGTCATGTAAAGACGATCTATATCGGTGGACAGGATGCCGTGGATGCATCTGGTAAGATAGTGGGGAAAGGAGATCTCAAAAGACAGGTTTTCCAGGTATTTAAAAATATACAGGAAGCCCTGAAGGCTGCCGGTGCAGGATTAGAGCATGTCATCAAATGGAATGTGTACCTGGTTGAAGGCCAATCCCTGGAGCAGGGCTTTGAAGTCTTCCAGGAGGTATGGGGTAGCCGACCAAATCCACCAGCCATCACCGGGATGTTTGTATCTGGACTGGCCAACCCCGATTTTCTGGTGGAAATGGATGTAGTGGCTGTTTTACCCTTAGATCCAATTGATTAACGTTTTTTTTCTTCTAATATTTTATTCAGATTACCTAAAAGGCTTTAATTATGAAATTAAAGAGGTTGAAAGAATGACGATGAGTCCTGAATCACGTAGATTAGCCGGTATTCTGTTGATACTCATACCTGCCGTTGCCTGGGGAGGTGCCAGTATACTGACATTTTTGATCAATGACCCCCAGTATATGCAAAATGCACTTCGCCAGGATCTCTGGCGGGCAGGCCATGCCCATGCCGGAGTTCTTCTTATCCTTTCACTGGTTGCACTACTGTACATGGATAAAGCTAACCTGTCAGATAGGGTTAAACAGATAGCCAGAAATACCATACCTATCGCAGCCATTTTAATGCCTTTAGGATTTTTCCTTGCGGTTTTAACTCCTGATGCAACCTCTCCCAATGCATTTATTTATCTGACCTACCTTGGCGGTGTTTCGCTGGTAGTAGGTGTATTATTGCTGGGTATAGGCCTGATCAGGAAACCATCTAAAAGTGGGTTCTGATTTAAAGCTTTGGAGAAAATTTTATGAATAGCAATTATTCATCTAAAAGGTCGCCTTTAAAATTCTTTATTCTAATTTTCGTGGGTAGTATGGCACGGCATACCCTGGAGTTACATTCATAATCTAACATGGGTGGCGGGACAAATGATTTTCACGGTTGCAGTGCGGGTTTTTATTGTCTGGTTTTATAACAACACCGGAAAAAGCGTGTTTGCTGCGCCCTCTTCCATGATATGGTCAACGTCAGTAATGGCTTATTTCCTAACAACGGCTTGCATTATGCCAGTAACATCCCATACCGCCGTCATTACTCAAACCGATCTTTTAATCGCTTTCATCGAACCTTTCCTAAAAGGAGAAACACCAAAGGATTTATGGAATAGACTATGGCAATGGGATGAATTAAATGCTCTGCTGGGAGTTTTAATGTAAATCAGGTCAAGCGTGGGTGTAACGATTCTTTTTTCATTCCTGCTCTTGATCCAGATGGTTCAACTGTTTGCATTCACAGATAGCATTATCACGGGTCTTTCGTAAGTTTAGCGCGTTTTAACTTGATTTACATCGATCATTAGATGGTGATCATTAGTTAAAAAATCGATTATGAAACTGTTTATATAGAAAAACT
>Ga0334885_1001243_pt1 | contig 33469 bp, 24 predicted proteins | sample GraSluR1_MG_8_FD_207233 | JGI IMG/M metagenome (GOLD analysis project Ga0334885, IMG submission 207233) | Sludge microbial communities from methane-producing bioreactor in Wageningen University, Netherlands - Granular Sludge_31_05-R1 | ecosystem: Engineered > Bioreactor > Anaerobic >...
AAGTGCCGGGGCGCGAGCTACTATCGATATTGATGAGGCCGGGAACGTCGCTGATTTGCTCTAATACGTCCTTTTTCAGCTCTTCCAATACTTCCTGATCCTGGCCCTGAATGTAGAAGCTGATAGAGCTTCCTCCGAAGCCCATGCCGGATTGCACGCTTACTTTGATCTTGGCATTGGGGATATCGGCGAAGTCCTGAATAAAGAGATTCACCATCTCCAGAGTGCTGTAATCGCGCTCTTTGCGATCGATCAGTTGGATGTCCGCGCTAGCCACATTGGTTCCGGTATTGATGAAGCTGAGGGAACCGATGTTGCTGATGATATGCTGCACTTCCTCCCGTTTGCTGGCACGTTCGTTGACCACTTCCACCACTTTGGCAGTCTCATCCAGGCTGTAGCCTTCAGGTAGTTCGATGGAGACGGTGATGTTTCCCTGATCCATGCTGGGCATCAGTTCAAAGCCCAGACCGGGTACCAGAAGGAATGACGCGAAGAGCATGACGACGGATAATATCACGATCCCCAGGCTGCGTCCCTTGCTTTTCAATACGCCTTTCATAAAGCGCTGATACAGCACCGAAAAACGCTCGAACATGGCATCAAACTTGAGCCCAAACTTGCTGTCATGCTTGCCTTCCGGGATGATCAGTGATGCCAGCATCGGGGTGATAGTGAAGGACGAGATCAGAGAGAAGATCGTGGCAAAGGTGACCGTGAGCGCGAATTCCTTGAGGAAACCACCCACCATGGAGGTCATCGATGCGATCGGCAAAAATACCACGATATTGGTGAGCGTGGAGGCCAGCACTGCCACGGTGATCTCGGCTGTGCCCTTGTACGCCGCTTCCTTTCGTTTGTTACCCATATCCTTGTGGCGGAAGATGTTCTCGATCACCACCACGGAGTTCGTCACCAGGATACCCACGGCGGTGGAAAATCCTGTGAGAGTGAGCATATTCAGGGTGAAGCCTGCTGCTTGCAGGAAGATGAAGGTGGAGACGATGGATATCGGCATCGATAGCGCCACAATGAGAGTGGATCTGAGATCATGCAAGAAGATGAAGAGGATGATACCCGTGAGCAGAATACCCAACCACAGGGTCATCAGAGTGTCGGCCACAGTGGCACGAGTGAAGTCGCTGTCATCGCGGATGATATTCAGCTGCGCTCCTGCAGGCAGAGATTTCTGCAATTCCGGCAAGGCTTTGCGAACTTCTTCGGCGATGTTCACGATGTTTCCATCCGAGCTTTTCGTGATGGAAACGCGTACCACATTGGTCTCCATGCGCTGCTCTTCCGCATTAAAATAGATCGCTCTTTGAGTGACCTTTTCAGCGCTGTCCCTCACATCAGCAATCGCGCCCAGTTTCATAGGGCCAAACTGCGTGGGGATATCCAGATTGGAAAGCTCGTTGAGGCTGGAAAACTCGCCCTTGAGACGCACCGAGTAATCCTGAGTACCACGCGTGAAGTTGCCGGCCGGCATGTCCATATTTTGAGCAGCCAGGATCTGATTTAGCTGAGCCATCGAGATACTATTTTGATACACCACGCGGTCTCTCAGTTGCACAGAGATTTCCCGTTTTTCACCACCGGACAGGCTGACCTGAGCTACGCCCTTGATCTGCGAAAGCCTGTCTCTCAAAGTGCCATCTGCTATTTCGTACAATTCACGAGGATCCATGTCTCCGCTTAGCACCAAATCCATGAAGGGGAAGCTGCTGAAGTCAAACTTCTGCACAGAGGGTCGCTCAATACCAGAGGGTAATTCCCGTAGGATGCCATCCACTTTGTCCTTCACTTCGGAGCTGGCCACATTGATATCCTTGTCCAGATTGAAGGCAACCAGAATGATAGAAGCATTTTCTAAAGAGAAGCTCTGGATATAGTCGATCTGCGGCACGGTGGCCACAGTTTCTTCCAGCTTGGTGGTGATCAGGGTCTCAACCTCGCGCGGCCCTGCTCCCGGATAGATGGTTTGAATCGAGACATAGGGCAGTTCCACGTCCGGCATCAGGTTCAAGGGCATGCCCAGATAGGCCATGGTTCCAAAAACCACGAAGACCAGGATGGCCATCGTAACCAACACCGGTCGGTCGATGGATAACTTTGCCAAAAACATGCTTAACTCCCTTCGATAACGCGGATTTTGGAGCCATCGGTGAGGGATTTTATGCCTTCCGTGATGATCATGTCACCTTCGGATATTCCGGAAAGCACTTCAAACTCAAGCTGATTGGAAAGTCCGACTTCCACCTTGACGCGTCTGGCATTGTTACCATCTGCCAACCACATATAGTAGTCGCCATTCTCACGCACCAGATGCTGTCTATGAGCCACAAAGACATTGGCTTTGCGCGACACTTCCACGGCGATATCCGCGGTCACGCCATAGGGTATGGCAGCATTGCGGGCTGGGAAATCCACTTCCACGCGGAAGGCTTTGCTACCGGGATCCATGGCCAGAGCAATAGCGCTCACGCGGCCTTCCAGGCTTTGCTCGTTCCAATGCGCTGATACCCGGGCTCCGCGTTTTACTTTGCCAATCTCAGTTTCAGGGATCATGACCGTCGCTTTGTATCCTCCGGTGGCGGCTATGGTAAAGAGATCTTTTCCGGGGAATACACGTTCGGACACATTTACCATGATGTTGGTGATCACGCCGCTGATGGGGGCTTTGATATACACCAGTTGTTCGCTGGATTGCAGATTCGCTTTGGCCACCAGGTATTGGGTGCGCACGTTTTCATAGTCTTGCAGCGAGATGGCTTTTTGTTCATAAAGTCTCTGCATGCGGTCATGCACCGCGCTGATGCTCTGAAAAGCGCTCTGTGCCTGTTCATATTGAGCTGCAGGAGTATTGACAGGGAAGCTGACGATCACGTCGCCCTGGTTTACTCTGTCACCTACTTTGGCATTGATGGCCACCACCACGTCACTCACCATGGCCTGGGCGGTGCTTTCCTGGCTACCGGCCAATACGGCATTGTATCGTAGGTTTTGCTCAAAGGTGGATCTCTCTGCGCTCACGACGCGCACCGGGATGCCCAGTTCACTGTGTAGCTGATCCATACTTTTAGCGTCATCTTTCTTCTGGTTGCAGGCACTGAGGGCAAATAGCAGGCTCAGTACCAAAATGGAGTTTAGGATGCTCTTTCTCATTTATCTCTCCGCGATCAGTGTTTGACCGATCGATTTTGTAAATTCACGTTCCGCGGCGATCACTTCATAGATCGCGTTATAGTATTGAAGCTTGATGGATGAAAGCATGATCTGGGCATCAAATACTTCCAATTGGATGCCCACGTTGTTCTCAAAACGGAGCTGAGCCAATTCCAGATTGCGCTGCGCCATTTGGATGTTTTGCTCTTGAACCCGATAGTTTTCTACCGCGTGATGCAGCTTCTGATGGTTTTGCTTGATTTGCAGGGCTATCAGTTCCTGGACCTCACGTTGCTGCAATTGCGCCTGAGACAAATCATGCCTGGCATAGGCAATTTTGGAGCGATTGGATAGCCCGGTGAAGATGGGCAGACTGAAGCCGATGCCCACAGAATACTGCCGGCCAAAATCATCTCTTTGGATGGCATATTCATCAGCCGCGGTGAATAGAGAAGCAGAAGCGCTGAGCGCGACATTGGGCAGATAGTTGCCTCTCTCCGCGTTATACTGGATCTGCTTGATCTGTGTGGCAATATCCAGCAGTTCCAGTTCAGTCCGGTTTGCCAATCCCAATCGTTGCGCGTCTTCCAAGTCCATTTCCATCAGCAGGGGTAGCACAAATTCTGCCTCCGGGACCACGCTGTCGTCATTCACCCCGATCTGTTTGCGAAAAGCGGCCAAAGCCAGATCATACTGATTGCGGGCAGCCAGAACCTGAGGCTCCAGTTTTGCCACTTCCAACCGCGCGCGTAAAAGATCAAATTCCGATACCTGTCCCTCGGCGCTCAAAAGTTCCACTCGGGTCAGATGTCGCTGCGCTGTGGCCAAGCCTTCTTCCTGGATTTCTGCCAGCTTCCCGGCCAGGATGCTTTGATAGAATATCTGTGTGGTAGCCAGGATCACTTCCTGTTCCTTCACGCTGTAGGAAAGGCGTTGCACACTGCGAAAGCGATCCACCGCGCGAATGCCATTGATCAGTTTGCCACCCAGAAAGAGCACCTGATCCATCTTCAATTGCATAGCCAGTGAACCTTCTTTTTGTGGAGAGGAGGGCATCAAACTGCCCACAATGCCATCCAGAGCACCAGCAATTGTGTTCTCATTATCCGTAGCGGTATCCGCGTCCAGCATGCTGCTAACGCTTGGCATTCCACCTGTGGCTGAATCCGGCAGATAGGTGGTGTTCAGATTGTAGCCACCTTGCAGATTCAGCTGTGGCAAGAGCATGCCTCGCACGTCTTTATATGTCTCATCTGCTTTGGAAACTTCTTCAGCCGCCATCAGCAGTTCTTTGTTGTTGCGTCTGGCCATCTCGATACTTTCTTCCAGGCTGATGGCTCCCAGAGCCAGGCATCCTGTAATGGCCAGGATCAGGCTTATCCATTTCTTCATTTTCTAACCTCTTTTCACAATTCCATACAAGATCAATTGAATGATCGTCTCATGATCACGCTCGATCCTATTTAGCAGTTCCTCAAAATCCTGCACTACGACGGACATGTTGCCCAATAGGAACCAATCGTTAATTACCTCACACAAAGCTTCCGGGGATACCCGATCTGAGACCAGGCCCTGCTCGATCCCATCACGAAGGATCTCCAAGAGCAGTTCCACCATCTTGCCCCGGTTCTCCGCGTGAAAACTGTCAAAATGCTGCTGCAGATTGAAGGGTATGGTCTTTAACCCTTCCAGCAGGACAGGCATTTTCTGGCAAACATAGGTCACCGGCGCGTGTAAAAAATAGCGCAGCTTGTTCTCAAAGCCGTCGATGCTGTGGAGATTGCGCCGCATCTCATCCACAAAACTCTGAGCCTGCTCTTTTACCACCATAAGGAAGAGCTCCTCCTTGCTGGGGTAGTAGTAATAGATAGTCCCCTTGGCGATCTTTGCTTCCTGCGCGATCTCGTCCAGGGATGTCTTTGCATAGCCATATCGTGAAAAAATCCTCGCGGCTATATCGAGGATCATCTGTTTTTTATCTCGGATCTGATTCATAGCTCTATCACGTTTTTGCGCTAACCCCTTATCTTACAGCATATTTCCCTGTGTTCAACAGGAATGTGGAGCATCAAAGCCGAAGGCTGAATATTTGTCTATCACTTTCTGACTATTTTGGGCAAATGGTCAGAAAGTCAGAGCTTCCGGCATCCGCGGCTCATAGCTTCCATATCGAGATACGCTCATGATACGGTCATGATATCGTGATTTCCATGACCGTATCATGACCGTATCATGACCGTATCTCCTTAGGGATGAGGTGTGAGAAAAAAGGCGGCCGGTAGCCGCCTCACTCTTGTTACTCGGTAGCCTTATTTTTGGAGGATCAATTTTTTGGTGTTGGTTTCCTGGCCGGCATTCAGTTTCAGGAAATAGATGCCGGAGCTTAAGGGATGGCCGCTGTCGTCTTTGCCATCCCAGTTGACCTGGTGCTTGCCGGCGCTTTTGTTGTCGTTCAATAGGGTGCGCACTTTTTGGCCTTTGAGGTTGAATACCGCTATTTCGACCCTTTCAGCTTTGGGCAGATCGAAAGCGATGGTGGTGTTGGGATTGAAGGGATTGGGGAATACGCTGAGGGATGTAGGCCGCAGAGGAGTGGCTCCTTCAGGGTTTGATGTAAGTTCAGAATAGGTGTATAGAGTGCGGGAACTGGGTTCGATCTCAGTGAAAAATACATCAGATATCAGCCATTCGGTCATGTTGCCGGCAGCATCGTAAGTGAAGTCTTCCCGGCTCACAAGCTCCCAATCTTCCTTGCTGTCCCATTCCATGGGAGCCATATAATAATTTGTTTGCAGCAAGCGGAGATTGGCATCATAGCTGTATTCATATTTGCCTTCAGTGTCCCATTCGAGGGTGTCTTCATTCATGTAATATTCCAGCTCTTCCTGCACTTTGATTTGGCTTGCGAGGTGGTTCAACTCATGTTCTCCAAAAGTAACCTGGGAAATGAGAAAATCCATGTAGGTCTGATAGTCGGATTGATCCGAAGGGTGATATGAAATCACGGTTTTATAGGCATCAACCCAGTCTATACCGTCACCAAACTGCATGGTGGCAGTTTGCACTCTGCCCATGGCGTCCCATTCCAGATGGACGCGCATGTAGATATCACTTGATATATCCCAAGACATTATGGTGTCCACGAATTCCAGACGGTTATCATCTTCATTGTAGTGATAGGTCTGAGACATGAGAGGAAAAAGCTCAGCGCCTTCGATCATCTGATGCTGGATGCTGGCCAGGCGATCAACATCCCAGAAAAAGTCTATCTGAGTGGCGGGAAACCACTGGCCTCCATCCCAATATTCAACGATCATCTGCTGCGGATTGCCATCCGGAAGGTAGCTGAGGGTTTCTCTCCTATCTTCTGTCCAGACTTCGCTCCATGTATCCCATGAGCCGGTGAGCAGGCTGCGGATGCGGGCTTGATTGTCATAAGTAATGAGTACCTTACGATCGCCTTCCCAATCACCATAATAGCTCTGATTCTCATACTCGGTGAGAACGGTGGATTTGGCCATGCTTCCGTTGGCCTGCTTGGGGATAAAGCTGCGATACAAGTCTAGGGCTTTCTTCGTGCTTTGGGGAGTTTGCGCGGCTAAGACACCGACAAACAGGATCATCATCATTAGGGTACAGCTTATTAGTCTTTTCATCTTCGATTCCTCTATCTGAGTTTAATTTTTTGGGTTATGAGCAGCTATGGAGCAATTAGCGTGCCAATCATGAGCACATTCGTAAACAACACAGATATATGGAGATATGGTTTGCAGCAGGGCCTAGGATGGGGGACAATTATATCATAATGATATGTGAGTATATCAATGGGTCGCTGCGTGACGAGATGGGCTCCTTTGGAGTTCATGACGCTTGATAAGTTCATGCATGCAGGTTAGTTATGAAGTTACTGCTCGTTTAGTCCAGCCTTCGATCTTGATGCGGCATGGACTTCAGCGGGATTGGGGGAGTGAAGGGTGAAAAGGTCATCCTGACGTTTCAGTGAACAATGAAAAGTGAAGGTATCCCCGGTGCTTGCTCGCTGCTCGAAGTCGAAAGCGCCCATCATCACCAACTTCGATGCAGGATTGGTAGATGAGCGCAACTAGCTTGGCTTCAAAGAATTGGGGTAGCGCTTACGACTCCGAGGGAGGCAATTCCCCAGTCCCTAAAACCGTGTCATTTTCTTCGTGACGCTGCGTCCCATCTGGCTGAGCTTGATGAAGTAGATGCCATTTGCCACTTCACGTCCGGCATCGTCTTTGGCATCCCAGGAAAGCTTGCTTTTGGCTTCGCTGTTGTGCAGGCTGCGTACTTTTTGGCCTTTGAGGTTGTAGATGTCCACCTGCATTGGTTGCTTGGGATCGATGCCGCTGAACTCAATGGTGTTCAAGCTCTTAAAGGGATTGGGGTAAGACCGGATGGAGAGGGGCTGAATCGGGATCACGAGGTCTTCGGAAGAGCTGCTTTCCATGAAGATATTGCGGAAGACGTGGTTCACCAAAGCTCGGGCTCCGGATTCTTCCATGTGATAGAGCGGCGCGCTGAGGGTGAAGATACGTCCATTTTCGTTCTGATTGAGCACAGCGATGTTTTGACCGTTAAATTGTCCCTGCGCGGAGCTTGTCTCATAGTCAGAGCCAAAGCTATAGATGGGAAGGGCATGAATGGCGCTTCCAATGGTTTCCACACGGATGATGTGTCCGGCAAAGGCTGTGGTAGTTTTCAGGCTATCGACTTGCAGCGGAGGGAAGCCATCCTGCTTGGGCTGGGCATATTTGAAGCGGGCCTGGATGCTAAAATCTGCAGAGCTGATGCCCAGGGTGGTGTTCAGGAAGTTTGAGGGAGCAAAAGTGGCGGGATAGCCTTCGTTCATGCCCCAGGCTTTGCTGGGCTGATAACCCGTGTAGAAGATGCTGCCACCCAGCTCCAGATAGCGTGCCAGATCTTCCCGGATGCTATGGGGGATGGTGAGATCGCTGCTGTCCATGCCATGCCAGAGGATAGAGGAATAGATGCCAAAATCTGATATGCGTGGAGTTTCTCCAAGCTGAAGCAAGTCAAGCTGATGGGTTTCAAAATTGTCCATGATGCCAGCGAAGAAATCGTCCACCATCTCATCCGTGGGCTGGAAGGGATTGCTACCGCCAAAATCCAGGCTCTCATCCACGATCAATACTCCATTATCCAGGGTGATGGGACGGCTTTTGATGGGCAGGGATAGGGCTGAGGAATTGCCTGTGGTATCAACGGCTTGCACTCGGTAATAGTAATAAACATCGATTAGCCCTTGCACATTTTGATCCGTGAGGAAAGTGTCATTGAGCAATCCGGGATGGATGACGCTGCCGTTTTCAGAAGGGACGGTACTGCGGTAAACCCGATATCCGGCAAGGTCGAGTTCGGAATTTGCCTGCCAGGAAAGCCGCACTTGGTTGAGCTCAGGGTATTCGCTGAAGTACAGCGGCACGCGAGGATCCACGAGAGGGGTTCCGATGGCAAAAACCCTGTAGCTTTCGTTGCCGTCAATATCCACTGAGCAGAGCGCGATGCTGTAAGTGGCTCCGGTTTCCAGGTTTTCCAGAGTGCAGTCAAAACCACTTACATCAACGTATTGGCTAAAGTCCCAAGAGTTTATTCCGTAATAGACGCGGAAGTGATCAATCTGCGGATCAGTGATTTGATCCCAGGAAATGTAGAGGGACGTGCCATCACCAGTATCCTGCACCACGGGGTTTTGAGGAGCGGCAGGCATCATGGCATAGCTCATGGCTACTGCCACAGAGGCTCGGATCACCTCCGCGGCATAATCCGGATCGATCTGATCAGTGATATCAAGATCGCTATGATAATATGGACTGAAGTCATATTCAAAATAGTAGATTACGGGGTAACCATTTACCCAAAAGGAGTGGCTATCGCTGCTGGAGCTGTTGAAATAGCCATTCACCACGTTCAGGGATGTATAGTTCTGGGTGATGGTGGTGGCGTGTTGCGTGTGTTCCAGAGCGCCTTCATAAGGCATGAGCAGGACGTTGTTGCCTCCGGAATGGTTGTTTGAGATCATGTCGTGATTCACCATCAAGCGGATACTTTGACCATTCAGATAGGCATCATTGGCATAGTGTTTGCTGCCCCAAAGGCCAAACTCCTCTGCGGCAAAGGTGACGAAACGGATGCTGCATTTGGGTTGGTAGCCCGCGTTCATCATCACTCTGGCCATCTCGATGGCAGCCACGGTACCGGAAGCATTGTCATCCGCGCCTGGAGCAAAAACGTATGGCGTGGTGTAAGTTATGGAATCGTGATGTCCACCCACGATGATGTATTCATCCGGATAGAGGCTGCCTTCGATGGTGGCCACCACGTTGTACTGCGTGGTGTTGTTCCATTGAAAGCTTTGCAAGTGCGCGTTGGCGATGCCAAAACGCTGGAATTGATCCTTGATCCAGTTTGCCACGTCCAGACGGTTGGCGGCCAGAGCGTAACGGGTTTGAAGATCCTGTAAACCCTGGATGAAGGCCATCACGCTGTCGGCGGAGACGGTGGAGAGCATCAGCTGGATGTCATCCCGGGTATCAGTGATGGCATGGAACTTAGGGGCATTGGAGCTGAGAGTGATGCCTTCTGTGGGCAGGGGAGTGAAGGAACCTTTCAGATGGGTTCTGAGGGTGAGAAGATCGGCTTCGGAAGAGATCAGCAGTTCCGAGCCCAAATCCAGCAGGATTCTGGCATAAGGCGAGATCTCGGCAGGCTTTGAGGCCGCGATTTTGCTGTAAAGATACAGGGTTTCTGTATGTTTGGGATTCGGGATTGACTGCCAGGGGGAGCTTATGCTGCCCTTATCCATGGAACCCAGGATGTATTGATCGTTGTAGTGCCGGATGCTGATGCCTTCACCGGAATAGACGCGGATAGCAGCAGAAAGCTGCGATGTGGGGATGCTCAGGTCACTTACTTTTATGTAAGCCAGGTTGCCGGCATTCATCACCGACAACAGGCCAATCAAAGTCAATATCAATAATAATCTCTTCACGGGATCCTCCATGGATTTCGATATTTATGCGGTGTGCAATTTGTATTCCGAAAGTGGAGTTTAGTTTTAGTTCTCCCGCAGATTACCGCGGATAAAAAGCGCAGATTAGCGCGGATTGTTTAGTAGGCACGCAGATCACGTGGATTTGCCTCCCTGGGAGTCGTAAGCGCTATCCCAATTTCGAAAAGCCAATCCTTTGTTATGCCCATCTCCATCTACGCATCGGAGTCCCCGGAGTTCAGCGCTTTCGACTTCCAGCAGCGGGAATGTGAAGTTTACAGGTTTTCAGGTGTCTGCGTGTGCGAAGCTATGTCTTTCCCGCAGATTTACGCGGATAAAGGGCGCAGATGAACGCGGATTGTTTATAGAACGCAGATCGGGCAGATTACGCAGATTTTTGGTTTAAGGTTTTGACGTTCTGAAGCTTTGAGCTTTTCATGTTTCGGTATAACGCAGCTCAATTCTACACCACCCATAACGCATAACAACTCTTTTTGCCCTCTTTTCTCTTGTCCTCTTTGTTGATAAATCTTTTCCTTGTAGCAAAAAAAAGGCAGTCCGAAGACTGCCTTTCGCGCTATGAGGATGGCATTATTCGAAACGCAGCACCACAAATTGAGGTGTCTGGTTGCGGTCTATCACATAGAGGCGCATAAACTTGCGTCCTTCTTTGTCCATGGTGTCTTTGGCTGAAGCCAATACGTCGCGGAATTCGCTAACGCTATTCACTTCCGTGCCGTCGATGGTGAGGATTACAAAGCCCGGTTGCAACCCGGAACGGGACGCGGGAGAATTGGGCTCAATCGCGCTTACCACCACGCCTTTATCGGAAGTAACGTTCATGCGTTTGGCGATTTGGGAATCGATACTTTCCACGCTGATGCCGGTGGCGACAGCGGTCTTGCCATTGCGATCCGAGGCTGCGGCCACGCTATCTTCCGGGAATGCTTCCAAAACTACTTTAATAGTGCGCTCTTTGTTGTCTCTCAGGATACGGATGGGAAGCTGTTCACCGATCTTGGAGGTGGCTACGGCAATGCGGAAACGGGCTACGTTGCTCACTTTTTCAGTTCCCACTTCCAGGATCACATCGCCCACCTGCAATCCGGCTTTTTCAGCAGGACTGTCTTTTTCCACTTTGGCGATCAACACGCCGCTAACTTCTTTGAGACTGAAGGCTTCCATGATATCTGAGGTGATTTCCTGTGGTAAGATTCCGATGTATGCCCGGGTAACTCTGCCACCGGCCACCAGGTCGTCAACGACGCGTTTGGCCAGATTGATGGGGATGGCAAATCCGATTCCGATATTGCCACCACTTGTGCTGGCGATGGCAGAATTGATGCCGATTACTTCGCCATCAATGTTCAGAAGAGGGCCACCGCTGTTGCCGGGATTGATGGCGGCATCGGTTTGGATGAAATCCTGATAGATGGGGGAGTTGTTGCCCAGGCTCATTCCGGAACGACTGAGAGCGGAGATCACGCCCAGGGTAACCGTGCGATCAAGGCCATCCGCGAAGGGATTGCCGATGGCGATCGCCCATTCACCGATTTCCAGTTTGGAAGAATCGCCCAGGGGAGCCACAGTCACTTTTTCTCCTTCCTTGAGGGTGATCTTGATCACGCCTACGTCGGTATTGGGATCCAGGCCTACCACTTCCGCGGTGTAAGCCATGCGATCGGCCAGGGTAACGGTGATGGTGCCATCCCGTCCGCGTTCCACCACGTGGTTATTGGTCATGATGTATGCTTCACGGGTGACTTCGTTAAATTCATAGATAAATCCGCTGCCCATCGAGGTTACCGAGCGTTGCTGCGGGGGTTGGGGAAAAAAGAAACGGAATATATCATCATCAAAAAAGGGATTTCGGCTCTGCACAGACACACGGGCTTCCACGCGGATTTGCACGACGGCCTCTCGCACATCACGCACTACTTTGACCACGGGATTTGGCTCCGTGAACATGTTGTTGCGAGCAAAGGCACAACTGCTGAGATTTGCCAGCAGCATCAACAGGACTAGGCTTTTCCAGATTTTCATAGTTCATCTCCTGATTCTTGGAAAGTATTGGTGAAGACAAAAAACCGGGGCGCTATGGCACCCTACAAACGCATACCTTCATAATATATACAGCGCGGCAAAGCGAAACAAGCAAAAAATGTGGTCTAGCGCAAAAATCTCTTGCCAAAAAACGCAATCAAGCTATCCTTGCCTTTTGCCGAAAAAGCTTTATCAATATAGAAAATGCGACTAATTCAAGGAGTGCAAAATGGAAGATAACAATAGCAGGATTCCCAGAACATTGCCGGCGCTACACATGAGCAGCATCGTGATGTTTCCCTATCTGTTGATGCCTTTGGTGGTGACGGATGAGGAATCCAAGCTGGTGGTTGATCACGCGCTTTCGAACGATAAATTGATGGCCTTCTTTTTGGACAAAGGAGAAGGTGACGCCTTGCAAGAGATTGGCACCGCGGTGACCATCCTGCGCATGCTGCGCAATCAGGATGGCAGTATCAGTCTGCTCCTGCAGGGCACTTCCCGAATCCGTTTACAACGCTATGTGCAAAAGGATCCTTTCATCATGGTGGATGTGGAAGCCATCCATGAACAGAATGTGGACGATATGGAGATTCAGGCCTATCGCACCATTGCTCTGGAATTGATGGATAAGATCTCGCAGGAAAGCAGCGTTCTGAACCGCGAGATGATCGCCGGGCTTTCAAACATCAAACAATCCGGACGAGTGGCAGACATCATTGCCGGAAACATCGACCTTCAGCTTAGCGATCGTCAGCGCATCCTGGAACTGGTGGACATCAGACAGCGCTTCAAGTTTCTCAATAACTGCCTGGCAGAGCTCATCCGGCAAATGCGCCTGGAGAACCACATCCGCAACAACATCCAGCTGGAAATGAATGAGGATCAAAGGCGATATTATCTGCGCGAGCAGTTGGATGCCATTCGCAAAGAACTGGGCGAGACGGACGAAGTAAGCAAGGAAATCTACAAATGGCAAGAACTTATCGAGAAAGCCAAGCTGCCGGATTACGTGCTGGACGTGGCCAGGGAAGAGCTGGATCGCCTTTCCGTGATGCAGCCTGCTTCCAGCGAATATGGCGTGATCCGCAACTATCTGGATTGGATCGTGAGCCTGCCCTGGAAAAAATATAGCAAAGACCGCCTGAATCTGGCCAAGATCGAACGCGTGCTCACCAAAGATCACTATGGCTTGGAAAAGCCCAAAGAAAGAGTCTTGGAGTACATAGCGGTGAAGAAACTGAAGGGGCAGCTCAAAGGCCCCATCCTCTGCTTTGTGGGCCCTCCCGGAACCGGTAAAACCTCCATCGGCAAATCTGTGGCCAGCGCTCTGAACCGCAAGTTCATCCGCATGTCTCTGGGCGGTATTCATGACGAAGCTGAGATCCGTGGACATCGCCGTACCTATATCGGGGCCATGCCGGGCAAGATCATCACCGAGATCAAGCGTCAGGGCACGGCAAACCCGGTGTTTATGCTGGATGAGATCGACAAATTGGGACGCGACTTCCGTGGCGATCCCGCTTCAGCGCTCTTGGAAGTGCTTGATCCCGAACAGAATAACAGCTTCGTGGATAACTACATCAATCTGCCCTTTGATCTCTCGGAAGTGATGTTTATCACCACGGCCAATTCTCTGGACACCATTCCCGCTCCACTCAGGGACAGGATGGAAGTGATCGAATTCAGCAGCTATCTGGAACTGGATAAGATCGCCATTGCCAAGCGCTATTTGATCCCTCGCGAGATGGAGGACAATGGCCTGGCCGATTCCCAGGTAAGCCTCCACAAAAGCGCTCTGCAGGAGCTGATCCGCTATTATGTGCGGGAAGCGGGAGTGCGCAATCTGCAACGTCGCATCGGCTCGATCTTCCGCAAGATCGCGCGGGAAGTAGCTTCCGGCAAGAGTGGCCCCTGGCAGATCAAGGACAAAGACGTGCAGACCTATCTGGGGCCGCGCAAGTATTCTCTGGAAATGGCCAATCGCAAGGCTGAGATCGGTGTGGCCACTGGTCTTGCCTGGACCAGCTATGGTGGGGAAATCCTTTTCTGCGAAAGCACTCGCATGCCCGGCAAAGGAGCGGTTACGCTCACCGGACTCCTGGGTGAAGTGATGAAGGAATCCGCCCGCATCGCGCTGAGCTATCTCAAAGCGCATCATACTCAGCTCAAGCTTGATCCCAAGGTCTTCACCCAATACGATATCCATGTCCATTTTCCGGCAGGAGCTGTGCCCAAGGACGGTCCCTCAGCCGGCATCACGCTCACCACAGCTTTGGCCTCGCTCTTTATGCAGCGTAAAGTAAAACATGATATTGCCATGACGGGAGAAGTGACCCTGCAAGGCAAAGTCTTGCCCATTGGCGGTCTCAAAGAAAAGATCCTGGCAGCACGCCGGGCCGGGATCAAGAAGATCATCGTTCCGGAAGAAAACCGGGAAAGCATCGCCGATTTTGCGGAAGAAATCATCAGCGGGTTGCAGATCCATTATGTGCGTGATGTTTCGGAAGTGCTGGATCTGGTGATCATCAAAGCCGAGAAAGATAAGAAGTAAACATCCGTGGAGCGCTACCCGAACATCAATATTCTATTGAACCTGCCTCGGGATTATATCCCGAAGGCAGAGTTCGTGTTCAGGACTTACTGCTATATCTTGCGGCTCAACCCCAAGTTCATCTATGGCAGTCATTTTGAGGCAGCGCACCTGTATTATGGCCCTCCGGGAGAGCGGGATCACCCTTTGCACATCCACTATGATCCCGAAGCGGTGGATTTCTTTGGCCGGCAAGATCTTTACCCTTTGGAACAGGTTAATTTTTGTCGCTTTGGCGCGGATTCGGTGCCATTCCTCTTTTCCAAAGGCGGAGCCATCTTTTCCTATGCTCAGGATAGCTGTATTCTGCGCAAGGATATCGTGGCTTCCGGATTCTATTTTCTCACTTGCTGGCACGAATATGTGTTCAGTGAACGTGGTCTGCCCAAAGGCCGGGTGGACTATAAAGAAAGCCTGCAATTCCGATGGGATTTCACTGAAGTGCCGGTGGTCGATATCTATTGCCGCATCTTGCTCTATGCCATGAAGGACTATTTGCCGGAGTTCATCCGGGATATCTCCTGGCGGGATGATCGCCGCTTTGCCGTGAGTCTGTCCCACGACATCGATTATTGGGATTTTTGGGACGAAGACACGCTGAAGAACACCTTTTTGTATAACAAGCGCAGCTTTACCCAACGCCCACTAAATGCTGCCTACAAGATCCTCGGGCACTATTGGCACAAGCGAGTCCGCAAAGGGCACAAAGGTGTGATCGAAAACCTGCTGCGCAGTGAGCTGGAGCTGAGCATCAGTTCCACCTGGTTCATTCTGGCGCGCACGGATTTCCCGGACAGACGCCAAAACTATATCGACGATGTCGTTGCGCGCACACAGCTTACAGGGCTTTTTGCTCAGCAGGACGTGGGCTTGCACGGTTCTCCAGATTCGGCCTTCAACCTTTCCGTTCTGAACAAGGAACTGGACAATCTGCGAGGCTTGGGTTTCAATCCCACCGGATTTCGCACCCACTATCTGCACTTTGATTATCAGAAGAGTTTCAGTGTGCTGGAAGCAGCGGGAATCAAATATGACAGCACCCTGGGTTATTGGGAAAACATCGGTTTCCGGGCCGGTATCTCCTTCCCCTTTTATCCCTTTAACATCAAAGAAAACCGCCCCTTCCGGGTGCTGGAGATTCCTTTGATCGTGATGGATACCACCCTGCATTCAGCCAAAGCGATGAATCTCAGCAGTTTATCGGGAGCTCGCACCCTGAATCGCTTGATCGAGATGGCAGCCACCTATCAATCGCACATCTCGCTATTGTGGCACAACACCACTTTTGATCCTGTGGACTACCCCGGCTGGGGAAAGCTGTATTGGAAGACAATCAAACGCGCGCTAAACAAACAAGCTTGGGTTACCTCTCTGAACGATATCTACGAAGAGTGGGTAAACCTAAGCTATTAAAGGAGCTTGCATGAAATCTTTGCTGTGGAAAATCTGGTTCATGGGCTTTATGCTTCTGTGCATGATAGCCTTCATCTTTTTGATCGTAGCCAAAGTCCTGCTGCCCAAGAAGCTATATCGCAAAGTGGTATACATCTGCGTGCGTTTTTGGGGAAGGACGACCCTGCTCTCCACCGGCTCCAAAGTGGAGGTCAGCGGCCAGGAAAACCTTCCTCCCCAAAACGATATCTGCTTTATCAGCAATCATCAGGGCATGTTTGATATCCCTCTGGTATTGGGCTTTATCGATAGACCCAGCGGCTTCATCGCCAAACAGGAACTCTTCAAAATCCCCGTTCTATCCTGGTGGATGCGTGAGATTCCCTGTGTGTTCATCGATCGCGCTTCTGCCCGGGCCGCGATGGAATCCTTCAAAACAAGCGCGGAAGTGATCAAAGATGGCCATCCCATGGTGATCTTTCCGGAGGGAACCCGAAGCCGTGGTGACAAGGTTGGGCCCTTTCATCTGGGCAGTTTCAAGCTTCCGGTAATGGCTGAAGCCGCCATCGTACCCCTGGTGATCAAGGATACCTGGCGCGTACACGAGATCGATAAAGGCATCAACCCCACTCCCATCAAACTCAGGATCCTGCCGCCTATCTATCCCCATGATGCGCTGTATCAGGATAAGCACCGGTTATCTGACCATTTGCATGAACTCATCAGTAACAACCTGACGGAGATGTAATTGAGATACTTACTCATCATTATCCTGCCCTTTGCAATGACTTACGCCAGTGCTCAAGCTCCTGCCAGCTGGGGTGCCAAACTGGGTATGAATCTCTCGCAACACTATGGCACCAAAGGCGATGAGGGAGATTATCAAGTCAAAACCGGGCTTCGTCCCGGCTTCATCGGTGGACTGTATGTGGATTTTGCCGCCAATGACAATCTCAGTTTGGGCTTCGAAGCTCTGTACGCCATGAAGGGCTCCCGGGAACAGATCACCATCAGCAAGATGGAGCTGGATGGCGTGATGGAAGAGTTGGAACGTCCGGCTGTGATGGACGTTAAATACTATATGGATTATCTGGAAATCCCTGTGCTGCTCAAGCTCAAAACCTTGAAAATCAAGAATATGGAGATGGTCGCCATCGCCGGCACCGCCATGGGCTTGAAGCTGAAGGGTTATCACGAACTGGAAGGCAGGGTCTATTTTCCCGATGGCGATGGCGAATACTCCGAGATCCCGATCTGGGAGGAGAGCCGCCTCAGTGACGTCAATATGCTTGATTTCAGCTTTGTCTATGGCGGCGCGCTGAATCTCATGGCCAGCTATCCCTTAAGTTTCGAATATCGCTTCACCCTGGGTTGGGACTATCTCTATCTTCCCACCTATCAATTCTTTGAACCGGTTGCCTTGCGCAATCAAGCCTGGTCTGTGCTGCTGAGCACCACCTTTTAGGAGCCATTATGAAACTAAGCCTATCTTTGATCCTGATCATCCTGAGTATCAATCTCTTTGCCCTGCGGGATTTCGAACAAGTCTGGATCTTCGATGATCCCGATACCACCAGCTTCATTGTGTACTCAGCTGAGCCGGTGCAATACCATTATCACGCCATGGTCAACGGCACTCCGCATGTTCAGAATTTGGAAGCCGAAGAATGGCTCTATGGCTGGCAAAAAGGAAGCCTGGAAGTCCCCGGATATGTGGGCTTTTCCAAGCTTTTCCCCCAGCCCCTGGTAAGCCCTGTCTATAGCGCAATGCAGCCCCAGATCTATGCCACCACGCAGCTGGAAACAGACCCTCTGAACGATCATCTGTATAACAACACGATGCTGGATATCATGGACTACCGCATGGTCTATACTGCTGAAAAGCTCTATTTTGCCATCAAAACCGCAAATCCCAGCTATGCCACCTCCTCCGGCTTCACCTATTTTGCCTATATGCCGGTGATCGTGGATCCCATCTCTGATCCGGAAGATAACCCCATTGTCTATGGCCTGATGTACACTGTGAGCATGGCTCCGGTGATCAGTCCCGGTCTGTATAAGATCACTGGGAGCGGATTCAATGGACTCAACCGTCTGGGCGACATCGAGCATAGCATAGAGGACGGCTATCTGATTCTTTCCTGCAATATTGCCGATCTCACTGCCGATCCGGACTTTAGCTCCTGGTATGATCCGGATTATCCGCTCTTTACCACCACGGCTACCACTTCCCGCATCACCCTGGTCAATGGCATCCAACAGGCGGATATGACTGATGGCGTGAAGGTTTTGCTCAAACCTCACTATGTGGAAGTGGTAAATGATGGTAGCCCGATTTTGTCGAACCCGGGGATTATGCTTGATGGCGCAAACGTCGTGGCCAATGTGGATTACTATGATGCTGATGCAAATGTTCCCAACTACGCTTCAGTCTTGGTGGATGGAATCTATGCAAATCAGCTGTATCCCCAAAGTGCCGGGGATCTTGATTTTAACTCCACTGTCACTTATGCCTCAGTCCCGCTTGATCTGCCCGAAGATTGGCAAAATCTTGTGTTCACTTTTTCCGATGGAGTTGCCAATGTGCAGCTCACTTACGATAACCCCGCTTCTTTCATAGCTAACGCCACTGCTATCCCGATGCCCGAACTTCGGATCTACCCAAATCCCGCGTCCGGCACCCTGTATCTGAAGTCAGACATGGCTATACACAATCCGGTATTTATCTACAATCTCAAAGGGCAAAGAATGGGGGAGATAGATCTCAGCAGCAAAGAAGCCGAGAGCGATATCAGTAAACTGAGCTCCGGTATCTACCTCCTCAAAGCTAAAGGCTTGAATAGCAGGAAGTTTTTGAAGATGTGAGCAAGCAGCTCCCCTTGGACTTCGTAGCGTAGCGAAGGAGTCCAAGCAGCAAGATCGCCTTCCACCCTTGGACTTCTATCCGAAGGATTGGAGTTCAAGCAGCGGGATCGCCTTTCCCCCTTGGACTTCGTAGCGAAGCGCAGGAGTTCAAGCAGCAAGATCGCCTTCACTTTTCGTCCTCCAGTCTCGCTGTTTGAAGTCATTGCCGCCCGAAGATCGAGGGCTTATCTGAACAAACCGGTAGCGTTGAAACTCACCGGCATGCCTGACTTGATTAAGCGACAATAACTCCAAAATGTCCTCCCTCGGAGTCGTAAGCGCCATCCCAATTACGCGAAGCCAAACCAATCACGCGCGCCTCCCAAACCAACAGCGGAGATGAATATGACAGGCGCTTTCGACTTCGAGCAGCAAGATCGCCTTCACTTTTCATTGTTCATTATATTCTCTTTCCCTCCCCCAGTCCCGCTGTTTGAAGTCATTGCCGCCCGGAGATCGAGGGCTTTTTTAAACAGACCGGTAGCTGCAAAACTCATCGGCGTGCCTGATCTTATCAAGCGGCAATAACTCCAAAGGAGGCGCGGCAATAACTCCATCGTAAATCGTAAATCAGTAAATTGTAAATCGTAAATTGTAAATCGTTTACGCCTTTCGCTCTCATTTGAGGGCGTTAATCAAGTCTTAATCAAGCCTTAATCAAGCGTTAATAATTAACGCTTGATTAAGGGGGGATGATCGCATGATTGACGGCCACAGGGGAGGGACAATCTACGATTTACAATTTACAATTTACGATTATGGCTGTGGAGCATGGCGAGTCGTAAAACAATGATGGGAGCATGTATAACTCTCAAAAATGTCCCAATATCCGGGAGCCTTATCCCGATTCTCATTGACAAAAAGGGCATTGAGAATTATCTTGCTGTAAAGAACAATAAATGGAGACCCAAAATGCTTAGGCAGATACTTTTAGCCAAGCTTCACCGGGCTACGGTGAAGGAATGTGACATCAATTACAATGGCAGCATAAAAATCGATGAAGCCCTGCTGGAAGCCAGTGGCATGCAGGAATTTGAGCGTGTGGAAGTGTTCAATATTACCAATGGCGCGCGCTTTAGCACCTATATCATCAAAGGCGAACGGGGCAGCGGAATGGTTGGCATCAATGGTGCCGCGGCGCGGTTGGCCCAGGTGGGTGATCGCATTATCGTGATCAATTATGGTATGATGGACGACGCCGAAATGCTGGCACACAAACCCAGAATCGTAATCCTGGGTGAAGAAAACAAGATCGACAGCATTATCTGATGTTACTCATTCGCAATCTACTTGAAATGCGGGAGCTATCCTATCCGGCGAACGCCACAGTGGGTTTCGTGCCCACCATGGGCTATCTGCATGAAGGGCATCTGAGTCTGGTTACTGCATCAAAAGAGATTTGCGACATCACAGTGGCTTCCATCTTTGTAAATCCTGCCCAGTTTGGCCCCAATGAAGATCTGGCCAGCTATCCCAGAGATTTGGATCGCGATCTGGATTTACTGGAAGCTGAGGGTGTGGATTACGTATTTTTCCCCACTACCGAGATGATGTATCCTGAGGGCTATCTCACTTGGGTGGAAGTGCAGAGGATGGGTGATATCCTGTGTGGAGCCAGTCGTCCGGGGCATTTCCGAGGGGTATGCACAGTGGTCTTGAAGCTGATCAACATTGTGCGGCCTCATTTCATGTTTATGGGTGAGAAGGATTTTCAACAGCTCAGTATCTTGCGTAAAATGGTCTTGGATCTGAATCTCGATCTTGAGATCGTCGGTTGTCCGATCATCCGGGAAGCAGACGGCCTGGCTAAGAGCAGCCGCAATGTGTATCTGGATCCAGAGCAACGCAAGCAAGCAGCAAAGATCCATAAAGCACTGGAGCTGGCGCAATCCATGTTCCGCGATGGTGTGACCCGGGCAGACGCGGTGATCTTGGAAGTGGCCAGACATCTGGAAGCTGAAGGGCTGAGAATCGACTATGTAAGCATCGTGGATACCGAAGACTTGCAGATGCAGACAGAGCTGAACGCGCGCAGTAGGATGCTGATCGCGGTTCATGTGGGCAAAACCCGCCTAATTGACAATATGCTTCTGGTTTAGCCTGCAAATCTGCTTGACAGATGCAGCCCCTCAAAAATACTGACATTTCACAGATAAATACGTGTAGATAAAGCCCTTGGCGAAAGTGGCGGAATTGGCAGACGCGCTGGACTTAGGATCCAGTAGGTTCACTCCTGTAGGGGTTCGAGTCCCCTCTTTCGCACCAATCTTTTGATTTAACACTAAGGAGATATAAAGTGCAGGTAGATTTTAACGCAATCAATGCCGTAACCAAAGAGATAACGATCCAGGTTCCCGCCGCAGACGTGGCAGTGGCTTGGGAAAAGCACCTTCGTAAAACAGCCAGAAGCGCTGAAGTACCCGGCTTTCGCAAGGGTAAAGCCCCCCTGGCGATGGTGGAACGCCTTTATGCTGAACGCACAACAGAATACTTCCTGCAGGACTGCGTGAACGACTACTTCGATGCTGCCGCCAAAGAACACGACATCAACTATTTACTCTTCCCGGACGTGAAGGATGTGCAGTGGGAAAAAGGCACGGATATGACGATCAAGATCGAGATCGAACACGAGCCGCATCTGGAGTTTAAACAGCTCGAAGGCCTGAAAGTTCCCTATACTCCCATCTCACTTGATGATGAGATCGATAAAAACCTGGAAGAACTGAAAAACCAGAATGGCCGCGTGGTGGATGTGGAAGAAGCTATCGAAAACGATCACGTGGACGTGGAATACACCCTCAAGATCGGTGGTGAAGAGATCAAACTCAGCGCTTCACTCTTTGCCGGTGAAAACCCCGAAGCCCGCGCTCTGCCTGAGCTCATCGGAAAAAAGACCGGTGACGTGATCGAAGCCGAACTCAGCGGCATGAGCATCAAGGTAACCTCGCGGAATACCGCTTTGGACTTGGATAACGCCACAAAATATCCCGTCAGCGTCATGGTGAATGCCATCAGCAGAATGCAGTATCCTGAACTTAACGACGATTTTGCCAAAGACATGGAATTTGACAGCATGCAGGCCCTGCGCGCCAAACTGGCAGAAGACATGCGTCTGGCCAATGAGCATAAAAACATCGATGGCCAGAACTTCGCTGTGGTGGGTAAACTCTATGTGGACAACAACTTTGAGCTACCTATGAAGACCATTCAATACCTGGCTGCCAAAGAAGCGGAAAATAGCCCCCACCAGCAGTATCGTCAATATCTGGAGTATCAGTACAAAATGCAGATCTCTCAGGAGATGGTGACGATGTATATCCTCAAGAACCTGCGTGAGCAAGTGGAATTGGAAGTGACAGACGAGATGATGGAAGAATACATCACCCATGAAGCCATCCTGGCAGATAACACTGTGGAAGCCTATAAAGAACGCAAGAAAGACGAAATTGCCAGCGAGGACTATCGCGATGGCGTGCGTAATTACTTCATCCTGCGTAAATTGGCGGCAACGGCAGATTTCTTCATTCCCGAGCCGGAACAAGCGGATGATCAGATCGAAGATGCCCAGCTTGTGGATCAAAACGAGGAAGACCAAGCTTAAATAAGAGGGAGCTACAAATGAACTATATCCCAATGGTAATCGAACAGGTAGGCCGCGGAGAACGCGCTTACGACATATACAGCAGACTGCTGAAGGACCGCATCATCTTTGTGGGCGGACCCATCGACGACGTTTTGGCAAACACCGTGGTAGCGCAGCTTTTACACCTGGAAGGCGACGATCCGGCAAAGGATATCTATATGTATATCAATAGCCCCGGAGGCAGCATCAGCAGCGGTCTGGCGATCTATGATACCATGCAGTATATCAAGCCGCTGGTTTCCACCATCTGCATCGGAATGGCAGCCTCGATGGGCGCAGTGCTGCTTGCCGCTGGAGCCCAGGGCAAACGGACTGCTTTGCCCAATAGCCGCATCATGATTCACCAACCCTGGGGTGGCACCCAAGGCCGGGCCGCGGACATCGAAATCCAGGCTCGTGAAATCCTCTATCTCAGAGGGAGAATGAACGAAATCCTGCATCATCACACAGGGAAAAGTCTGGACCAGATCGGCAAAGACACGGATCGTGACTATTTCCTCAGCGCGATTGAAGCCAAAGAATATGGCTTGATCGACGATGTGATCGCGCAGCGGGATCAAAATCAGGAGAAATAATGGCGGATCGCACCAGAAACCTTAGCTGTTCCTTTTGTGGCAAAGACGAAGCTGAAGTGCAAAACCTCATCCGCGGGATTGCGGGGAACATTTGCAACGAATGCATCGAGATGTGTCACAACATCATAGAGACCAATTCACCGATCGAGGAAGCGGAGGACTTTGATGTCCCGATTCCCAGCAAGATCAAGAGCTATATGGATCAATACGTGATCGGGCAAGACCGCGCCAAAGAGATCATTTCAGTGGCGGTTTATAACCACTACAAGAGAATATATAAGCAAAAACACGATGATGAAGTGGATCTGGAAAAGAGCAACATCATGATGATCGGGCCCACCGGAAGCGGCAAGACCTTGATTGCCCAGACCTTAGCGCGCTTTTTGCAGGTACCCTTTGCCATCAGTGATGCCACCACCCTGACCGAGGCCGGTTACGTGGGTGAAGACGTGGAAAACATCCTCGTGCGCCTTTTGCAGAATGCCAATTACGATGTGCCCAAAGCCGAACGCGGTATCGTTTACATTGATGAGATCGATAAAATATCGCGTAAAAGCGAGACACCTTCCATCACTCGTGACGTATCCGGTGAAGGCGTGCAACAGGCATTGCTCAAGATCTTGGAAGGCACCAAAGTAAACGTCCCGCCCAAAGGTGGACGTAAGCATCCCCAGCAGGAATTCATCGAGATGGATACCAGGAACATCCTGTTCATCGCCGGTGGAGCTTTCTTTGGCTTGGAAAACATCATCAAACAGCGCACCAACAAAAAGGCCATCGGGTTTGACGTGGAAATCGGTGAAGTCACCGAAGATCATAATATCTTCGATCTCACCAATCCGCATGATCTTCTTAAATATGGCCTGATCCCAGAACTCATCGGCCGCATGCCGGTCATCTGCACACTGCATGAGCTCAGCGAGGAAGCGCTCATCGCCATCCTGACCGAGCCCAAGAATGCCATTTGCAAACAGTATCAAAAGCTCTTTGAGATGGATGGAGTGGACTTGCAGTTTGACACCGAAGCGCTGAAAGAGATCGCCCGCATCGCGATCACGCAGAAGACGGGAGCGCGTGGACTGCGATCGATCATGGAACGCTTTATGATCAAGATCATGTACGATATCCCGGATCAAGGCAATGTGGAAAGCTGCACGATTACCACGGGAGTGGTTTCCGAAACTGAAGCTCCCGTATTTACCTTTGTTAAACCCATCCGTTCCAGGGCGAAAGCCGCGGGAGAGGATTGATAGGAGAGAATCCTGTGACTAAAATCCTGACATGTCTTATGGCGCTGGTGATGCTCTTCATTGGCGCCTGTTTTTCTGATGCGGAGTTGATCGTTAAAAACAACAGCACCGGCGATGCCTGGGTGCGGATTGATAGCGGTTATGAACGCTTTATCCCGGCCATGTCCCGACGCACAATCGGCGTATCAGGCACTCACACAGTGGCTTTGCATTATCGGGGTGATCACATCCTACGGGGAGTGATCTATGTAGATATGAGCTATGGTGGAGGGCAAAACCTCACTCTGGAGCCCAATTGCGGCGCTCTGCGCATTCGGAATAGCTCAAACCGTAGTATCAGAGGAGCCTATCTCACCAGATCAGGCAGTAATCAATGGGGTGGCAACATCCTGGACGGGCATCTGCAAAGCGGTACTTCGGAAACGATCAGCCTCAATCCCGATCTCTGGGATCTGAAGATCGAGGATCAGCACTACAATTTCTACTACTACTCGGGCTTGAAGGTGAATCTGGATCAGACGCGCGTGCTCAGCTTCAACCCCTAAGAGCAAGCATTATAGTCAGTTAACTAACGCTTTACAAAGCTGACTCTTTGTCCTAAGACATCCACCTGGATGCTGTCCGCTTTTGAGACCCTGGAATCATAAAACAGATATCCCTCCCTGCGGGTGCCACTCAATAAATCTCCAAATGTAAAGGCGTCTGCCATCAGCGCGTAGCGGTCTTCTTCTCGCTTTAGCAAGCTTTTATCCTGTTCCGTAATCGGGTTTAGGGGTGTCTGCCAATCCCAAAAGGTGGGTTGGCTGATAGAGAGCAAGAGATAGTTCAATGGGATGGGGCTATATTGCCTGCCGTCCACGATCAGGGGAAAGCTCTGATCCGATAAGCTCAGGTTTTTGGGGCTGATGTTCTGTACTCTGAGATAGAGGCTGAAGCTGTCGCTGGCTAAATTGCTGCCATTGGGGCTGCGATAAACTTGAGGACGGATGGCAACAATCAGGCTATCCGTCCTCACAATGGCAAAGCTGTCTTCAATTATGTAGTCTCCCGGTGCCGGCTGGAAACGCTTGATGGCGCATCCGGCCAGCACAAGGAAGACAAGGATTATGCTACTCTTCTGAATCGTCCGCGTCGTCAGCGGTGTCGATATCCTCATCGATTTCATCAATATCATCCGGCTCAGCGTCATAATCTTCATCACCATCGATGATGGCAGAAGGGATGATCTGAGGAGCCTTTTTCAGCTCTTCTACTTCTTTGTCCAGAGCTTCTTCATTATCAGTTTCCGGTGGCACGCAGGTGATATCGCGAACCTGATCTTTGGAAGCCAAATTGATCAAGCGTACACCCTGGGTATTGCGGCTGATGGTGGAGATTTCCTTCACGGCCTGACGGATGATCATGCCACTATGGGTGATGATCATCAGATCATCATCATCGGTCACCAGCATCAGAGCTGCCATTTTGCCGTTACGCGCGGTGGTCTTCATGGTGATCACGCCCTTGCCGCCACGATGGACATTCACCGGATACGCGGACATGGGGCTGCGTTTGCCATAGCCATTTTCACTCACAGCCAGAAGCGTGGGCGGGTTTTCATTGTCTGCGGCCAGCATGTCTTCCTGACTGATCAAGGCCATAGAGATCACGAAGTCATCATCCCGCAAGCGGATACCACGCACGCCTTTGGTATTGCGACCCATGGCGCGAGCTTCGTTTTCATCAAAGCGGTTGTTGAAGCCAAAGCGAGTAGCCAGCAGGATGTGATCTCCCACAGAGGAGATTCTGGCATCGATCAGCTCATCTCCATCCAGCAGCTTGATGGCTCGGATGCCATTGGTGCGAGGACGGGAATAAGCAGCCAGAGAGGTCTTCTTGATCAAGCCATTGCGGGTGCACATCACGATGTTCTTTGAGGGATCAAAGTTCTTGAGCGTTACAAAGGCTTTGATCTTCTCACCTTCGGAGAACTTCACAAGGTTGACGATGGCCTTGCCTCTCGCGGTGCGGCTGGCTTCCGGAATCTCATAGACTTTGAGCCAATGGCACATACCGTGATCGGTAAAGAGCAGGATGTAGCTATGCGCGCTGGCCACGAAGAGGTATTGGATGAAGTCATTCTCTTTGAGGTTGGAGGCGCTCAGGCCTTTGCCGCCACGTCCCTGTACCTTGTAGGTATCTACGGGCAAACGCTTTACATAGCCATCATGGGAGATGGTGACCACCATCATTTCATCGGCAATCAGATCTTCCATATTGAAGCTGCCACCGTGACCTTCGATGATGGAGGTGCGTCTGCGATCGCCAAATTTATCTTTGAGTTCAGAGGTTTCTTCCTTGATCACGTTCAAACGCAGTTCACGGCTGGAAACCAGAGCGCGTAACTTCTCGATGATCTCCAGAAGCTCACGATACTCTTGCTCAATCTTGTCTCTTTCCAGACCGGTGAGACGCTGCAAACGCATATCCAGAATGGCTTTGGCTTGGATCTCGGAAAGCCCGAATTTCTCCTGCAAAGCGGCATTGGCTTCCGGGGGTGTAGCGCTGGCACGGATGGTGGCGATCACTTCGTCAAGATGATCCAGGGCAATGCGATAGCCTTCTAAAATGTGCAGCCGTGCCTCGGCATTGCGCAGTTCAAACTGGGTTCTACGCAGGATCACGTCATGACGGAATTCGATGAAGTTGCTGATCATCTCTTTCATATTCAGCACTTGCGGCACGCCATCACGCAGACAGAGGTTGATCACGCCAAAGGTACTTTGCATCTGAGTGTATTTATAGAGCAGGTTTTGCACCACGTTGGCATCGTGATTACGTTTCACCTGGATCACGATGCGCATACCGTCGCGTCCGGATTCATCACGGATGTCACTGATGCCTTCAATGCGCTTTTCCTTTACCAGATTCACCATGCGCTCGATGAGCAGGGATGTGGTCACCTGGTAAGGGATGGAGCGGATGATGATGCGCTCGCTATCGTTGGGCAAGGTCTCGATCTCCATCTCACCGCGCACCAGGAGCCTGCCACGACCGGTCTCAAAGTAATCACGGATGCCATCCGAACCGAGGACGAATCCACCGGTGGGGAAGTCCGGCCCTTTGATGTATTGGAGCAGATCCAGCGGTTCCAGCTCAGGATTATCCACCATGGCGATGATTGCGTCACAGACTTCGCCGATGTTGTGGGGAGGCATGTTTGTAGCCATACCCACAGCGATACCAGATGATCCGTTGATCAAAAGATTGGGCGTGCGGGATGGGAATACCACGGGTTCTTTGCGAGTTTCATCATAGTTGCTACGGAAGTCCACAGTGTCTTTTTCCAGTTCACTGAGCATTTCCATGGTTACTTTCTGCATGCGTGCTTCCGTATAACGCATGGCTGCAGGGGGGTCGCCATCAATTGAGCCAAAGTTTCCCTGGCCATCGATCAATTGATAGCGCATGATCCAGGGTTGGGCCATGCGCACCAGAGTGGGATACACTACCTGTTCACCGTGAGGATGGTAGTTTCCGGAAGTGTCACCGGCGATCTTGGCACATTTACGGAAGTGCCCGCCGGGACTGAGATTAAGCTCGTGCATGGCAAATAGGATGCGGCGCTGAGAGGGCTTGAGCCCATCGCGAATATCCGGCAATGCGCGCGAAACGATCACGCTCATGGAATAATCCAGATAGGCTTGTTTGAGATGATCTTCGATCTGGGTTGGGATTATTCTGTTGTTATCAGACATCTATATCTCCATTAAATATCAAGGTTTTTAACGTAACGAGCGTTTTCCTGAATGAACTCTCTGCGAGGTTCCACTTCATCACCCATCAGGATGGTAAACATACGATCTGCCTCAATGGCGTCATCCATGCGCACTGCGATCATGGCCCGCGTACTGGGATCCATGGTGGTCTCCCACAGTTGTTCGGCATTCATTTCACCCAGACCTTTGTAGCGCTGGATGATCACGCCTTTGTCGCCAAAATCAGCAAGCGCGGCATCGCGCTCAGCTTCGGTGAAGACATAGCGTTTCTGTTTGCCTTTGCGAACCAGGAAGAGAGGCGGCATGGCGATATAGAGGTGGCCATGCTCGATCACGGGACGCATGTAGCGATAGAAGAAGGTCATTAAAAGAGTGCTGATGTGTGCTCCGTCCACGTCCGCGTCAGCCATGATGATAATCTTGTGATAGCGCAGACGCGTGACGTCAAAATCTGCTCCGATGCCGGCTCCCAAAGCGAGGATGATGGGCTGGATCTTGTCGTTGTTCAACACCTTGTCCACACGGGCTTTTTCGGTATTGAGCATCTTGCCCCACAGAGGTAGAATAGCCTGGAAACTGCGATCCCGACCCTGCTTGGCAGAACCGCCCGCGGAATCTCCCTCCACCAGGAAGATCTCGGTTTTGGAAGGATCGGTGATCGAGCAATCGGCCAGCTTTCCGGGCAAGGAACCGCTCTCCAACACGGATTTACGGCGAGTGAGCTCACGCGCTTTACGTGCGGCTTCCCGACTGCGAGCTGCCATCACGCTCTTCATCGAGATGTTCTTGGCCTCAGCTGGATGCTCCTCAAAATAGACTAGGAGCTTTTCATAGACAGCGGAGCCCACGACGCCTTCTACTTCCGAGTTTTGCAGTTTGGTCTTGGTCTGTCCTTCAAACTGCGGATTGGATATCTTCACGGAAACAACGGCAGTGAGGCCTTCACGAATGTCTTCACCGCTGGGGCTGACTTTTTCGTTTTTTAACAGATCATGGTTTTTGATGTAGGCATTCACGGCCGAAGTAAGGCCGCGTTTGAAGCCGGAGAGGTGAGTTCCACCCTCGATGGTATTGATGTTGTTCGCGAAGGAAAAGATGTTTTCCTGATAGCCCTCGTTGTATTGCACTGCTACTTCAAATTCCAAACCTTCTTTAGCGGATTCCACGTGAATGGGTTTGGGAAAGAGGGGTTTTTTGTTCTGATTCAGGTATTCCACAAAGCTGTTGATACCACCGTCATACTTGAAGTCGTGCATGCGGTCGCTGCGTTCATCCTTGAGGATGATGCGCACTCCGCGGTTCAGGAAGGCCAATTCTCTGAGACGGGTAGTGAGATAGTCAAAGCTAAACTCGGTGGTTTCAAAGATCGAAGCGTCAGGACGGAACTTGATCACAGTACCTTTGCGGTTACTGGAGCCCAAGACCTTGAGTTCAGTGACCGGGATGCCGCGCTCAAGACGCATAAAGTGCTCTTTGCCATTGGTGTGCACGCGCACTTCAAACCACTCGGAGAGGGCGTTCACCACGGATACGCCCACGCCGTGCAGGCCACCGGACACTTTATATGAGTTCTGGTCAAACTTTCCGCCGGCATGCAAGACGGTGAGCACCACCTGCACGGCAGGGACACCCATGTCTTTTTGAATATCCACGGGGATACCACGGCCATTGTCATCCACTTCGATGTTGCCATCGGTAGTGATGGTGACTTTGATCAGATCGCAATATCCGGCCAGAGCCTCATCGATGGAGTTGTCAACTACTTCGTACACAAGGTGATGCAGTCCGCGCTCACTGGTGCCGCCAATGTACATGGCGGGACGTTTGCGCACCGCTTCCAAGCCCTTGAGGACTTTAATGCTACTCGCGGTATAGGTGTTTTCTGGCATAATCTATTGTCTCCTATATATTTAACACGGCTTTTAGGAGGCTCTTGCCATGGCTTTCACCAGGCAAGGCTCAATATCATGTTATCTTGTTGCCAGATAAAATGATAAGCCGAATCTGTCAAGAACTTTCTTACTAATATCTGAGATTGTAACAGCTATAAAATACAATGACTTACCGAGCGGGCATATTGGGGATAGAATCATGCTCCGAATTTAGCCCTTTCTTCTGGCTCAGATTTCAGGCCGGGAAACCCCGGATTTGTGCCCAAAAGCTGATGGAATCTTGCGATTCCGGTCTTCGCGCGCGGAGCTCACCGTTTTTTTATTGACTGAATTGCAGCTCCCAGAATAGTGTGCAAAAAACAATCATTCCGTATAAGGAGAATCAATGGCTTACAACAAGATGAAAACCGACTTACAGCAGCTCTTCAGCGAACTCAAAGAGCAGGGTCTGTACAAAAAAGAACGCATTCTCACCACTCCGCAAGGTGCCCAAATCGGCGTGGCCGGTGGTGGACAAGCTCTGAACTTCTGTGCCAACAACTATCTGGGCTTGGGCAACCACCCGGAAGTGATCAAAGCCTCTCAAGAGATCATGGATACCTGGGGCTACGGCCTTGCCTCCGTGCGCTTTATCTGCGGAACTCAGCAGATTCACAAAGATCTCGAAGAAGCCGTATCAAAGTTCCTGGGCACCGAAGATACCATCCTCTATGCAGCTTGCTTTGATGCCAATGGTGGTGTATTCGAACCCCTTTTGGGTGAAGATTCCGCGCTGATCTCGGACGAACTGAACCATGCTTCCATCATCGACGGAGTTCGTCTTTGCAAAGCCAAACGCTATCGCTACAAACACAGCAATATGCAAGAGCTGGAAGAGGCTCTGAAAGATTCTCAGGACATGAAGTATCGTCTGATCTGCACCGATGGCGTGTTCTCCATGGATGGCGACATGGCCAAGCTGGATCAGATCTGCGATTTGGCGGATAAATATGACGCTTTGGTGATGGTGGACGATAGCCATGCCACGGGTTACATCGGCAAGACCGGACGCGGAACTCCCGAGCAATTCGGAGTGATGGATCGCGTGGATATCATCACCACCACTTTTGGCAAAGCCATGGGTGGCGGAAACGGTGGTTGCACCAGCGGTCGCAAAGAAATCATCGAGCTTCTGCGTCAACGCAGCCGTCCCTACCTGTTCTCAAATACCGTTGCTCCAGCCATCGTAGGCGCCACCTTGAAGGTGTTGGAACTGCTCAGCTCTTCCACCGAACTGCGCGACAAAGTGTGGGACAATGCCAAATACTTCCGCAGCAAGATGATCGCTGCCGGTTTTGACATCGTGGAAGGCAATACCGCGATCGTTCCCGTGATGCTCTACGATGCTCCGTTGGCCATGAAGATGGCAGATATGCTGCTCAAAGAAGGCGTTTACGTAATCGGCTTTGTGTATCCCGTGGTACCCAAAGGCAAAGCCCGTATCCGTGTGCAACTCTCTGCCGCGCACAGCCATGAAGATCTGGATAAGACCATTGCGGCCTTCATCAAGATCGGCAAAGAGCTCGGGCTCATTAAATAATCATTTGATGCGTAAAGGGGTGATATATCTGGTTCCGGTGCCCATCGGCAACCTCAGAGATATCACCCTTCGTGCGCTTGATATCCTTAGTTCCGTGTCACTTATCGCTTGTGAGGATACTCGCAAGACGGCATTCCTGCTCTCGGAGCACTCCATCCCCTGCCCCAAACTGATCAGCTTTCACAAGTTCAATGAACGCAGCCGGGAAGATGCCCTTTTTCGGCATATAGACGGTGGCAATGATCTGGCCATTGTATCTGACGCGGGCTCACCGGCCATCTCCGATCCCGCTTTGGGCATCGTGCAGCAAACAGTGCAAAGGGGCATCGAAGTGATTGCCTTACCCGGTGCCACAGCCTTGATTCCAGCCTTTAGCGTTTCCGGAATGGGTGAGAGCAGGTTCCAGTTTATGGGTTTTTTGCCCACCAAAAAGAAAGAACGCAGGGCCATGCTCACCAACCTCAAGAGCTACCCCTATCCCACGGTGATCTACGAAAGTGTACACCATCTGAAGGCTACTTTACAGGATTTGCACGCCGCACTTGGCAATCGCAAAGTCTCCATCAGTCGCGAGATCAGCAAGCTGTACGAAGAATGCATCCGTGGAACGCTGGGTGGTCTTCTGGAAGATTATCAGATCATGGAAAAGGGAGAGTTCGTGATTGTTTTAGCGGGAGCTGAGCCCATCATAGAGAGTTTCCCCAATCCGGAAGCGGAAGCCATGCTCACGCAATACCCGGATCTCAGGAGCAAGGAATTGGCCGAACTCATGGCCGAGCGCTTTGGCATCGGCAAGAATGCCGCTTACGCTTTTATCACAAAGATGAGGAAGCCTTGAAACCCTTTCTGCTCTTCGATTTTGACGGTACTCTGGCGGATTCCATCGGCCTGGGCATGCAGATCGCCAATCAGCTGGCTCCTCAATTTGGCATCAAACCCCTGAGCAAAGAGGATTTTGATAAGCTGCGCAACCTCAGCATCCCCAAGGCGCTAAAGACGCTCAAAATCCCCTTTTACAAGGTTCCCAAGGCCATATCTCTGGCTCTCCTCGAATACCGGCACCTGGTGCATGAACTCCACCCCTTTGCTGGGATTCACGTTATGCTGGCTGAGCTAAAGGCAATGGACTGCAAAATGGCATTGCTGAGCTCGAATACAAAAGAAAATGTGATGCACTTCTTGCAGCAGCATGACCTGGATTTCTTTGAATGGGTGGAAGGTACTTCCGGCATCCTGAAAAAACACAGCAGCATTCGCAAGCAACTGAAAAAGCATAACTTGAAACCGGAGAACGTGATCTATGTGGGCGATGAAGTGCGCGATGTGATCGCTGCCCATAAATGCGGCCTTCAGATCATCTCCGTAAGCTGGGGCTTCCATACCGTGGAACTACTATCCAGTCAGAACCCCGATTACCTGGTGGAGACTCCTCAGCAGATTGTGCAGATTGTGAGGGATGAGGTGTGAGGGATGAGGGATGAGGTGTTAGGTGTTAGGTGTTAGGTGTTAGAACTCATTGTAGTATCCTGAAATAGCGGACATATTTTTGGGTTTTTTTAGGTATGGCCAAAATGATGAGTTGGGACATGATCCGAAGAACATGCCCCATATGTTCCAACTCATTTCGGATCCGGCTATCCCT
>Ga0334885_1001244_pt1 | contig 33461 bp, 29 predicted proteins | sample GraSluR1_MG_8_FD_207233 | JGI IMG/M metagenome (GOLD analysis project Ga0334885, IMG submission 207233) | Sludge microbial communities from methane-producing bioreactor in Wageningen University, Netherlands - Granular Sludge_31_05-R1 | ecosystem: Engineered > Bioreactor > Anaerobic >...
CTGTCAGAAGAGACCGGGGCTTCAGATAAAAAGGACTCAGACCAATTGGGTGAAGAACAAAAGAAAATCAGTGAAAAATTTGATAAAATCAGGGAGGATCTGAAAGATCTGCAGGAAAAGAATAAATCGCTAGAAGAACCGAATAACTTTTCAAATCCGGAAGGCAAGCAACAGGAAATTCAGAAGGATCTGGATCAGTCGGAAGAGAGCCTTGGAAAAAAACAGATGAAACAGGCTTCGGGCCAGCAGAAAGATGCGTCGGACAAAATGGAAAAGATGGGCGAAATGCTTTCAGATATGCAGCAGGAAATGGAAGAGGAGGCCCTGGGAGAAGATATCGAAGCGTTGCGTATCATACTTGAAAATCTGGTCAGAACTTCATTCGATCAGGAGTCTGTGATGGATGAACTGTCGAAATTGAAACGCAATGATCCGAAATATGCCGGGATTATTGAAAAGCAAAAAGCCATTAAGGACAACCTGCTTATGATTGAAGATTCACTTTTTGCCCTCAGCAAACGCCAATCCATGATAGAATCCTTTGTTAACAGGGAAATTTCAGCGATCAACGACAATATCAACCAGGCCATGGAGGCCCTTCACAACCGGGTTGTTTCAACGGTACTTAACAAGCAGCAGTATACCATGACCTCTGTGAACAACCTTGCTTTAATGCTAGCGGAATCGCTTAAGCAGATGCAGCAGAATATGGCCATGAAATCTTCGGGCAAATCAGGAAAGAGCTGCCCGATGCCGGGTCAGGGCAAACCCTCCATGAAATCGATGCGCCAGATGCAGGAAAAACTAAACCAGCAGATGGAGGCAATGAAAAAAAGCATGCAGGAGGGCAAAGGACAAGAGGGTAAAACAGGTCGCAGTGGCATGAGCGAACAACTGGCCAGGATGGCTGCTGAGCAGGAATCATTGCGAAAACAACTTCAGGAGTATCGCGATCAGATGCAAAAGGAGGGGAGGCTCAGTGATAAAGGCCTGAATAAGATGATTCAGGATATGGAAAGGACGGAGACGGAACTGGTGAACAAAATCATCAACCAGGAAACCATGCGCAGGCAGGAAGAAATACTGACGCGTCTCCTTGAATCTGAAAAAGCAGAAATGCAGCGGGAACAGGAAGAAAGGCGGGAATCAAATGAAGGCAGGGATATTCCCAGGCCGGATCCTGCATCGTTTTTCGACAGCATCGGGCTTCCCTCCAGGGAAACAGAATTGTTGCGAACCATTCCGCCTTCATTTAAGAATTATTACCGCAACAAGGTAAACGAATATTTTATTTCCATACCGGGTCAGGTTCAATAAATGCAACCTGAATATTGAAATCACAAAGCCGGCATTGTCCGGCTTTTTTGTGAAATATCCGGATCAGGCTTTTCACCGGCTTGCCCTGCTGCCTCCGCCAAATAAAATTCCTGCTCCGAGAACAAACCCGAAATCATACCAGCCCCCGTTGTTGTTTACCGCATACATGGCGATTGAATCACTGATCAGGCTTCCGATAAATGAAACCGGAGCGATCACGCCGTGCCATAATCCGCTCAGGAATCCGTAAGGTTCATCTTTCACGCACTCCTTTATGGGCGTGACATCGGCACAACTGCTGAGTAACAGGAAAGCAAAAAGTAAAAAGAGCACAGCGGCTCCGGTCCTTTTCAGTTTATTCATTCTCATTTCAGGATAATTTTTGTTATGGTTTTGAAAAAGGGTAAACTTCCAGACAGTTATTATACGCATAAGCCTGTGAAGAGGTTTCCGGTGCCGGAAAAATATTTTCCTTACCCGGAAAAATGATCTTCCGGAAGGCAATTGACACAGCATGCAGAAAATGCATTTAAAAACACCGGATGGGAGCATATGTGAACCCGTGCACTTATTGTACCTTTGCAGAAACAAACGAGTACATAAATGACGGGCATGATTAACTTTTATTGTGAGGATATAAACTACCGGCTCAGGGGGATCAGACATATCAGGGCCTGGATGTTGAAATGCATCAGTCAGCAGAACAGGACAGCGGGAGAGGTCAGCATCATTTTCTGCAGCGATGAGTTCCTGTACAATATGAATGTGGAATACCTGCATCACGATACGCTAACGGATGTAATCACGTTTGACTATTCAGCCGGGGATACCATTTCGGGTGATGTGTTTATCAGCATACCGCGGGTAAAAGAGAACGCCGCCCTGTATGGGAAAACATTTTCTGAGGAGTTGAACCGCGTTATGATACACGGCATTCTGCATTTATGCGGATACAAGGATAAAACCCGGAAGGAAGCCACCCTGATGCGCAGCAAGGAAGAAGAATGCCTGGCTCTTTTCGCCTGAAACCGGGACATCTCCGCTATCCATTTTATTCGTAATTTTGTCTCCTTCGGCTGGCCGGCTTCAGGCAGCTTTATATTGTGTTTGCTGAGCTGTTTTTACAGAAAATCATCGGTTCGGTGAACGTTGTTCCACGTGAAACAAATCTGAATGTTTAAAGAATATGATGTAATTGTGGTGGGTGCCGGCCATGCCGGTAGCGAAGCGGCGGCGGCGGCAGCCAACCTGGGCTCGTCTGTATTGCTGATCACCATGAATATGGCGGCCATAGCCCAGATGTCGTGCAATCCGGCGATGGGGGGCATAGCCAAAGGGCAGATCGTGCGCGAAATTGATGCCCTGGGCGGATATTCGGGCATTGTTACCGATCATACCATGATACAGTACCGCATGCTCAACAAATCGAAAGGTCCGGCCATGTGGAGCCCCAGGGCACAGAGTGACCGTGTTCAGTTTTCCATCAAATGGCGGCAGATGCTTGAGCAAACCCCCAACCTTGACTTCTGGCAGGATACCGTTACCGCACTCACTACCTCAGATGGCAGGGTTACCGGTGTGAAAACCGCCATGGGTCAAACCATCAGTGCCCGTGCAGTAATTCTCACCAACGGGACCTTTCTAAACGGCATCATTCACATCGGCAGCAAGCAATTCGGAGGCGGAAGAATGGGTGACCGTGCATCGACCGGGATTACCGAAAACCTTACCGGATTGGGATTTGAATCAGCACGCCTGAAAACCGGTACCCCGGTAAGGGTGGACGGCAGAACCATTGATTTCAGCAAACTGGAAGAACAAAAAGGCGATGAAACGCCCGGCCGTTTTTCTTTTACCAATACGCCAAAACTGCATCGTCAGCGGAGCTGTTATCTGGCCTACACGGATACCCGTGTACATGATACGCTCAGGACGGGATTCGATGAATCTCCTATGTATGCCGGAAGAATTGCCGGCAGGGGACCTCGCTACTGCCCGTCAATTGAAGATAAAATTGACCGTTTCAGCGACAAGAACAGACATCAGCTTTTTGTGGAACCTGAGGGCTGGGATACGGTGGAGTATTATATCAACGGATTTTCGTCGAGCCTTCCGGATCATGTGCAATATAAAGCACTGACCCAGATTCCCGGATTTGAACAGGCAAAGATATTCAGACCCGGATATGCAATAGAATATGACTATTTTCCACCTTATCAGCTTCACTATACGCTTGAGACGCGCCTCGTTGAAAACCTCTACTTTGCCGGACAGATTAATGGCACAACCGGCTATGAGGAGGCTGCCGCCCAGGGCCTGATGGCGGGGATCAACGCCCATTTGAAATTACAGGAAAAACCGCCATTTATCCTTCAGCGTTCAGAAGCATATATAGGGGTGCTGATTGATGACCTGATCACCAAAGGCATAGACGAGCCTTACCGGATGTTCACATCCAGGGCTGAATACCGCATTTTACTTAGGCAGGATAATGCAGATCTGCGACTCACCGGTATTTCTTATAAATTAGGTCTTGCAAGCCGGGAGCGATTCGATCGTGTTGAGATGAAACGCAAAGCGGTTGCCCGATCAATGGCGATCCTGGCTAAAGAAAGTGTAACACCAGATCAGGTTAACCGGATACTGGAGCAGGCAGGAACAGCGCCCATTACACAAAAAGTGAAGCTCGACACCATACTTCTCCGCCCTCAGATCAGCCTGAACCAATTGATTTCCGGTTTACCTTTCCTCAAAGACCACTTTGATCATTTCGGTGATCTGGCCGAAGAACTTATCGAAGAGACTGAGATACTGGTTAAATATCAGGGCTATATTGACAAGGAACAGGAACTTGCCCAACGCCTTTCAAAATTTGAAAACATGCCCCTGAAACCCGATTTTGACTATTCCGCACTTTCGTCCCTCTCATTTGAAGCACGTGAAAAGCTGAGTAAAATCAGGCCCGCAACCATCGGACAGGCATCAAGAATAAACGGCGTTTCTCCGGCCGACATATCAGTTCTCGTTGTATTTTTAAGCAGATAGTTTACCAACCTTCTTAACATGTTTCACGTGAAACAATTCCCGATTTCAGTTCCAGAAAACTGCTTATTATGTGATAATAAGGATGTTATAAAGCATCATGAACTGCATGATTACTTTCTGACCCGGGAGCCGTTCAGCATCTACCGGTGCCCGGCATGCGACCTGATGTTTACCTGGCCCCGGCCGGCAACACATGAATTACCCGCTTATTATAAATCGAAGGAATATATTTCTCATTCCAATAAGAAGTCTGATCTGCAAAGCCGTATTTATCAATTAATACGCAATTATACCCTCAGACAAAAAATCAGGCTTATCCGTAAATTCTCCGCGGGCAAGCGTATTCTTGACATTGGATGCGCCACGGGAGAGTTCCTGAACCAATGCAAAAAACAGGGCTATACAACCACCGGCGTTGAACCTGACGAACAGGCAAGGGGATATGCCTCCGGAGTTCACGGTCTGGATGTGGCGGATACCGACGGCCTGAACAGTATGTCTGCTTCAACCTTTGATGTAATCACCCTGTGGCATGTGCTCGAACATGTCGGAGACCTGAATGAAAGAATGGAGCAGATCTGCCGCTTGCTTAAACCGGAGGGCTATGCATTTATTGCCCTGCCCAATCCCCGCTCTTATGATGCATCCTACTACGGTAAATACTGGGCTGCCTGGGATGTGCCCCGGCATCTCTTCCACTTTAACCGGAGCTCCATAAAATTTCTGGCCGGAAAACACCGGTTTGATATTGCAGATATCCGGCCCATGCTTTTTGACTCTTACTATATTTCACTATTAAGTGAAAAATATATGAACCATTCTCTATGTTTTGTCCGGGCCACTTACCGCGGATTTATCTCCAATTTTATGGCCGGCATGGGGAATAACGAATACTCAAGCCTGATTTATATTTTAAGAAAGCCCGGAGCTAAAATAAAGGCCGCTGACGCAACTTAACCCTTCTTTAGTATATTTACCCTCGGAAACAGAAATCGTCCCGTATATGGCCTGATTTTTGTTTACGCATATTCATTTGATTTTCTGCTATTTATAAACTTTTCGCCATGAAGAATGGTTCAACCCGGAAAATTCCGTTCTGGCTTTTCCCCCTATTGTCACTTTTTAGTATCCTGATCGCATTGCTGACTGTCCACTTTTCGGACAGAAGCAGAAGTCCTGAATTACTGGTAAAGCATTTCAATGAAGCACTGAATGAAAATTTCAACATAGCAGACGGGATCCTGAATTCTTTTCCACTTAAAGAGTCCGCCCCTGAAAAAGCGTTGCTTGATTCCGTGGCCGGTGAACTACCGGAAGGTTTCAGCCTCTACCTGTTCACGGATAAAACACCGGAGTATTGGTCGGATAATGATTTCCTGTTCGATCAGATAGATCATGACGCCCTCCCGAACGGGCGCATTCTGAAATTCACCAACGGTCATTATCAGGTGCTCAGCATAAACTCCGGTTCAAATATGCTGCTGATCGCAAACCTTATCAAACATGAATATCCTTATGAGAATGACTACCTTCAATCGGCGTTCGGCCCCTCTTATAACCTTCCTGCATCATGGATTATCACGGATAATGCCACCCGGTATCCGGTTATAACCGGAGGAGGAGAAATCCTCTTTTATATACAGCCTTCCTCCGCCGAACGGTTGACAAATGCATCAGGCATAATGATATACTGTCTATACCTGATTGCCTTTGTCTGCCTTATCCTCGGGCTCTATTACCTCTACCTCGGATTCGCTCCTTTCGAAAACAAGCGCATACTTATTTTTCTTTTTATCGCTGATGTTGCCATCCTGCGTGCAATTATTCAGTATTTCAGGATTCCTTCAATTCTTGATGAAACGGAACTTTTCAACGCCGTACATTATGCCTCGTCACGCATATTCCCTTCTCTCGGAGATCTTCTGACAACTGTAACCGGTATGCTGCTGATATCCGTATTGTTTTACAGATACTATCAGAAAATCACAAAGCCCGGAAATCAGACAAAGCCCGGTACACCTTACTTCATCCTTGCTGTTGCATTCACCATAGCCCTTGCCTTCATTTCATGTTATCTGATAGAAACCGTATGGGTTAATTCCACCCTTCAGCTTGATTTCAGTAAAATCCTTGAATTCACCCTGTTCAGTTTTACCGGATTTCTGATCATCGCCCTGATCCTGGTTTCCTTTTTTCTCATCAGCTTTCCGCTGCTCAGGGATGTATATAATTTCTCAGGGGCCCGTTTTCTGATGATATCATTTACACTCATTACAATCCTGCTTTACTGGATTTCCTCCATGCTTGGCCTGTATTCCCCTGACTGGAAAATTCTTATCCTGCTGATGATCTACATCCTGCTTCTGGTACGGATATATTCCGGCAAATTAAAACATCCTTCAGTGGTGTCTTACTTCTTCATTATTCTGGCCCTTACTTCCTTATCATCATACAGCTATTACCACAACAGAAAAATCAAGGAAAACAGCCAACGAAAGCTGATGGCGGTCAGGCTCTCCTCTGACCGGGATAAAATAGCTGAGTATCTGTTTGCTGATCTTGAGAAAAAAATGACGGCTGATACCCTTCTTAGTCGTAACATCAATGAATCATGGATTTCGCCAGACGGCGAAACCGCTTGTATCAGCTACATAATTCAGACATATTTCAGGGGATTCTGGTCAAAATACAATACCCAGGTTACCTTGTGCTTCCCGGAAAAAACATTGATTATAAAGCCTTCGAATCTTATCATTAACTGTAATGAATACTTCGAAGGCATCATATCCCAACTGGGAGAAAAGACTGCTTCAACTAACTTTTACTATATCAGGGAATCGTATGATGAAGGGAATTATATTGCCAAAGTGCCCATCAGGTTGTCTGACAGGGAGCCGGCCAGGGTATCTGTGGTGATTGAACTTATGAAGAAATACGCGCCTAAAGGATTGGGTTATCCCGAATTGCTTCTGGACCGTTCACAAACCGGTATAGCGGAAACAGGCAATTACTCCTGGGCTATATATTCTAAAAATGAACTGGTAAAAAATGTGGGAGAATACTCTTACAGTATCTATGAGTCGGCCTATCAGAGCAACCGGAAAGATTTCGGTTTTTTTGACAAGAATGGCTATAATCATCTTTATCATGTGATTGATGATGACAGTTCAATCATTATCAGCAAAAAGGCAGATGGAGTACTGGAAATTCTGGCGCCTTTCACCTATCAGATCACCTTTCATGTTTTGCTCGTTTTTATCATTTTTGGCACTTTCTGGATGTTCAGAAAAGGAAAAAAGAGAAACCTTGACCTGAGCGCCCGTCTTCAGATTATGCTGATTATACTGATTCTTTTCGCGTCAACCCTGATCGGTTTCACAATTCTTGAAAACATCAAAAGCCTGAACGCAAAGAAAAACAGGGATATGCTCAGCGAAAAGGCCCATTCGGTGCTGATTGAACTGGAGCATAAACTGGCTGCAATGGATTTGCTGGAAAAGTCTCAGCAACCGTATCTGGAGGAGCTGCTGACCAAGTTTTCGCAGGTGTTCTTCAGCGATATTAATCTTTACAATATTGACGGATCGCTGCTTGCCTCCTCCAGGCCCCAGATTTTTGAAGAAGGGCTTAAGTCGGTGCAAATGAATTCCGATGCATACAAACAACTTGCGATCAACAAGCGGACCATGTACATAACAAATGAGCAGATAGGGAATTACAACTATCTTTCTGCTTACATTCCCTTACGCAACGACATGAATAAGCTCACTGCCTATATCAATCTGCCCTATTTTGCCAGGCAGCAGGAGTTGCGTCAGGAAATTTCAGCATTTCTGGTTGCATTTATCAATATATACGTTATTCTCACTGCCATAGCAGTGGTAGTTTCGCTGCTGGTGGGCAGCTACCTGACACGTCCGCTGCAATTGATCAGGGAAAGGTTCAGCAGTCTGAATCTTGGAAAGAGGAATGAGAAAATAGATTACAACCGGCAGGATGAATTGGGCGATCTGATCAATGCTTACAACAACATGGTTGAAAAACTTACAGAGAGTGCAGAAAAGCTGGCCCGTTCGGAACGCGAGAGTGCGTGGCGTGAGATGGCCAGACAGGTAGCCCATGAGATCAAAAATCCGCTTACCCCGATGAAATTAAGCATACAGCATCTTATGAAATCGTGGCATGAGCAGGCTCCTGACTGGAACAAACGGTTTGAGAGGACCAGTCATACCCTTATTCAGCAGATAGATTCCCTCTCAGCCATCGCAACGGCTTTCTCGGATTTTGCAAAGCTGCCCCAGGCAAGCAACAAAAAAGTTGAACTGATCGAGATAATCCGCTCAACCATGGCTTTGTTCACCGAACATCCGGAAACAGATATCATACTTACTTTACCGGATAAGCCCTGTTATGTATTTGCCGATGAAAAACAGTTATCGCGGGTTTTTATCAACCTGCTGAATAATTCTGTTCAGGCAATCCCTTCCGGAAAGAGAGGGGTTATCAATATAATTCTGGAAAATCAGGAGGGCAAACATATTGTCAGTATCAGAGACAATGGAACAGGCATCAGCGAAGAACAGAAATCCAGAATTTTTTCACCTAACTTTACCACCAAATCAGCAGGGATGGGACTGGGGCTGGCTATGGTGAAAAATATCATCAATTCAACCGGGGGTGATATCCGTTTTACTTCTGAGGACGGCCTTGGAACCACATTTATTATTGAACTTCCCGCGCTGAATAACTAATTTAAAAAGGGGGAGCCTTTGAATCCTTTCAGGAAACTTGCGGGGCAGACTGCCATCTACGGACTTCCTACCATTGTGGGCCGCCTGCTGAACTACCTGCTGGTTCCGCTCTATACCCGGGCATTTGTTCCCGCCGAATACGGTGTTGTTACCGAGGTTTATGCTTATGTTGCCTTTCTTTTTGTACTGCTCACTTATGGTATGGAAACGGCATTTTTCCGTTTTGCCTCGCGTGAAGAGCAGAATAATGCCGTATTTGCAACAGCTATGACATCTCTGGGAGTAACTTCCGTGCTGTTCGCGGTTGCCGGATTACTTTTTGCCCCAGAAATTTCGACCCGGATGGGCTACGGCAACCATCCCGAATACATCAGATGGTTTATCCTGATACTCGCCACAGATGCAGTAAGTACCATACCATACGCTAAACTCAGGCTTGAAAACAGGCCGCTGCGATTTGCCCTGATCAAAATCGTCAACATCGGGGCGAATATCAGCTTCAATCTATTTTTTATACTTCTGTGCCCGTACCTGCTGTCAGAATACCCTGATACGGCCGTTACCGGCCTGATCAGCCGTATTTACAATCCGGAAACCGGCATAGGCTATATTTTTATATCAAACCTGATTGCCAGCCTCCTTACTTTTGCGCTGCTGCTTCCGGATATTCTGCATAAAAGCATGAAGCCCGATCCGGCACTGTTAAAGAAGATGCTTGCTTATGCCTGGCCCCTCCTGATTTTTGGCATGGCGGGGATCGTGAATGAAACCTTCGACCGGGTTATCCTGAAACATCTTCTGCAGGGTACCACCACCGAAGCCATGGCACAACTCGGTATTTACGGGGCCTGCTATAAAATCTCCATTCTGATGACGTTGTTTATCCAGACCTACAGATACGCGGCCGAACCATTCTTTTTTGATCAGGCCAGGAGTCAAAATCCGCATGACACTTACGCCAGGATGATGCATTATTTCCTGATCGTTTGCCTTTTTATATTTCTTTCGATCATGTTGTTTCTTGACATCGTGATGCTCTTTGTGGGTGAAGCATACAGGGAGGGCGCCCCGGTAGTACCGGTATTACTTCTTGCCAATCTTTTTCTCGGCATCTTTTACAACCTGAGCATCTGGTTTAAACTGACCGATAAAACCACCTACGGAGCACTTATATCAGTGATTGGGGCTGTCATCACTTTGCTGCTGAATTTTCTGCTGATTCCGAAGTCCGGTTATATGGGTGCCGCGTGGGCGACCTTTGCATGCTACGCTTCAATGATGGTAATTTCATACTTGCTTGGCCGGAAGTACTATCCCGTAAAATATAACCTGACGGGGGCGGCAATCTATACCATCACAGCCCTGCTGCTTTACGGCGCATCATTGCTGATCAGGACCGATAATCTGCTGGTCAGTTATGGCAGCAGTGCCGTTTTGCTGCTCTTCTTTATTGCTTTCGTTGGATACAGGGAAAGTAAAGTGTTTCGCCGGGTGATTCACAAAGCCTGATGTTCAGAACCTCAGAATGATTAATTTTGTGCACACCAACAGCATGGTGAAAACTAATCCGTTTACCTTTAATGAAAATCAGAATAGTCAACCACTCAGCCCACCCGCTGCCGGCATACGAAACCGTGGCATCTGCAGGTATGGACCTCAGGGCAAACAATCAGGAAGCGATCGTTTTGGCTTCACTTGAACGCGCCACGATTCCTACAGGGCTTTACATTGAACTTCCTGACGGTTATGAAGCCCAGATTCGTCCACGCAGCGGACTGGCCGCCAAATACGGCATCACCATCCTGAATTCACCAGGCACAATCGACGCAGATTATCGCGGGGAAATCAGGATTATACTGGTAAACCTTTCCAGGGAACCTTTCACCATAAACCGGGGGGAGCGCATAGCGCAAATGATCATCAGCCGCCACGAGCAAGCCGAATGGATTGAGGTTGAAGAACTGAACCATACCGAAAGGGGCGCGGGAGGCTTCGGACATACCGGAGTACATTGAGGTTACCGTTGCTCTTTACAGATTAACAGGAAATAAATACAACATGCAGTATTACAGGATTATAACACTGATATTGATTTCGTTTCTGGCTTTCCGGCTGAATGCCCAGGAACTGCCCGAAGGCGGCGAAGATTCCATCAGTAAGGAAGATGCCCGCCTTTACAGGGATCAGCAGAAGGCAAGAAATCTCTTTTTTGAAGCCAACAAAGCCAAGCTCACAGGCAACGCAGAAAAAGCGCTGGAGTTGTTTAACGATTGCGTTAATCAGGATCCTTTGAATGATGCCGCCTGGTACGAACTGGCGCAGCTCTATTTTCAGAAAAATAATCCTGAAAAATCTATTGATTGTGCCCGCAAAGCCTATGAAATATCTCCTGACAATACCTGGTTCAGCCTGACTTTGGCCAGTCTGTATGCAAACAACAATCAACCTGATCAGGCAAGGTTGATTTACGAGAAACTTCTGCTTTCAGACCCTCAGAATACCGGGTATGCGATTGAACTGGCCACGATATGGCTGCAACTGAACAAGCCGGCCGAAGCGATAAAAATATACGACCGGCTTGAATCGCGCCTGGGGGTGAACGAAGACCTGTCGATGCGGAAACACCGCATTTACCTTGCAACCGGAAAATCCAAAAAGGCCCTTGAAGAGCTTGAAAAACTTGCCGGAGCCAATGCCTGGGACAGCCGTATCCTCTCGATGCTGGCTGAATATTACCTGCTTCAGGGTAAGAGTGAAGAAGCGCTGGCTACCTATAAAAAAATTCAGCTTGTGGATCCTGACAATGCCTACATCAACATTTCCCTTGCCGACTACTACCGTCAGCAGGGAGATCTGGAAAAAGCCACAGAATCACTGAAGGCTGGTTTCGCCAACCCTTATCTCGATGCCGATACCAAAATTCAGGTTATGATGTCCTATTATTCACAGGTTAAGGATTACGATGGTATTGAGGATGATGTGCTTGAACTCTCAGGAATTCTGGCGGAAATTCACCCCAACGACCCCCGCGCGCTTATGCTCAGGGGAGAAATGCTGATGATGTCAGAACAATACGGGGAAGCCAGGGACTTGTTCAGAAAAGTGAATCAGCTGGATCCGGGAAAATACCAGGTTTGGGAAAATCTGCTGCGTACCAATGCAATTCTTGAAGATTACATTCAACTGGCCCTGGAAAGCGTGCAGGCATCAGAACTCTTCCCCATGCAGCCGATGCCATATTATTTTAATGGTTTTTCGAACTATATGCTTAAGAATTATGAAATGGCTGTACAGTCGCTATCCACCGGGGTTAAACTGGTGGCCGGAGATAACAGGCTGATCTCGGATTTTTACAGTATGATCGGTGACGCCCACCACGCATTGGGGAATCATGCGGAATCATTCTCCGCCTACGAATCATCGCTTAAAGCCAACGGCGAGAATGCCCTGGTGCTGAACAACTACGCCTACTACCTCTCGCTGAGAAAGGAAAACCTTGAGAAAGCCAAAGAAATGTCGGAAAAAGCCAACCGGCTCGTTCCGGGAAATGCCTCATACCTTGATACTTATGCCTGGGTGTTGTATCAGACCGGTGATTACAATTCCGCATTAATTTATATAGAACAGGCTTTAAAAGCGGATGACACTGCAAGCGCCGTTGTTATGGAACACTATGGTGACATACTGTTCCGGCTTGGCCGCAATAAAGAAGCCATAGAGGCCTGGAAAAAGGCCAGGGCTGCCGGAGAGGGTTCCGCCCTGCTTGATCAGAAACTGAAAGACGAAAAATTATATGAATAGGCCAATCCGGGATGGAATAATAAAAATACTGCTTTCAGGCATCGTACTGCTGATGGGGGGCTCATGTTCATCAACCAAACGCATGATTAAAGAGCCTTTGAAAGAACAGGGAGCTGAATACCTGTTTGAAAACCTGAAACAGAATGAGTTAAAATACAATTTCTTCTCGGCCAGGTTTTCTGCCGGTTTTCGCCAGAACAAAAACAGGAATTCATTCAGCGGACAGATCAGAATTCATAAAGACAGCCTGATCTGGATATCCATTTCGCCGGCCCTGGGTATCGAAATGGCACGCGTGCTTATTTCGAACGATTCGGTAAAGTATATGAACCGCATCGATAATACTTACTTTATCAGTGATTTCAATTATATCAATTCCCTGATCAACAGTACCCTCGATTTTGATATGCTCCAGGCCTTTCTGACAGGGAATGACTTTTCGTTTTACGAAAATTCCTCTTTCAAAGCTTCCATAGATAACCGGGAATACAAACTGGTGACCACCGAACGCAGAAAACTCAAGAAATACCTGAGGCACAACCAGAACATAAGTATTCCGCTTCAGAACATCTGGCTGAATCCCGATAACTTCAAGATCACCAGGGTATTGATCAAAGAAGTGAACCAGAACGGGAGAAAGCTGGAAGGCCGTTACAAATACCAGACGGCGAACGGGCAGCTGGTTCCTTCTCACCTGAATTTCCAGCTCGAGACCGCTGAGAATAAAAATGCCATTGAGATTGAGGTAGATTATACAAAAGTCAATACAGGAGAAACGCTTCAGTTCCCTTTCAGGATACCTGAAAAATATAACCGTGTCAACAAATTCTAATCATGACTTCAATAAACCTGCCTTATACCTGTGCGCCCCGTAAATACATGAATGTACTTATTCTGGCCGTTATGCTGATTTCAACAGCCGGCGCGAATGAATTGGCAGCCCAGGACAAAAAGAGCCAGCTTCAGCAGCAAAAGGCAAAAATTGAAGAGGAAATCAGTTACACAAACAGATTGCTTGATGAAACCAAGAAAAGCAAGCAAACATCGGTAAATCAACTGGTTTTGTTGAATAAACAAATCAGCAGGAGGCAGGAACTGATCAATGCCATCAGTGGTGAGATCAGAAATCTCGACAACCAGATTGATCAGACCAACGACACCATCAGGCACCTTACCCAGACCATCGAACGTTTGAAAAAGGAATATGCATCCCTGATATACTATGCCAATAAAAACCGGAATGCATATTCGCGTCTTATGTTTGTATTTTCTGCCCGTGACTTCAACCAGGCTTATCAGCGGCTGAAATATTTCCAGCAGTATGCCGGTTACAGGCAGAACCAGGTGAGGGTAATCAGACAGAACCAGGAGGAACTGAATAAAAAACTGATGCTGCTCGAACAGCAGAAGAAGGATAAGCTTGAGCTGAAGCGGATGGAAGAAGGAGAACAGCAGAAGCTGGCACAGGAGAAAAACCAGCAGGATCGGGCTATCAAGAAGCTGACACAGAAAGAGAAAGAGTTGCTTAAGAAGTTACGCGAAAGCGAAAAGGCCGCCCGCAGGTTGCAGAGGGCCATTGAAGACCTGATTGCTGAAGAGATCAGGAAAGCCAATGAAGCCGCAAAAAAGGCCGGCACCAAACCTGCTCCGGAGAATAAATTTGCCCTCACTCCGGCCGAACTGGAGCTTTCATCAGGTTTTTCAGGCAATAAAGGACGTCTTCCATGGCCTACTGAAAAGGGAGTAATTTCCGCTTCCTTTGGCGAGCATCCGCATCCTGTGCTGAAGGGAATTAAAACGAAGAATAACGGCATTGACATTGCCACAGAAAAGGGAGGTAAGGCCAGGGCTGTATTTGAGGGAGTGGTAACATCCACCATGACCCTTCCCACGTACAATAATGTAGTGATTGTAAAACACGGTGAATTTCTTACTGTGTACTCCAACCTAGATCAGCTGTTTGTAAAAAAAGGCGATAAAGTAAAAACCAAACAGGAAATAGGGGTGATCAATACGGATGAAACAGGGAAAACCCGCCTGCATTTTGAGCTATGGCACGGAAAGAACCTGCAGAACCCCGAGGGATGGATTGTGAGGGCAAGATAAACATTTAGACACTGATCTGAATCAGATCAAGTTAATCATTAACTTTGTAAGAGAATTTAACTGTAACAATATGATGACACAGGTTTTACTGGGCGTAATCGGTCCCTGGCAGGTAGTAATTATTCTGGCAATTGTTCTCCTGCTTTTCGGCGGAAAGAAAATTCCTGAACTGATGAAAGGGCTTGGAAAGGGTATCAAAGAGTTTAAGGACGGGATGTCGGGCGAGGACGCAGAGGAGAATAAAAAGAAAGACGAAAAATAGGTTACACCCGCCCAATCCTTAATAAAAAAGCCCGTAAATCAATGATTTACAGGCCTTGTTTGTGGAGCGTAGGGGAGTCGAACCCCTGACCTTTAGACTGCCAGTCTAACGCTCTAGCCAACTGAGCTAACGCCCCGGAGATCAGGCTTCATTGCTGAAACGGGATGCAAATTTAGAATATTTTCCTGAAAACAAAGAAATATTTTTCAATTCTTTTCCATCTTTGCAAAGTCAATTCGAGTTACGATGGAAACCAAACGACTTTTCGCAGCAATCAGGATTGAACCGGATGAAACTTTTGCCGACATTTATCATAATCTCCGGCAGGTTCTTGGTTTTCATATCATTAAATGGGTTGAACTTCATAATATTCATGTAACCCTTCGATTTTTCGGAGAAACTCCTGATACCGAAATACCGGTCATTACTGAAGCGCTGCAGAAGGCCACCCGCGAAATTTCTCCTTTTAACCTCGAAATCGCCAAAACAGGCATTTTCGGCAGCTATTACAATCCCCGGGTAATCTGGTTTGGCATTACCGAAAATCCGGTTCTTACGAAACTCATTTCCAATCTCAATCTTACACTCGAAGAGGCCGGATTTATCAGTGACCGGCAAAATTTTGTCCCTCACCTCACCGTCGGCAGAATCAGGGAGATCAGGGACAAGAATCATTTTCAGGAAATCATTACCCACTTCAGGGAGGTGAAATTCCGGGTACAGCGGATAGAGGGCTTTGAACTTTACGAGAGTGTACTGAAAAAAGAAGGACCTGAATATACTGTTCTACAGGAATTCAGGTTCGGTTAATCATCCGAAATTCTCTCCCGCGAAACCGGTACTTTCCTGCTTTTGTTTGTTGTTTCTTTTGGTAATACTCACTTCAAGGATGTAATCAATGATGAGGGCAATTCCACCAAAAAGTGAAACCAGTGAGAAATATGCGGCTTCCCGGTCCATCGCCCCGATTGAAACAAGAATATTTGCCAGGAGCAGACCAAGGCCGATACCGGTAAAGAGCAGGCCGTATTTCAATGAGGAAAATCCGGTTTTGTCCGATTCGAAAGACCTTGGATCCAGTCCACGGTCGAGCAGGGCCATCCGCTCCCTTTTGCGGATAAACAGGTAAATTACGCCATAGATGGTAGCAAAAACTGTGGCGGGTATCAGAAAGTCATTCATGGCTTTAATGTTTTTGGGTTCGTTGCCAGTTTGACGCAGAATGAATTTACCGGTTACAGAACCATGCATAAATCACATGATGAATTGCCAATAAAATGAAATTTTAAAATTTCCAGTCCGTTTGTAACCCAGTCGCCTGCCTGACGTCTAAAACACAACGATGAGCCAGAACGACGATATAAAAATTATCGGCAGCATACTTGAAGGCAATACTGCAAACTATTCAGTATTGGTTGACAGGTATAAGGACATGGTGTTTTCGTTGATTTTAAAGGTCATCAGAAACAGGGAAGAAGCCGAGGAAGCCGCCCAGGATACTTTTCTCAAGGCATTCCACGCCCTCCCGGGTTTTAAATATGAAGCCCGTTTCAGTACCTGGCTGTTCAGGATTGCATATAATACAGCAGTTTCCAGGACAAGGAAAAAAAGCATAATCACGCAGGCCATTGATGAGCGCATGGTTGAAAACTACAGCACGGACGAGGTAAGGGAGAACGCCGGACTTATGGACGAACAGCAACGGATTGAACTCATGAATGCCGCGCTGAAAACGCTTCAGAAAGATGAACAGATGCTGATTAACCTGTTTTATCAGCATCAGCAGAGTGTGGAAGAGATCGGAATGATAACCGGTCTTTCGGTTTCAAATGTAAAAGTTAAACTGCACCGCATCAGAAAAAAGCTTTATGCAGCCATGGCAGAACGGATGCAGTTGAAATTTGCGTGATATTATTTATCACAGGTTGATTAAATTTGCAGATTATGACAAACGATAAATTCAGTGAAACGGAAAATGACAGGTTCCTGGCACAACTGATGGCCAACCTGCCGCTTGAAAAAGCTCCCGAAGGGTTCACCAGCGGGATTATGCAGCAGGTACAGTCAGGCATTGAACCCCTTACCGATACACCGGAATACCGCAGGCAAATGCTCTGGGGATATTTTTCCCTGTTTGCGGCTTTGGTTATAGTTGTAATCATGTTGTTCGCCCAGTGGCCATTCATGAAAATCAATCTTCTCTCAGACACCGACCAGCTGCGCAACGTGCTGAATGCTTCACTGGGAATTCTGGAAGGTTTCAACGGCATCATAACATACCTGAAAGATTCTTCAACCATGATCATTATCTTCCTGTCCGTGGGTTTGTTGCTACTTTTTGAACGGCTAATCAGAAGCGGATTTCAGCAGAAACGTTCCTTTCTTTTTTAAGCGGGATTTCCATGATCCCGCCGGTCATCACTGAGTCGGTAGAGCACTGGTTGAGCAAAGTTCAACCCGGCCATCACAAAATAATATCGGTTTCACCCGTTTCCGGCGGATCCATCAACCGGACATTCACCATACGCACTACATCAGCCGGATATTTTATCAAATTCAATGATGCCCGCCGTTATCCGGGCATGTTTGAAGCGGAAAGCAGGGGACTGGCAATAATCCGTAAAACTGCCTGTATTGAAGTTCCGGATGTATTCCTGTGCGCGCAGGCCGGCACATTTTCCTTTCTGCTGATGGAAGAGGAGACAGGTGGCGGAAACCATTCGCACTTCTGGGAAGATTTCGGGCGCCGGCTGGCCTGCCTGCACCGGGTAAATGGAGGTTACTTTGGTCTGGATCATGATAATTACATAGGTTCTCTCAACCAGCAAAACAATCCTTGTGATCAATGGACGGATTTTCTGGCAGCACAACGCCTACAGCCAATGGTAGCAATGGCCCGGAGATCAGGGTTGCTCAACAGCCATGATTGTAATTCCTTCGACAGGCTTTTGCAGAGACTGAAAGACCTGATACCGTCAGAATCACCCTCTTTGCTGCACGGTGATCTCTGGAACGGAAATTTTATCAGGGGTAAAAACGGTTATGTTTGTCTGATAGATCCGGCTGTGTATTATGGACACAGGGAAATGGACATCGCCATGACCAGACTTTTCGGAGGATTTGATTCGCGTTTTTATGCAGCTTACAATGAAGCATTCCCGCTCGCATACGGCTGGGAAGAAAGGATATCGCTGAATCAGCTCTTTCCGCTGCTGGTGCATGTAAATCTTTTCGGGGGAGGATACGTTTCGGATGTAAGGCAGGTACTCAGGCAATACCTGTGAATCCTTTACATGAAACTCTTCTGCTATTTTCTGATTTTTCCTTCCCTGCGTTCTTCCCACAACTGTTTGAAATTACCCGCAGCTATCTCCGGTAATTCCCTCCCGGGGCCCCACAAGCCTGAAAAAGCCTTCTTAAAAACCATATTTTTCAGCTTCGCACTGCCTGTATCCATCCATTTCCGGTTCAACATGATCTTCTTCCACGCAAACATGGAAAATGCATCAAACAATGAATAACTGCCCTGCTTCACACTGTCGTTTCGGTTATAAAGCAGCAATTCATGCAGATTGATTTTTACCGGACATACTTCGGTGCAACTGCCGCAAAGGGAGGAGGCAAAGCTCAGGTGTTTGTATTCATTCAGCCCTTTCATCCAGGGCGTGATGACCGATCCTATGGGTCCGCTGTACGTGGTTCCGTAAGCATGCCCGCCAATGGTTTTATAAACAGGGCAGGCATTCAGGCAGGCCCCGCAGCGGATGCAGCCCAGGGCACGCCGCTGGTTTTTCCGCGACAATACTTCCGAGCGGCTGTTGTCAAGCAGAATCACGATCATCTCCGCTGGTCCGTCGGATTCGCCTTCCTGACGGGGTCCGCTGATAAGGCTGTTATAGGCAGTCATCTTCTGACCCGTGCCGTGGGTGGCCAGCAAAGGCCAGAAAAGATCGAGGTTCTTTACCGATGGAATCACCTTTTCAATCCCGGCTACTACAATATGTACATCAGGAAAAGCGGTACTCATTAAACCGTTGCCCTCATTTTCAGTAAGGCAGACAGAACCTGTATCGGCCACCAGAAAATTGGCACCGGTAATTCCCACCCTTGCATGAAAGAATTTCTCCCTGAGCCTGTTGCGGACAAATGTCGTTATCTGTTCCGGCGTGCTTCCAGGAGGAAGTCCGAATTTCTCATTAAACAGCCCTGCAACATCTTCTTTTGATTTGTGCATAGCCGGGGTTACGATGTGGTAAGGCTGTTCGCCTGCCTGCTGCACGATGAACTCTCCCAGATCGGTTTCAATTGCCTCAACACCGGCTTCTCCGAGGTGTTTATTTAACTCAATCTCCTCGGTAACCATGCTTTTGGATTTCACCACATAGGCCGCATCATATTTCTTAACAATTTCAAGAATTTCCCTGATGGCATCCCCCGCATCCTGTGCCCATATGATTTTTCCCCCGTTTTTTTCAAAGTTTACCTCAAATTCAACAAGAAACTTCTCCAGGTCACCGATTACTTTGTTTTTCAGATAAGCCGCCCTGGTCCGGGCCAGTTCAAGGTTGGCATATTGTTGCTTTCCCGCTTTTACGGCCAGATCATAGCGGCTGATATTATAACTTATCTTCCGGCGATGCTCAGTGTCGGCAGCCTTTAAGGATGAATCCTTTCTGAATTTGTTGTAAACTTCAATCATCAGCAGAATCAGCCAATTTTATTGATTTTGTCCACCCTCGTTTTATGTCTTCCGCCCTCAAAATCAGTATTGAGAAACAATTTTACCGCTTTGATGGCATCATTAAAATCAATGAATCTTCCGGGTAAACACAATACATTGGCATCATTGTGCCGGCGGGTGAGTTCCGCCTGTTCGCTGTTCCAGCAGAGTGCACCGCGGATACCCTCGTATTTGTTCACAACCATGCATACGCCATTCCCGCTTCCGCAGATTACGATTCCGCGCGTGTGCAGCCCGCCATGAACCGCTATTGCCAGTTTATGCGCAAAGTCAGGATAATCAACGCTTTCTGTAGAAAAAGCCCCGTAATCCTGAAATTGATATCCTTCTTCCCTAAGTATTTTTATAAGAAATGACTTCAATTCGAACCCTGCATGATCGCTTGCCAATGCCAGTATTTGTGATTTATCCCACATTGTTAATAATTTTAATCACAAAATTAATCATTAATTGAGGTTATCAGCAGAGCCTGTTAGAAATAAGATACTTAAAAATTCCGGTTAACCGCTTAAACAAAATATTGAGCTGATAATCAGTAAAATATAGTTTATTAACAAAATTCTGTTAATTTCCGTTTAACATTGTTATAAAATTCTGAAAAATGAACGGATCCGTTCAGAATTTTCCGGATAGCATACATTAAGAATGAAATTGGTCTTATTTGTCAAAAACAATTAACACACAATCAACAGAAATAAACATCTTTCAGATACTTTTGTACCTGTTGGAATCAAATTATCAACAAACTGTTAATAGTTGGCTAAATATTTGTGATACAACATTAATCTGAACTTTTTCCGGTTAACCGGTTGTTGATAAACTACTGATAAGGAAAAAAACAAGAAGTAAAATCAACAATTTTCCAACAGTATTAACAGCAGTAATAATAATAATGATTTTAATTTAAAGATTTCATTATTAAAAACTGAAATGACCGATTTATTCACAAAACCATAGCGGGATGCAAACCAACTTAGAATTGCTGAGTCTGATTGATAAAATGCGGAAAGAAAAAAATGCGGTAATTCTGGCGCATTATTACCAGGTGCCGGAAATACAGGATATCGCCGATTTTGTCGGCGACAGCCTGCAACTTTCGCAAAAAGCAGCGGAAACCAATGCAGATATGATTGTTTTTGCCGGTGTGCATTTTATGGCCGAAACAGCAAAAATACTCAGTCCTGATAAAAAAGTACTGCTACCCGACCTTGAAGCCGGCTGTTCTTTGGCCGACAGCTGCCCTCCGGACGATTTTAAGCGCTTTATTGATGCTCACCCGGGGCATAAGGTGGTTTCGTATATCAATTGCTCTGCAGCCGTTAAAACGATGTCGGATGTAATCTGTACTTCCAGCAACGCGAGAATGATCGTGGATTCTTTCCCCATGGATGAAAAACTGATATTTGCGCCTGATAAAAACCTGGGCGCATACATCAACGGACAAACGGGACGCAACATGGTGTTGTGGGACGGGAGTTGTCATGTGCATAATCAGCTGAGCGACGAAAAAGTGATACAGCTGAAGATGGAGAATCCGGATGCAAAACTGATCGCACATCCCGAATGTCGCGGACCGGTGCTTGCACTGGCCGAATTCATCGGATCCACTGCCGCTTTGCTGGAATTTACCAGAAAGGATTCCCACAAACGGTATATTGTGGCAACCGAAGGCGGTATCATTCATCAGATGCAGAAAGCTTCTCCCGGGAAGGAATTTATTGTTGTGCCATCGGATGAAACCTGTTCGTGCAACGATTGTCCTTATATGAAACTGAACACGGTACAGAAATTGTACCTCTGTCTGAAAAATGAATCGCCGGAAATTTTACTGGATGCCGCTGTTATAGAACGGGCCAAAGAACCGATTATCAGGATGCTGGAAATTTCAAAAGCAGCAAAACTGATCAGATAGTTTAAATTCCGCTGATTTGCGTAATTTTACAAAATGCGAAAATCACTGCTGTTTCTGGTTTTTGTGATGGTTGCCTTTCTTCTGAAAGCGCAGGACAACACCGTTGTACCCAACGGATTCAACCGCTTTTACCATCCCGATGGCAAGGTTTCCAGCGAAGGAATGATGCGCGACGGAAAACCGGATGGTTACTGGAAAACTTACTGGGAAAACGGCACACTGAAATCGGAAGGAAACCGCAGAAATTTTGAACTCGACAGCATCTGGAGTTTTTATGACGAAAACGGTAAAACCACCCTGCAGATAGGATATCTGAACGGAAAAAAGGAAGGCATCCGCCGCACCATCAGGGAAAACGAAATCATTGAAGAAAACTTTTCAAATGACGTGAAACACGGGCTAACCGTGTATTATTATCCGGACGGGAAAGTGATGCGGACCATCAATTTCGAAAACGGCCTGGAAAACGGATTTGCCCGGGAATACGATCAGGAAGGAACGGTGATTACCATGATTGAATACCGGCGCGGATTTGTGGTAGACCGTGAAAACATCAACCGCCGCGACCGTAACGGGCTGAAACAGGGAAAGTGGAAATTCTTTTATCCTGACGGAAAGGTAAAAACCGAAGGCAATTACCGCGACGATAAACGCAACGGCTACTTCAAGGAATATGACGAAAAAGGCATGCTCATTGATATTGCCAAATATGTGAATGATGTTAAACAGGAAGAGCCGCCCGAACTGGCCAGGCTGGATGTGCGCACCGACTATTATCCTGATGGAAAGGTAAAAACGAGGGCAAGTTACAAAGGCGATACCCCCGAAGGCGTCCGGAGGGAGTATGATGAAAAGGGGCAGGTGGTGGCGGCCTATACCTTCACCAACGGCGTAATTACGGCCGAAGGGATTATTGACGATGAAGGAGTAAAGGACGGACCATGGAAGGAGTTTTATGCCGATGGTACTATGAGATCGGAAGGTGTTTACCGGAACGGCAAACGCATCGGCAAATGGCGCTTCTACCATCAGAACGGGAACCTGGAGCAGGAAGGTAATTACAATAATCAGGGGAATACCGATGGTTTGTGGAAATGGTATTACGAAGACGGACTGATGCTGCGGGAGGAGAATTTCCTGAACGGCAAATCAGAAGGACTTTTTACCGAATATGATGAAAACGGGACCGTAATCATTCAGGGTGAATATGTTGACGGACTGGAGGAGGGATTCTGGAAATACCAGCACGGCGATCACCGTGAAGAAGGCACCTACCGCGGCGGAATGCGCAATGGTGACTGGAAATATTATTACGACAACGGGCAGCTGAGCTTTCAGGGCGCCTTTATCGACGACAATCCCAACGGGCGCCATAGCTGGTTCTGGCCAAACGGTAAAAAGAAAGACGAAGGCGAGTACCTGATGGGTATGAAAAACGGCGACTGGATTCAGTACAATACCGATGGAACGGTATTCATGGTTATCAGCTACCAGAACGGCATCGAAAAGAAATACGACGGCGTAAGAATTAAACCGGAACCCCTTGAGTAGATTTCGGATTTCGGATTTTAGATTTCGGATTTTAGATTTATTATGCTGTTTTAACAGGGAAAAGTGAGGTTTAAGAATTTCTAATTTCTAATTTTTAATTTCTAAATAGATTGATATTTAAGTATATAGGTGGTAATTCGCATTGAAATAGCCAGTTATTGATTTTTTTATTGCACAGCTCTTACAGGCGCTTGCCACGAAATGCATGGTGGATTAATAGACCACAACAGACACAGCTTTCCCGGCTACTTTGCCGGGAACAGGCCACAATAGATTGTTTTCAGGAAATTCAGCATTCAATGATTTAAAACTATGAAATCTCATCAACCTTAAATTAATGCATGAACCTAATGTGTTCTAATGTGCCTACTGTGGTTATTTTTTAATAGATTCGGAAGAAAATGGTAAGTTGCTTTTCACCACATTAGGCACAATAGGGCACAATAGGGCACAATTTCCCCAGGCTACTTTGCCGGGATTAGAATGTGTTCAGGAAATTCAGCATTCAATGATTTAAAACTATGAAATCTCATCAACCTTAAATTAATGCATGAACCTAATGTGTTCTAATGTGCCTACTGTGGTTATTTTTTAGTAGATTTTGGAAAATGTGGCAAGATTCTTTTCGCCGCAATAGATACAACTTGTCCCGGCTACTTTACCGGAATCAGATCAACTTCATAACCACGACTTGTCCCGCAACAGGTGGGATTTTCATTTTTTTATATTTACACATTGCTACGCACCTATGCACCTGAAAATCAATGTTAATTTTTTAACTTTCTGTTATTGCAATACTCCGTCCATTCTACGGGCTCAACCTTAACCCTGGTTGCTGAGCGACGGTGGTCGAGCGATTCCGATCGCTATCAGAACGAGACCAGCCGAAGCACAACCTTATCCTCCTGCCTCTGTTTGCGAAGTTTCGTTATCTTTGAAAAACCGGAAACGCCTGATCCGGGTTTCAAGAAAATTATTTGTTATGAAAAAATTGATTTTTTCGGTTTTCTTCGCGTTTTGCCTTATGAATCCAGAATTTATCTTTTCCCAGGAGGGGGAGATTCCTTTATCCGCGCCTGATCTGAAATCGGGCAAGCCGCTGATGCAGGCATTGAGTGAACGGAGTACCCACCGTGAATTCAGCGAAGAGATGCTTTCTCACGAACATCTTTCGGGTTTGTTGTGGGCTGCCTGCGGCATCAACCGTCCGGAAAGCGGAAAACGCACTGCCCCCTCGGCCCGCAACTGGCAGGATTTGCAGGTATACGTGTTTATGCAAGAAGGTATTTATCTTTATGATGCGGGACATAAACTTGTACAGGTTGTCGCGGGCGATCACCGCAAAGCTTCCGGGATGCAGGATTTCGTCGAAGAAGCACCGGTAAACCTGGTGTATGTTTCCGACTACGACCGTATGAAGGAAGCACAGGAAAAATCTTTGTATTCCGGTCTGAGTGCAGGGTATATTTCTCAGAATGTCTATCTCTACTGCGCCTCTGAAGGACTTAACACCGTGATGCGTGCCATGGTGGATCGTGAAGCTATGCACAGCCTGATGAAACTGAAACCTTCACAGCATGTGGTGGGCGCCCAGACAGTGGGTTACAGGCCATAGAACAATCCAGGATTTTATGAATTTGCTGCCGGTAAAAACCTGTCTGATCATCACTTTTTCCATTTTAACATGGGCGGCATCCGCTCAGTACAAGATTTTTACCGCCGGCAGTGTATTCAATTATGCCATTGAATACAACAAAGGAAATATCTCCGTCCGGGATACCGTAATTATGGAAATTACCGGCAAGGGGTGGAAAGCGGCCCCGGAAACATCCCGTGAAATGGTAATCCATTACAGTTTTGCCCATATCGATACAAGCATTTTCAGGGGAATACCCGATATCGGCTGGGTGCATACCGATAGCACCGGTGCGGTGGAAAATGAAAAATCATGCTGGATTCATCCACCCAGACACAATCAGTACAGGATACTTGAACTGGCGCCTTTTCCAAGGATTGATTATCCGCTGGAAGAAGGACGGCGCTACAAAAAGATTCTGTTTATTTCGGATGGATGGGGAGATCTGTCAAATACCAAGGTTTACTGGAATTATATCATACACTCCTGTGTGGAAGGTGTCTGGCGGATTTCGGCCACCGCTGAGCCAACAGCGACTCCCGGCGCAATCAACAGCCTGGATTTTACTTTTTCCGTAAATCAGGGTTTTCTGACCATGGATTACAGATTTCAGGACGGTACCCGGATCATGATGAAACAAATCTGATTTTTTTTCTGATTGAATTGCTGAACATCCGTTTTTTTTGATGTTTTGAACACAAAATAAGCGTGAATCCGGGAAAACCAGGCAGGCAGAAAATCAGGACCGGAATATCTGATTCACCGTGTTTTCAAGTTCCAGCGCCATTTTCAGCAGGGGGTTTCCATGTTCGTTCCCCTGTTTTACCAGTATTCCGGCCAGGGAAGAATAGTACCATTTTTGTTCGGCTTTACCCGCTTTGAAACGCGACCACAGCTCTTCGCCTTTTTCCCGGTAGTCGTGCAGAATGGCCCTTGCATTGTCGAGCTTGTCGGCGCAGGATATCATCAGGACCGAAAGGTCGGATTCCTGTTCCAGGTGGTTCAGGGTACGCTGCTTGCGCACTTTCCAGTTGGGTTCGGGCAGGTGTTTGTCTGTAATTTTATCCTGTTCCGAGGCGCCGGCCACCAACCGGGCCACCCTTTTTCCGAAGTGTTGTTCCACCATTTCAAGGGTAACAGGCGTATCTTCCACCACATCATGGAGAATGCCGGCGGCAATGGTTTCTTCATCACATCCCTGTTGACACAGGGTTTTCATCACATTTACCGGGTGGGAGATGTACGGGATATTGGTGCCCTTGCGGTATTGTCCTGCATGGGCATCGGCAGCGAATTTAATGGCGGTGAAGATCATGGCAGCCTTCTAACAGTATTTTCTGCTATACTAATGATCATTGTAAATACTTTCTGATCGGTAATTGGTAAGTACTTTACCAAAAACTGTTACTCAGAAAATACATCATCAATCAGTTCCCGGGTCTCTTCTAGATCAAATTTATCAGGGTCATAGTTTTCATCATCAAAAAGTCCCAGCCAATCGCGGTGTTCTTGATGTTCAGGATGTTTCTTGTCGGCCAGTATCTGAAGCAGGTTTTTATAGCCCCATACCCCTCCGCAATCTTCGGGCGGGCAGGCGCCTTTTCCGTCCAGAAGTTCAGGTTTGACGGAAGGTTGCGGAATAATTTTTTCAAGGGTTATGGTATGGGTCCAGTTGTCGCCAAAATCGTAGGTGTACCTCATAAGATCACCGGCTTTTGTAAAAAACTGACTTACAGGGATTTTCCTTGCTTCAAGCTCATCTGAATCCTCCTCATTAATCTCGGTAATGATTATTTTTTTTGATTTTTTCTTTAATTCGGAAAATTCATATGAATGACAGCTTTCCCAATCAAAAGCAAATTGTATCAAGTGATGCAGGTGGGCAAAAGTATAGTATGAAGGAACAGTAACCCTGCGCCAGACTTCAGGTTTCAGAAGATCGTCAATAGCGATTTTAAGTTGCAGGGTATGGCTGTTTTTGATTTCTTCTTCCGTAAAATTGAGTTCGGGGAATTCATCATCAATATCATCGTCAAATTCATCATCAAAATCATCATCTTCATCATCCATTTCGTCGTATTCCGGATCGCCATCGCCGATGATAATACTATAATTGCCGGGACCGGCATTTTTTTCAAGGGTTGCAATGATTTTATTTATATCAGTAATGCTGTCAAAAGGTCCGGATACATAGAGCGGTTTCCCGTTATTTCCGCATTCTATGTCCATCAGTTCTATGGATTCCGTGTCTTCTTCCAGTATATACTGGGCTACCTGCGTGAAATCCCGGTGTGGTTTGAAACCAAAATCTTCGGCGAATTCAAGGCCGGCATAAATAATGTTGTGTGCCAGGATGTAATTGATTTCGTTGAAATCCAGATTCATTTTCATTCTGTCGAGAAGAGTAATGAAATCGGATTCGCTGACGTTGAAATCATAACCGGCATCCTTCACACCCAGGCACTTTAAATCTACCAGGTAAGTTCCAAAAGTTAAATTGCTGTTCGTATGCCTGCGCGCTACCAGAACATTGGCCATTCCGGATTCCTGCCAGTTGGAATTCACAAAGCATTTGTAAACGGGCAATGTACGCGCTTTCTGGCGGATATAATTTTCAGGGCTAAGCATCTGAACCACTTTGCTTTGTTTCTTTTTTGCCATATCAGTATGTTTTATCAGGGCATGAATAAATTGCGGGTATGAAAATACATACTAAAGTAAAGCGATTGTGGGTTCCTTGAATTTTTTTAAGTTTTTTCGTGAACAGGAATCCTGTAAGACATTATGCGCCTGAATTCCGGATTTTTCAATTCCAAAGATGGTGCGATTGATAGGGGGCCATTGATCGTTGAAAAGTTCCCGGAGAAAGGTTTCAATTCCAAAGATGGTGCGATTGATAGGCGGGGAGCCTCATCCAAGTGATAACCAACCCACCGGCGTTTCAATTCCAAAGATGGTGCGATTGATAGCAGACTCTTATCAATAAATTTCCATCGACCTATAACGTTTCAATTCCAAAGATGGTGCGATTGATAGCAATTGAGAGAAAAGCTACACTTCTCTTTGAATCTATGTTTCAATTCCAAAGATGGTGCGATTGATAGGTCAATGCTTACAAATCAGGAATCAGGGGTGTTGTCTGTTTCAATTCCAAAGATGGTGCGATTGATAGCTCGTAAAACAATTTAACGGCACTTAAGCGATGCTTTGTTTCAATTCCAGAGATGGTGCGATTGATAGGGCCTTTTGCGGCCAGTGAACTAATCGCCGATCCGAGTTTCAATTCCAGAGATGGTGCGATTGATAGGAAGCTGGAATTATGACCATGACCCACAATTTCCCGTTTCAATTCCAGAGATGGTGCGATTGATAGATTATGAAATCAATGCCCTGGCTGAGCTGGTAAAGGAGTTTCAATTCCAGAGATGGTGCGATTGATAGGGTGTAAAATTACTTATGTGACGAAAATAGTATTGATGCTTCAATTCCAGAGATGGTGCGATTGATAGGGCTGGCTCAGGCCGCATCACTTGTCGGTAAAACTGGTTTCAATTCCAGAGATGGTGCGATTGATAGATTAAGCGATATAAGGGAGGACATCAGGAAAAAATAGTTTCAATTCCAGAGATGGTGCGATTGATAGGGTTCAGCCAGAATCTGAACATACTAACAAGCGGAGTTTCAATTCCAGAGATGGTGCGATTGATAGACTCCTTCCAGTGGCGGTTCTACCTCGACATGTTCCGTTTCAATTCCAGAGATGGTGCGATTGATAGGCGAGGCAGGGGGGCGGGGAAAGAACCCTTTAACTTGTTTCAATTCCAGAGATGGTGCGATTGATAGATAAGTAAAAACGGCTTGTTGCTGCGAAACGTCGACGTTTCAATTCCAGAGATGGTGCGATTGATAGAGGTGGTTGCAGATCTCTTTTACTGCTTCATTTTTCCGTTTCAATTCCAGAGATGGTGCGATTGATAGCCTGAAAATTCTTTTGAACTATATTTTGTTTGCCAAGTGTTTCAATTCCAGAGATGGTGCGATTGATAGCTCGTCGTACTCAGGTCCCTTGCCAAAATCGTACACAAGTTTCAATTCCAGAGATGGTGCGATTGATAGTGACAAGCTCCAGAAAAGCCTCTTCGACGACAGCGGTTTCAATTCCAGAGATGGTGCGATTGATAGATAACCGGATTAACAAGGTCTCGAATTGATTGTCTAGTTTCAATTCCAGAGATGGTGCGATTGATAGACCAATGCGATGAACTCAATATTTACATGAACGGAGTTTCAATTCCAGAGATGGTGCGATTGATAGATTATCCTTAACATCGACACCCCAGGCGGATCTGTTGCGTTTCAATTCCAGAGATGGTGCGATTGATAGTGCATACGGATCACGTCAGGACAACCCTCAACAATAGGTTTCAATTCCAGAGATGGTGCGATTGATAGGCTGAATGCAGGAACAATATACACCAGCGCGATCGAGTTTCAATTCCAGAGATGGTGCGATTGATAGAATGTTATAGTTTCATCGTTTGTCGGGTCATACGTTGTTTCAATTCCAGAGATGGTGCGATTGATAGAAGGCCTATTTCAGGGGACATCAGTTGGTATCAGTCAGTTTCAATTCCAGAGATGGTGCGATTGATAGGTGAGCGTGAAGATAAAGTCTATTATGAAGAATGGAGTTTCAATTCCAGAGATGGTGCGATTGATAGTCGCTATCTATGTATATTGATTATCAGTAAGTTATAAGTTTCAATTCCAGAGATGGTGCGATTGATAGTCCGTGAGTTGTTACCTCTTTCAAGAAATTTTCTTGGTTTCAATTCCAGAGATGGTGCGATTGATAGCATGAATTCCTCAACATTTTCGATGTAGATAATGTCGTTTCAATTCCAGAGATGGTGCGATTGATAGTCTACATCGACCAGATATCGTCAAACCACAAACTAAGTTTCAATTCCAGAGATGGTGCGATTGATAGAGGCCTCAGCCTTTTGTTTTCCCCCCGGCTCAGGCGGGTTTCAATTCCAGAGATGGTGCGATTGATAGACTGACATGATATCAATTACCGATATGCCCCATGCCTGTTTCAATTCCAGAGATGGTGCGATTGATAGGCTGGCGCTGCAACCGATAATGCCGCAGCATTGTTCGTTTCAATTCCAGAGATGGTGCGATTGATAGGAAGATTGTTTTATTAGGCTTTAAGCCCTTTTTGCGTTTCAATTCCAGAGATGGTGCGATTGATAGCGCAGGTGTTCTCTGTGGCGTTCCAGTACTCTTTAGTTTCAATTCCAGAGATGGTGCGATTGATAGTACTTTATTGTTTGATGGAGGAAAGTTTTCTACTGTGTTTCAATTCCAGAGATGGTGCGATTGATAGAAAAGGCAGGCAATTTATATCCGGCCATAAACTTCTGTTTCAATTCCAGAGATGGTGCGATTGATAGATACAATACCGATAACAATCTAAAGAACCAAACAAGTTTCAATTCCAGAGATGGTGCGATTGATAGTTAGGAGGAATTAGTAATGAATACTGCACTGAGATGTTTCAATTCCAGAGATGGTGCGATTGATAGTCAATTTCTGTTAATTTCCAATAGCTTGCCGATTGAGTTTCAATTCCAGAGATGGTGCGATTGATAGACAGAAGCCCGCGGGGTTTGAGCATGGTGGTAACGCGTTTCAATTCCAAAGATGGTGCGATTGATAGCAAAAGCCTTATTACTTCTCGATATTTGAATCAGGCGTTTCAATTCCAAAGATGGTGCGATTGATAGTGTCAGATTTGTTAAAAATCATCTCAGTTGTTTTTGATAGTTTCAATTCCAAAGATGGTGCGATTGATAGTCGAGAACAAATCCTGAATACAACGAGTTTGGCAAGGTTTCAATTCCAAAGATGGTGCGATTGATAGTTAGGGGCATAATCATTAAAATGCTCAGGAATGTTGTTTCAATTCCAAAGATGGTGCGATTGATAGAAATAAAATATACTGTAGCTGATTGCACAGGAACAGGTTTCAATTCCAAAGATGGTGCGATTGATAGTTTAGTTTGGTTTTCGGTTTACAATTCTCGCTCCGGAGTTTCAATTCCAAAGATGGTGCGATTGATAGTGTCGGCAAGCCAAACTTGTGTGCCTATCTTTACAGTAGTTTCAATTCCAAAGATGGTGCGATTGATAGAAATAAAATATACTGTAGCTGATTGCACAGGAACAGGTTTCAATTCCAAAGATGGTGCGATTGATAGTCAGGTGAGAATAGGTGCGAAAACGCTGGGGCTTATCGGTTTCAATTCCAAAGATGGTGCGATTGATAGGGAAAATGGTTTTATTAATTCCAGAGATGGTTCGATGTTTCAATTCCAAAGATGGTGCGATTGATAGTAAAAAAAATAGTAAATACACCGCCAGTCATATATGCGTTTCAATTCCAAAGATGGTGCGATTGATAGTTCGCTGATCGATTGTTTCGACGGTGATCATGTGGGTTTCAATTCCAAAGATGGTGCGATTGATAGCGCGGCAGAAGGTACCTATCAGGCCGGACTTCTCGGGTTTCAATTCCAAAGATGGTGCGATTGATAGGGGGACTACAACATTTACTGCAGTGAAGACTACGTGGTTTCAATTCCAAAGATGGTGCGATTGATAGTCTTCTCCGGCCTCCCTGCCGGTGGGTTGGTTATCACTGTTTCAATTCCAAAGATGGTGCGATTGATAGAAATACAAATCATTAAAAAATGCCTTATTAAGCAAGTTTCAATTCCAAAGATGGTGCGATTGATAGATTTTGTTGCTAATCCAGGAAACGCCAAGAAATACAGTTTCAATTCCAAAGATGGTGCGATTGATAGAAACAATCGAAAATCTCATCAAATCAATTGATGAAGTTTCAATTCCAAAGATGGTGCGATTGATAGTTTCAGCAGTTTATGAGGCAATGGGGTGTTTATATGTGTTTCAATTCCAAAGATGGTGCGATTGATAGGTGGCGCAGCGCTGAGCGGGATCCTCAGACCTATTGCGTTTCAATTCCAAAGATGGTGCGATTGATAGAGAACACCATAACCTTTGTCGATTATGAGCTAATATGTTTCAATTCCAAAGATGGTGCGATTGATAGTGCTGCTGGTGATCCGGTGAGATTTAAGGATGATCTTGTTTCAATTCCAAAGATGGTGCGATTGATAGCCTGATTCCGGAAACCGCTTATAAATTCCGCGTTAAGAGTTTCAATTCCAAAGATGGTGCGATTGATAGCATCGTTGCCGGTGTAAGTTCCGGTTTGACCGTCTGATGTTTCAATTCCAAAGATGGTGCGATTGATAGTTAATAATTCAAAATTTATTAAATGACAGACTATTTAGTTTCAATTCCAAAGATGGTGCGATTGATAGCAACCATGAACCGACTGAACACTCAGTTTAAGGATAGTTTCAATTCCAAAGATGGTGCGATTGATAGGAATTGCATCCGCATCTGCATATATTATTGGACAACAAGTTTCAATTCCAAAGATGGTGCGATTGATAGTCAATTGCTTTTTTGTAATTAATATCTTCTGTAATGTTTCAATTCCAGAGATGGTGCGATTGATAGGGTATAAGCATCGTTGCAAAAATCGTGAAACTCAACCGTTTCAATTCCAGAGATGGTGCGATTGATAGTGCATACGGATCACGTCAGGACAACCCTCAACAATAGGTTTCAATTCCAGAGATGGTGCGATTGATAGGGTATAAGCATCGTTGCAAAAATCGTGAAACTCAACCGTTTCAATTCCAGAGATGGTGCGATTGATAGGATATCATCAGGTATATGCGCCAGAGCATGAATCTGTTTCAATTCCAGAGATGGTGCGATTGATAGCGCGGTTTGCTGCCGTTCACCAGGTTATTTACAGTCGTTTCAATTCCAGAGATGGTGCGATTGATAGACTCATTAAACTGGTCGCATCGTGGCTGCATACACGCGTTTCAATTCCAGAGATGGTGCGATTGATAGCCGGAGAGGCTTATTTTGTACCTGAAGACTTTGTGGTTTCAATTCCAGAGATGGTGCGATTGATAGACCAATGCGATGAACTCAATATTTACATGAACGGAGTTTCAATTCCAGAGATGGTGCGATTGATAGCCGGAGAGGCTTATTTTGTACCTGAAGACTTTGTGGTTTCAATTCCAGAGATGGTGCGATTGATAGTTGATTCAATAATGCGTTGCGCGGTGGTTGTTTCCAGTTTCAATTCCAGAGATGGTGCGATTGATAGAAGGCCTATTTCAGGGGACATCAGTTGGTATCAGTCAGTTTCAATTCCAGAG